>FSWJ01000675.1_pt1 | contig 16377 bp, 18 predicted proteins | sample 1637851 | NCBI WGS metagenome assembly FSWJ01 (sample SAMEA3914789, study PRJEB12502) | metagenome | biome: forest; material: soil | place: Canada | collected 2011-07-03 | depth 0.3 m | reverse complement strand
GCGGCCGCACCGCCCGGGTGCGGGTGTCGTACAGGCGCAGGCTCACCCGCTCCAGAGTACGGGCCGGCGCCCTTCGTGCCCGGGGCCCTCGGGCAGGGGCGCGGGCCGGAGCGCACGCCCCTGAGCCTGGCGCCGCACCCCTCCCTGCCGGGACCCCGACGACGGCGGGACGGTCAGGGACGGGTGACGAGTGCCGTGGCGACCGCGGCCCGGCCCTCGCCGCGGCCGGTGAGGCCCAGCCCGTCGGTGGTGGTCGCCGACACGCTCACCGGGGCCCCGCCCAGCGCCGCCGAGAGGGCCGCCTCGGCCTCGGCCCGCCGGGGGCCGACGCGTGGCCGGTTGCCGACGACCTGGACGGCGACGTTGCCGACCCTCCACCCTTCGGCCGCCAGCATCCGCGCGACCTCGCCGAGCAGCACGGCACCCGACGCCCCGGCCCACTCGGGCCGGTCGGTGCCGAAGGCGGCGCCGAGGTCGCCCAGCCCGGCCGCGGACAGGAGCGCGTCGCAGGCCGCATGGGCCGCCACGTCGCCGTCGGAGTGGCCCGCGCAGCCGTCCTCGCCCTCCCAGAGCAGGCCGGCGAGCCAGCAGGCACGGCCGGGCTCGACCGGGTGCACGTCGGTGCCCACCCCGACCCTGGTGCCCTCAGCCACGGGCCAGCACCGCCTCCGCCACGAGCAGGTCGAACGGCGTCGTCACCTTGAAGGCCTCCGGCGAGCCCGGAACGGTCCGCACCGTCACGCCGGCAGCCTCCACCAGGCCGGCGTCGTCGGTCAGCGGCGAGGCGGCGGCGCGGTGGGCCTCCTCGAGCACGTCGCGGCGGAAGCCCTGCGGGGTCTGCACCGCCCGGAGGTCGTCACGGGCGACGGTGGCGAGGACCTCGCCCGAGATCCCGACGCGCTTGACGGTGTCCGCGACCGGCACGACCGGCACGACCGCCGCGGCGCCGTCACGGAGCGCGCTGACCACCGCCTCGACCACGTCGACCGGGACGAGGGCGCGCGCGGCGTCGTGGACGAGCACGAGGTCCACCTCCGGGGGGAGCGCGGCGAGCCCGGCGGACACCGACTCCTGCCGCTCGGCCCCGCCCGCGACGACGAGGACGCCGTACGCGGCGAGCAGGGCCTCGACCTCCGCCACGCTGCCCGGCGGAGCCGCCACGACCAAGGGGCCGACCGACGGGCAGGCCCGCAGCCGCCGGACCGCGTGGACGAGCAGTGGCTCGCCGGCGAGGTCGCGGAGCGCCTTGGGGGCGCCGGGCCCGAGGCGGGTACCGGCGCCCGCGGCGGGCACCACCACGCCGACGGTCACCCGCGCGGAGGGACGGAGGCCGGGCTGGCCGGAGAACCAGGGCCGGGGGTACGGCGCCGCGCCGGGCGGGCCGGGAGAGCGTCGGAACCGGAGAGCCGGCCGAACACCAGGCGCCCGTTGGCGGTCGTGACCACGCTCGTGACGTGCACGCCCAGCTCGGTGCCGATCCGCTCGCGGGCCTGCTCGACGACGACCATGGAGCCGTCGTCGAGGTAGCCGATCGCCTGCCCGCTCTCCTTGCCCGGCTTGAGCAGCAGGACGGCCACCTCCTCGCCCGCGATGACCGGCGGGCGGACCGCGAGGGCGAGGGCGTGCAGGTTCAGGACCTGGACACCGGCCAGGCCGGCCGCCTTCGCGAGGTTGGTGTCGAGGGTCAGCAGGGCCGCGCCGCGGTCGAGGCAGATGCGCACCAGCTTGCCGTCGACCTCGGCGACCGCCGGGACGTCCAGGTCGAGCACCTCGACGTCGACGCCGGGCTCGCGTTTGAGCGCCTCGAGCACCTCGAGGCCCCGCCGGCCCTTCGAGCGCCGCGTGTCGTCGCCGGCGTCGGCAAAGCCCTGCAGCTCGCCCAGCACCGGGGTGGGGACGAGGACCTTGCCGTGGAGGAACCCGGCCCGGACGACGTCGAGGATCCGGCCGTCGATGGCGACGGAGGTGTCGATGACGCGCGGGAGCGCCGCGGGGGAGGTCACGCGCGGCGCCAGGCCGGCGCTGCTGCCGAACATCGCCAGCACGCCGTCGCGCTTGCTGGCGCCCACCAGGAAGCCCACGTAGCCGAGCGTCACGCAGACGAACGCGAACAGGGGGAAGGCCAGGAACGGCTGCCGGAGCAGGAAGACCGGCCAGGCGACACCCGCGCCGAGCAGGACGCCGCCGACGGTGCCCAGCGCGCCCGCGACGAGCTCCTCGGCCGACGTGTCGTGCAGCCGGGTGCGGACCGACTCGGCGGTGCTGGCGGTGGTGCGGCCCAGGATCCCGCCCAGGACGTAGCCGAGACCCGAACCGAGGATGACGCCGACGGCGGTGCCGTTGAGGGCGCCGAGCACTTTCGTGGTCGAGGGGACGCCCGAGCCGACCTGGTAGCCGGCGCCGGCGAAGAACACCACCACCAGGAACCGCAGGCCCTCCAGCACGATCGCCGGCGGGCCCTTGCGGCGCCTGCCGGAGACGTCCTGGCTCCGAACAGCAGGACGCCGGGGCGCGTTCACACGCTGCCCCGGCGCATGCCGGTGATCGTCATCAAACGCCTAGGAGGCCAGGACCTCGTCGAGGATCGCTTCGGCCTTGTCCTCGTTCGTCCCCTCGGCGAGCGCGAGCTCGCTGACGAGGATCTGCCTGGCCTTGGAGAGCATCCGCTTCTCCCCCGCGGACAGCCCGCGCTCCTTGTCGCGCCGCCACAGGTCGCGGACGACCTCGCCCACCTTGTTGATGTCGCCGGAGGCGAGCTTCTCCAGGTTGGCCTTGTAGCGCCGGGACCAGTTCGTGGGCTCCTCGACCGCCGGGGCGCGGAGGACCTCGAACACCTTGTCGAGGCCCGCCTGCCCGACCACGTCGCGGACGCCGACGATCTCGGCGTTGTCCGCGGGCACGCGGACCGTCAGGTCGCCCTGCGCGACCTTGAGGACCAGGTAGATCTTGTCCTCGCCCTTGATGGTGCGCGTCTCGATCGCCTCGATGAGCGCAGCGCCGTGGTGGGGGTAGACGACTGTCTCGCCGACCTTGAACGTCACGTGGTGGTCCTCTCGCCGACTCTCAGACTACCACGCCGGGACCTCCGCTCCCGAGCCGACTCCGACCCAAAGTCGCAGGTCAGAAGGCATGTCCGCCCTCCACGGGTCGCCGGAAGGGTCTTGACAAAACCGCCCTCCGAGTGCATGCGGACGGTCGCTAGCGGCGCCGCAACAAGGTCGCGCAGAGGGTGAGTCCCGGGCCGAACGCCATCGCCACGACGTACTCGCCCGGGGGGCCCTGCAGCCGCTCCAGCACCAGCAGCACGGTGCTGCTCGAGCAGTTTCCCACCTCGTCGAGGACGGCGTAGGACGCGGCCGTCTGCGCCGCTCCCAGCCCGAGGGCGTCCGCGACCACCTCGACGATCCGGCGCCCGCCGGGGTGCACCGCCCAGCCCCCGACGTCGCCCACGGCCAGGCCGTTGCGCCCGAGCAGCTCCTCGACCACCGGTCGGGCGTGTACGGCGAGGACGTCGGGCACCCGCGGCGACAGGCCCATCGAGAACCCCAGATCGGTGACGTCCCAGGTCATGTGGTCGGCGGCCGACACGTCGGTGCGGGCGACGGCGTCGACCACCTCGAGCCCGGAGCCCGGGCCGGCGGGCTCGAGCACCACCGCGGCGGCCGCGTCGCTGAACAGCGCGTGGGCCACCATCTGCTGGAGGTCGTGGCCGGTGGGCTGCCCGCTGCGGGACGTCTCGGTCGACGGCTGCACGTGCAGGCTCGTCAGCTCCACGCACAGCAGCACCGCCGGCCTCCCGCGGGCCACCACGAAGTCGCTGACCGCCCCGAGTCCGGGGAGCGCGGCGTAGCAGCCCATGTGACCGAGGTGCAGGCGCTGGGTGTCGTCGCCCATGCCCAGGTCGCGGGTGAGCAGGATGTCGAGACCGGGCGTGGCGTAGCCGGTGCAGCTGACCACGGCGAACAACCCCACGTCGGCGGGGTCGAGCCCCGCGTCCGCCAGGGCCTTGCCGACGGCCTCACGGCCCAGCGGCATGGCCTCCGTGACGAACCGGCGCATCCGGGCACCCGTCCCCCAGCCCGAGATGTCCTCCTTGGTGGGGTCGACCACCCCGCGGCGGGTCGTGATGCCGGCGTGCTCCCACACCGTGCGGGCCACCCGCGCGTCGCCGTAGTGGTCGCGGAAGTAGCCGTCCCACAGGGCGCGCTGCGACATCGCGGGCGGCAGCGCCTGGCCGTGTCCGGTGATCACCGCCGTCATGCCTTGCGCCCCCGTCCCTGGAACAGGCCCGCGGTCGAGCCGGTCGTCAGCATGCGCACATCGGTCCGCCTTCCCGCCAGCCACCGGACGTAGTCCACCGCCGACGGACGCAAACCGGACAGCTCCAGGGTCACGCCGTGGTCCGCGGCGAGCGCGACCAGCCGGTCCCGGTCGACGAACAGGGCGGGGTCGTGCAGGCGTCTGGGCGGTCCCGCCGGGATCCGCTCGCCGACCGTGACCGAGGAGAACCGTCCCCACCAGGTGTCCGCGATGGTGTCCAGGACGAGGGTCCCGCCCGGCCGGAGCACCCGGCATGCCTCCGCGACGGCCGCCGCGAGGTCGGTGACGTGCTCGAGCACCTCGCCGGCGACGACGACGTCCGCGACCTCGTCGCCGAAGGGCAGCCGCAGCACGTCCCCCCGGACGGGTACGACACCGTGCTCGCGGGCCTGCGGCAGCGCGGAGACGGAGAGGTCCACGCCGACGTGCCGGTGGCCCTTGCCCGCCACGTGCGGGGCCAGCAGCCCGGCCCCGCACGCGAGGTCCAGCAGCAGCGAGCCGGGCCGGGACGCCGGCGGCACGAGCCGGGCCCGGGCCGCGGCGATCCAGTGCAGCATCGCGAAGCCGCCGCGGGGCTCCCACCACTCGGCAGCGAGGTCGTCGTACTGCCGGGGGTCGTTCCTTGGCAGAGTGCGCATGGTGAGCACCCTCTCCCGACTGGTGCGCGCGTGCCACCCCGAGCCGACGGCGGCGGTGACGGCCCTGGCCGCCGCGCTCGCGGCGTCGGTCGGGGCGAGCCCCTGGAAGGTGGGTGCGGCGTTCCTGTCCGGCCAGCTGTCCGTGGGCTGGAGCAACGACTGGGTCGACGCGCGGCGCGACCTCGCCGTCGGGCGGACCGACAAGCCGGTGGTGCAGGGCCTGCCGGTGGCGACCGTGCGGGCCGCGGCGCTCGCGGCCCTGGCCGCCTGCGTGCCGCTCAGCCTCCTCATGGGTGCGTGGGCGGGCGCCGCCCACCTGCTCGCCGTGGCGAGCGCGTGGCTCTACAACACCCGGCTGAAGGCCACGGTGCTGTCCTTCGCGCCGTACGCGCTGTCGTTCGGGCTCGTGCCGTCCGTCGTCACGCTGGGGCTGCCGGGGCAGCCGGTGGCCCCGTGGTGGGCGACCGGCGCCGGGGCGCTGCTCGGCGTGGGCGCGCACGGTGCCAACGTGCTCCCCGACCTCGCGGCCGACGAGGCGACCGGCGTACGGGGGCTGCCACACCGGCTCGGCAAGGCGCTGACGACCGTCCTGTCCGGCCTCGCGCTCGTCGCGGCGACCGCGCTGCTGGCCTTCGGGCCCGGGGTCTCCCCGGCCGGCGCCGCCGCCCTGGTCCTGTCGGTCGCCATCCTGGCCGCCGGGCTGGTCCTCGCGCGCCGCCCCGGGTCGCGGGCCGCGTTCCTGTCCGTCCTCGTCGTCGCGGCTGTGGACGTGACGCTGCTCCTGCTCCGCGGGGCCGTCCTTGCCTGAGCTGGGCGACACTGGACGGATGCGTCCCGCCGGCCCCCTCCTCGCCGCGGCGCTGCTCGCCGCGCTGGCCGGGTGCGGCGGCGCGGGCGCCTCGGCCCGGCCGTCGCCGGCCGCCTACCACGGGGTCGAGCCGCGACCCGTCCCCCTCCGGCCGCAGTTCGTGCTGACCGACACGAGCGGCGTGCGCTTCGACTTCGAGGCGCGGACCAAGGGGCGGCCGACGTTCGTGTACTTCGGCTACACCCACTGCCCCGACGAGTGCCCCACGGCGATGGCCGACCTGGCCGCGGCCCTGCGCAAGGTCGACCCCGGCCTGCGCTCGCAGGCACGCGTGGTGTTCGTGACGACGGACCCCGGGCGCGACAGCGCACCCGTCCTGCGCCGCTGGCTCGACCAGTTCTCGCCCGACTTCATCGGGCTGCGGGGCACGCCGGCCGAGGTCGACGCCGCGCAGCGGGCGACGGGGGTCCAACCGGCGTACCCGGAGGGTCCGGTGCCGACCCTGCCCGGCAACCCGAACGAGCACGTGCACAAGCCGGGGACCGCGCCCCACAAGCACTTCGGGCCGCTTGGCTACTCTGTGGCCCACTCTGCGGTGATCTTCGCCTACGACGCGGCCGACCGCCTCCCGGTCGTCTACCCGGGCGGTGTGACACCGTCCGACATCGCCGCCGACCTGCCCGTGCTGGACAAGCCCTGATGCTGGAGGAGCTCCCGTGACCCGCCGCCCCGTGACCGCCGTCGCCGTCGTCCTCAGCGCGGCCGTCCTCAGCGCCTGCGGCACCGGGCTGCAGGCCCAGACCTACCGGGAGTCCGGCCGCCAGGACGGCACGAACACGACCCTCGACGGCGTCGCGGTGCGCAACCTCTACGTCGCGCCGCCGGCGTCCGGCTCCACCATCACGGTCGCCGACAAGGCGGTCCTCCTCGGCGTGCTGGTCAACCAGGGCACCACCTCCGACGCCCTCGTCAGCGCCTCCACGGACGCCGCGGGCAGCGCGACCCTGCAGGAGAACGGCCAGCCCGCTACCTCGATCGCGGCGCCCGCGGGCGGCACGTCGACGACGTCCTGGTCGATCGTCCTCAGCGGACTGACGGCTCCCCTGCAAGCCGGGCGGTACATCAGCGTGACGCTCGTGTTCGACAAGGCCGGCCGCACCACTGTGCGGGTGCCGATCCTCGCGGGCGACAACGGCCTGGCCGACCGCAAGGCCGCCCAGAACCCGTACGGCGAGGGCAACGTCTGATCCCGACCCACACCGCGGCCTGTCGGCCGGGCGGTGTCGGAGCCGGCCGCTAGCGTCCGCACCATGCCCAAACCCGCCGTCCGTGAGCGCGCCTCGCACCGCTGCAGCGAGTGCGGCACCACGGTCGGGAAATGGGTCGGCCGGTGCCCCGAGTGCCAGGCCTGGGGCAGCATCACCGAGGCCGGCGCGACCCGGATGCGGATCGCCGCAGGGCCGGTCAGCTCACCCGCCCGGCCGATCTCGCTGGTCGACGCCGACGACGCGCAGTCCCGCCCGACGGGGGAGACCGAGCTCGACCGGGTGCTCGGCGGGGGCCTCGTCCCCGGCTCGGTCGTGCTGCTGGCCGGGGAGCCCGGCTGCGGGAAGTCGACCCTCTGCCTGAGCGTCGCGGCCAAGGCGGCTCGCGAGGGGTCGCCGACGCTCTACGTCACCGGCGAGGAGTCGGCCGCCCAGGTCCGCCTGCGGGCCGGGCGTACCGGCGCCCTCAACGAGCACCTGTGGGTGGCGGCCGAGACCGACCTGTCGGCGGTGCTCGCCCACCTCGACACGGTGCGGCCCACGCTGCTCGTCGTCGACAGCGTGCAGACGATCGGCTCGGCCGAGGTCGACGGCAGCGCCGGCGGCGTCACCCAGATCCGGGCCGTGGCCGCCGCACTGATCGCGGTCGCGAAGGAGCGCGGCATCGCCACCGTCCTCGTCGGCCACGTGACCAAGGACGGCAGCATCGCCGGGCCGCGACTGCTCGAGCACCTCGTCGACGTCGTGCTGCACTTCGAGGGCGACCGGCACTCGACCCTGCGGATGGTCCGGGCGGTCAAGAACCGCTTCGGGGCCGCGGACGAGATCGGCTGCTTCCAGATGACGGAGACCGGCATCGAGGGGCTGGCCGACCCGTCCGGGCTCTTCCTGTCCCGCGGCGACAACCCGGTGCCGGGCACGTGCGTCACGGTGACGGTCGAAGGGCGACGGCCGCTGCTCGCCGAGGTGCAGGCGCTCGTCTCGACGGCCTCCCGAGAGGGCAGCCCCAAGCGGGCCGTCTCCGGGCTGGAGTCGGGCCGGGTCTCGATGGTGCTCGCCGTCGCCGAGAAGCGGGCGGGGGCGGCGAAGCTGGCGAGCCACGACGTCCACACGGCCACCGTCGGCGGCGTCAGGATCAGCGACCCGGGAGCCGACCTCGCACTGCTGCTCGCGGTCCAGAGCGCCTGCCGCGACGCGCCCGTCCCCGGCGGGCTGGTGGCGATCGGCGAGGTCGGCCTGTCGGGGGAGGTCCGCCCGGTCCCCGGGGTGCAGCGCCGGCTCGCCGAGGCCGCCCGGCTCGGGTTCACCGCCGCGATCGTGCCGGTCGGCAGCGGGCAGGCCCCGCCCGGCATGAAGGTCCTCGAGGTGGTCGACGTCGACGCGGCGCTGCGCGCGGCGAGCGCGCTGGCCGGACGAGCTCGCCGTACCGTCCCCCGCCCGTGACCGAGACGTGACCGAGCCGCGACGCGGTGGCGACCGTCTCCTTCCCTAGACTCGCTGTCTACACCTGGGAGGAGCACGCGTGGCGACCACGGACGACCTGCTGCGCTCCACGCTCAACCAGGTGGCGCCCGGCACCGCGCTGCGCGACGGCCTCGAGCGGATCCTGCGCGGCAACACCGGGGCGCTGATCGTGCTCGGCTACGACAAGCTCGTCGAGTCGCTGTGCGGCGGCGGCTTCGACCTCGACGTGGAGTTCTCGGCGACGCGGCTGCGCGAGCTGTCGAAGATGGACGGCGCGTGCGTCGTCACCAGCGACCTGTCGAAGATCGTGAAGGCCAGCGTGCAGCTGGTGCCGGACTCGACGATCGAGACGGCCGAGACCGGCACCCGGCACCGAACCGCGGAGCGGGTCGCGAAGCAGACCGGGTACCCGGTCATCAGCGTGAGCCAGTCCATGAAGATCATCGCCCTGTACGTCGACGGCCGCCGGTACGTCCTCGACGACAGCGCCGCGATCCTGTCCCGGGCCAACCAGGCGCTGGCGACCCTGGAGCGCTACAAGCTCCGCCTCGACGAGGTCGCCGGCACCCTGTCGGCCCTGGAGATCGAGGACCTCGTCACGGTCCGCGACGCGATGGCCGTCAGCCAGCGCCTCGAGATGGTGCGCCGGATCGCCACCGAGATCGAGGGGTACGTCGTCGAGCTCGGGTCCGACGGCCGGTTGCTGATCCTGCAGCTGGACGAGCTGATGGCCGGCGTCGACAGTGAGCGGGAGCTGGTCGTCCGCGACTACCTGGTGCACGGCACCGGCAAGAAGGCCAAGAAGGTCGAGGACGTGCTGGTCGAGCTCGACGGCCTGTCGGGCACCGACCTGCTGGACCTCTCCGTCATCGCGCGGGCGGTCGGCTACCTGGCCGGGGTGGACCAGCTCGAGGTGGCGGTCAGCCCGCGGGGGTACCGGCTGCTCGCCAAGGTGCCCCGGCTGCCCAACCAGATCGTGGACCGGCTCATCGACCACTTCGGCGGGCTGCAGAAGCTGCTGGCCGCGAGCATCGACGACCTCCAGGCGGTCGAGGGGGTCGGCGAGACCCGGGCCAGGTCGGTCCGCGAGGGCCTGTCGCGCCTGGCCGAGTCGAGCATCCTCGAGCGCTACGTCTGACCCGCAGCCTTGGCGGCCCGGAACCGGCGGCGCTTGACCACCATGACGGCGAACGCCAGCACGAACGAGGCCGCCGCGCCGGCGTACAGCGCGGCGGTCGACGTCACCGCCGCCGCGACGACGAGCACGACGGCGAGCACGAACAGGGCGTCGGACGCACGCTTCAGGGCGGTCACCGCGCGACCTGCCGAGCGGCCTCGACCATGAGGGGGAGGTCGACCAGGAAGACCGGGCCGTGGGGACCCCGGAGCACCTCGACGACGTAGGTGGGGAGCTCGTCGCCCGGCGGCACACCCTGTGCGAGCTCGGAGTCGGCGACGACCGCGCGCACCTTGTCGACCGCGACGCCGACGAAGGTGTCGTGCGAGGTCTCGAGCACCAGCACGTCGCCGCGGGCGTCGGCGGCCGCACCCCGGCGCAGGTCGAGGACGGGCAGGGCCGTGCCGCGCAGGTCGAGGACCCCGGCCAGGGGAGGCGTCATGCCCGGCAGGTCGGCGAGCCCCTCGAGGCGGACGACCTCCCGTACCGACGACAGCGGAGTGGCGTACTCCCGGTCGCCCAGCACGAACGTCACCAGCCCCGCCCTCATCTCACTCCCTCTGCGCCCGCGCCGCCGGACTGCGCGGTCGCGTGGCGGTGCTCGAGCTCACGGCACAGCTGTGCCAGCTCCCGCACGCTACGTCCGCCGAGCTCCTGAGCGGTGGCATCACCCGGCTGGAGGCCCAGGGTGTCGGCCGCCGCGGCGTACTCCCGGGCCGCGGCCGCGGCGTCGCCGAGCCGGTCCAGCACGCCCGCCAGGAGGAAGTGGGCGAATCCCATCTCCGGGTCGAGGTACACCGCCTTCCGGAGGTCGACCAGCGCGTCCTCGTCGCGCCCCGCGTCCAGCAGTGCCAGGCCGCGCAGGTAGAAGGCCTCGCCGCTCAGCGGGACGGCCACGCTGGCCTCGGCGGCGAGCTGCGCGGCGTCGGCGTACCGGCCTGCGGACAGCGCGGCGCGGGCCTTCTCGAGCAGCTCGTCGGGGGACAGCGGCGGACGGGCCACGGCGACCCGTCGCGGCTTCACGCGGCGCTCGGGCGCGGGCCGGGCCGGTCCCTCGTCCGCGCTGCGGCGGTCGGCCAGCACGGTCCGGCGCTCGCCGGGCCGAGGGGGGTCGAGCCGGCGGTAGACGAAGGCCGCCGACTCGCCGCTCCCCAGGGACACCAGCCGGAAGTCCTCGCTGACCTGCCACAGCGTCTCGGAGTGCCCGAGGAACAGGTAGCCGCCGTCCCGCAGGCTCTGGTGGAGCCGCGACATCAGGGCCCGCGTCGTCTCGCGGCCGAAGTAGATGGTGACGTTGCGGCAGAGCACCAGGTCGACGCGCTCGCCCGCGGCGAACGGCACCACCTCGTCGACGAGGTTGTGGTGCTGGAACTCGACGAGCTCACGCACCTCCGGCCGGACCTCGTGCCCGCCACCCGGTGCGGGCCGGAAGAACCTGGCGAGCTCCTCGGGGGTGGCCAGCTGCACGGCGCGGGCGCCGTACGTGCCCGTCCGGGCCGCGTCGAGGGCACGGCTCGAGACGTCGGTCGCGACCACCTTGACGTCCCAGCCGGCGGTCGAGGGCAGCAGCTCGCGGAGCATCATCGCGACGCTGTACGGCTCCTCGCCCGTCGAACACCCGGCGCTCCACACCCGGAGGCGGCGGCCGTGCGCCTCGGCGTGCCGCAGCAGCTCCGGCAGGACCTGGTCCCGCAGCGCACGCACCTGGGGCGGGTTCCGGAAGAAGTGGGTCTCCTGGATCGTCACCTCGTCCAGCAGACGCTGCTGCTCGGCGGGGTCGGCGAGCAACCGCAGGTACGACGGTACGTCCCGCGCTCCGGAGTCACGGAGCCGCTCCGCGACCGAGAACGCCATCGAGTCCTTGCGGCCGGCGTCGAAGACCAGGCCCGCCTTCCTCGCGAGGAGGCTCCGCAAGGTGTCGAACTGCTCGTTCGTGAGGTGGACCTTCACGACCGGCCGACCAGCTCGAGCACCGCACGGGCGATGTCGTTGATGGGCAGCTGCCGCTCGACCGCGTCGAGGGCGAAGGCGGCCTGCGGCATGCCGTACACCGCGCTCGTCGCCTCATCCTGGCCCAGTGTCGCCGCCCCTCTGTCGCGCATCGCCTTGAGCCCGGCCGCTCCGTCCCGACCCATGCCGGTCAGGAGCACGCCGACCGCGTCGGGGCCGACGGTGTCGGCGATGCTCGTGAAGCACTGGTCGATGCCCGGGACGTGGAACTGCCCCGGGTCGGGCGCCCGGCAGAGCACCCGGAGCCGGTCGTCCTGGACGAGCAGGTTGCCGCCGCTGGGCGCGATCGTGATCGTGCCGGGCAGCAGCCGCTTGCCGCTCCCGCCCACCACGACGGGGAGCGGGACCAGCTGGTCGAGCCACGACGCGAGGCCGGGGATGAAGCCCTCCGCCATGTGCTGGACGACGACGACGGCCTGCGTGAGGTCGGCCGGGAGCTCCTTGAGCATGGTGAGCAGGGCCTGCGGGCCGCCCGTCGAGGCTCCGATGGCGATCAGCTTGACGCTCTGGCGGCTCTCGGCGTCATCGAGGACGGAGACCCTGCTGCGGGTGAGGCTCAGGTTGCTGGCCACCGGGACGCCCTGGGGCCGCAGCTTGCCCCGCGGATGGGTGATGACCCGGATCCGCGCGGCGACCTTGAGTCGACGGCGCAGCTGGTGGGCGTACTCGTCGAGGCTGCCGGTGTCGTCGGGCCCCGGCTTGGCCAGCACGTCCACGGCCCCGGCGGCGATGGCCTCGAGGGCGTTGGCGCTCTCGTCACCGCCGACGTGTGCGCTGTAGACCAGGATGGGCGTCGGGCTCGTCGCCATGATGCGCTCGATCGCCTCGATGCCGCTCATCATCGGCAGGTCGAGGTCCATCAGCACGGCGGCCGGCCGCAGCCTGGCGACCAGCGCGACGGCCTCCTTGCCGTTGCGGGCCTCGCCGACGACCGTCAGGTCGGGGTCGGCCTCGACGGCCGCGCGTACGAACCGGCGCTGCACCGGGGAGTCGTCGACCACCACGACCGTCGTCAGTGCAGGCGTGAGGGGAGCCGTCACGGCGTCCACGCCCGGAGGAGCGCGACGAGCTCGTCGACCGGCCCGCGCTGCAGGTCGTCCTCGACGGCCCGCGCCAGCCGCGCGATCTCGGGCTCCTGCACGACCCAGGCGCTGCTGGCGAGGGTGTGCGCGTCCCGCCGGGCGGCCTCCAGGTCGCTGAGGACGGCCAGGCGCGGCAGCCGCTCGGCGACCTCGGCCGCGAACGCCAGCCGGAGCGCGTGCCGGACGCTCTCGGGCACACCCGGCCGCAGCGCGTCGTGCGCCACCCCGTACCCCCTTTTGCCCGCGGACGTCCTGCGGTTGTGTCGTCCGCTTCGAGGGGGCTCTTGAGCCTGCGGGGCGCTCCACCCGCCTCCCCGGCCCACTCGGGACCGACGTCAGGCGTGGATGCTGAACACGGCCGCGTCCTGGCGCAGGGTGCCCACCCTGGCGACCACGCGGTAGGTCCCGGCCGAGGCCGTGGCCTGCGTGCCCCCGCAACCGGGCACCGAGCGCTTTCCGGGCCAGGTCCTGACGACGGCCTGGGTGCCGCCGGGCGACAGCGTGACAAGAGAGACGCCCTTGCCGGGGCTGCAGTCGTCCGTGGACCAGATCCGGTCGTTGCCGCTGTAGACGAGCAGCTCCACGGAGCCACTGCCGACGTCGCGCCGGCAGGCCGCTGCCGAGGTGTTCTTGACCGTGAGGGTGATCCGGGGAGTGGCCCCGGGGCCGTAGGTGGCGGCGTCGGTCGTCGCCGTCAGGCCCACCGCGGTGTCGGCGCACAGCGGCACGACGACCACGGGCGGAGGCGTCGTCCGGGATGGTGCCGGCCGCGCCGTCGTCGTCGCCGTGGGCGTTGCCGCAGGGGTCGGGGACGCCTTCAGCGCGGCCGGGCGCGAGCCACCTCCGGACACGCACGACCGCAGGAGGAGGAGCACGACGAGAACACCCACGAGCAGCGCGGCCCGACGGGCCCAGTACGTCGACGCCGCGAGCGGACCGACCGGATGCAGTGCCATCACGCGGACCCTAGCCGGACGGGTGCGAGGATCGCGGGGCCATGCCCGCTCACCCCCCGCCGCCGGCCGCCCCCCGCCCGTGGATCGACGACCTGACCCGGTGGTACGCCGGTGCGGCGCGCGACCTGCCCTGGCGCGCGCCGGGGACGACGCCGTACGCGGTCCTCGTCAGCGAGGTGATGCTCCAGCAGACCCCGGTCGCCCGCGTCGTCCCGGCGTACGACGCCTGGATCGCGCGCTGGCCCACGCCGGCGTCGCTCGCCGCCGACCCGAGCGGCGAGGCCGTGCGGATGTGGGGCCGCCTCGGCTACCCGCGGCGGGCGCTGCGGCTGCACGCGGCCTGCACCGAGGTGGTGGCCCGGTTCGACGGGGAGCTCCCGGCCTCGGTGCCCGAGCTGCTCAGCCTTCCGGGGGTCGGCGAGTACACCGCCCGCGCCGTGGCCGCCTTCGCCCTCCGGCAGCGCCACCCGGTCGTCGACACCAACGTCCGCAGGGTGGTGGCCAGGGTCGTCGAAGGGATCGGCGACGCGGCCGTCACCCGGAGGGACCTGGCACTGGTCGAGGGTCTCCTTCCCGACTCCGGCGAGGCGGCGGCAACCGCCTCGATCGCCCTGATGGAGCTCGGCGCGCTGCTGTGCACCGCCAGGACGCCGCGCTGCGGCAGCTGCCCGGTGTCGGCGTCCTGCGCCTGGCTCGCGGCCGGGTCGCCGCCGCTGGCAGCCCCGGTGAAGAGGCCTCAGGGCTACGCGGGGACGGACCGGCAGGTCCGCGGACGCCTCCTGGCGGTCCTGCGCGACAGCGTCGGGCCGGTCCGAGCCGAGGCGCTCGGGCAGGTGTGGGACGAGCCCGTGCAGCGCGCCCGTGCCCTCGCCGGCCTCGTCGCCGACGGGCTGGTGGACCCGCTGCCGGACGGCCGCTTCGCGCTGCCCGGCCACCCGGCGCCGGCGGGCTCCCCCGGAACGCACGAAGGCCGGTCGCCCTGACGGACGACCGGCCTTCGTGGGGGGCTGACGGTGCGGTCAGGACTCCGCTTCTGCGCTCCCGGCGAGGTCGACCGGCGGCACGTCCGGCACGACCTCGGGCTTGGACTCGCCGCGGAACACGAACTTCTGCTCGATGCCTTCGCCACCCTCGGCGGGCTCGGCGTCGACCACGACGATCTCGCCCGCCTTGAGGGTGCCGAACAGGATCTGCTCCGACAGGTTGTCCTCGATCTCGCGCTGGATGGTCCGGCGCAGCGGCCGCGCCCCGAGCACGGGGTCGTACCCCTTGGTCGCGAGCAGCAGCTTGGCCGCCGTGGTGACCTCGAGGCCCATGTCCTTGTTGCGGAGCTGGGCGTCGACGCGGGCCAGCATCAGGTCGACGATCGTGACGATCTCGTCCTGCGACAGCTGGTGGAACACCACGATGTCGTCGATGCGGTTGAGGAACTCGGGCCGGAAGTGCTGCTTGAGCTCCTCCTGCACCTTGGTCTTCATCCGCTCGTAGGCGCCGACCTTGTCGTTGTCCTTCTGGAAGCCGAGGTTGAAGCCCTTGCCGATGTCACGGGTGCCCAGGTTGGACGTCATGATCAGCACCGTGTTCTTGAAGTCGACGACCCGGCCCTGGGAGTCGGTCAGGCGACCGTCCTCCAGGATCTGCAGGAGCGTGTTGAAGACGTCGGGGTGCGCCTTCTCGACCTCGTCGAACAGCACCACGGAGAACGGCTTGCGGCGCACCTTCTCGGTGAGCTGCCCACCTTCGTCGTAACCGACGTACCCGGGCGGGGAGCCGACGAGCCGGCTGACCGTGTGCTTCTCCATGAACTCGCTCATGTCGAGCGTGATGAGGCTGTCCTCGTCGCCGAACAGGAACTCGGCCAGTGTCTTCGCCAGCTCGGTCTTCCCGACGCCCGACGGGCCCGCGAAGATGAACGAGCCGCCGGGACGCTTCGGGTCCTTCAGACCGGCCCGGGTACGACGGATCGCCTGGCTGACCGCCTTGATGGCCTGCTCCTGGCCGATGACCCGCTTGTGGAGCTCGTCCTCCATGCGCAGCAGGCGGGCGGTCTCCTCCTCGGTCAGCTTGAAGACCGGGATGCCGGTCCAGATCGCCAGGACCTCGGCGATCTGCTCGTCGTCGACCTCGGCGACGACGTCCATGTCGCCGGCCTTCCACTCCTTCTCGCGCTGCGCCTTCTCCGCGAGGAGCGTCTTCTCCTTGTCTCGCAGCGACGCCGCCTTCTCGAAGTCCTGCGCGTCGATCGCGGACTCCTTCTCGCGACGGACATTGGCGATCTTCTCGTCGAACTCGCGCAGGTCCGGCGGCGCGGTCATGCGGCGGATGCGCATCCGCGAGCCGGCCTCGTCGATGAGGTCGATGGCCTTGTCCGGCAGGAAGCGGTCCGAGATGTAACGGTCCGCCAGGGTCGCCGCGGCGACCAGGGCGGCGTCGGTGATCGAGACCCGGTGGTGGGCCTCGTACCGGTCGCGCAGCCCCTTGAGGATCTCGATCGTGTGGGCGATCGTCGGCTCGGCGACCTGGATCGGCTGGAACCGGCGCTCCAGGGCCGCGTCCTTCTCCAGGTGCTTGCGATACTCGTCCAGCGTGGTCGCGCCGATCGTCTGCAGCTCGCCGCGGGCCAGTGCGGGCTTGAGGATCGAGGCGGCGTCGATTGC
>FSWJ01000569.1_pt1 | contig 16379 bp, 18 predicted proteins | sample 1637851 | NCBI WGS metagenome assembly FSWJ01 (sample SAMEA3914789, study PRJEB12502) | metagenome | biome: forest; material: soil | place: Canada | collected 2011-07-03 | depth 0.3 m | reverse complement strand
CGGCGGCGCCTCGCCGCGTTGCGCGACCGCCGGCTGGTGCTCACGCTGCTCGCCGGGCTGCTGATGTTCGCCAGCTTCAACTGCGTCTACATCTTCAGCTCGACGATCACGCACGCCGCCACCGGCGGTTCTGGGTCGCTGCTGGCCGTGCTGCTCTTCGCCTACGGGGTGGCGGGCATCGTCGGGAACGTGTTCGCGGGACCGCTGACCGACCGCGCGGGCAGTCGCCGGTTCGCGATCGCGACCATCGGCATCCAGGTGCTGCTGCTTCTCGCGCTGCCGTTGCTCGACGGCGGGTTCGCGGGCACGGCGGTGCTCTTCGTGATCTGGGGGATCACGGCCTTCGCCTCCGCGGTGCCGCTGCAGCACCGGCTGGTCGAGATCGATCCCGCCAACGCCGGGATCTCGCTCTCGTGGTGGGCGAGCGCCACCTACCTCGGCATCGCGATCGCGCCCCTGCTCGGGGCGGCCGTTCTGGGTGTGAACCCGCAGTTCGTCCCGGTGGTGGGCGCGGTGCTCGCACTGGCCGCGATCGTGGTGTTCCTGATCGGTTTCCGCGGGTCGCGATCGACCGCGACCGGGGTGGTCGAGTCCGAGCCCATGACGACTCCGGCGGCGTAGCCTGTCGAGGTGACTCCCGAGCAACTGCAGACGCTGACCCTGCTGCGGCGCGCCCGCGATCGCATGGATCGCGACTTCGCGCAGCCGCTCGACGTGCCGACCATGGCATCCACCGCCCTGATGTCGGCGGCGCACTTCTCGCGACAATTCAAGGCGGCGTACGGCGAGACGCCGTACGGCTACCTGATGACCAGGAGGATCGAGCGGGCGATGACCCTGCTGCGCAACGGGATGTCGGTCACCGACGCCTGCATGGCCGTGGGCTGCACCTCCCTCGGCTCGTTCAGCTCGCGGTTCAGCGAGCTGGTCGGGGAGCCGCCGAGCTCGTACCGCGCCCGCGACCACGACGCGCTCGAGGCGATGCCGGCCTGCATCGCCAAGATCCTGGGGCGGCCGCAGCCGCTGGCCTCCCGTGAGCAGCCGAGCAGGATTCGAGAAGCTGCGCTCTCGTCCGCGCCGTAGCGTTGCAGGCATGAGCATCGCACTCCAGTACACGCACATCACCGTCAACGATGTCGAGGAGTCCGTCGCGTTCTATCGAGACGCCCTGGGCCTGGACATCATCCAGGATGTGAGCTCCGGCGATCACCGCTGGCTCACCTTCGGCACCGAGAGTCAGCCCGGGCTGGGCATCGTGCTGAGCGATCCGCACGCCGGACGCAGCCCGGCCGACGGCGACGCGCTTCAGGAGCTTCTGGCGAAGGGGGCGCTGCCGAACATCGTGTTCAGCACGGACGACCTCGATGCCGCGTTCGAACGCGTGCGCTCATCGGGCGCCGAGGTGCTGCAGGAGCCGCTGGATCCGGGCTACGGCACCAAGGACTGCGCCTTCCGCGACCCCTCGGGCAACATGGTGCGGATCTCGCAGGCCCGCTAGTCTCGCGCGGCGCTAGTCTCAACGGCATGCGCGGCTTCGATCCGATCGCGGGATTGCGCGAGCGGGCAGCGGCCGACCCCGACGGCGACGCGCTGGTCGGCGCCGATGCGCGGCTCACGGCGGCCGAGTTCTGGGACTCGGCGTTGCGTTTCGCCCGCTTGCTGCACGACGACGGGATTGCATCTGGCACGGTGGTCGGCGTCGCGGTGCCCCCGCTGCTGCAGCCGGTGTTCGCGGTCGCCCTGTGGATGCTCGGCGCCGTCGGCTCGGTCGCCCCGCAGGCGAGCGGCGAGGACCTCGCCCGGGTGCTCGATCGCCTGGTGAGCACGGCGCCTCGTCCGGGCTTCCCCACCGAGCAGCAGCTGATGGTGGATGCCGCGTGGCTCGGCCGCGCGGCCGCGGTGGATCCCTGGTCGGACCGGCCGGTCGAGCGCGAGCCCGAAGCGGTCGTGCGCTTGGTGTTTTCGAGCGGCACGACAGGGGCGCCGAAAGCGATCCCGTTCACCGTCGGCGAGATCCGCGAGCGGGTGGAGCGCGGCCGCGAATTCTGGATGCATCCACGGCCGTTCCTGGCGATCCTCGGCCTCGCAACGGTCAGCGGTTCAGCGACGTTCTTCTCCGCACTCGACGAGGGCACGCCTTATCTGGTCGCCGGAACGGCGGACGAGAACGTGCGGCTGCTCGCCGAGACCGGGGTGGGCGCGATCCACGCCTCGCCGGTTCAATTGTCCGAACTGTTGACCGCCGCTCGCCGACGGAGCGAGACCCTGCCGGCCCTGGCATTCATCCAGTCGGCGGGCAGTCCACTTCCGGACGAGCTGGCGGCCCGTCTCGCCGACCACTTCGGCGCTCAGGTGGAGATCATCTACGGCTCGACCGAGGTTGGCGGGATCACCATCCGGCGCGGCCCGGCGATCGTGCCGGGCGATGTGGGCGAGATCCAGCCCTTCGCGACGGTGGAGGTGCTTGATGAGGCGGGCGCGCCGCGCACCGACGGTGCAGAAGGACTGATCCGCATCCGGCGGCCGCGCCAGGCGCACCAGACCTTCCGCGGCTCGGCCGCCGACGAGCGGGTCTTCCGCGACGGATGGTTCATCCCGGGCGACATCGGCCGCGTCGTCGATAGGCGCCTCGTGCTGCGCGGACGCCGCGACGATCTCATCAACGCGGCTGGAATCAAGATCGACCCGGAGCGGATCGAGCAGCGTGCGCTCGCGATTCCAGGGGTGACTGACGCCGTCGCCTTCGGCGTCGAGGACTCGCGCGGGGTGGCGGCCGTGGCGTTGGCGGTCGTCGCGGACCTCTCGGTCGAGCTGGCATCCGTTCGTGAGGAGCTGCGGCGAACGCTCGGTGACGCCGCGCCTCGAGTGCTGGAGCGGATCGACGTGGTTCCACGCACCGAGAACGGCAAGATCCGGCGCCGCCAGGTCGCCGACGCCATGAGCGAGCGCCTCGGGCGCGGGTGGGAGATCTAGGCTATTCCGCTGCTACGCTGGCGCCGAGCCCCTTCGCGTATGGGCAGAGCTGAGGGAGTCGCGTGAACAGTCGTGGACTGGTCGGAGCGATGGCTGCATTCGGCCTCGTCGGCGCGGGATCCGTCGGCCTCGCCGTCGGCGCCGCGGCACCCGCCGAAGCCTTCGCGGGCACCTGCCCCACCACGACGCCGACCGCTGTTCTGGTCGCCGATGGTGTCTGCGAGGTCCGCATCACCACCGCGGGCGACTCGACCTTCACCCCGCCGAGCGGCATCGCGAAGCTCGCAGCCGTGCTCGTGGGCGGCGGCAGCGGCGGATGGAACGCCAACTCGGAGGCCTACGCCGGAAACGGCGGGGCGGTCGTCTACGTCGATTCGGTGCCGCTGACGGGTCCGATCTCGGTCACCGTCGGAGCCGGGGGCGCGGCGGCTTCCTTCCCCAACACTCCGATCGCAGGGTCCGACACGATCGTCACTGCCGGGGCGGCGGCTCCGTTCACGGCATCGGGAGGCGTCGCGACGTCGCTAAGCGGCTTCTGCATCATTGACAACAACATTCTCCACTCCGGTGATGGCGACGGCGGAGCCAACCCATCGAGCGGAAACCCCGACTGCATTCCCGGCGCCGGGGCCGGCCTTGCCGATCTCAGCGGCACCGATCCTGCGCTGTTCCCGGCGTCCGCCGACGGCACCGATGTGTATGGCCCGGGTGGAACAGCCTCCGACAACGACCCGCTCGCCGTCGGCCTTGCGGGCAGTGGCGGATCGGCGAGCGGCGGCCAGGTGCCACCTCCGGGCACCAACGTCCCCTCGGCGGCCGTTGCCGGTGCCGGCGGCCTGGTGATCCTCCGCTTCGCCGTGGACATCCCGACCCGGACGCCCAGCCCGTCCGTGGCCCCCACGCTCGCCGCGACCGGCACGGTGGTCTCGTGGGAGGTCCCAGCGATCTCGGTCGGCATGATCGGCATGGGCGCGCTGCTGTTCGTGCTGTTCCGCCGCCGACGGGGCCAGGCCTCGGGGCGCTAGTCTCCCGTCATGCGCGGCGGCACGATCTGGACGGTCCTCGGCGTGATCGCGGCGGTCGTGATCGCGTGGGTGCTTGTCAACGCGCTGCTCAGCCTGGCGTGGTTCGTGGCGAAGCTCGTCATCGTGCTGGTGGTCGCGGCGATCGTGTTCTTCGCGCTGCGTGCGGTGTTCTCGCGGCCTCGCTCATAGTTGGTGACGTAGCATCCAGTTCGTGAGTTCGATGCGGACGGTCAACGACGTTTCCGTCTACCGCGCCGACCCGCAGGGCGAGCCGCGGGGAGCGCTCGTCGTCATCCACGAGATCTGGGGACTCGTCGATCACATCAAGAACGTGGCCGACCGCTACGCCGCCGAGGGCTACCTGGTGATGGCTCCGGATCTGCTGTCGGATGCCGGTGTCACCCCCGAGATCGGCCTCGAGCTCTTCGAGATGATGAACGACCCCGACGAGCAGCGCCGCACCGTGAACCAACCGCGCCTGCGCGAAGGATTCGCCGCATCACGCGCCCCCGAGTTCGCGGCGGGTGCGATCGCCAAGCTGACAGCCGTTGTGGACGCGCTCGAGCAGGAGAACGGCGTCGACGGCCGCATCGGCGTGCTCGGGTTCTGCTTCGGCGGGTCCTTCAGCTTCTCGCTGGCCGAGGTCGACCCCCGCGTGAAAGCAGCCGTGCCGTTCTACGGCAGCGCCGAGCCGGGTGAGGTGGCGAGCATCCACTGCCCGATCCTCGCCTTCTACGGCGACCAGGATGCCCGCTTGATCGACGCCCTGCCCGCGATCGAGAAGGCCGTGGCGGATGCCGGGGTCGACTTCGAGGCGAAGGTCTACCCCGACGCCGGCCACGCCTTCTTCAACGACACCAACCCGAACTCCTTCGACCCCGCCGCCGCGGGCGACGCCTGGGGGCGGTCGCTGGAGTTCCTGCGCGCCAAGCTGGGCTAGCGGCTCTCGCCGGTCTCAGAACCGAGCCGCGCGCAGGCGGTGCAGGGTGCGGGCCAGCACGTAGCGAGTGCGCCCCTCGGGCAGTCGCGGGTCGTAGCCGAGGGTGTCGACCAGGGTGAGCAGCCGGGCCTGGACGGTGGAGTGGTGCACGCCGAGCGCGGCCGCGGCGGCCCGCACGCTGCCGGTGTCGGCGAGCGCGTCGAGGGTCGGGAGGGCGCCGCGATCGAGGGCCAGCCGTTCGAGCGCGACGACGTCTGGATGCGGGTCGGGGTCGGCATCCGCCGCCTCGGCGAGCACCAGCAGCGAGCCCAGCCGCTCCGCCTCGACGACCGTGGCGTCCGCGCCGCTGAGGCGCAGCGCGACCAACGCAGAAGCCCAGGACTTCGGGAGCCGAGCCGGGTCGACCGCGAGGCCGATCCCCGCCGGCCCCGCCACGTCACCATCGAACGGGGCAGGGACGAGCACCACGCGCGCCAGCCCGAACGGGGTCGACAGCACGGCAGTCGGATGCCGCGGGTCGGCAGGAGACGCGGCGGGCAGCGCGACGGCCTGCACCAGCTCGTGGGCGTCCAGGCGGAGTCGCGCGGCCGCCGCGGCGCGATCATCGGCGGCCACGGTCGCGTCGACCACGAGCTCGGCGGCCCGGTGCAGGCTCGAGTCGCTGTCGGACCGCGACCGGGTGATCGCGACCGCGATCGCGAACCGCTCCAGGAGCATCGCGTCGTTGGTGTGCGGCGTACCGGTGCGCTCGATCCAGACCCGATCGCCGGGACCGGCGTCGTGCGCGGGCCAGCCGTGCTCATCGGCGGAGGCGAGGCGCTCACCGGTCGGCGACATCCGGGTGGATCTGCCGTCCGCGAACTCGATGGCGGCGGGACAGCCCGCGAGCACGGCGGCGCTCCTGACCAGCACGTCAACACTCACCTGGCCGCCGACGAGCGCGTCGAAATAGCCGACGACCTTGAGCGACTCGCTCGCCTCGGGGTCGAGAGCGGTCAAGCGCCCGACGAGTTCCTGCATCGCAACCTCCGCACGGCGCGGTCCTGCCCCACCCTAATCCCGGGAGAAGGGCGGGGCAGCGACTCGGGATGCCCGACTCAGGCCCCGAGCATGCGGGCCACCCATGCGGTTCGCGCCGCGGTCATCGCCCGCGCGATCGCGGTGTGCGGCGCCATCAGGTCGAACCCGTGGAAGCCGCCGGGCCAGACGTGGAGTTCGGCGACTCCGCCGTCGGCCCAGATCTGCGTGGCGTAGGCGACGTCCTCGTCGCGGAACACCTCGGCCGAGCCGACGTCGATGAAGGCAGGGGGCAGGCCGCTGAGATCCGTCGCCCGTGCCGGTGCCGCATAGATGGAGACCTCGTCGGTCCCGCGACGGTCGCCGAGCAGGGCGTCCCAACCGGTGAAGTTGCTCGTGCGGTCCCAGACGCCCTCGCCATCCACCTGGTGCGATGACACGGTCTCGTTGCGGTCATCGAGCATCGGGTAGATCAGCACCTGTCCGAACAGTGCGGGTCCCTTGCGGTCGCGGGCCAGCAGGGCGACCCCGGCGGCGAGGCCGCCGCCGGCGCTTCCGCCCGCGATCAGCAGGCGAGACGCGTCGATGCCGAGTTCTTGGGCGTGCTCGACGGTCCAGACCAGCCCGGCGTAGCAGTCCTCGACCGGATACGGGTCGGGGAACTCGGGGGCCAGCCGGTACTCGACCGAGACGCAGACCGCGTCGAAACGTTCGATCCAGTCGATCATGACCCCGATGCCGGTGAACCGGTCGCCGATGATCATTCCGCCGCCATGCGTGTGGAAGATGCCGGGGCCGGTGCCCGTGTGGTCGGTCCGGGCGAAGATCGAGAGCACGATCTCGGCTCCCTCGTGTCCCGCGATCGTGACCTCGCGATGGCTGACCTCGTGGCCGTCGAGCAGCTCCTCCAAAAGCGGGGTGACCGACACGCTGCGCATGAGCGGGATCATCTCGGGCGTGAGGGTGGACGGCAACTGATCACCGAGCACGACCAGCACGGCCTCCAACTCGGGATCGAAGGGCGGGCGTTTCAGGGTCTTCGTCATGGTGACCTCCAGCTCGGCGTCGCCTCGTTGCGGTGCCGTGGCTTCATCCTCGCGCTCGGCAGGCCGCGACGCTGCCGCCGGATGCTCGCGAAACACCGCGGATCGGCCCGCCGAACGGCGGAGCACGGGGAACGCCTCCCGCTAGGGTCATCTCACCACGCCGACAGAACTACGGCGTGCACCTCAACCCGCTCAAGTCGGACCGGCTGAGTGTTTCGCCGCGGGCGACCGGATCATCGTTCTCGCGGAGGAGTAGCCCGCCCGCTGGTCGAGTAGCGCCGCAGGCGCGTATCGAGACCCGTACGCCTCGTCTCGATACGCCGCTGCGCGGCTACTCGACCACCAAGTCGGGGTGAGAGCGGGCGAAGTCGAGGTGCAGCACCGTCTGCGAGAGCGCCGACAGCAGGTAGAAGCTGCGCAGGTTCTGCCAGCCGGCAGTCCAGCGCAAGCGGCTCGCGACCTGCCAGACCGTGGCATCCGGCTCCTCGCGGATCACTGCCGCCGCGGCCCGCGAGCGGTGCAGATGGTGCTCGGCGAGCACCGCATTGCGCTCGATCAGCCCACGGAACCGGTACCCGTGACCCGGCGCGACCTCGCAGTCGTCGTAGCGCGCCAGCGCGGTGAGCGAGGCGAGGTAGTCGGCGATCGGGTTGGTTCCGGTATCGCTGCGGTCGCCGAGTCCGAGCCCCGAGAAGATCTTCGGCAGCACAGTGTCACCCGTGAAGACGAGTCCCGCGGCCGCGTCGACCAGGCTGGCGGAGCCGGCCGTGTGCCCCGGGGTCCACAGCACCTCGATCTCGCGGCCCGGCACGTCGAGCGTCTCGCCCGGCTCGAAGCCCCGATCGATGGTCGGGATGCCGCGAGCCACCAGGTCGGCGCCGAGCGGGATGCTCAGCTCCGGCCGGCGTTCGGGCGGCACGCCCCAGCCCTCGAGCAACCCCTCGGGAGGGGTGAGACCACCGGCCGCGATCGCGGCCAGTCCCTCGCGCTCGCGGCGCAGCATCCCGATCCGGGCACCGCTTGCCGTTCGCAGGCGTTCCGTCATGCCGAGGTGGTCGGGGTGCAGATGGGTCACGAACACCGAGGCGAGGTCGTCGAGCTCGAGGCCGAAGCCATCCAGCGCGCCGCGGAACAGCCGCCAGTTCTCGTCGCCGTCGTAGCCGGTGTCGATGAGGTGCAGCGAGCCGTCGTCGCCCGCGATCAGGTAGCAGAGCGAGAAGGGATTGCCCGGCTGCTGCATCGGCAGCGGGATCGACCAGATGCCGGGGCGCACCTCGTCGGGAGCCGGAACCCGGTCGGCCATCGCGTCGTCGAACTGGGCCGGATTGGTGGGCTGCACGCCTCCATTCAATCGCGGTTAGGGTCTGAGGATGGACACCCTGCGACTCGGCGCCAGCGGACTCGAGGTCTCGCGCGTCATCCTCGGCTGCATGAGCTATGGCGAGCCCGGCATGGGCAGCCACGCCTGGAGCCTCGGGCTCGACGAGAGCCGGCCGTTCTTCCGGCAGGCCATCGAGGCGGGCATCACCACCTTCGACACGGCCAATGTGTACTCGCTCGGCTCGAGCGAGCAGATCACCGGCCAGTTGCTCGGCGAGTTCGTCAAGCGCGACGAGGTGGTGATCGCGACCAAGGTGCACGGCCGGATGTTCCCGGGGCCGAAGGGCGGCGGGCTCAGTCGCGCGGCGATCCTGACCGCGATCGACGACAGCCTGCGCCGGCTCGGCACCGACTACATCGACCTCTATCAGATCCACCGCTGGGACCCCGAGGTACCCATCGAAGAGACCATGGAGACCCTGCACGACATCGTCCGCGCCGGCAAGGCGCGCTACATCGGCGCCTCGTCGATGTGGGCCTGGCAGTTCGCGCAGGCGCAGCACACGGCCGACCTCAACGGCTGGACGCGCTTCGTTTCGATGCAGGACCAGTACAACCTGCTGCAGCGCGAGGAGGAGCGCGAGATGCATCCCTTCTGCCTCGACCAGGGCGTCGGCGTCATCCCGTGGAGCCCGCTGGCCCGCGGCAGGCTGACGCGCCCGTGGGGCACCGAGACCACCCGCACCGAATCCGACGCCTTCGGCACGACCCTCTACCACGAGGAATCGAACCGTCGGATCGTGGATGCCGTGGCCGCCGTCGCGGCCGAGCGCGGCGTGCCCGCCGCCCGGGTGGCACTCGCCTGGCTGTTGCACCAGCCGGCGGTCACCGCCCCCATCGTCGGAGCGACGAAGCCCGAGCACCTCGCCGACGCGGTCGCCGCGGTCGACCTCGAACTGAGCGACGCCGAACTGGTGCGGCTCGAGGAGCACTACACGCCGCGCGCTGCGAGCGGGTTCTGATGGCTCTCTTCGGCAGTCGCCGGGGCACCGACGAGTCGCTGCCGCGCGCCGACCGGGGTGCCGGCAACTTCAACGACTACGACTACGGCCTGCGCGCCCGCAACAAGCGGGTCAGCATCATGCTCGCCGACAGCGACCCGTGCCAGGACGAGTTGCGCGCGGTCGTCGAGGCCGGAGGCGAGGTGGAGACCGCGATCTCGCCGCGCAGCCAGGATCAGGAGCGCGTCGACGCCGTCATCGTGGTGCGGCTGTTCACCGGGCGCCGGGTGAGCGGTCCGGTGGGTGCGGTGCCGCGCGGGCTCGAGTCGGTGGTCGACGAGACCCTGCGCCGGCTCGATGACACGGTCGGCAAGGCCCGCATCCCGGCGCGGATCGTGCAGAAGGGCGGCCGCTATCGGGTGGAACTGCTCATGGGCGCAGTGCGCTAGCTGGTAACCCCCGGCACGTTGCCCGACGATGCGATCGAGATCCCGAGCACGATGTGCGTGACCAGCACTGCCAGCCCGAAGATCACGCCGAACACCCCGAGCACGCGCCCGCGGTTGCGCACCGCAGCCACGATGCCCAGGGTCACGGCGAGCACTGCGAACAGGATGCCGCCGAAGAACACCAGGAACTCGAGAATGATCACCCCCAGGAACGCGCCGAGACTGTTGTCGACGTTGGTCAGGGTCTGGCCGATATGGGTGACTGCGCCCAGCAGGGTGAACAAGGCGATCAGAATCCCGACGACGTCGCCGAGGACCGCCAGGAGCCCGAGGACGAACGCCGCGGTCCCGATCCCGCGGCGTCGGGGTGGATCGGTCGGCGGTGCCGCCGACGCGCCCGGGGCGGCCGGCGGAGGCGGAGGAACTGCCGCGCCGGGGAGTTGCGCGGCGTCGGGGAAGAGGTCGTCGGTGCCGGACATGGCACGACTGTAGCGGCTGCTAGGCCTCCGCGGACGCGTCGGCGGTGGCAGGAACGCCGTCGACCTGCGCGGTGATCTCGGCCCGAATGGCATCCATGTCGAGGGCGCGCACCTGGGTGATCAGATCCTCGAGGGCGGGGCGGGGGAGTGCGCCGGCCTGCGAGAACACGCCGATCCCGTCGCGGAAGGCCATCAGCGTCGGGATCGCCTGGATGCCCATGGCGGAGGAGAGGCCCTGGTTGGCATCCGTGTCGACCTTCGCGAACACGATGTCGTCGTTCGCGGCGGAGGTCGAGTCGTAGATCGGCGCGAACGCCTTGCACGGCCCGCACCAGTCGGCCCAGAAGTCGACGAGAACGATGCCCCCCTCGAGAACGGTGCTTTCGAAGGTCTGATCGCTGAGGTCGACGGTTGCCATTGCTCCAGCCTAAAACGGCGAAGGCGGCTTCTGCTTGCTAGTCCAGCTGAGCGTCGCGTAGCAGTGACTCGAGCACATCGAAGAAGGTCTGCCAGCCGACCTTGGCCTGCTCGAGCGCCTCGGGCGGCAGCTCCCCGCCGCCCTGGTGGAACGTCATCCTGGTGCGCCCGGCGAGGTCGTCGAGAAGCACGGTGAGGTAGGTGTGACCCGCGGCCGGGTCGCCGTCCGTGAAGGCCACCACGAATGAGCTGGGACGATCGATGGTCACGAACTCGCCGATCCCCGTGAACGTCGCGGCCTTCCATGCACCGCCAGGGCGGGCATCCAACCCCACCGTCCAGGCATCGAAGACCGCCTCGATCGGCGCGTAGAACTCGCGCACGATCGTGATGCCGTCGATCGGGATGGGGTCTGGATGCGAAACGGCCATGCCTCATTCAACAGGGAATACGACCTCACGTGGTGTGGTTGAATCGGCTATCAATGCAAACGCATGAAAGAGAGACGCACGACATGACCGCCATGCAGTTCGGCATCTTCACGGTGAGCGACATCACGGAAGACCCGACGACCGGCCGCACGCTGAGCGAGGCCGAGAAGATCCAGGACACCCTGACCATCGCGCAGCACGCCGAGGAGGTCGGGCTCGACGTCTTCGCGCTGGGGGAGCACCATAATCCGCCGTTCTGGTCGTCGTCGCCGACCACGACCCTCGCCTACCTGGCGGCCAAGACCAGCACCCTGCAGCTCACCACCGCCACCACGCTGATCACCACGAACGACCCGGTGAAGATCGCCGAGGACTTTGCGATGCTCCAACACGTGGCCGGGGGACGCGTCGACCTGATGCTCGGCCGCGGCAACACCGGACCGGTGTACCCGTGGTTCGGGCAGGACATCCGGGAGGGCATCCCGCTCGCCATCGAGCACTACGCGCTGCTGCACCGCCTGTGGCGCGAGGACGTCGTCGACTGGCAGGGCAAGTTCCGCACTCCGTTGCAGGGCTTCACCTCGGTGCCGCGCCCGCTGGACGGCGTCGCGCCATTCGTGTGGCACGGCAGCATCCGGAGTCCCGAGATCGCCGAACAGGCCGCCTACTACGGCGACGGCTTCTTCGCGAACAACATCTTCTGGCCGGCCGAGCACTACCAGAAGTTGATCGGTTACTACCGCCAGCGCTTCGAGCACTACGGCCACGGCACCGCGGCGCAGGCCATCGTGGGCCTCGGCGGGCAGGCGTTCATGCGGGCGAAGTCGCAGGATGCGGTGGACGAGTTCCGCCCATACTTCGACAACGCGCCGGTCTACGGGCACGGCCCATCCCTCGAGGACTTCAGCGAGATGACCCCGCTCACCGTCGGCAGCCCGCAGCAGGTCATCGACCGCTACGCCGGCATGCGCGAGCTGTTCGGCGACTATCAGCGCCAGCTGTTCTTGATGGACCACGCCGGCCTACCGCTGAAGACGGTGCTCGAGCAGCTCGACATCCTGGGCGGCGAGGTGGTGCCGGTGCTGCGCAAGGAGCTGGCGGTGAACCGGCCGGCAGAGGTGCCCGACGCGCCCACCCACGTGTCGCTGGTCGCGGCCCGCGACGCTGCCGTGGCCGCCGAGCCCATCGAACTCGCGGAGGTGAAGTGATGACCGACAGCCGGAAGATCGTTGTGGTCAGCGCTGGACTCAGCCAGCCGTCGTCGACACGGCTGCTCGCCGATCGCCTGGCTCAGGCGACGGCGGCACGCCTCGCCGATGACGGCCTGACCGCCGAGGTGCAGGTGATCGAGCTGCGCGACCTCGCGCAGGACATCACGAACAACCTGCTCACCGGCTTCGCAGCGCCCAGGCTCGCGGCGGCGATCGAGCAGCTCGCGGCATCCGACGGCGCGATCTTCGTGACGCCGATCTTCACCACCAGTTACAGCGGGCTGTTCAAGTCGTTCATCGATGTGCTGGACCCGGATGCCCTCACCGGCCTCCCCGTGCTGCTCGGCGCGACCGGCGGCACCGAGCGCCATTCGCTGGCGCTGGAGTACGCGATGCGCCCGCTGTTCAGCTACCTGCACGCGGTGGTCGCACCGACAACCGTCTACGCGGCATCGGCCGACTGGGGCAGCACCGGTGACGCGTCATCGTTCAGAGATGCAGGCGGTCTGCCCGAACGCATCGACCGCGCGGCGGGTGAGCTGGCCGCGCTGCTGGTTCGGGACGGCGACCGCTCGGAGCGGGTGCGGGACCCCTTCGCCCTGCCGACCGGCTTCAGCCCGGTGGGCGGATTCGGCGCGCAGTAGTCGGATGGATGCGTCTGATCTCGGCGGCGCAGGACTGCCCGCTGCGACCGTCGCACCTGCGCTGACCGCCCGCCGCCGGCATCCATGTGCTCAGATGGTGGCGTGCGACGAGGGATGAGGGCAGTGACGAGCGCGGGCGCCGTCGGCGTCGCGGCCGTGCTGCTGCTGCTCGCGGGATGCGCCGCCACGCACGTCCGCGGCGATGCCCATCCGCAACGGCTGCCGCTCGGCCTGCCGGCCACCGTCGTGCTGGGGTGCGAGCAGAGCGTCGGCCTCGATGACTCGACCGTTCCGGCGACGTTCTGGCGCGACAGCCAGGGCGTGCACATGCGGATCGGCGACAGCACCCGTCACGGGGTCGGTGTCGGCAGCGGGGGAGGCATGTCGAACACCGAGTCGGCCCTGCTGTCGTGCCTCAACGTCGCGACCGGCCCGCTGCAGCAGTACCCGAGCGACTCGGCCGGGCTGCTGCTGCTCTGGAGGTACTCGACCACCGTGCTCTGGCCGTGCATCGCCCAGCACGACATCGACGCGGGGCCGCCGCCCTCGCGCGCCGATGTGCTCGGCGGCGACCCACTGGTGATCGACCCCTACGCGCGGCTGTACTCCCGGCTCTCTGCCTCGCGGCTGGCTCAGTTGCGCCTCGACTGCCCGGCGATGCCGGCATACCTGACGGCAAAGGGATGACGCGGCGCCTGTTGTTCGCCGCACTGGATGGCGTGGGGGCGCTCGCGGTACTCGCCGCTCTTGCCGGGTGCGCGGTCGCATCCGCTCCGGTGCCCGCGCCGCGCAGCACCCCGAACGCGGTCGAACGCGCGGCCGTCCAGCGCACGACGCAGGCCTTCGTCGCCGAGACCGGCGACGCCCGTCTGCCCTGGGTGCAGCTGTGGACGAGCGCGCAGTTCCCGGCTCAGATGCAGAACTGCGCCGCGACGCAGAGCCACGGACAGTTGGCCCTGACGATCGGCCGGCCGGCCCTCGGCATCCCGACCTATCGGATCGTCGGCAGCGGCTCGGAGCCCGACGAGGCAGAGGCGGCACGGATCATCGAGCGGTGCGCCGCCGCGACCCCGCTCGACGACCGCGTGCTGCGACTTCCGGGCGGCGACGGGGATGCGCTGTACTCCTACGAGCTGACCACCCTGCGGCCGTGCCTGCTCGCGCACGGCTACTCGGCGAGTCGGATGCCGGCGCGCGCCGATTTCGAACGCCGACTGCAGGCGCAGGCGCCCTGGAGCCCCTACGACACCGTGATCGTTCCCACCCGCTCCACCTGGTACGCGCTATCGGATGCCTGTCCGCCGCTCCCGGCCGCGCTCAACGCCGCGGTGTCGCCCGGCTGAGGCCTCGCCGCAGCGTCGCCGGGCAGGTGAACAGCAGGCGACCACGCGGGGGCGAAGAGACCTCCGGGGGAACGGAGAACGGATCCTGGGTGAACCCTGGGTGCAGGCGCTCCGGCGAGTCGTCGCAGCACGGCGAACCCGGCGATCCTGTGTTCGTGAGAGTCCTCCTGTTCGCCGAATCCTCGCTCATCCACATGAACGGGGTGACCCATTCACTGCTCCAGGTGCTGCGGCACTTGGAGGCGAACGGGCACGAGACCCGGGTCATCGCCCCGCGGGCAAGCCGTACCGAGGACGCCGTGGGTCCGCACGGCTCGGCACTCTCGCTGCTTCGGTCGGTCGGGATGCCCTCCTACCCCGAGGTGCGGCTCACCTTCGCCAGGGCCGCCTCGCTGTCGGCGATGCTGCGGGACTTCGCTCCGGACGTCGTCCACCTCGCCTCGCCGTTCGTCCTGGGCTGGCAGGGGCTGCGCGCCGCCGACCACCTGGGCATTCCGACGGTCGCGATCTACCAGACCGACATCCCGGGCTACGCCGAGCGCTACGGCATTCCCGCGGCGCAGCCGGTGCTCGCCCAGCACGTGGCGCGCATCCACCAGCGCGCCACCCTGACCCTCGCGCCGAGCTCCGCATCGATCGCCGAACTGCGCCAGGCCGGTGTCGACCGGCTGAGGCTCTGGGCGCGCGGTGTGGACGCCGAGCGCTTCCGCCCCGAGCGCCGCAGCGAGGAGTGGCGCCGCCGGGCCGCCCCGAACGGCGAGACGATCATCGGCTACGTCGGGCGCCTCGCCCCTGAGAAGCAGGTCGAAGACTTGAAGGCGATCGCGGACCTGCCGAACACCAAGCTGGTCATCGTCGGAGACGGCCCCAGCCGCGCAGCGCTCGAGAAGATGCTCCCGGATGCCGCGTTCCTCGGCTTCCTCGGAGGTGACCGCCTCGCCGAGGCGGTCGCGAACTTCGACCTCTTCGTGCATCCGGGTGAGAACGAGACGTTCTGCCAGACCATCCAGGAGGCGCTCGCCAGCGGCGTCCCCGTGGTCGCTACCGGGCGTGGCGGCCCGCTCGACCTGGTGCAGAACAGCCGTACGGGTTGGCTGTACCGTCCCGGCGACCTGGTCGAACTGCGGGAGCGCGTCGCCGACCTGGTCGGTGACAACAGCAAGCGCCGTGCCTTCGCGGTCGCCGCCCGCGAATCGGTCGCGCACCGCACCTGGGCGCGGCTCGGCGACGAACTGCTGGGCCACTACCGCGACGCGATCGCCGTTCAGCAAGGCACCGCGCCCGCATCGATCCTGAACTCGGAGGCGACGATGACGGTCAACAGTCCCGCCGGTGGGCTTCCTCAGACGAGGTGGAAGCGCTACGTCGCCCTCGGCGACTCGCTGACCGAGGGGCTCTGCGACGATTCCCGTCAGGAGCCCGGAGAGGTGCGCGGCTGGGCCGACCGGCTCTCGATGCTGCTGATCGGCGCCGGGCAGAGCGGTCGCGCCCGCGATGCCCCGAAGCGCCTGCGCTACGCCAACCTCGCCGTGCGCAGCCGCACCGTGGCCGATGTGCTGGAGCGCCAGATCCCGCACGCCCTGGCGCTGCGTGCCGACCTCGTGACCGTACTGATCGGGGCGAACGACCTGGCGCTCAGCGGGCGGCACCCCGAACGGATCGCGGACCGGCTCCGCGAGGGGATCGTGCGACTGCGGGACTCGGGCGCCGATGTGCTGATCGTCACGCCGTTCGTCGCGCCCTGGCCGCTGCTGCGCATCCTGAACCGCCGCACGATCCGGCTCGCCGCGCACCTGCGCCGCACCGCGGTGGAGACCGGCGCGATGCTGCTCGACTTCACCCAGGACCCCGACCGCATCGACGAACGGATGTGGGCCGCCGATCGCGTGCACCTCAGCTCGTACGGGCACCGCGTGCTGTCGTATCGGGCGGCTGCCATGCTCGGTGTTCCCGGGGCCGGCGAGCTCGGCACCCTGGACGCGCTCATGCACGACGATGCCCCCGAGGCGCGGATCAGCCGGATCAGCACCCCCGCCTGGATCTGGACGCACGTGCGCCCATGGGCCGGCCGCCGACTGCGTGG
>FSWJ01000235.1_pt1 | contig 16379 bp, 20 predicted proteins | sample 1637851 | NCBI WGS metagenome assembly FSWJ01 (sample SAMEA3914789, study PRJEB12502) | metagenome | biome: forest; material: soil | place: Canada | collected 2011-07-03 | depth 0.3 m | reverse complement strand
GCCGCCCCGCGATGACCCGCCGGTGCGCCCACTGGAACTGTGGAGTCTCTACCTGCTTCAGGCCGAGCACGGCTCCGGTGCCGGGCAGCTGCTTCTGGATGCGGCAGTCGCCGACAGGCCCGCATCGCTCTGGGTGCTGGCGCAGAACCCGCGCGCCCGCCGATTCTACGAGCGGAACCGCTTCGCGCTGGACGGCGCGGAGAAGCTGGACGGTCGATGGGACGTGCTCGACCTGCGCATGGTGCGCTAGCCCGCTGTGCCTAGCCTTTGGGCCGCAACCGCATCGGCCGTGACGACTGCGACTCATCCAACTCGACCAGCGCATCGAGCGACTTCACGAAGTCACTGAACGACCGGAACCCGAGCGCACGCTCCTGGAAGGTGGGGTCCATGCGCAGCATCTGGTTCTTGACGGTGCCGCTCGACTGCCATTCGTCATCCGTCTTCGACTGGCCCAGCTGCAGGGCACGCACCAGCAGGTCGGAAGCCGTGTTCTTCGGCGGGGACGACCGCTTGGGCGCGGGTTCCGAGGGGGCGGTCACGCCCGGGAGCGCGTCGTAGTCCTTGAACTCGTTGCACGCGGCGGCGAGGGCCTTCGAGGTGGCGCCCGCGACACCGATGCCGACCACATACCGGCCGAGCTGCTTGCAGCGCTGGGCGAGAGCGATGTAGTCGGAATCTCCGGCGACGATCACCACATGGGTGAGGTCGGAGAGGCGGAACAGGTCTTCCACGACATCCACGGCCAGGCGGATGTCCGCGCCGTTCTTCATCGACTGCACGGTGGGGAAGAGCTGCACCAGGTCGACGGCCCGCTCGATCAGCTGGCTGCGGTAGCTCGCGTTCACCGGAACGGACCAGTCCGCGTACGCACGCGACACCGCGATGGTGCCGAACGACGACGCGAAGTCGAGCACCGCCCCGAGGTCGACGGTGGCGTCGTTGAGTCGTCGGGCGACATCCCCGCCCGAGCCGGACGCCGGGTCGAACTTGCGTACCTCGTCCTTATGGAACTGCCCGCGCTTCGACTTCTGGTCGTACCGCGAGATGACGATGTTGTCGAAGTCGATGTAGACGGCGACGCGGGTGTCTGCGCGTTCGAGATAAGTGGGTTCGGCCATGTCTCAGTCTGACCCAATGGGATGGAGGATGTGAACAGGGATGGGCACGTCGTCCCACGACGACGCGTCGAGCCAGAATCCGGGGATGGGGATGACGTCCATGGCGGGAACGGTACCCCAACCGGCGACCCCGGGCGGTAAGTTCGAAACCATGGGTAAACGCTGGGTGGCCACCGACTTCGGCGGCATCGACAAGTTCGCCTTCGTCGACGTGGAGGTGCCGGCCCCGGATGCCGGCGAGGTGACGATCGAGGTCCGCGCGGCGGGCATGAACCCGGCCGACTTCAAACACACGGTGCAGCCCTCGGACCGGCCGCTCCCCATCCCGATCGGCTACGAGCTCGCCGGGGTGATCAGCGCCGTGGGCAACGGCGCCGCCTTCGAGGTGGGGGATGAGGTGATCGCCTACCGGGTGTCCGGAGGGTACGCCACGCACCTCACCGTCGACGCGTCGAACGTGTTCCGCAAGCCGTCGGGCTTGAGCTTTCCGGAGGCGGCCAACCTGCTGCTCGCCGGCGCCACCGCGATGGAGGCGCTGCAGGCCACGGCGGTGACGGCCGGCGACACCGTGCTGGTGCACGGCGCGTCGGGCGCGGTCGGGGTGAGCGTGCTGCAGCAGGCGCAGATGATCGGCGCGCGTATCATCGGCACCTCGAGCGAGAAGAATTTCGATGTCGTCCGCGGGTTCGGAGGGGAGCCCGTCGTCTACGGCCCGGGGCTCGAGGACCGCGTGCGGGACCTGGCCGGAGAGGTGGATGCCGCGATCGACACCGTGGGAACGCCCGAAGCTGTCGACGTCTCGATCGCCCTCGTTCCCGACCGCCAGCGGATCGTCACCATCGCCAACCAGGCTGCGGCGAAGCAGCTGGGACTTCTCGCCATCGGGGGCATGCTGCCGGCGAGTGCTGCCTTCCGCGACGAGGCGAGGAGCAGGCTGGTCGCGCTCGCCGCATCCGGCGACCTGGTCGTTCCGGTGGCGGGCACCTTCCCGCTGGCGGACGCACTGGAGGCGCTGGAGCTGCTGAGGAGCGGCCACCCCGGCGGCAAGCTGGCGCTGCTGCCATGACCGAGACGACGACCTCCGCCGACGGCACCCGCATCGCGTTCGACGCCTCGGGCAGCGGACCCGCCCTCGTGATCGTGGGCGGAGCGTTCAGTACCCGGCAGGCGGCCGGCCCGTTGGCGGGACAGCTCGGGGACCGGTTCACGGTGATTGCCTACGACCGCCGCGGTCGCGGCGACAGCGGTGACACCCTGCCGTATTCGGTCGACCGCGAGCTGGAGGATCTCGCCGCGGTGATCGACGCCGCCGGTGGCACCGCGCTCGTCTACGGGCACTCGTCGGGTGCGATCCTGTCGCTGCTCGCCGCGGCACGGCACCTGCCCATCACGAAGGTCGCCGCCTACGAGCCGCCGTGGACCTTCGACCCGGCGGCACCGCCGCACGAGAGCGCACTCCCGAAGGTGCAGGCGGCGCTGGCCGCCGGCGACCGCGAGACCGCCGCCGAACTGTTCATGGCGGAGACCGGGATGCCGCCCGCCGCGATCGACCAGGCGAAGCAGCAGCCGTTCTGGCCGGCGATGGTCGCGATCGCGCCGACCGCCGAATACGACCTCACCATCGTGGCGGACGGCCGGGTGCCGGCCGACGTGCTGTCGGCCATCGACATCCCGGCCCTCCTCATCGACGGTCTGCTCAGCCCGCCGTGGGCGGCGAGGGCGACGGATGCCGCCGTCTCCGCGATCCGGAACGCCCGCCGCCTCGGCATGGAGGGCCAGGATCACGGTGTGGACCAGGCCGTGCTGGCGCCCGTCCTGGCGGAGTTCTTCCTCCAACCGAAACAAGGAGTCTGATATGCCCGGTGCACTGGTCCTGTCCGGCGGCGGTCTCGCCGGAATCGCCTGGGAACTCGGGGTGCTCATCGGCATCCGGGATGCCGCGCCGGACGTCTACGAGGCCCTCACGGCACCCGAGGTCACCTACCTCGGTACCTCGGCGGGGTCCGCCGTCGCCTCGCAGCTCGCCGGGGGCACGTCGATCGATGACCTCTTCGCCCAGCAGGTCGCGGAGGAGACGGCCGAGCTCGGCGCCGACATCGACCTCGTCACCTTCCAGCAGACGATGGGCACGCTCATGGACGGGGTCACCTCCCCCCAGGAGTTCCGGCAACGGCTCGGAAAGTTCGCGCGCGAGGCGGACACGGTGCCGGCCGCCGACCGTCGCGCCGTGATCGAGGCCCGGCTGCCCGTCTCCGCGTGGCCGGACCGCCGGCTGCTCATCACCGCCGTCGACACCGCCACGGGGGAGCTGCGCGTGTTCGACCGGGACTCCGGCATCGGGCTCATCGACGCGGTGTCGGCGAGCTGCGCGGTGCCCGGTGTGTGGCCCACGGTGGAGATCGATGGCGTGCACTACATGGATGGCGGCATGCGGTCGACCTCGAACGTCGACCTGGTCGCTGGGTGCGATCCGGTCCTGATCCTCACCCCCTCGGCGCCCACCGGTCCGATGGGCGACGCCATCGCGGCGGCGGACCTCGGGGCCCTCGGTGATGCCGCCGTGACGAGCGTGTTCGCCGACGCGGCATCCCTCACCGCCTTCGGGCAGAACCCTCTCGACCCGGCCGTGCGCCCGCCGTCGGCGGAGGCGGGCCGTGCCCAGGGCCGTACACTCGCCGCATCCCTGCAGTCGATCTGGCTCTGAGCTCCGAACCCCGGGCATGACGAAAGCCAGCGCGACCGCCGACGGCGTGACGACGGCGTCGCTCGCGCGCGCGTGGGAGGTCGCGACTCCGCTCACGCCGGTCGGCTACTACCCGAAGTACGGACCGCTGCCCGCGGTGCTCGAGGTGCGGGACCAGACCGGAGCCTGGGATGCGGTCGGCCAGACCCGGCAGCTCATGCTCTCCGACGGCGGCTCCGTGATCGAGCACCTCGTGCAGGTCGACAGGCCGGAGACGTTCATCTACGAGTTGAGCGACTTCCAGAAGCTGTTCGGCTCGCTCGTCTCCGGGGCCCGCGCCGAGTGGGAGTTCAGCAACGTTCCCGGCGGCACCAGCATCCGCTTGACCTACACCTTCCATCCGCGCCGCGGCGCCGGACTCCTCGTCGGCGCGATCGTGAGACTGTTCTGGTGGCCGTACATGAAGCGGGTGCTCCCTGGAATCATCGCCGAGGTGAACCGCCGGGCCTGACCTGACTGCGCCTGATTGAATGGGCGGGTGAAGTTCTCGTCCGCCGAGCTGCGGGATGCCGCCGTCACCCTGGTGTCCATCCTGCTCAGCTTCGGGAGCGCGCTCGCCCTGCGGCAGGCCTTCGGGCTGGATGACAGCGTGCTGGTGCTGGGCGTCGCGCTCTCCATGACGCTGTCGCGCACCAATGCGGGGCGCGGCATCCGGGACCAGCTCGTCGGCTGGGCTGCCTAGTGACCCATCGGCACGGGCTCGGCGTTCGGGTTCTTGCGAACGAAGAACGCGGCCGGGATCGCGAACAGTGAGATGATCGCCCCGACCACGAAGGCCGAATGGATGCCGGCGTTGGTCGAGGTCGCGGTGCTCGCCCCCTGCGCGGCGAGCGTTGCCACCTGCGCGGACATGATGGTGACGAACAGCGCCGTTCCTGCGGCCCCGGCAACCTGCTGCAGTGTGGCGACGATCGCGCTGCCATGCGAGTAGAGCGACGGTTCGACGCTGCCGAGGCTGGCAGTGAACAGCGGGGTGAACAGTAGGGCGAGACCGATGCTGAGGGTGACGTGGGCGGCGAGCACCAGGAAGATCGAGCTGTGCTCGTTCAGCAGAGTCATCGCCCAGAGGTCCGCGCTCACCAGCACCGAGCCGATCACGAGCAGCAGCGTCGGGCCGATGCGGTCGTAGATGCGGCCGACGATCGGCGAGAGAAGCCCCATGATGAGGCCACCGGGCAGGAGCAGCAGTCCGACCGTGAGGGTGTCCTGGTGCAGCACCCGCACCAGGTAGAACGGCAGCAGCACGATCACGCCGAACATCGACATCATGCTGATGGTGAACATGACGATCGAGAAGGTGAAGGTGCGCGACTTGAAGGTGCGCAGGTCGAGCAGCGCGCGGTCGGCGCGCTGCAGCACCAGCTGGCGGAACACGAACGCGACCAGCGCGAGCGCACCGATCGCCAGTGGCGCCCAGATCTCGAGCGCACTGGTGGCGGTGCCGGCGTTGCTCAGCCCGAAGACCACGCCGCCGAAGCCGATCGCGGACAGCACGATCGATCCGATGTCGATCTTCGTGTGGGTCGGCTCGGTCACGTTCTTCATCAGGATGCCGCCGATGATGAGGGCGGCGATCGCGATCGGCAGCACGAGCAGGAACAGGAAGCGCCACGGGAGCGCGTTGAGGATGAGTCCCGAGATGGTCGGGCCGATGGCCGGCGCGACGGAGATGACGATCGAGATGTTGCCCATCATGCGACCGCGCGACTGCGCCGGCACCAGGTTCATCACCGTGGTCATCAGCAGCGGGAACATGATCGCGGTGCCGCCGGCCTGGATGACGCGCGCCACCAGCAGGATCTCGAATCCCGGGGCGATGGCGGCGACGAGCGTGCCGACGCTGAACAGGCTGAGGGCCGTGATGAACACCGGCCGGGTGTGGTAGCGCTGCAGCAGGAAACCGGTGATCGGGATGACGACCGCCATGGTCAGCAGGAAGGCGGCGGTCAGCCACTGGGCGGCGCTCGGCTGGATGTGCAGGTCCGAGGAGAGCTGCGGCAGCGCGACACCGAGGATGGTCTCGTTGAGGATCATCACGAACACGGAGATCATCAGCACGACGATCACCAGGCGGTTGCGGGCGTCGAGATTCTTCGGCGCGTCCTCCGCCGAGATGAGCGTGGAGTCGTCGGTCGTTGTGGTCATGCGGAAAGCGTCCCGTCGTGAGGGCGGTGAGAATGGGGAAAGTCGCAGCGGCGCGGCGCTCTGGGGAGAGCGTGTTAACAGTCTGCTTTATTCCGCTGACATTCGGAATCTGCTGTGAGTGAACGCCGACCGAAGTTATTCGACGAGCTCAACCACCCGGCACGCCTTTTGGTGTTGAAGTTCGCACTCACATAACCGAGCGGCTATGTGAGTGCGAACTTCAATTCGAAAAAGGCTGATGGACCTCCGACCTCCCCGCTCCCTGGGCTTGTCGAAGGGGCTTGTCGAAGGGGGCTTGTACAGCCCAGTGACCGTGGTTGCGGCTTTACTTGTGCCATGAAGATCACGACCCGGGAGCTGTTGCGGCTGCGGCTCGCGGCGCAGCGGATCGAGTCGCACGAGACCCTCACCATCGAGGACGTGCTCGGCCAGCTGCTGGCCACGCAGGCGCAGGACTTCATCCAGGGCGGCTGGGCGCTGGGGCTGCGTGCGGCAGGGTCGACCCTCGCCGACCTGGATGACGCGCTCGAGTCTGGCGCCGTCATCCGGTCGGCGCCCTTCCGCGGCACGCTGCACTTCATGCTCGCCGGCGACCTCGGCTGGGTGCTCGGCGTCACCAGCGGGCGCACGATCCAGGGTGCGGCGAAACGGCTGCGCGACCTGGCGATCGATGCGGCCGTGCTCGCGAGAGCCGAGGCGGTCGCTCGCACGGTGCTGGCGAATCGCACCGCTCTGACCCGCGACGAGTTCTTCGCCGAGCTCCGCACCGCGGGTATCGACACCTCGGGCCAGCGCGGCTACCACGTGATCTGGTATCTCGCGCAGACGGCCGTGCTCTGCTGGGGTCCGCCGCGCGGCACCCAGCAGGGACTCGTGCTGGTCGACGAGTGGGTGCGCTCGCCGCGGCGGCTCGACGGCGACGAGGCGCTGCGCGAACTGGCACTGCGCTATTTCACCGGTCACGGCCCGGCCACCGTGCGCGACTTCGCCTGGTGGACCAAGCTCACCCTCGCGGCAGCCCGCCGCGGCCTCGAGCTCGCCGCCGACGAGCTGACCGAGCTGGAGCACGACGGCACCCCGCACTGGGCGTCCACCGCCGAGCTGGAGCGGGCGGCGGGCGCGCGGATGTCCGCGGCCGTGCACGCGCTCCCCGGCTTCGACGAATACCTGCTCGGTTACGAGAACAGGTCGGCCCCTCTCGCGGAGGAGCACGTCCAGCGGATCGTGCCCGGACTGAACGGCATCTTCCTGCCGATGATCGTGGCCGGCGGCGAGGTGGTCGGCACGTGGAAACGGGCCGAGAAGGCAGCGGGAGTCACCGTGACGCCCGACCCGTTCAGCCGGCTGACCCCGGCGCAGGAGAGATCGTTCGCGAAGGCGTCGGGCGCGTTCGCGCGGTTCAGGTCGGCCAGCCGCTGACCACGACCTTGCCGATCATCCGGCCGTCCTCGACCATGCGGTGCGCGGCCCGCAGCTGCTCCGCGTCGAGGGGGCCGAGCTTCTCGGTGACGGTGCTGACGATGCGGCCCGCGTCCACGAGGCCGGCGACCTCGTCGAGCAGCTCGTGCTGCACGATCATGTCCGGCGTGTGCTGCACCGGCCGGGTGAACATGAACTCCCAGTGCAGTGCGGCGCTCTTCGATTTCAGCGGCACGACATCCAGGGTCTTTGGATCGTCGATCACTGCGATCTGGCCGAATGGTTTCAGCAGCGTCGCGTAGTCGTCGAGCGAGCGCGTGTGGGAGGAGAAGATCCACTCGACCCCGTCGGGGGCGATCTCGAGCACCTGTGCGACCAGGTCCCCGTGATGGTCGACTGTGTGCGCCGCGCCCAGCGAGCGCTCCCACTCCACGGCCTCGGGACGGGAGGCCGTGCCGATGGTGGTCACTCCCGGCAGCAGGGCGTCGACGAGTTGCAGCATCATCGAGCCGACGCCGCCGCTCGCGCCGACGACGAGAAGCGTGCCGGCGCTCAGTTCGTGCAGCCGGAACCGGTCGAACAGCACCTCCCACGCCGTGATCGTGGTCAGCGGGAGCGCAGCGGCATCGGCGAAGGAGACGCTGGAGGGCTTGTGGCCGACGATCCGCTCGTCGACCAGCTGGTACTCCGCGTTCGAGCCGGGGCGGTTCACCGCGCCCGCGTAGTAGACCTCGTCGCCCACCGCGAACAGCTCGACGGCATCGCCGACCGCGCGCACGATTCCGGCGGCGTCGTAGCCGAGCACGGTGCCCGAGGGCGAGCTCGCGCGTCGCTTCACGTCGACCGGGTTCACGGAGACAGCCTTCACTTCGACGAGCAGGTCGCGGGCCTCCGGCTCCGGGACCTCGCGTTCGGTGTCGATCAGGGCGGACGGATCGGTTGCGGGGACCTTGGTGCTGCTGATGATGGCCTTCATACGATCCATGAAACCCTAATATTTGGAGCATGCGCGTACTTCTCACCGGGGCGACCGGGTTCGTCGGATCATCCGTACTCAGAGCGCTCGTCGCCGGCGGGCACGAGGTGACCGCCGTCGTGCGGAGCCAGGCCGGGGCGGACACCGTGACGACCGCCGGCGCGACCGCGGTCATCCACCCGCTGCCCGACACGGAGTGGCTGGCGAAGCAGCTGCGCGAGACGGACGGCTTCATCCACACCGCCACCCCCGACGACGGAACCGCCGCGACGTTCGACGACTCCGTGATCGACGCGGTGCTGGACGGCTATGCGGGCACACAGAAGAGGTACGTGCACAGCGGGGGAGTCTGGGTGCACGGACCGGGGGACGACATCACCGAGGACACCCCCATCCGCGCGCCGGAGATCACGGCGTGGCGCCAGGAGCGCGAGGCCCGGGTGCTGGCGGCCGGATTCGTCGGCAGCGTGGTCGAGCCGGCGGTCGTCTACGGGTACGGCAAGGGCATTCCCACCGAGATCACGGGTGCGCCCAAGACGAAGGAGGGGGCGCTGCTGCTGGTGGGCGGCGGCGACCAGCACTGGACCACCGTGCACGTGGACGACCTCGCCGACCTCTACGTGAAGGTGCTCGAGGAGGCTCCCGGCGGCGAGCGCTACATCGGGGCGAACGGCGACAACCCGACGGTGCGCGAGATCGGGCTGGCGGCGGTGGGCCCGGATGGCCTGGTCGCGGCCGAAGACCCGGCCGCGTCGTTCGCGCGGCTGGGCGAGCCGTACGCGCGGGCGCTCGCCCTCGACCAGCAGACGGCCGGCCAGAAGGCCCGGCTGACCTTCGGCTGGGCGCCGAGCCGGCCGAGCCTCATCGAGGAGCTCCGCGCCCGCTAGTGCTGCCGAACCATCAATACTGGCTGACGCAGAGTTCGGCGACCACGGACTGGGTGCCCGAGATCTCTTGCGACGTGTTCTCCGTCATCGTGTACCGGCTGGTGCTGGACGTGTAGGTGCCAGGCGTGGTCGGGTTGGGCTGGTAGACGAACGCCCGCGGCGACCCGGCGTCGTTCGTCTTCAGCAGGGCGATCGCGTCCGTCAGGTCGAAGCTCGCCGACCAGCCGAAGTAGAACGGATACAGGCCGTTGCCGGTGATGGTGCGGTCGACGCAGGCTCGCGTGGTCGCCCAGGTCGGGCCGTGCACCTGGTTGGACACGCTGTAGGCCTGCGGTTCGTCGGGCAGTGCACCCGGGTAGCTGTAGGTGCAGACGCCCACGTCCAGCGTCTCGGCATTGCTGATGAGCGCGTTGTTGCCCCACTCCTCCCAGGCCGGGTTGCCGTTCGAGGTGCCCTTCAGGGTGAGCACACTGCCGACGTCGCTGACGACGAGCGCGTGAGAGTCGACGGTGGGCCGGTAGCCGTAGTACGGCGGCTTGGAGTAGTCGAGGGTGAATCCCCAGGCGACGGGGGTGGATGTCGTGCCGGTGATCGCGACCGTGAGGCAGGTCGAGTAGACGGTGATATTCGACGGCGTGATGGTCACGATCGTCGTGCCGGGGGCGGTGCCGGCCGGCGGGATGACCGGGGCCGTCCAGGTGACGGCCGCGAGAGCACCGCTGCCGAGGGTGACGGCGCGCTGGGTCGTGTCGGCACCGCCGCCGAGCGTCTCGGTGCCCGCGAGGTAGGCGGTCCAGCTCGCGAAGGATGATGCGAGCGGGGATCCGGGCACCGCGAGGGTGATGGTGGCCGTGGTCGACCCGACGACGAGGTTCGTGCCGGCGGCGAGCGTGCCGCTGACCGACTGCAGCTCCGCTCCGCTCGCGTCGAGCAGCGCGACGGTCACCGACCCGCCGGCCAGCGTCGCGAGACCGGACCCGGTGACGGTGGCGGTGAGGGCGGACACGGTCGGTGGCCCGGCCGTCGTGGTGAGGGAGACGTCCGTCACGGCACGCGTGGCCGCTGGCGCCGTCACCGAACCGGTGGCGCCGAACAGCCCCCCGCTGACACCGCCGACGGTGGCCGCCGCTGCGGTCACTATCGACCCCAGCACGAGCAGGCCGGCGATCCCGGCGATCAGGGCGTGTCTCACGATCGCACCGCTGTGATCGCGATGCGGTCGATGCGGCCGTACGCGATGCCGCCCGGCCCGCACGCGGTGTCGATCGCCGGCCGCGCGATGGCCAGGGTCGCGGACTGGGCGGCGCTGGTCGCCGTGAGTTCGCACAGTTTCACGCCCGACGTGTCGATCAGCGTGAGGCGCACCTGCTCGCCCGCGGCGAACCGGTCGGTGCCGGGCGTCGAGAGGGTGACCCCGTTCAGCATCCAGCTCACGCCGGAGTACGCGGCCGTCCAGCCGGCGGTCACGCCGGAACTGTGGATGCCGACGGCGCCGTTCGCGGCCCCGACATCCGCTGTCCTGACCCCGCCGAGCGTCGACGCCGACGCGCCCACCGCGCCGCAGGTGCCGGCGATGGCGATGAGGGTCCCGAGCGCGAGCACACGCGGCGTCACCGCTCGTCGCGTGCGTACGCGCGAGCGGTGACGACCTCCGTGCCGACCGGGTGGCATGTGTGTCCTAGCGCGCGGCCCGGTGCCGGCGCTGCTTCGGCGGGTTCTTCCCGCTGTCGCGGCCGAACCGCCAGACGACGCCGAACACGGTGGCCGCGCTGGCGAGTCCGAGGATGAGCGGGTTGGCCAGCTTTGCGAGGAGCGTGCCGATCGACGGGATCGACACGACCGCCCGGCCGAGCACGTCGGAGGTGCCGAAATGCCACGGGTCGCTGCTCGAGTTGTTGTCGCCCTGGGTCGTATACACCGGCGACCCCGTGGTCGTGCTGACCGAGAGGATCCGGTGGATGACGCGACCGCCGGCACCCGGCTGGCCTGCCGGGATCAGGTACGACACGATCTCGCCCGGCTGGTAGGCCGGCTCACGAAGGGACAGCACCAGGTCGCCGCTGTGATAAGTCGGCTCCATGGAGTGCCCGTTCACGATGGTGAGTCCGGTGAACCCGCCGTACTGGGCGGGCCACAGGGCCAGGAGCGCGCCGGTGAAGACCAGCAGCGAGATCACCAGGCGCAGCAGCCGGCGCTTGTTTCGCGTCGGCGCTGCGGTGACCCCGGGCGGCGCCTCGCTGACCATCGTCATCATCACTTGCCCGTCGTCAGGAGTGCTGTCGTCGGACCACCATCGACCACGAGCGAGACGCCCTGGACATCGCTGGCGGCGATGGTGCCGGTGACCGGCAGGCTGACCGCGGCACCGGCCGTCGCCGTGCCGGTGCCGGACAGTTCGACCAGGGACGCATTCGATGCACCCTTGATCGTCAGCTTGATCGCCGCCGCCGCCCCGAACGCCTGGGTGTTGTTGATCGGGGTCGCGGTGACCTGCGTCACCCTGTAGTAACCGGCGGTCGCGTCGTATGCGGTCGTGAACTGCACGGAGACACCGCCGGTGAGCTGCGCCGCGACCGCGTTGCTGTTCGCCCCGACATCGCTCGTGCTGATGCCGCCGAGTGTCGCCGCGGAGGCGCTGACACCCGCGAACACGGCCACGCTCGCGACGAGCGCGACGGCCAATCGCTTCAGAGTCACTTCGGGCGATCCTTCCTGCGCGATGTCGTTATTTGTTCGTGGCGACGAGCGCGGTGACGGCACCGCCGTTGACGACGAGCGACGCGCCCTGCACGTCGTAGGCCGGAATCACGGTCGAGCCGACCTCGGTGAGGCTGACCGCGCCGGTGGTCGGTCCGGCGCCGGCGATGCCGGTACCGGTGAATTCGGCGAGCGACGCGCCACTCGTGCCCTTGAGCGTGAGGTTGATGGCCGAGCTCGCACCGAACGATTCGGTGGCGCCGATCGGCGCGACGGTGACCCCGGTCACCTTGTAGGCGCCGGCGCCGGCGTTCGCGGTCGCGTCGTAGGCGATGCTGTACTTGACGCTCGCCCCGCCGGTGAGCTGCGCCGCGACGGCGTTGCTGTTCGCGCCGACGTCGTCGGTCTTGATGCCGCCGAGTGTTGCCGCCGACGCACTGACGCCGGCGAAGACGGCCACGCCGGCGACGACGGCGATCGTCATACGTTTGAGAGACATGCTGTGATCCTTTCGGGACGGTGTGGTGTCTTACTGACAGATGTCAGTTATCCAACGATTGCAAACGTAGGGTGTCGGCATTAAGGACCACAAGTGTTGTAACCCACCCAGAACGGGGGATGCCGCGGTCGCGCCATCCGGCGGATTTCCACCCCTGGGTGCGCGATCTCGGCCGCGATCTGGGGGAGGCTTGGACCCATGAACCTGCAGACCCTCGCGAACGCCGTCATCATCCTTCTGCTGGTCGGATGGATCGCCTACCGCCAGCTCCAGTGGCGCCCGGTGATCGTCTCCCGGATGTGGCGGTTTCCGATAATCATGGCCGTGATCGGCCTTTTCGTGATCTCCACCCAGACCAAAGGGGTGAAGTTCACCGCCCTCGACCTCGGAGTGATCGTCATCGAGCTGGTGATCGCCGTCGGGGTGGGCGCGATCATGGGGCGCATCGCCCGGTTCAGGAAGCTCGATACCGGGAACGCGCCGCAGGCCGCCGAGTTCGCCAGCCGCACCGGCTGGGTAGGGATGGTGCTCTGGGTCGTCATGATCGGGGTACGGGTCGGAATCGACATCTGGGCGACACGGTCCGGGGCGGCACTGGCCGCCTCGACCGGCATCATCCTGCTCGTGCTGGCCGCGAACCGGTTGTCCCGCACCGCCGTCTTCGCGGCCCGCGTCGCGAAGCTCGATGCGGCGCTCACCCCGGGGGGATAGGGGCTCACCCTCGCATCCTCGAGCTGGCTCGCCCGCGGGATCCTGCGCAGCTAATCGCTGTCGTTCACCGAGCCCTTCGACAAGCTCGGCGACCGGGCACTAGGGTAGCCCAAACGGTTCACCTTCTTCCCCGGGGAGTGCGCATGACGACAACGGTTTCCAGCTCAAGCGACGTCGACAGTAAAGGCCTGAAAGGGGGAGCGCTCGGACTGGTCTCCAGCGTCGTCGTCGGTGTCGCGTCGACCGCCCCGGCATACAGCCTCGCTGCTGCCCTCGGCTACATCGTCATCAGCGGTGTCGGCGGCAAGGTCGCGGGTATCCATGCTCCCGGCGTCGTGCTGCTGGCATTCGTGCCGATGTACCTGATCGCGGTCGCCTACCAGGAGCTCAACAAGGCGGAGGCCGACTGCGGCACCACCTTCACCTGGGCGTCCAGGGCCTTCGGCCCGGTCGCGGGCTGGATGGGCGGCTGGGGCATCATCGTCGCCGACGTGATAGTCATGGCCAACCTCGCACAGATAGCCGGGTCGACGACCTTCGGCCTGCTCGGCAACTTCGGCCTGCAGTGGGCGGTCGACGCGTCGAACAACGTGTTCTGGTCGACCGTCGCCGGCATCATCTGGATCGCGCTGATGACCTGGATCTGCTACCGCGGCATCGAGATCTCCGCACGGTTGCAGCAGGTGCTGCTGAGTATCGAGGTCATCGTGCTCATCATCTTCTCGGTGTTCGCGCTGGTGCGGGTCTACTCGGGCAACGGTGTGAAGACCTCGCTCATCCCGAACATCGACTGGTTCAACCCCTTCACCCTGAACTTCGGTTCGGTGCTCGCGCCCGCCCTGCTCGCCGCGATCTTCATCTACTGGGGCTGGGACACCGCGGTCTCGGTCAACGAGGAGACGGCGGAGCCGAAGAAGACCCCGGGACGCGCGGCCATCATCAGCACCGTCCTGCTGCTCATCACCTACACCCTCGTCACCACGGCCACCGTGTCGTTCGCTGGCGTCGGCGATAAGGGGATCGGGCTGGCCAACGGCGACAATGCGTCCAACGTGTTCCTCTCGATCGGCCCGGTGCTGTTCGGCACCGGCGTCATCGGCAAGATTTTGATCGCGCTGCTCACCATCTCGATCCTCACCTCCGCGTCGGCCTCCACCCAGACCACGATCCTCCCGACCGCCCGCACCTCGCTCTCAATGGCCGTCTACAAGGCCATCCCGGCGCGGTTCGCCCGCATCCACCCGAAGTACCTCACGCCGACCTGGTCGACGATCGCGATGGGCGTGGTCTCCATCGCCTTCTACCTGATCTTCACGCTGATCAGCGAGAGTCTGCTCACCGCGCTGGTCAACTCGATCGGCCTGATGATCGCGTTCTATTACGGACTGACCGGCTTCGCCTGCGTGTGGTTCTATCGCAAGACGATCTTCACGTCGTTCCGCAACTTCATCATGCGCGGGCTGTTCCCGCTCGTCGGAGGCCTGATGCTCGCGGCCGCCTTCGTCTACGGCCTCATCTCCTATGCGGCCCCGGACTGGGAGGTCGACTCGAACGGGCACAACATCACGATCTTCGGTATCGGAGCGGATGCGGTCGTCGGCGTGGGCGGCCTGGTCATCGGCGCGGTGCTGATGGGCGTCTGGTGGATCATCAAGCCCGACTTCTTCCGCGGCAAGACACTGCCCCGCCGCTCGGACGACCTCATCCTCGCCCCCGGTGACGGACGCATACCCACCTTCGGCCTTCCGGACTCCGGTCGCATGCCCGAGGTGATCGCCCCCGACCTGTCGAACCTGCCGCCCGGGCAGACCGTCATCGACGCCACCACGGGTAAGCCCAAAGAGCCGGGCAGCTGAGGGTGGCGACGTCGCGCCTGGTCGTCATCGTCTCCGGCGCGATCGATGTGCTGCTGGTGATCGTTTTCGTGATCATCGGCCGGGCCAGCCACGGCGAGAGCCCGCTCGGAACGCTGATCACCCTGTGGCCGTTCCTGGCCGGACTGGTCATCGGCTGGCTGGTCACGCGCGCCTGGCGGAGTCCGCGCCGGCTCGCGCCGACCGCGATCGCCATCTGGCTGGTGACGGTCGCGGCCGGCATGCTGCTGCGGCTGGTGAGCGGACAGGGGGTCGAGTTCACCTTCGTCGTGGTCGCGACCCTGGTGCTCGGGCTGTTCCTGGTCGGCTGGCGCGCGGTGTCGATCCTCGTCGTGCGCCTGTTGAAGGGCTAGGGAAGACCCGCTATGTGAGAAGCGCGTCCAGCTTGACGAACGACAGCTCCCACCCCCCGGCCGTCTCCCGCTTCTGCTTCTCGGTGAGGGGACCCTGCTGGAGGGTGACCCGGGTCTTCTCTCCGTGGTCGTGGAAGGTGATTCGCAGCACGACGTTCTCGAGCACGTCGTCCATGGTCCTGGCTCCGAGGCGCACCTCGAGGTACTCGCCCGGGGTGAGCGTCGTGATGGTCCCGTCGATCGGGTAGAGGCTGCCGGTCGCCATGTCGCGCATCGACAGGTTCCAGCGCCCTCCCACCTCCAGGTCGATGGCGACCGTGTCGATCGGGGTGTCGAAGCCGTCCGGCCCGAACCACTGCGAGAGCAGTTCCGGGGTGGTCCAGAACTTCCAGACCGTGGCGACCGGGGCATCGAAGGCCCTGGTGATGAACACGTCGCGGTCGGTGACGGGGGAGGTGTCAGGCATGGTTCTCTTCCTCTTCCTGTTCCGTGTATGCCGCGAGCGCGGCATCCAGTCTGTCGAAGCTCCGGGTCCAGAAACGCTTGTACTTCTCCATGTACTCGGTCGCCTCCTTCAGCGGTTCCGCCTCCAGGTGGCTGAAGCGGGCGGTCGCACGGCGGGTCCGGGTGATCAGTCCGGCATCCTCGAGCACCCTGAGGTGTTTGGAGATGGCCGGCTGGCTCATTGCGAACGGCGCGGCGAGGCCGGCGACATTCGCGTCCCCCTCGGTCAGGCGGTGAAGCAGCGCACGACGCGTCGGGTCCGCGAGTGCCGCGAACACGGTGCTGAGTCGATCCGGTGACATTCATAACCAATCAGTTTTAGAAGCGATTGGTTATATGTTAGTGGCCGAGCGCCGCCTGTCAAGAGCGAAAAGAGGCTCGATTGACGCGGCCGCGTACGTTGTCGTTGTAGTGGCTCGCCCGGTTACCGCGAAATGGTCATCTCAAATC
>FSWJ01000836.1_pt1 | contig 16539 bp, 12 predicted proteins | sample 1637851 | NCBI WGS metagenome assembly FSWJ01 (sample SAMEA3914789, study PRJEB12502) | metagenome | biome: forest; material: soil | place: Canada | collected 2011-07-03 | depth 0.3 m | reverse complement strand
GTCCGGATGGGGACGTTGATCCCGACGCCGAGCGTGTCGGTGCCGCACACCACCTTCAAGAGCCCGGCCTGGGCGAGCTGCTCCACGAGCCGCCGGTACTTCGGCAGCATCCCGGCGTGGTGCACCCCGATGCCGTGCCGCACGAGCCGGCTGAGGGTCTGCCCGAACCTGGTGGTGAAGCGGAAACCGCCTATCAGCTCGGCGATCCGGTCCTTCTCCTCGCGGGTGCAGACGTTGACGCTCATGAGGGCCTGGGCCCGCTCGACGGCCGACTCCTGGGTCGAGTGGACGACGTAGACGGGTGCCTGGTGGGTCTGGAGGAGCTCGGCGAGCTTGTCGTGCAGCGGGTCGAGCGACCACTCGAACGTGAGCGGGACGGGCCGCTCGGCACCGGCGACCTCGGCCACCTCCCGGCCCGACCGGCGCGCGAGGTCGGCGCGCAGCTCGGAGGTGTCGCCCAGGGTGGCCGACATCAGGAGGAACTGCGTGCCGGTCATCTCCAGCAACGGCACCTGCCAGGCCCAGCCGCGCTCGGGATCGGCGTAGTAGTGGAACTCGTCCATCACGACGAGGGCGATGCCCGTGCCGTCGCCGTGGCGGAGAGCGCGGTTGGCGAGGACCTCGGCCGTGCAGCACAGGATGGGCGCGCCCGCGTTGACGCTCGCGTCACCGGTGGCCATACCGACATTGTCGGCCCCGAAGACGTCGCACAGCGCGAAGAACTTCTCGCTCACCAGCGCCTTGATCGGCGCGGTGTAGACCGACTGCCTTCCCTCGCTCAGCGCCGCGAGGTGGGCGCCGACGGCGACCAGCGACTTCCCGCTGCCGGTCGGGGTGGCGAGCACGACGTGGCTGCCGGCGAGGAGCTCGAGCAGGGCCTCCTCCTGCGCCGGGTACAGCGCGACCGGCGACCAGGCCGTGAAGGCGTCGAGCACGGCGTCGGGGCCGCCGGCGACGGGCTGCAGGGTCACGGTGGGTGGGGCCTAGCGGGCCCGCCCGCGACCGCGGACCGCCGGGGCCTGGCCGGCCCGGGCCGCGAGCTCGGCCCGCGTGCGGGCCGGGCCGGCGGGGGCTCCGGCACGGCGGGGGCCCTTGCGCTGGGCCGGCGCGGCGGCGGTCCCCGGCGCGGCGGCCGCGGCCCGGGTCGCCTCGCGGGCCTCGGTGCTCGACACGGCATGGCCCTTCGGGGTGCGCTGGCCGGAGCCGGCCTGCGCCTGCTTCTGCCGGGGTTGGCCCTGCGTGGCCTGGCCCTGCTTCGCGCCACCTCCACCTCCACGGCCACGGCCGCCGGAGGAGCTCGCCGTACGACGTGGTTCGTCGACGACGGGCGCGGGCTCGACGTAGGCGGCCGCCGGCCCGGTGAGGGCGACGATCGCCGGGTCGCCGGGACGGACGTTGCGGGTGGTCGGCGCGATCCCGGCCTGCTTGGCGAGCGCACGGACGTCGCGGGCCTGGTCCGGGAGGGCGAGCGTCACGACGGCACCACCGGCACCGGCACGGGCAGTGCGGCCGGAGCGGTGCAGGTAGGCCTTGTGCTCGGTCGGCGGGTCGACGTGCACGACGAGCGCGACGTCGTCGACGTGGATGCCACGGGCCGCGATGTCGGTCGCGACGAGGACCCTGGTGCTGCCGTCCATGAAGGCCGAGAGGTTGCGCTCACGCACGCCCTGGCTGAGGTTGCCGTGCAGCTCGACCGCCGGCACGCCCGCCGCCGTCAGCTGCTTGGCCAGCTTCTTGGCGGTGTGCTTGGTGCGCAGGAACAGCAGCGAGCGGTCCCTGCCGCTCGCGAGCTCGAGCACGACCCCCGGCTTGTCCGCGGCGCTGACCGAGAAGACGTGGTGGGTCATCGTGCTGACCTGCGCCACCGGCGGGTCGACCGAGTGGGTCGTCGGGTCGTGCAGGTAGCGCTTCACCAGGACGTCGACGCCGTTGTCGAGCGTCGCGGAGAAGAGCATCCGCTGGCCCTTCTTCGGCGTCCTGTCGAGCAGCCGCTTGACCGCGGGCAGGAAGCCGAGGTCGGCCATGTGGTCGGCCTCGTCGAGGATCGTGATCTCCACCGCCGAGAGGTCGGCGAAGCCCTGCTTGATGAGGTCCTCCAGCCGGCCCGGACAGGCGATGAGAACGTCGACACCGGGTGCGAGCGCCTTGACCTGCGGGCTCTGGCCCACGCCGCCGAAGACGACCGCGGTGGTGAGGCCCGTCGCCTGCGCGAGCGGCCGGACGACGGCGAGCACCTGGTTGGCGAGCTCACGGGTCGGGACGAGCACCAGGCTGCGCGCCTGGCGCGGGGACCGCCTGCCGTCGAGGAGCCTGGCGACGAGCGGCAGGCTGAACGCGAGGGTCTTGCCGCTGCCGGTCCGCCCGCGACCGAGGACGTCCTTGCCCGCCAGCGTGTCGGGCAGGGTGGCGGCCTGGATCGGGAACGGGCTGGTGATGCCGTCGGCGGCCAGGCTGGCGGCGAGCCGGGGCGGGACGCCGAGATCGGCGAAGGTGGGTACAGACGTGCTCATGCTCGGGTGTCGTCCTCAAAGTCGTCGGCCCGGGGATCGTGCGCGGTGCGGCTTCGTCACCCGGCGCGGCCCATTGTCGCAGCCCGCACCCTCCACAACGCCGAACCGGGGCCGTGTCCTTCCCCACCCTTGCGGCAGGCTGGGGAGGTGACCGTCGCGCTGGAGGGCTTCCACGCGGTCAAGCACGCCTTGCGCTTCGCCCCTTCGCTCGTACGGCGGATCACCGTCGTCTCCCTGGAGGAGGCGCTGGCGCTCTGCGGGGCGCTGGCCCCCGATGTCCTGGAAGGGTTCGCGTCGAGGGCGGCGGTCGGCCCGGTGGACCACCCCACCGGCGTCCGCGGCGTCGCCGGGCGACCGCTCGGGGACAGGTCGGTCCTCGCGGCGCGCCGCGCGCCGTTGGTGCTCCTCGACGACCCTCGCCACCCCGGCAACGCCGGCGCGGCCATCCGGGTGGCGGCCGCCGCCGGCGCGTCGGGAGTGGCAGTGCTGGGCACCCTCGACCCCTGGCATCCGGCTGTCCTGCGCGGCTCCGCCGGCCTGCACTACGCGCTGCCCGTCCTGTCCTGCGCCCTCTTGGAGGTGACCGGTCCGGTGGTGGCGCTCGACGCGGGCGGCATGCGCCTCGGGACCCTTCCGGACGACGCCGTACTCGTCGTGGGGAGCGAGCGGGCCGGGATCTCCGAACAGGTGCGACGACGGGCCGACGAGGTGGTCTCGCTCCCGATGCGGGAGGGCGTGAGCTCCCTCAACCTGGCGACCGCGCTCAGCGCGGCCCTCTACACCTGGACGCTGCGGACCGCCGGCCCGTCGGCGCCGGTGTCGCACCTCAGCACGCGGGCCGTTCGAGGTCCCGGCTCCGGCGGGTGATCCTGCGCAGCTCCCGGGGCGGCACCTGGTGCAGGAGCGCGTCGCGCAGCAGCTGGGCCAGCGCATAGTCGGGGTCGCTCCTGAGCGCGCGCTCCAGCGCGATGGTCACGGCCGCTCCCCCGCCCTCGCAGTACGACAGCCAGCCGAACAGCGCGCAGACCGGAGCGTCGTACGGCGACGGTGTGCGGCGCACGAGCTCCTCCAGCAGACCGAGCAGGGCGGGGACCTCGCGGGACGGGGAGCAGGCGAGGTGGTCCCTCACCCGGACGTCGACGAGGCTGACGGCCAGGCACGCCGCCTCCAGGTCGTCCAACCGGGCGGGCGGGTTGCCGAACGCCGCGACGGCCGAGGCCCACAGGCCGAGCGACGCCTGCGCCACCCGCGCGGCGCCGACCTCGTGGAGGGCGTCGGCGAGCGCACCGGCCGCGCTCTCGCACCGCCGGCTCGCGGCCTGCGCGGCGAGGAAGGTGGGGGCGCCAAGCGTGGCCTCGAGGGCGTCCCGGCTCGGCAGCATCGCGTGGCCCCGGAGGATCTTCTCGGTCTCGAGGAGCCGGACCGGCGCGGACTCCCGCGCCTCGGCGACCGGCGTGCCGGCCGCGGGACAGCAGGACCCCGCGTCGCACAGGTAGGACCAGAAGCGCTCCGCCCGGACCAGGACGGCCTCGGTGACGGTGAGGTCCACGAGGCGCTCCCTCAGGCCGTCGACCAGCGCGGTGCGCGCCCTGCCGCCGTCGGGCGGATCGGGCTCCTCGGTGTAGACCGCGACGAGGACCCGGCTGGCCCTCTGGTGGCGCACCCGGCGCTCGACCTCCTCGGCGAGGAGCGCCTCGTGGTCGGGCGGGGGCAGGTCGAACCTCATGGTGAGCCCCATCCGCCCGCGCGGCTCGTGGCAGCAGACGACCACGAGGCTCTCGGTCGGGACGTACCCCAGCCAGAGCGGGAGGGACGCGACCATCTGGGCGGGGCTGGTGAGACGGGCGACAGGCTTGGCCATGACGGGAGGGTGGCGCGCCGGCGGGCGCTCCGCGGCCGGCCTCGGCAATCTGTGGATGACCTGCTCCCCAGGCACTCCCGCGGCGTACGGCACGATGACGGCGTGACCGACCCGATCCGCGCGGCGCTGCGGGTCTCGTGGGCGACGATCGGGTGGAGCACGGTCACCGGCATCGCGTCGGTGGTCCTCGGTCTGTCCGCCGCCTCCCTCGCGCTGGTCGGATCGGGCGCCAGCGTCCTCGTCGACGTGTCGTCCTCGCTGGTGCTCGTCTGGCGCTTCCGGCACCCGCACGGCCACGAGGCCGCCGAGCGCCGGGCCCAGAGGGTCGCGGCCTCGGCGCTCGTCGTGCTCGCCGTACTCCTCGGGCTGTCGGCCGTCCAGCGCCTGGCCGCCGGAGGCGAGGCGCACCCGACCGCCACGACGACGGCCCTGGCCGCCACGTCCCTCGTCGTCCTGCCGTTGCTCGCCTGGCGGAAGTACGTCGTCGCGGCCGCCGTGCCGAGCCGCGCCCTGCGAACCGACGCGCACATCACCGTCGTCGGCAGCAGCACCGCCGCGCTGGCCCTGCTGGGCTTCGCCCTCACCGACGCCGGCGCCGGCTGGGCCGACCCCGCGGCCGCCCTCCTCGTCGCGGCCGCGGCCGCGGCCGTCGGGACCCTCGAGCTGCGCTCGTAGGGTGTCCCGGTGCCACTCTCGACGACAGTTCCCGTCCAGGTCCGCTTCGCCGACCTCGACCCCCTCAACCACGTCAACAACGTCGCCTTCTTCGCGCTGATGGAGACCGCGCGCGTCGAGTTCCTGCGCGGGCAGGCGAAGTCGCTCTTCGGCCAGATGGTCATCGCCCGCAGCGAATGCGACTACCTCGGCGAGATCCGCGGCGGTACCCGCACGGTCGACGTGACGGTCTCCATCGAGAAGGTCGGGACCACCTCGTTCACCGTCCTCCACGAGCTGCGCGTCGGCGGCGTCCTCGTCGGCCGCGGCCGCACCGTGCAGGTGGCCCTCGGACAGGACCGCAGGCCGCGGCCCCTGACAGCCGACGAGCGCACGCTCCTGCTGACCGGCTGACCCGACGTCCGCTCGCCGGGCCGACGGGTGTGCCGGCTCACGCTCACCGACACCCGCGTGAACCCGCACACCTCCGGGGCCGGACCGGCCTCGGCGCAGGTCGGACAGCGCAACGTGCCTGGTCGTGACAGCTAGTCGAAGACGACTCCGAGGAGGTCGATGCAGCGTTGCACGTCAACGTTCGCTGCTCGCCGCCTGGGAAATTGCGTCCAGCGGCCTTACCCGGTGCGGGTCGACGGAGTCCGGGCCGATCGGGAGGGCGCCGCCGTGTGTGCTCCGGGCAGTCGGTGGTCGCGTGGCGCCGGGGCGGCACCTGGAGCCGGGTGTGGGACAGCAGGGGTGGGCGAGAGCAGCCGTTGCGCGATCTGGTGCGGCGAGACAGGGCGCGCTAGCAGGAAGCCCTGCCCGATGGTGCAGCCGAGCGCCTGAACCGTCAGCAGATCCTCGGACTGTTCGATGCCCTCCGGGATTACCACTAGGCCAAGGCGTTGACCCAGGTTGACGATCGCCTCGAGCAGCGGTGCTCCGGCGCCGGCCGCATCTGGACCTGAGACGAAGGAGCGGTCGATCTTGAGGATGTCGACCGGGAGCTGTCGCAGGTATCTGATCGAGGAGTGGCCCGAGCCGAAGTCGTCGAGGGCGACGCGTACCCCCAGCTCTCGGAGCTTCTCGAGCTGCTCGGCCGCTCCGCCGGTGGGACTGGCCAAGACCGACTCGGTGACCTCCACCACCAGTGAGCGGGGATCGAGGCCGCTGGTGTCGAGGATATCGGCGACGAGTTCGGCGAAGTCAGGGGACTCGACTTGCCGGACGGACACGTTCACCGACACCCACAGGTCGGGTCGGTCGACCTGTCGCTGCCAGGTCACGGTGTGCTCGACCGCCGTCTTGAGCACCCAGGTCCCGATGCCAATGATCGCCCCGGAGTCCTCTGCGAGTCCGATGAAGAGTGCGGGGAGTAGCAGCCCGCGAGTCGGGTGCTGCCAGCGCACGAGCGCTTCGACACCCACGAGCGCGGCGGTCTCGAGATCGAGGATCGGCTGGTAGTCGAGCACCAGTTCCCCCTGGTCGGCGGCCCGGGCGACGTCGGCCTTCAGTGCTTGGTGGTCCACCGCGACGTCGTGCAGGGTCGAGTCGTAGGCCTCGACCCGGTTCTTGCCGCGGCCCTTGGCGGAGTACATCGCGATGTCGGCCTGCCGCAGGAGGCTGTCGAGGCAACTGTCGGGCTCGCGCATCGCGAGGCCGATACTTGCGCCGACGTGCACCTCGCGGCCATGGATGGCGACCGGTTCGGCGAGGCTCTTCACGGCTCGTTCGGCGAGCCGCATGGCGTCCGCCGGGCTGGGGAGCGCGTCGAGCAGGAGCGCGAACTCGTCCCCACCGAGCCGCGCCACCAGGTCACCGGTCCGGACGACGTCGCGCAACCGCATCGCGACGATCTCGAGGAGTTCGTCGCCGGCAGCGTGCCCGAGCGTGTCGTTGATGTCCTTGAAGTCGTCGAGGTCGACGAAGAGCAGGGCTTGGCTGGTGTCAGCTGCTGGACGCCGGCTCAGCACCGCCTCGACCCGGCTGTGGAACGCCGTGCGGTTGGCGAGGCCGGTGAGCGAGTCATGGTTGGCCTCGTGCGTGAGGGTCCGTTGGACCCCGGCGATGGCGTCCGCCATGGTGTTGAAGCTGCTCGCCAGGTCACCGACCTCGTCGTCACGGTCGAGTTGGACCCGATGCCCGAGGTCACCGGTCGCGAACTGGTTCGCGGACGAGCGCAGCTGGACGAGCGGGCCAAGGACCTCGTGCGACAGACGGCGCGCCAGGCGCACCATCAGCGCAGCTGCGATCACGAAGAACGCGATCCACGCCGCGATCGCGACCCACTGGACGCCGGCGATCGCCCGGAGTTCGGCCCGTGCTGCGGTCGTGCTGGCCGCTCCCGCCTCATCGAGGAGACCAAGCAGTTGTGGCACCTTCGTGCTCGTCGCCTGGCCGGCGATCACCAGCACCGAGAGCGGCGTCGAGGTGGTCACGTTGGGCAGAGACTGCACGTAGGTCACCCAGCCGGCGAGGGCTTGCCCGATCAGCGCGCGCCCGGGACCTGAGTACGACTGCTGGCTCTCTCGCACCAGCTCTGCCCGGATTGTCGCGTCGAGGCTCGTCTCCTGCGTCTGCTGGTTAGCCGTCTTCACGGTCTCCGCGTTGACGGAGTGCGTCACGATGTCGCGGCGCGTCTGCGCGATCAGCGCGGCTTCGTTCCCGAGCCGGGTGGCCGTGTCGTGGTACCGGCGGTCCACGACGTACGTTGCCGTACCGGCGATGAGGGCACCGACCACGAGGCTGCCCGCGACCTGCACGAAAACCCTGTTCCAGCGGGTCCGGAGGCCGACGCGTTGGGCGGTGCCTGGCTGCTCAGGCGATGCGGCTCTGCGGTTGCCGAGAACTCTTGACCTGGCTCGTGACATACGGCCTCCGCTCTCAGGTTCGCGTTCGCGTCGCGACGGGCGCCAGGGTCGAAGGTCCTATATGCAGTAGCCATCTGCCGTCCGTGGACGTGACGACAGTGAGTGCGTGCCCCGGTCGCCGACGGCGGTCAGGCTGGTCCCGCCACCGTTTGCTGCTCCCGGCATGTCGGGTGCTGTGGACGTAGACCTCCTCGTCCGTTGAGCAGCCACCTCAGCCAGCTACGCCGGATGACGTCCAACGCCCCCATTCCGCTGAACGCCCTCGGTGATGTTCCGAAGCGGGGACCGGTGTCGCGCCTCGGTGGCATGCTCGGGAGGTGGATGTGGAGGGGCGATTCATGGAGCTTGTCGAGGTCATGTGCCGCGAGCCGGGAGTGGAGCTCCCGCGAGGCGGCTCGGGGTTCGGCTCTGGTGCCTTGCGCGTGGGCAGGCGGATCTTTGCGATGCTGGTTCGCGGTCAGCTGGTGGTGAAGCTTCCTCGCGCCAGGGTGGACGAGCTCGTCTCGACGGGTGACGGCGTTCGTTTTGACGCGAACAAGGGCGTCGCGATGAAGGAGTGGCTGGTCTTGGACACGGCCTCGACGTTGAGCTGGGAGGAGTTAGCCAACGAGGCTCTGACTTTCGTACGCAACTGACTCTGTCCCTATCTGAAACCTCCCGCAGCCGAGACCGTTGCGGGGTCACCCGAGCGGCTCGAGGGGTTCCTTCTCGAGTTCGATGAGGAGTTTGCAGAGCAGTTGGGCGAGGGTGTTCTGTTCGGTGTCGGACAGTCCTCTGAGGAGTAGGCGTTCGGTTTCCTGGTGGTCGGACAGTCCCGAAAAGGCCTACTGTGCTTGCCTTTCGTGCTCGGGAGCAGGGGCTCAATCAGCGCCCACTGAGCGTCGGTCAGGTCGCGTTCGCCAGACATGCCGCGGCTACGGGGTCTGACTTACGAGACACGCCCTAGGCGAGGAGGTCGTCGACGGCGCGGTAGATGCGCTGCGCGGACACCGGCCCCTTCGCCTTCAGGGTCTGGGCGAACAGGCTGATCCGCAGCTCCTGGAGCATCCAGCGGATCCGCTCACGGCCGGGACCCTCCGGCAGCCGGGCCCACTCGGCCTCGACCTCGTGCACCTCCGCCATCAGCGACCGGTCCCGCTCGGCGTCCCGTGGCAGCTTCTCGAGCCGCACGAGCGCTCCCCGCAGGTAGCGGGAGAGGTCGCCCAGGCGAAGGGCTCCGGCCTCGGTCACGAATCCCTTGTGCACCAGGGAGTCTCGCTGCGCCCGGACGTCGCGGACCGCCGTCGCTGCCGACGGGTGCACGACCGTCGCGAGTACGACGTCCACCTCGGCAGCCAGGCCGAGGACCTCCTCCACCGCCTTGAGCACCGACAGCACCTGGTCGGGCAGGCCCGCGCGCACCGAGGGCAGCAGCACCTCGAAGGCCGCCGCCGTACGGGGCTCGGAGGTCATCAGGGCGTCGACGGCCGCGTTGACACAGTCGTCCATCAGCGCGGTGAGGGAGCCGTGCGGGTTCGCCGCCAGGGTCAGCTTGGCACGGTTGTTCAGCCGCCCGGAGACGGCCTTCACGGGCGAGGGACAGGCGAGCAGGAGCAGGCGACGTACGCCGGCATGGTGCACCCCGGGAGACGGCGTCGGCAGGACGCGGAGCGCGACCGACGTCCCCTCGTCGACCAGCGCGGGATAGCCGACCACCGGTCCGGCGGAGACCTCCTCCGGGATGTCACCGACGCTCCACGAGGTCAAGCCCGCGACCTCGCGATCCCCTGCCACGGAGGCGATCGCGGCCTGCACCGGCCGGGCGAGGGAGGTCTTGAGGGCCTCGAGGTCCTTGCCCTCGGCGACGGCGGCGCCGTCGCCGTCGACGACGCGGAAGGTGGGGCGCAGGTGGGCGGGCACGCGGTCGAGCCCCCACTCCTCGACAGGTACGACGATGCCCCGCAGCGCGCGGACCTCGCGCGACAGTGCCTGGAGGAGGTGCTCCTCGCGAGGGGACAGCCGCTCGAGCAGCTGCTTCGCGGTGTCGGGCGCGGGGACGAGCTTGACCCGCAGCGGCTTCGGAAGCGTCTTGATCAGAGCGGTGACGAGCGCGAGCCGCAGGCCGGGCACCTGCCACGCGAAGTCCTCCGGCGAGACCCGGTTGAGGACGGCAAGCGGCACGTCGACGGTGACGCCGTCGGCCGCGCTGCCGGGGTCGAACTCGTACGACAGCGGCAGGCGGAGATCCTCCGAGACCCAGACGTCCGGGTGCTCCCCCGGATCGACGTCCCCGCGGACCAGGTCTTCCAGGTGCAGGTCGAGCAGGTCGGGGCGAGCGTGGCGCTCCTTGTTCCACCAGGCGTCGAAGTGCGCACCCGACACCACGTCGGCCGGGACGCGCTGGTCGTAGAAGTCGTGGACGTCGTCGTCGTCCACGACGATGTCGCGCCTGCGTGCCCGTTGCTCGAGCTCCTCGACGTCGCCGACCAGCACGCGGTTGCGGGCGAAGAACGCGTGATGGGTCTCCCAGTCGCCCTCGACCAGGGCGTGCCGGAGGAACAGGTCACGCGACACGACCGGGTCGATGCGGCCGTAGCTGACCTTTCGCTGCGTCACGAGCGGCACGCCGTAGAGCGTGACCCGCTCGTAGGCCACGACGCTTCCGCGCTTCTTCTCCCAGTGGGGCTCGCTGTAGGTGCGCTTCACCACGTGCGCCCCGGCCTGCTCCGCCCACTCGGGCTCGATCCGGCCGGCCATCCGGCCCCACAGCCGGCTGGTCTCGACGAGCTCGGCCGCCACGACGAGCTGTGGCGGCTTCTTCGCCAGCGCCGAGCCGGGAGCGAGCGCAAACCGCGCGCCGCGGGCACCGAGGTAGTCGCGGCCCGCGGGGTCGCGGATGCCGACGTGGGAGAGCAGCCCGGCCAGGAGCGCCTGGGTGACGACGGCCCCGTCCGGGTTGCTGCTGTCGGGTGCCAGGTCCAGCTGACGCACGACGCGGCGGAGCTGGCTGTGGAGGTCCTGCCACTCGCGGATCCGCAGGTAGTTGAGGAACTCCCGCTTGCACATCCGCCGGAAGGCGCTGCTCGTCAGCTCCCGCTGCTGCTCCTGCACGTGCCGCCACAGGTTGAGCCACGCCAGCAGGTCGGAGGTCGGGTCGACGAACCGGGCGTGCAGCTGCGTGGCCTGCTGCTGCTTGTCGACCGGGCGCTCCCGCGGGTCCTGGATCGACAGCGCCGAGGCGATCACGAGGACCTCGCGGACGCAGCCGAGCTTCTCGGCCTCGACCACCATCCGCGCCATCCGCGGGTCGATCGGCAGCTGGGCCAGCTGCCGTCCCACCTTCGTCAGACGGCCGTCGGCCTCGAGCGCACCCAGCTCCTCCAGCACCTGGAGCCCGTCGCGGACGTTGCGGCGGTCCGGTGGCTCGACGAACGGGAAGTCCTCGATGTCACCGAGGCCCAGGGAGGCCATCTGCAGCAGCACGGAGGCGAGACTGGTACGGAGGATCTCGGGCTCGGTGAACGCGGGGCGGCCCTCGAAGTCCTCCTCGCCGTAGAGCCGGATGCAGATGCCGTCGGCGACCCGGCCACACCGGCCCGCCCGCTGCGTCGCGGAGGCCTGGCTGATCGCCTCGATGGGCAGGCGCTGCACCTTCGTCCGGTTGCTGTAGCGGGAGATGCGCGCCGTACCGGGGTCGACGACGTACCTGATCCCCGGGACGGTCAGCGACGTCTCGGCGACATTGGTCGCCAGCACGATCCGGCGGCCGGTGTGGGGGGTGAAGACGCGGTGCTGCTCCTCCGCCGACAGCCGGCCGTACAGCGGCACGACCTCGGTCCGACCGTCGACGGCCGCCCGGAGGGCCTCGGCCGTGTCGCGGATCTCCCGCTCGCCCGACAGGAACACCAGAACGTCGCCGGAACCCTCCAGACCGAGCTCCTCGCACGCCGCGACGATCCCCGTCACCTGGTCCTGGTCCTCGGCGCCGTCGAGGGCGAGGAGCGGGCGGTACCGGACCTCCACCGGGAAGGTCCGGCCGCTCACCTCGAGGATGGGCGCGTCGTCGAAGTGCCTGCTGAAGCGCTCCGGGTCGATCGTCGCCGACGTGATGACGACCTTGAGGTCGGGACGGCGCGGCAGCAGCTGCTTGAGGTAGCCCAGCAGGAAGTCGATGGTCAGCGACCGCTCGTGCGCCTCGTCGATGACGATCGTGTCGTACGACGACAGCGTCCGGTCGCGCGACAGCTCGGCGAGCAGGATGCCGTCGGTCATCACCTTGACCAGCGTCCCGTCGGCGACCTGGTCGTGGAAGCGCACGGTGTAGCCGACCAGGCCTCCGAGCTCCGTGCCGAGCTCCTCGGCCACCCGCTCGGCGACGGCACGCGCGGCGATCCGCCGCGGCTGGGTGTGGCCGATGAGCCCCGTCACCCCGCGGCCGAGCCCGAGCAGGATCTTCGGGAGCTGCGTGGTCTTTCCCGACCCCGTCTCGCCCGCGAGCACCACGACCTGGTGGTGGGCGACCGCTGCCGCGATCTCCGACCGCACCTGGCTCACCGGCAGGTGCTCCGGGTAGGTGAGGTCCGGCACCGACTCGCGGCGGCGTGCCACCTTCAGCTCGGCGGCAGCGACCTCGGCGGCGAGCCGGGCCAGGTCGAGGCCCTTTCCCTCGAGCCTGCGGGAGATCCGCCGGCGGTCCCGGAGCATCACCTCGTCGAGACGCCCGGCGAGCTGCGAGCGCGTCTGGTGGGGCCCGTCCATCGTGCCCTCAGACTAGGCCCGGAGGCAGGCTCAGGTGTTCGAGGTCGTCCCGGTCCCCGGCTGCGCGGGCGCCTGGCCGCCGCCGCCCCGCCGGGCGAAGGTCCCGGCCATGATCCGGGAGGCAACCGCCCCGGTCCCGGAGGGGGCGAGACGGGCGACGACCTGGTCACCGCTCCGGAGGTCGGCGAGCGTGGCCGGCACGCCGTTGCGGACGATCTGGGTTGCGCTGCTGACCGTCACCACCGTGGTGGACCCGTCGAGCGCCTTCACGGTGATGCTCGTCGCACCGACCGAGGCGATGGTGCCGACGGCCCGGCTCCCCCCGGGGACTCCGGCACCCGGTCCGCCGGGACCGAAACCTCCCGGGGGTCCGCCCTGGGCGGCACCCTGCGACACGGGTGTCGTGCTCGCGGCGCTTGTCGTCCCGTGCGGGGCCTGGAGGAGGGCGATCCCGACAGCACCGGCGACCAGGCCGGTCGCGACGATCCCGACGCCCTTGAGCACGCCGCCGCTCCGGCTGGGCGGCCGTGGCTCGACCGGCCCGTCGGCGGGGGCGGGCGGCTCCGGTGGCGGCACCGCACTGTGCTGTTCCATCAGATCTCCTGTGTCGTGTCGGGACCTCGCAAGAGCCAGCGTCGGCGGCAGGCCCACGAGCGTGCTGCCAGCCACCTGTGAGGTGCCTGCGAGATGCTGCTCCCCGACGGAGAAGGGGTACCGGGTGCCGAGGCGGAGTGCGGGACTGCTGCTGTTCCGCCGTACCGCTGGGCTGGAGGTCCTGCTCGCGCACCCCGGCGGACCGCTCCACGCCCACAAGGACGTCTGGGGCCTGCCCAAGGGCGAGTACTCCGACGACGAGGAGCCCCTCGCGGCCGCCTACCGCGAGTACGGCGAGGAGATCGGGGTCGCGCGGCCCGACGGGGAGCCGCTCCCGCTCGGGGAGATCACGCAGAAGGGAGGCAAACGGGTCGTCGCCTGGGCGCTGGAGGGCGACCTCGACACCACCCAGGTGAGGAGCAACACGTTCGGCATGTCCTGGCAGGGCCGCTGGCAGGAGTTTCCCGAGATCGACCGGGCCGGGTGGTTCACCGTGGCGGAGGCGCGCCGCAAGATCCTGCCCGCGCAGGAGCCGTTCCTCGACCGGCTGCAGGACGCGCTCCGAGCGGACCTCCGGCCTCCGGCTGCACCCACCCGGCCCGCCGACCCGCGGCTCAGGTAGCCGGGCGTGCGGCCGCCTTGGTGAGCACCTCGAGCTCCTCGGCGAGGTAGCCCATCATGACGTCGAGGTCGGGCACGAGCTCGCGGTCGGCGATGAGGCCGAAGTGCAGCTGCCCGGACAGCGAGCAGACCGTGATGTTCAGGCCCTGCCCGTCGGCGATGGCCGACAGCGGGTAGTAGCCCAGCAGCCGGCAGCCGGCGAAGTAGAGCGGGATCCCCGGTCCCGGAACGTTCGAGATGAACAGGTTGAACGGGTTGACCCGCTCCACCAGCCGTACCCGGGCCGCGAGCCGGGCGGCCTGGCCGGCGAGCGCGGGCATCGCGAACTCCGTGACGTCGGAGAGCAGGGTCGCCGGCAGTGCGCCGTGCTGGTCCTTGGCCGCCCGCATCGCCGCGGTGCAGGCCTCCAGCCGCTCGAGCGGGTCGGACAGGTGCGTCGGCAGCGGGGCGATCATCGTCGACACCTTGTTGCCGATCGCGCCCTTCTCGGCCGCGGTGCGGATCGACACCGGCACGGCGGCGACCAGCGGGCCGTCGGGGAGCGCGTCGTGGTCGAGCAGCCAGCGCCGCAGCGCACCGGTCGACAGCGCCATGACGACGTCGTTGACCGTGCCACCGGCAAGGTTCTTCACGGCCTTCACCTCGTCGAGGGGCAGGCTCCGGAAGGCCCAGCGGCGGTGCGGCGAGATCGCCTTGTTGAAGGGGGTGGCCGGCGCCCGGAGGCCGGCGCCCTGCAGGACGAGGTCCGCGTCGCGGCGCAGCAGCCGGTCGAGCACGGGGAGCCGGGGCCGCGCCGGCGAGGTCGCGAGTGCCGGCAGGGACCGCGCCAACCCGTAGGTGAGGCGGGCGGCGCGCACCGGGTGACCCGCGAGGGAGAACGCCGAGCGGGTGAGCATCGCCACCGCGCCGGGCTCGTTCTCGCCCCTCCACTCCTCGGCCGGCGGGACGACCGCCCGGCCCTCCGGCGTGAGGTCGAGGATCGCCGTGAGCAAGTCGCTGCCGGAGACGCCGTCGATCGCGGCGTGGTGCACCTTGCTGTAGATCGCGATCCGGCCGTCGGCGAGGCCGTGGATCAGGTAGAGCTCCCAGAGCGGACGGCTCCTGTCGAGCGGGCGCGCGTGCAGCCGCGCGGCCTGCTCGGCGAGCTGGCGGTCGTCGCCCGGGGCCGGCAGCGCGAGCTCCCGGACGTGGTACTCGATGTCGAAGTCGGGGTCCTCGATCCAGTACGGCTGGTCGAGACCGAGCGGCACCTGCACCAGGCGGCGACGGAACGGGGGGATCAGGTGCAGCCGTTCCTCGATCATCGCGGTGACGCTCTGCAGGGTCACCGGCCCTGGGGAGGTCGACGGGTCGAGGACGCAGACACTCCCGACATGGCCGAAGACCGCGTGGGTCTCCATGGCGAGAAAAGCGGCGTCGAGACCGGTCAGCTGCTGCACAGCGCTCCTCGGGGTCGGGGGTCGTCCCGTGTTTCTACGCCTGTTCTGCGTGCGCTGTCAGGAGCGTCTCGATGCGCTCCAGCGTCCTGGCCATGTTGTCGCGGGTCTTCGCTGCCGCCGGCCGCACGAGCACCTTGGTGAGCTTCTCCTGCGAGATGTCCCAGCTCTCCCGCACGAGGGTGCCGCCCTCGACCGGCTCGAGCTCGTAGCGCCAGATGCGCCCTCCCGCGACCCGGTCCGCGAACGGGTACGGCGGCACCGTCTGCCAGGCGAGCCGACGGTTCTCCTCGTACTCGACCACCTTGCTGACCATCGAGTAGGGCAGGCCGAGCCTCATGTCCATGCCGAACGTCGCACCCAGCTCGAGCTTCGCCGGGACGTGCTTCGCCGCGCGGACGGTCCCGCTGCCGTCGAACTCGTGGTGCCGTCGGGGGTCGGACAGCAGGGCGAAGATGGCCTCGGGGGTGGCTGGGATGACACGTTCGACGGTGACGACGTCCTGGCTCATGCCCCGGAGGCTAGGGCACGGCGGGCCGGCTCGTGGGTGGCGGCATGCGGCCCTACCGTGGCGGCTGTGCCTGACGAACGAGCCGACGTGACCTACTCCTCGTACCTGCGCCTCGACGAGCTGCTCGCCCTCCAGCAGGAGCCGCGGGCGCACGACGAGCTGCTGTTCGTGGTGCTGCACCAGTCGCACGAGCTGTGGTTCAAGCTCACACTGCACGAGCTGGACGAGGCCACCCGCCTCATCGGCTCCGACCGCTTCCCGGAGGCGGAGACCAGGCTGCGCCGGATCGTCACGATCCTGCGCCAGCTCGTCGCGCAGTGGGACGTGCTCGGGACGATGACGCCGGCGGGCTACCTCGAGTTCCGCCACGTCCTCGAGGGCGGGAGCGGCTTCCAGTCGGTGCAGTTCCACGAGCTGGAGTTCGCCTCGGGGCTCAAGGACCCGTCGTACCTGTCGTCCCCGTGGCTGTCTGCGGCCGACACGGCCCGGTTGCAGGCCCGGCTCGACGCCCCGTCGCTCGCCGACGCGTACGCCGGCGCGCTCGGGCGGGCCGGCGTGGTGGACGTGGTCGACGTGCTCCGCGCGGGGCCGTCGCTGCTCACGATGCTCTCGGAGACGCTCCTCGACTACGACGAGGCGGTCGGCCACTGGCGGCACCGGCACGTGCTCGCGGTCGAACGCCAGATCGGGCTGAAGCCTGGCACCGGCGGGGGGGGGGGGGGGGCCCGCCCGCGGGCGGGCCCGGCCC
>FSWJ01000598.1_pt1 | contig 16588 bp, 16 predicted proteins | sample 1637851 | NCBI WGS metagenome assembly FSWJ01 (sample SAMEA3914789, study PRJEB12502) | metagenome | biome: forest; material: soil | place: Canada | collected 2011-07-03 | depth 0.3 m | reverse complement strand
GGCCGACGACGGTGTTGGGATGCTTGAAGAAGATCACGGTGCGCGTCGGCGGCTCAGACCCCGACTCGGCCGCGTGCGCCGCGTAGTTCATCCCGATGCAGATGACCGCGGTCGGACGCGCGATCGGGGCGCCGAGACGCAGACCCGACCCGTCGCCGGGATCGTCCAGCACGGGCAGCCTGCCGGCCGCCAGGGCCTGCGCCGCGGCATCCAGCCCGTCGGCGGCGAGAAAGGCCCCGTCGATGTCTGCGGTCAGACCGGAGAGGTCCCGAACGACGCCCTGCTCATCGATGACCGCAGGACGTTCGGCTCCGATGGAACCCAATCGGATGAACTTGAGCATGGTTCCCGCCTCTCAGCCGTTGATCGTCGTCCAGCCGTGCCCATCGGGGAATACCCATTCCTCGATCGACTCGGCACGCATCTCGGACCCCGCGCCCGGTGCGGTCGGCACGCGGTAGCGACCGCCGACCACTGATGCGGGCGTCACGAAGTGCTCGTGCAGGTGGTCGGCGAACTCGATCATCCGGCCGTCCTGCGAACCCGACACGCACACGTAGTCGAAGTACGACAGGTGCTGCACCGTTTCGCACAGCCCGACGCCGCCGGCGTGCGGGCAGACCGGGATGCCGAACTTCGCCGCCAGGAGCAGGATCGAGATGTTCTCGTTCACGCCGCCCACGCGGCAGGCGTCGATCTGCAGCACCGCAAGGGACTTCGCCTGCAGCATCTGTTTGAAGATGACCCGGTTCTGCACATGCTCGCCCGTCGCGACCGGCATCGGCGCGAGGCGCCGCGCGATCTCGGCGTGGCCGAGTACGTCGTCGGGGCTCGTCGGTTCCTCGATCCAGGCGAGGTCGAACTCGGCGAGCTGCTGCATCCACTCGACAGCCTCGTCGACGTCCCACCGTTGGTTCGCGTCTGTCGCGATCCGGATGTCGGGGCCGACAGTGCGCCGCGCGATCGCCAGCCGCCGCTTGTCATCCTCGAGATCAGCGCCCACCTTCAGCTTGATCTGTGTGAAGCCATCGGCCACGGCCTCGCGCGCGAGCCTCTCGAGCTTCTCATCGCTGTAGCCGAGCCAGCCGGGGCCGGTCGTGTACGCCGGGTAGCCATCGGCCAGCAGCTCGGCGGCGCGCTGGTCAGAGCCGTCGCGCCCCCGGCGCAGGATCTCGAGCGCCTCGTCGCGGGTCAGCGCATCGCTGAGGTACCTCAGATCGATCAGGTCGACGAGTTCCTCGGGCGAGAGCGAGGCCAGGTGCTGCCAGAGCGGCTGGCCCGCACGCTTGGCTCGCAGATCCCAGAACGCGTTGATGACGGCGCCGATCGCCATGTGCATGACGCCCTTCTCCGGGCCGAGCCAGCGCAGCTGCGAGTCATCCATCATTTCGCGCCAGGTCGCGCCCATGTCGGCGAGCAACTCCTCGACATCGCGGCCGACGAAGCGCGAGGCGAGCACCTCGATGGCGTTCGCCTCGATGTCGTTGCCTCGGCCGATCGTGAACACGAATCCGGTGCCGGTCAACCCGTCATCGCTGTCGGTGCCGATCTGCAGGTAGGCCGTCGAGTAATCGGGATCGGGGTTCATGGCATCCGAGCCGTCGAGGAAGATCGAGGTCGGAAAGCGGATGTCGAGGGTGCGAATGCTGGTGACGGTACTCATGGTGCTTTCCGGCGCGGGGAGCGCCATATAGGGATGCCGCCGGAACGGCCGAGGTCAGCTCTTGACTGAGCCCGCGAGCACGCCGCGGACGAGCAGTCGCGATGAGGCCAGGAAGATGATCAGGATCGGGATGGCCAGGATCAGCCCGGCCAACGCGATCTCGGGGCGGCCGATCACGCTCTGCTGCGCGCCGTTGCTCGGGTTCAGCGCCGGCGTCGAGCTGAACAGGATTCCCAGACCCACCGGGAGGGTGTAGTTCTCGGCGGACCCCAGAAGCACGTACGGCAGGAAGTAGTTGACCCAGGTCGCGCCGAAGCTGAAGAAGGCGAGCATGCCGAGAAGACCCTTGGACAAGGGAAGTGCGAGCCTCCAGAAGATTCCGAACTCACCGGCACCGTCAACGCGAGCCGCTTCGTAGAGTTCGATGGGGATCGTGGTCGAGAAGTAGATGTACGCCAGGAACACGCCGAAGGGATAGAACGAACTGGTCAGGATCACCGCGGCCGGGGTGTCGAACAGCCCGACGTTGGAGATCTCGATGAACAGCGGAAGCACCAGGGCCACTGGAGGGATGATCATTCCCACCAGGGTGACGATCAGCAGCGTGCGCTTGAACGGGATCGCCGTCGCCGCGAGCGCGTAGCCGGCCAGGATCGCGGTGATGCACGAGAGGGCGACGATCGCAACCGTGTACAGCACCGAGTTCAGCAACCACTGCAGCATGACGCCGTTCTGGAAGGTGAGGAGGTTCTGCCACGCCGCACCGTAGTTGGCGAAGCTCCCGAACGAGAACGGCGCGTCGTTGTTGAGCTGCTGAGCCGTCTTCGACGGGGCGAGCAGCAGCCAGGCCATCGGCACGACGCTCGCCAGCCCGTAGACGAGCAGAACGATCCACACGATGACGCGGCCGATCCCACCGCCCGCGGTTCTCACCTTCGGTTGGGCATGGACGGTCTTCGCGCGGGCAGGGATCGCGCCATCCAGCGTGGTCGTTGTCATTTCTTTGTCACCCCAAGGCCCTCGAAGAAGTCGGTTCGGAAGATCACGACGATGGCGCCGATGATGCAGACCAGAAGCAGCAGCAAGGAGAGGGCTCCGGCTTCCGCAAGATTGTTGGACTGGAACGCGAAGCTGTAGCTCAGCTGGTTCAGTGACCAGTTCGAGCCGAGGCCCGGATAGACCGACGCGGATATCAACTGCGGTTCCACGAACACCTGCACACCCGCCGCGAACACCAGGATCCCCATGTAGATGAGGTACTTGCGGATCAGCGGGAGCTTGATGCGCCACGCGATCTGCCAAGAGTTCGCGCCGTCGATGCGGGCGGCCTCCAGGATGTCGTCCGGCAGGGACTGCAGCGACCCGTACTGCACGACGATCCAGTTGCCGGCCCCCACGAAGAAGGCCATCAGGACGAAGATCCACGCCAGGTTGCCGGTCTTCCAGATCTGACCGCCCTGAGTGATCCCGAGCGCATGCAGCGCCGCCTTGTACGGACTGAGCGTCGGCTCGAGCAGGAAGTACCAGATCAGCACGGCCGTCGCACCGGTCATGGAGGCCGGGACGATGTACGCCAGCCGCAGCGGGAGGTTCCAGCGGCCCCGCACGGTGTCGAGCAGCAGCGACATCGCGGACACGACGATCAGCATCGCGGGGACGTAGAGCAGAAGGAAGATGCCGACGTTCGCCAGAGCCGGCAGGAAGCGGAAGTCCTGCAACGCGTTGAGATAGTTCAGGGGGCCGCCGCCCGGGTTGATGACCGACGGTTCCATCGAGGTGACACCGGCCACGATGACGGGGACGATGCCGAACGCAATGAGGAGCGCCAGGTACGGGGCGATCATGATCGCCCCTGCGAGCAGGCTCTTCCTGCTGGATCGTGATCGCGACACTGCGGTCCTCTCGTGACTCAAAACCGAACGAACGGGGTGCCGGGAGGTCGTGTGACCTCCCGGCACCTCGACTGCGTTACTTCGTTACTACCGTGTATCCGGACAGCGGCGCCAGCTTCTGCAGCGACGTCGCGTAGTCCTTGATCACCGTATCGATCGGCTTGCCTGCCCCGATCTCGGTCTGGATGACCGTACCGATCTGTCCGACGAACGCGAATCGCACGGGTCGGTCGACCTGCGAGATCAGCGGTGCACCCTGGGCCATGGCCGGGTACGGGTCGGAGGCAAACCAGGTGTCAGCAGCGACCTGCTTGGCCCACAGCTTGTTCGCCGGGCCGTAGGCCGGGAACGTCGGAGTGCTGCTGGCGTTCGCCATCCAGTCGGACGTGGTCAGCCAGACCGCGGCGTCAGCCGCTGCCTGCGGGAACTTGGAGTGCGCGGAGACCGTGAAGACTCCACCGCCCCATGCACCCGTCTTGTTGTCGTTGCCGGTGCCCCAGGTGGGGAAGTTCGCCGCAGCGATCTCACCCGACGGAACGGCCCACGAGGCGGCGGGCTTCAACACGAAGTCACCGAACCATGACGGGCCGAGCTGCATGGCAACCTTGTCCTTCTGGGCGGTGTCGGCGAGGAAGCTCGCGTCGAAGGCCGAGCGCTTGTCGATCACTCCGGCGTCGAAGAGCGGCTGCGTGAGGGCCGCAACACGCGTGCACTTCGGGTCGCTCGGAGCGATCCGCACCGTGTTCGGCTTGGTGATCTGCGCCATCGGGCATTCGCTCGATTGCATGAACGACGCGTAGAAGCCCTGATCGCCGTAGGCGCCGGCCGAGTAGCCCGTGCCCTTCAGCTTCAAGGCCGTCGCCGCGAACTCATCCATCGTCTTCGGGACCGTGAGGCCCAACTGCGTGAAGATCTTCGTGTTGTACCAGAGCACGACGTTGGCCAGGTCGTTCTTCAGGCAGTAGGTCTTGCCGTCGAACAGGCAGTCCGCGTTTCCCGCTCCGAAGCCGTCGAGGATCTTCTTCGAGACCGTGCCGTCGAGGTCAGCGGCGTAGCCGTTGCTCGGGTCGAGGAACGCGGCCGTGTCGGCAGCGGTGCCGAAGATCACGTCGGGCCACCCGCTCTTGGTGCGGTTGTGCAGAGCGATCTTGGTCTGCGCGTCGGCCTGGGCGATGACCTCGATCTTGATGTCTTCCTTGCCTGCCATTTCCTTCTTGTACTCGGTCGCCTGGGGAACACGGGGGGTGTCGACCCAGAGCAGCAGAGTCGGCTTCCCTGTCGGAGCCGATGTGCCGGAACAACCGACAAGACTCGCGCTCAGCGCCGCTACCGCAACCAGCGCCACTGCTAGTCGTCGTTTCATTGGTGCTTCCTTTCGTGCCGTGGAAAGGAACGAAAGAAAAGCGTCTTCGCTCCAAGTGGAAGTCATGCTACATGATTTCACCGGATCCTATATAGTATTTTCAAATCACTTCGGCGCGCGTTATCCCCCTGATTCAGGGCAGCGTCATGACAGCGTACGAATCCTCAACGGAGAGAGCACGGGGCACTGATGTCCGAACTAACCGGCCTCACGGCAGTGGTCACCGGAGCCGGGTCCGGCATCGGCCTCGCCACCGCTCAGAACTTCGCCGCCAGCGGTGCTCGCGTCTTCGGCCTCGACCTCAACGCAGGCGCGATGGAGGGGATCGCCGAATGGATCCGCTGCGACGTCGGATCGACTGAATCGGTCGCCAGTGCTTTCGCAACGATCGGCGGCCAGCTGACGGCGCTCGACATCCTCGTCAACAACGCCGGCATCGGCGCTGTCGGGACGGTGGAGGACGGCACCGACGATGAGTGGCAGAAGGTGCTGAACGTCAACGTCGTGGGCATCGCCCGCGTCACCAAAGCGGCGCTCCCCCTGTTGCGCGCGAGTTCATCGGCCGCGATCGTCAACACGTGCTCGATCGCGGCGACCGTCGGTCTGCCCCAGCGGGCGATCTATTCGGCCAGCAAGGGCGCCGTCCAATCGCTGACCCTTGCGATGGCGGCGGATCTCATCCACGACGGCATCCGGGTGAACTGCGTGAACCCGGGCACGGCCGACACCCCCTGGGTGACGCGGCTTCTCGACCTCGCCTCCGATCCCACGGCGGAGCGCACCGCACTCGAGCAGCGTCAGCCCAGCGGTCGCCTGGTGACCGCGGACGAGGTGGCCAGCGCGATCAGGTTCCTCGCCAGTCCCGAGCAGCGCGCGACCACGGGAACGATCCTGGCCGTCGATGGCGGAATGTCCGGCCTCCGAGTTCCGGCGCGGTAGCTTCGGGCGCGCACCCCGTGCGCTCTCGGATATACGATGACGGCATTCGTGCCGGTGTTCCAGCTGGACGCGTGAGGAGAGCGAGTCGATGGCACGAGATTCGACCAACCGCGCTGCGGCGGCACCCCGCCGACTCGTCCTGGCCGATGGCACATACGACGCCATCAAGGCGATGATCCTCGATCATGAGATCTCGCCGGGCGAGCACGTCGGGATCGACGAACTCGCCCGCGATCTCTCCGTGTCGCAGACGCCGGTGCGAGAGGCCCTCGCCCGGTTGGAGTCGGATGGCCTGGTCACCAAGATCCCGCTGCGCGGCTACGAGGCCACCGACCTCCTCTCGGTCCAGCAGTTCGACGAGCTCTTCCAGTTCCGCTCGCTCATCGAGCCATGGGCAGCCTCGGCCGCCTCGCGTCGCAGCACCCGCCGCGATCTCGAGGCTCTGCAAGCCGAACTCGAGCGCGCCGAGCACATCGAACGCTCGACCAGCGCCTCCATCTATCCCGAGTTCGTCGAGCACGACACCCGCTTCCACGCCCTGGTGGCCCATGCATCCGGGAACACCTGGGTCGAGGAGTCCTTCATCAGGACCCACTGCCACATGCACCTCTTCCGGGTCTACAAGGCGTCGCTCAGCGACGAGGGCGCCGAGGGCGAGTTCGTGCGCAACATGTTCGCCGAGTACTACGAGAGTGGCAGGCGACCGCTCGCACTGTCCGAGCACGAGGAGATCGTCTCCGCGATCGCCGGCGGCTCCGGAGACGGCGCGCGCGAGCTGATGCTGCATCACATCGAGTCATCCCGTCAGCGCTTCATCCCGGCGGTCGAAGCGCTGAACGCGAAGGCCTGAACCCGGCGTGGCGGCTCAGCCGAGCTGACGCGGCCGGATGATCGGCGCCCAATCCTCCCGGCTCGACCACGGGGTCTCGTAGCTGGGCTGGTTGACGTAGCGCTCCATCGACAGCCGGATGCTGGCTCCGGCGCCGGCCGCGAGCTCGACCTGCACCCACTTGCCGCCGACCGGGGTCGCGGCCGCACCGGCCACCGAGACCTCTCCGAAGCGGTGCTCACCGAACGAGCCCGCCTGCAGCACTACCGATCGTCCCGCCGTGAGGTCGAGGTTGACGAGCTCGAGTTCGACGAAGTCGGGCCCGATCGCCGTGACCAGCGCGCCGACGTCAGCGGGAAGGCCGGGGCGCTGCGCCACCGCGTCGTAGTACCGCACGGTGGCGTGCTGCAAGCCGCCATGCGAGATGTGCATCGGCGCACCCCACATGGTCTGGACGAGCGACTCGAAGTAGACCGGGTTGAACTCCTGCCAGATGTGGATGGCGTAGCCGTCGATCTGCAAATCCAGCGCCTCGGTGTGGCCATCGATGTGATGGATGGTGCCGAAGCCGGCCGGATCGCCGTCGCTCGACCGCATCCGCCGCAACTGCTGCTCGATCAGGGCGGCGTTCGCCTCGAGAGCCCGTTCGGGATACCCCGGGTTGCCACCGGTGATGTATGCGTACCAAGCCGGGGTGTTGACGTTGAAGTGCTTGACCGAGAGCGGAACGACCGGATAGCGCGCCTCGGTCCAGTCCGCCCCCCGCCGTACGCGCTCGACGCGCTCACGGTCCTCGTCGGCCAGGCTCCTCGCCCAGAGGTGGATCGGATGCAGGGCGTTCGGCGATCGGTAGTCCGTCCATCCGGCGTCGAAGTGCTTGTTCGGGACGACCCATTGGCCGTCCTCCTCGTGGCCGAGCGCGAAGTTCACGTCGAGTTGCTGCCGTGCCAGTGCGAGGTGCGAAGGATCGCCGGTCAGCAGCAGCGCGTTCACACCGGCGTTGAGGGACGGCTCAATGATGGTGAAGAATCCGTGCGGCCAGCGCCAGCCGTAGTGGCCGCCCCACCACTTGCCGTCCAGGTACTCGCCGACCTTGCCCGACAGTCCCACGTTGTCGGGCAGGATGCCGTCGTTGGCATCCGCTCTGGCCTTCCAGCGCGCCAGGTACTCCAGCACCCAGGTGCGCAGCGACTCGTCGCCGGAGTACATGAACGCGTGCGCCATCTGCCCGGTCGCGTTGAGATTCAGCGGCACGTCTCCGCGGGTGGTGCGCTGGTTCATCTTCTCGATGATCTCGGCGAAGACCGCGTCGTCGTGCCACGGCGTCGTCGTGGCGGGGAACGGCACGGTGCTCAGGTCTTCGAAGGGCGGGTGGTAGCCGTCGAGCACGCCGCGATGCGTGCCGAGATCCTCGGCGGTGACGACCAGGCGCGGACCCTTGCTGCCGGCTTGCGGCGCCCGGATGATGCCGAGCTCGGGGTCGTAGTTGGGCGCGAGCGGATCCTCGCCGGTGTACATCCGGGCGAAGCGGTCGGCGCGCTGGCGGTCGACCACCGAGTCCGGCCTGGTGAAGCCGAAGAAGTAGTGGAAGAGGTTCGCCTCTCCGTGATGCATCCAGTCGTAGTAGCCGTCGAACTCCCGCTCGATCTGGCCGTACTGCGTCCACTGCCAGGTGATGGCATCCCACATCTGGCGCGCCAGTTCGTAGACCGACTCGTCGCCGCCGATCGCGTAGAACAGGGCGAGGTACATGAAGGCCTCGTAGGGATCGTCGGACCCGTCCATGCCGGGCCACTCGTCCCGCCAGATCAACGTGCCGTCGTCTCGCGTGTAGCGCGCGACGAACTCGGGCGCCGCCGCGTTCAGGGTGTCGATCAGCTGCCGCTGCAGCAGCGCCCACCGCGGAGCGGCCAGCTCCTGGTCGATCTGCACGTGTGGGAGCGCGTCATCCATCAGAGTTCACCATCGATTCTGAGCCGGGGCCTTGTGATCATAGATGCTATACGATCTTCATCAGGAATGATTCCTGTACACTTGTCAGACAATCGATGAGGATCATGTGACGACGCAGCTCAAGACCACGTCACTCCCGGAGGCGGTCTACGACGCCGTCCGTGAGCAGATCCTCAGCGCGCGCATCGAGCCGGGCGAACTGGTCACGGAGAGCGCGATCGCTCTCGAATACGGCGTGGCCCGCCCTACCGCCAAGGTCGCCATCGAACGGCTGGTCGCTGAGGGGCTCCTGGCGCGTCGTGCCCACAAGACGGCCCGCGTCCCCCGACTCGATCGCGGCGACATCCTGGATCTGTTCGAGAACCGTGCGATCGTCGAGTCTGCCGCCATCGCCGCGCTCGCGAGCGGGCCGGTGCCGCGCATCCCGGACGCGGCGCTCGAGGCCCATCAGCAGTTGCTGGAGCAAGCCCGATCCGAGGCCTCCTTCGCGCACGAGGACATCGCCTTCCACCGTGCGCTCGTGGCCGGCCAGGCGAGCCCGCGGTTGGCCCGGATGCACGCTCTCCTGATGGGCGAGGTCGAGCTGTGCATCGGACAGGTGCAAGCCCACCATCTGCTCACCGCTCGTACCGTCGCCGACCAGCATCAGGGCATCCTCGACGCGGTCGCCGCCGCAGACCCTGCTCGAGCGACGCGACTCACGCGCGAGCACATCGTCGGCGCACGCGACCGCCTGCTCGACCACTACGACTCGACTCATTCCTGACCGAAGGACAGCCCCATGGTGAAACGCCAGTTCCCCAACCCGAAGGACCTCGCGTCCTTGATGAAGTTCAAAGTGCCGACGCTGAACGCGAAGAAGCGCCGGCTGGATTCCGCCCTGACCATCGCCGATCTGCGCGCGATCGCCCAGCGGCGCACCCCGACGGCCGCGTTCGACTACACCGACGGCTCCGCCGAGCAGGAGATCTCGCTCGCCCGCGCGCGGCAGGCCTTCGAGGACATCGAGTTCAGCCCGTCGATCCTGCGCGGCATGGCCGAGGTGGATACCTCCTCCACGATCCTCGGCGGGCCGAGCGCGTTCCCGTTCGCGATCGCGCCGACCGGCTTCACCCGGCTGATGCAGACCGAGGGCGAGATCGCCGGCGCCGGCGCTGCCGGAGCAGCCGGCATCCCGTTCACGCTGTCGACTCTCGGGACCTCATCGATCGAGGCCGTGAAGGCCGCCAACCCGGACGGCCGCAACTGGTTCCAGTTGTACGTGATGCGCGACCGAGAGATCAGTTACGAACTCACCCGCCGGGCCGCCGCTGCCGGATTCGACACCCTGCACTTCACCGTCGACACTCCGGTGGCCGGCGCACGACTGCGCGACAAGCGCAACGGTTTCTCGATCCCCCCGCAGCTGACGCCCGGGACCATCATCGACGCGCTCCCGCGCCCGTGGTGGTGGTGGGACTTCCTGACAACCCCCGCGCTCGAGTTCGCCTCGCTCTCGTCGACGGGCGGTACCGTCGGCGAACTGCTCGATGCGGCGATGGACCCGACCATCTCGTTCCAGGACCTCGACGTGATCCGCGGCATGTGGCCGGGCAAGATCGTCATCAAGGGCGTGCAGAGCGTGCGGGATGCCGCGACCCTCGCCGATCTCGGCGTCGACGGCATCCTGCTCTCCAACCACGGCGGTCGTCAGCTGGACCGCGCTCCGATCCCCTTCCACCTGCTCCCGGATGTCGTGCACGAGCTGCGCGGCCGATCCGGCAAGAATCGCGTCGAGATCGGCGTCGACACCGGCATCATGTCGGGGGCGGACATCGTCGCCGCCATCGCTCTGGGCGCCGACTTCACCATGATCGGGCGTGCCTACCTGTACGGGCTCATGGCCGGAGGCCGGGCCGGGGTCGATCGCACCATCGCGATCCTCAGCGAGCAGATCATCCGCACCATGAAACTGCTCGGTGTCGCTTCGCTCGACGAACTCACCCCGGGGCACGTCACCCAGCTCGAGCGGCTGATCCCGCGTTCGAAGTCGGGAGCGCGCGCCTAAAGCGTCGCTTCGGCGGTCAGCCAGGCTCCCGCGATGAGCTCACTGCCGAGAGCCGTCGGATGCACGCCATCCTCGGCGAGCGCGGCGTGGCCGGCTCGTCCCGCGTCGTGCTGCGCGGCCGCGTCGAGCAGGAGCGACTGCAGGGGCACGAAGGCCGCGCCGAACTCGGCCGCCAGCCTTGCCACCACGTCGCGCTTCGCATCCAGGTCGGCCTCGCCCCAGTGCTCCTGCTCGGCCGTGACGGGGAGCACGAACGGCTCGACCAGGATCATCCTCGGCGCGAGGCGCTCCTGCGCCTCGACGAGGAGCGCCCGGTACGTGCTCTCGAAGGCCTCAGCCGTGGTGGGGTCGTCGCGGTCGTAACGGCGCCAGGTGTCGTTGACACCGACGTAGACCGAGAGCAGCTCGGGGTCGTGCGCGAGGGCGTCCCGCTGCCAGCGGGCGCGGAGATCGACCGCACGGTCGCCGCTGATCCCGGTGTTGACGATGGGGCGGGTGTCACCGCGCGCGGCGAGAGCGTGAGCCACCAGGCGGACGTATCCGTGGCCGAGGTGGCGGTCCGGATCGTCGCGGCGGCCGGAATCCGTGATGCTGTCGCCGATGAACACGATGGGGCGGGTCATGAGCCAAGCCTAGAGATGCCGCGCCACCACAATGGAGGCATGACCGACCACATCATCGTGCTGCCCGGCGGCAGCTACACGGATCTCTCCGACGGCGAGGCGGAACCGGTCGCCGACTGGCTCGGTGGGCTCGGGCTGAGCAGCTCGGTGTTCCGCTACCCGGTGCAGACGCGGCATCCCGGACCGTTGAATGCGATCCGCGCCGAGGTACGGCGGATGCGTGCGGCCGGCCACGAGCGGATCGGCTTGATCGGCTTCTCGGCGGGCGGGCACGCGGCGGGGCACGCGACCCTGGCCCCGAGCGATGCGACCCCGGATGCCGCCGCAGCCGAGCGGGTCGACCTCGCCATCCTCTGCTACCCGGTCGTGTCGATGGAGCTGCCGACGCACGCCGACTCGCGGAGGCAGTTGATCGGCCTCGACGCGAGCCCCGAACTGCGCGCGACCACCTCGCTCGATCGACTGGTGACTCCGTCGGCGCCGCCGTTCTTCGTCTGGCACACGGCCGAGGACGCGTCGGTCCCGGTGCAGCACAGCTACCTTCTCGGAAATGCCCTCGCCGAGAACGGAATCCCCCACGCCCTGCACGTGTTCTCCCGAGGGAGGCACGGACTGAACCTCGCCGCCGGCGAAGGCGACGCCGAGCAGTGGACGGCATTGTGCGCAGCCTGGCTGCGGGAAGAGGGATGGATCGCGTGAGCGACTGGAACGACAAGATGGTCGCGGCATTCCGCGACGGCAACGGGACGGCCGGGCAGTTCGGGCGCGGTCTGGTGATCATGCACACGATCGGGGCCAAGTCCGGTCAGGAGCGGCTCATCCCGGTCGCCAGCATGCGCACCGACGACGGCTGGCTGGTCATGGCGTCCGCCGGCGGATCGCCCAAGCACCCGGGCTGGTACCACAACCTGAAGAAGCACCCCGAGTTCGAGATCGAAGCACCGGCGGACGGCGACGGCATCGAGACCGCGAACGTGACCGCCGTCGAACTGGGCGATGACGAGTACCCCGCTGCCTGGAAGGCCTTCACGGCGCGGATGCCGGGCTTCCTCGAGTACGAGAAGACCACCCAGGGTCGGCGGATGCCGCTCTTCGAGCTGAAGAAGGTCTAGCTCAGGGGTCCAAGCACAGCCGTCGACACGGTCGAGTGGATCGACTCCGTGTCGGAGGGGTGGTAAATGCCGGCGAGCACGTCGCGCTGCAGGCGGGCCAGCTCGCTGGTCGAGCGGTAGGCGCCGCCCCCCGCAACCCGGAGCGCCTGGTCCACGACATAGCGCGCGCTCTCGGTCGAGCGGTGCTTGGCGCCCGTCAGGTAGCGGAACCAGTTGCTGCCGTGATCGACCAGGGTGTCGACATCGGAGGCCAGCCCCTCGAGGTCGGGGCGCAGGCCGTCGAGGGCCAGTGCCGCATCCGCGATGCGCCACCGGATGTCGGGGTCCTGCGCGTACGTCGCCCCGCGGTTCTTGAGGCTGGTGCGCGTCTGCGCGGCGTCGACGGCAAGCTCGAGCGCTCGGTCGGCGATCCCGGCGTAGACCGAGCCGATCAGCAGCAGGAAGTTGGCGAAGATCCCGAAGACGAAGGGATCGGCGTTCGGCCCGACCGGCAGGAAGCGCGAGATGTCGGCGCCGGCGACGACCGCGTGATCGAGCTTCGTCGTGTTGCTCTGCGTGGCCCGCATCCCGAGCGTGTCCCAGTCGTCCAGGGTCGTGACACCCTCGACGGAGGTTTCGGGCGTCGCGCGTCGGAGGAAGCCGTGGACCAGGCGCGGGCCATCCTCGGCGCCCTCGCCCTCCGTCTGCTTGCCGAAGATGCCGAGCCGCGTCCAGGCCGGGGCGAGCGAGGTGAAGATCTTCGTTCCCGTGAAGGCGAAGCCGCCGTCGACCTTGTCGACGGCCGTCAGCGAGTCCCACAGCACGAGGTCGTTGCCGCCCTCGCTGTTGCCGAACGCGAAGAGCTCGCCTGCCTCCGCATCCTGCAGCACCCAGTCGAGGCTGTCGTCGCCGCGATCGTGCAGTACGCGAGCGACGCCGACCCAGACGAGGTGCATGTTGACGCCGAGGGCCGTCGCTGGCGCGTAGCCCGCCAAGAGCCGCTGATCCCGTGCGGCCTCGAGCAGGCTACGCGGGGCGAGGTAGCCGGCGGCCCGCAACTCGTCGAGGTCCTCGGCGAAGAAGGCGTTGTCGCGGTCGTAGCCGGGAGCGCGGGAGCGGATGCGGCCGAGCAGTTCGGGAGTCAGAGCGGACACGTCATCGAGGCTAGTCCGCCGGTTCGCGACACGCTCAGAACCCCGCGAACCGGGCGATCGCGACGAATACAGCGGCCGCGAACAGCAGCACATTGGTCGCAAGACCCCGCTCGACCTCTTTGCGGGCCACGTGGAAGATGAAGGCCGCGAGTTGCAGCACCGCGAGAGCGACGGCGGCGATCGGCGTGAGGATCGGGGCGATGCCGGTGAGCCAGGGCACGATCAGGCCGATCGCGCCCAGGATCTCCAACGCGCCGATCATCCGGGTCGTCCACAGCGGCAGATCCTTGGTGTACGGCATGCTCTCGGCCAAGGCCGACGCCGGACGCGTGAGCTTCATCACACCCGCGAGCAAGTAGGCGGCGGCCAGCAGCCCCGACACGATCCAGGTGGCGATGGTCATGACTCCTCCGGTTATCTTTCAGAACTGGGTTACGTTGGGTAACCTGTCTAGCAGACCGGCTCCGGGCACTGCAGTGTGCCCGAGTTACTCCGGGGTGACCGGGTCGGTCCGACCGAAAGGACCAGAATGTCGCGATCGTTCGCCGCGCTCCTCGACGGTGCGCCCGGCATGGAGCAGATGTGCCACGACGCCGACGGCTCGGTGTTCCGCTCGATCCTCGATCGCGTCGGCGACACCTGGAGCCTCATGGTGATCGGGATGCTGCAGCCCGGCCCGATGCGTTTCACCGAGTTGCTCCGCAGCGTGCCCGGCATCTCGCGGCGGATGCTCACCCTGACCCTCCGTCAGCTGGAGCGCGACGGCCTGGTGAGCCGTGCCGCCTTCGCCGAGAACCCGCCCCGCGTCGAATACCGGGTCACTCCGCTCGGCGAGACGATCACGGGCCCGGTGCTCGCCCTGGCCCTCTGGGTCAACGAGCACAGCGGCCAGATCGAGCGCAACCGCGCGGCCTACGACGCCGGGTTGGACGGCGTCGACGATGCGGCGGCCGCGTTGGTGGCGGCCGCGCGCTGACGCCGCTGGTCGATCACAACTGTCGCGACGACGGTAACCGCGGCGATCACGGCCGAGCCGATTCCGGTACCGACCACACCCGTGACCGGTGCCGCGAGCGGCAGCAGCAGTGCCAGCACCGCAGCAGGCAGGAGCACTCGCCCGGGCACCTCGCCGTCGACATGGAAGGGGTGGTGCAGCGCGTAGAGCATCACGAAGACGAGGGCGACCGGGAGCGCGAGCGCATAGCCCGTTGCGATCAGCCCGATGCGCGGCTCGTGCCCTGCTGCCTCCACGGCGAGCTCGAGGCCGGCGCCGATCGCCGCGATGCCCGCGAACAGGAGGAAGTGACCGTATCCCCAGAAGTACGACCAACTCCGGCGAAGACGCAGGCCCAGTTCAGCCGGTTCCAGGAAGTACAGCCACCAGATCGCGAACAACAGCACCAGCCCGGCGAGCCCGATCGTGACGAGCACCGGCGTCAGCCCCGACTCGGCGAGCGCCCTCTGCATCGCCCCGGTCGCGGCGGCAACGACCTCGCCGAGCAGGATGATCACGAACAGGGCGTACCGCTCGGCGATGTGACCGGGGTGCCAGCTCGTTCTCACCCTCCATTCGGCCCAGACCGGCACGGTCATCTCGATGACGATCAGGAGGAGGAAGGTCGGCGTGAACAGGGCAGGAGGCACGAACAGCCGCCCGATCCAGAGGATCTGCACCACGAGAATGCCGCCCGCGTACTTGAAGGCCGCTTCGCGGGTCTCGGGATGCTCGACACCGGCGCGGATCCACTGCGCCACCATGGCGATGCGCATGATGACGTAGCCGATGACGATCGCCCGGAAGTCATTGCGCTCGAACGCCGCCGGATCCCCGGCGGCGACAATGAGAACGCCGGCCATCTGCACCAGCGTGAGCACCCGGTACAACGCATCATCGACGTCGAACGCCGAGGCGAACCAGGTGAAGTTGACCCAGGCCCACCAGACCGCGAGGAATACCTGGAGGAAGGAGGCGATGGCCACGGGGTGCCCGGCGAGCAACCATTGAGAGAGCTCGGCGGTGAGAGACGCGACCGCCACGACGAAGGTCAGGTCGAACAGCAGCTCGAGCGGGCTCGACGCGCGGTGGGCTTCCGTCGAGCTGCGGCCGCGCATCCGCACGTGCAGCTGACGCGGCCCGGCTCCCATGCCGCGAGCCTAACGATGAAGTTCTCCGCAAGCCGATCAGGCTTGCGCCAGCTGTTCCGCGATCACGTTGATACCCGTCTCGACTTCAGCGAAGGAGGTTGAGAGCGGCGACAACCCGAGCCGGATGCCGCTCGGCCGCCGGAAGTCCGGGATCACGCCGCGCTCCCACAGCCGCGGCATGAGCGCCTCGAAGCCCGGGTGGTCGAGCGTCACGTGGGATCCACGGCGAGCCGGGTCGCGCGGCGTCGCCAACGCGGCATCCGGCAGCACCTCGTCGGCGAGGGCGATCGCGAACTCCGTGAGCGCGATCGACTTGGCCCGGATGGCGGGCAACCCTGCCTCCTCGAGGAGGGCGAGCGTGTCCTGCAGGCCGACCATGCCGAGAACGGGCGGGGTGCCGCTGAGCACCCGACGCATCCCCGGGCCTGGTTCGTAGCCCTGCCCCATCTCGAACGGCCGCGCCGAGCCGAGCCAGCCGGTGATCGGCTGACGGAAGTCGTTCTGCAGCGCGGCGTTCACGTAGGCGAACGCGGGCGCGCCGGGGCCGCCGTTGAGGTACTTGTAGCCGCAGCCGACCGCGAGATCGACGCCCCACGCGTCGAGCTCGTGCGGCAGGACGCCGGCCGAGTGGCAGAGATCCCAGAGCATGAGGGCACCGGAGTCGTGCACGAGCGTGGTCATCGTGGAGAGGTCGGCGAGATATCCGGAGCGGTAGGCGATGGCGCTCAGCACCACTACGGCGGTCCGCTCGCTCAGCACCGAGGCAAGGCGCTCGGGCGTGGCATCCCCCTCCTCGATCCAGCGCACCGTCAGTCCGCGCTCCGCCGCGATCGACTCGACCAGGTACCGGTCGGTGGGGAAGTCGTCGCGATCGATGACGATCTCGTCG
>FSWJ01001041.1_pt1 | contig 16595 bp, 20 predicted proteins | sample 1637851 | NCBI WGS metagenome assembly FSWJ01 (sample SAMEA3914789, study PRJEB12502) | metagenome | biome: forest; material: soil | place: Canada | collected 2011-07-03 | depth 0.3 m | reverse complement strand
GGGCTGGGGATCCTGCTGATCACCCACTACACGCGGATCCTGCGGTACATCACCCCCGACTTCGTGCACGTGTTCGTCGATGGCCGTGTCGCCGAAGAGGGCGGCCCCGAGCTGGCCGAGCGCCTCGAGAACGAGGGCTACGACCGCTTCCTGCCCGAGGGCGTCACCGAGGCCCCCGGGCCTGCCGACGCGCAGGCCTAGGCGTACCCTGAAACCATGCCCGTCGCTCTCGAACCGCAGCTCTTCGACAAGGTCGAGGAGAGCCTCAAAGACGTCATCGACCCCGAACTCGGCGTCAACGTTGTCGACCTCGGGCTGATCTACGACCTGGCCTGGGACGACGAGAACGACGCGCTGATCATCTCGATGACCCTGACCAGCGCCGGCTGCCCGCTCACCGACGTGATCGAGGAGCAGACCGGTCAGGCGCTCGACGGCGTCGTGGAGCGCTTCCGCTTCAACTGGGTCTGGATGCCACCGTGGGGGCCCGAGCGGATCACCGACGACGGGCGCGACATGATGCGCGCAATCGGCTTCAGCATCTGACAGCGACGATTCGCTGTCGGAGCCGATTGCGCCGCCGGAGGCGGATCGGCTTCAGCATCTAGTCTGACGAGACCCGGGAACGTAGTTCGAGACCCGCGAGCAGCAGGTCGACGCCGGTCAGGAACGCCTCGTCATCGGCCTCAGTCGCGTCGGGGCGAAGCCCGACCGTCTCGCTGGTGACACCGAGCCCATCGGCTTGGAGCCGCTGCTGCACCAGCGTGGCGTCGCCGAAGACGAGGTGCAGCAGGGCCGTCGCCGCGAGCTCGGCCGTCGCCGAATCATGACCGCGTTCGAGCGCCGACACCAGGCGTCGGTGCGCCTCGTCGTCGCCGAGGCCGAGGGCGCGGGTGCTGAGAACGACCTCGGCTCCGTCGCGGTAGGCCAGGAGAGCATCCCGAATGGCCACTGCTTCCGCGGCAGCGGCCTCCTGCCAGCCGAGGGCTGCCGACGGGCTCGGGCGCGCCGCGGCCTGGATTCGATCGGCGACCGCCGCCAGCAGCGTCTGCTTGTTCTCGACGTGCCAGTACAGCGCGCTCGGCTGGACGTCGAGTTCCGCAGCGAGGCGGCGCATGGTCAGGTCGGGTAGACCGATCTCGTCGAGCAGCCGGAGGGCGGTGTCGACGACGGTTGCACGATCGTGGCGCGACGTGGAGCGACCGGAGCTCATGGAACCACTATAGTGAACACCGTTCAGGTGAACACCGTTCAAGTGCACCCGCTGCTAGTGCACCGCTGCTAGTGCACCGTCGCACCGCCCGTGAGGAATCCCATGACGACTACGACCACGTCCGCCCGCTTCGACACCCGTGACATCGCCCGCATCGCAGTGTTCGCGGCCATCATCGCTGCCCTCGGGCTGATCGGCCCGATCCAGGTCGGGCCGGTTCCGATCACCGCGCAGACCCTCGGGGTCATCCTCGCCGGCGCCGTTCTCGGTCCGCGGCGCGGCGCCGCCGCCGTTGGCGTGTTCCTGCTGCTCGTGTTCATCGGCCTTCCGCTGCTCTCCGGCGGGCATGGCGGCGCTGCCGTCTTCGTCGGGGTCACCGCCGGCTACCTGGTCGGCTGGATCCCGGGAGCATTCGTCGTCGGGCTGATCGCCTACAGCGGCCGCGGCTCCGTCGTCTGGTGGCGGGTGGCTCTCGGCGGCGTCATCGGCGGCATTCTGGTGATCTACTTCTTCGGCATCCCGGTGTATTCGGCGGTCAGCAAGTTGCCCCTGGGTGACACGATCGTGGCGAACCTGATCTTCGTACCAGGCGATCTCATCAAGATCGTGATCGTCACGCTGCTCACCGTCGCGCTGTGGCGCGCGTATCCACCGGTCTTCGGGGCCCGCGCCTCGCGGCGAGGTCAGAGCACGGATGCCGTGGAGGCTCCCGCCGCCAGCACGGAGCCCGCGTCCCGGTGACCTCCGCGGGCGAACCCGCGTCATCGGCGCCGCGGGTGATCGAACTCACCGGCGTCTCCGTCGAGCTCGGCGGCACGTCGGTGTTGCGCGGGATCGACGTGCGACTCGACCAGCGGCGCATCGCGGTGATCGGAACCAATGGTTCGGGAAAGTCCACCTTCGCGCGCCTGCTCAACGGCCTCGTCGCCCCCTCGGCGGGCGTGGTGCGGGTTCACGGTCTGGATGTGGCGAAGAACCCCAAGCGGGTCCGCCAGCTCGTCGGATTCGTCTTCACGAACCCCGACGCGCAGATCATCATGCCCACCGTCGCCGAGGATGTCGGGTTCTCCCTGCGCGGCCGAGGTCTCAGCCGCGCCGAGGTCACCGAGCGAACCGAGTCGGTTCTTGCCGCCTACGGGCTCAGCGGCTTCGGCGAGGCGCCCGCCCACTCGCTCTCCGGGGGCCAGAAGCAACTCCTTGCGCTCGCTTCGGTGCTCGTCGGCGAGCCGGCGCTGGTCGTGGCCGACGAGCCGACGACGCTGCTGGACCTGGGCAATGCGCGGCGCATCGGTGACCTGCTCATCGACGAGCTGGACGCGCAGACCGTGATCGTCACCCACGACCTCGAGCTCGCCGCGCGCTGCGAGGTGGCGCTCCGCTTCGAGGATGGCCGGATCGTCTCGATCGGCGACCCGGCCCGCGTGGTCGCGGAGTACCGGGCGGTGAACGCGTGATCTCCCTGTACCGGCCGGGACGCAGCCTCCTGCACCGCGCGCCCGCCGGTGCCAAGCTGCTCGGCCTGGCGATCCTCGGACTCGCAGTCTCGTTCATCCCACGCGAGCGGACGCTGCTCACCGCGATCCTCCTCGCTGCCGCGGTGCTCATCGTGATGGCCGGCTATGCCTTCGCCTGGTTCGGTCCGGGGATCCTGCTGCGTCAGCTGTGGGCGACTCGGTGGATCGTGGTGGTGGTCGCGGCCAGCCAACTGATCTTCCTCACCCCCTGGGATGCGCTGGTGAACGCCGTGCGCGTCGTCGCGATCGTGCTCCTCGCCGCGCTCCTGACCCTCACGACTCGCAGCGAGGACCTGCTCGACGCCTTCCAATCCCTTCTTCGCCCGCTGGCGCGCTTCGGGGTCGACCCTCGCCGGGTCGGCTTGACGCTGTCCCTCACGATCGCCATGCTGCCGGTCGTCGCCTCGATCGCGGCGCGCGTGCGCGAAGCCCAGCGGGCGCGGGGCGCACGTCTCGGGATCCGAGCCGTTGTGCCGATGCTCGTCCTCTCCCTGCAGCACGCGGATGACGTCGCTGACGCGCTGACCGCGCGGGGGGTCGAATGAGCGGGGCACTCACCGACGGTCGCGCCGAATCATCCATCCCGGTCGGCGCCACTCGGGTTTACGGATTGCCGGTGGATCCGCAGACCCGCTGCGTGCACTGGAACGGGCCCGACGACGTGGTCGCCATCGGATTCCGCTGCTGCAGCCGGATCTACCCGTGCCGCGAGTGCCACGACGCGGTGGCCGATCATCCTGCAGAGCTCTGGCCGCCCGACGAGCAGGGCTCGCGCGTCATCCTGTGCGGCGAGTGCGCCACCCTGTTGTCGATCGAGGACTACCTCGAGACCGACATCTGCCCGGCCTGCGGCGCATCGTTCAACCCGGGATGCCGGCTGCACCGGCACCTGTACTTCGCCTGATCTAGACTGACGGCAGGCCCCTCGGCCGCCCATCACCCTTCCTCCTCTCCGCAGAAATGGACGTTCGCCGTGCTCGCCGTGCATGATCTCGAGATCCGGGTCGGCGCGCGCCTGCTGATGGAGGATGTGAGCTTCCGCGTCGACAAGGGCGACAAGATCGGCCTCGTCGGTCGCAACGGCGCCGGCAAGACCACGCTCACCAAGACCCTGGCCGGCGAACTGGTCCCCAACGGCGGCCGCATCGACCGTACGGGCGAGATCGGCTACCTGCCGCAGGATCCGCGCTCCGGCAACCCCGACGACACCGCGCGCACCCGCATCCTCGACGCGCGCGGCCTCGGCCAGCTCGTCAACGGCATCCGTCAGGCCACACTCGACATGGCCAGCACGGATGCCGCCACCAGCGAGGCGGCGATGACCAGCTATTCGCGGCTCGAAGACCGGTTCCTCGCGCTGGGCGGCTACGCCGCCGAGGCCGAGGCCGCCTCCATCGCGTCCAACCTCGCTCTGCCTGATCGGATCCTCGACCAGGAGCTCAAGACGCTGTCGGGCGGCCAGCGCCGACGCATCGAACTGGCGCGCATCCTGTTCTCGGGCGCGGACACGATGATTCTCGACGAGCCCACCAACCACCTGGATGCCGACTCCGTGGTCTGGCTGCGGGAGTTCTTGAAGGGCTACGCCGGCGGCGTGATCGTGATCAGCCACGACGTGGAGCTGGTCGAGGACACCGTCAACAAGGTCTTCTACCTCGACGCCAACCGTCAGGTCATCGACATCTACAACATGGGCTGGAAGCACTACCTGCGCCAGCGCGAGGCCGACGAGGACCGCCGCAAGAAGGAGCGCGTCAACGTCGAGAAGAAGGCGAGCACCCTGCAGCTGCAGGCCGCGCGGTTCGGCGCCAAGGCGAGCAAGGCCGCGGCCGCGCACCAGATGGTGGCGCGAGCCGAGAAGATGCTCGCAGGCCTGGACGAGGTCCGCGTGGCCGACCGCGTCGCCAAGCTGCGCTTCCCCGACCCGGTGCCCTGCGGGCGCACGCCGCTCGCGGCATCCGGGCTCAGCAAGAGCTACGGGTCGCTGGAGATCTTCACCGCCGTCGACCTGGCGATCGACCGCGGCTCCAAGGTGGTCGTGCTCGGGCTGAACGGCGCGGGCAAGACCACCCTGCTGCGCATTCTGGCCGGCGTCGACAAGCCGGATACTGGCCAGATCGAGCCCGGGCACGGCCTGCGCGTCGGGTACTACGCGCAGGAGCACGAGACGATCGACGTCAAGCGCACCGTGCTGCAGAACATGCTGAGCGCCTCACCGGCCCTCAACGAGACCGAGGCGCGCAAGGTGCTCGGCTCGTTCCTGTTCACAGGAGACGACGGTCACAAGATCGCGGGCGTGCTCAGCGGCGGCGAGAAGACCCGCCTCGCCCTCGCGATGATCGTGGTCTCGGGGGCCAACGTGCTGCTGCTGGACGAGCCGACCAACAACCTCGACCCGGCGAGTCGGGAAGAGATCCTGGGCGCTCTCGCCGGCTACCAGGGCGCCGTGGTGCTGGTGTCGCACGACGAAGGCGCCGTCGAGGCGCTCAACCCCGAGCGCGTGCTGATCCTGCCCGAGGGTACAGAAGACCACTGGAATCCGGACTACTCGGACTTGGTCAGTATCAGCTAGCCGATGCCTGCGCGGTCCAGAATGGCGTCCTCGGCATCCATGTCGGAACTGCGGGGCTTGGGCGCGCGCGCGGCGGCTTGCTCGTTCGCGGGCAGCGCGTTGATCCGCTTCTCGCGGCGGTAGGCCCAGAACAGCCCGAAGAAGGCGAGCGCGCCGAACGCGATCCACTGGATCGCGTACGACAGGTGCGGTCCCTCGTCGACGACGGGCTCCTGCACCGCGGCCGGGCGGTCGGCAGGGGGCGGGGTCTCGGTGGCGAGCAGGCCGTACGCACCGGTGTAGGTCTTGCCGGCGGTGCCCGTCGTGGTTGCGACCGCCGAGAGGTTGATCTCCGGAATCTGACCGTGAGGCGCGCTGCGACCGGGGAGAAGGGGCTCGCTCTGCTGGAGGCGGGCCACGACCGTTACATCACCAGTGGGGGCGGCAGGGACGTGATCGGGGGTGTCCTGCTTCGTTCCGATCGGAAGCCACCCGCGATCGACCACGAACACCCGGCCGTCGTCCAGCTGGAAGGGCACGAGCACCTCGAATCCGGGATTGGCGTTGAAGACCCGGTTGCGCGCGAGCAGCTGCTGGTCCGTCAGGTAGCGCCCGTGCAGCTCGACCGGCCGCCACTCCTCGCCCACCTTCCACGCACCGAGGGTCGGCAGCAGCGTGTCGAGCGCGACCGGAGCAGCCTCGTAGTTGCCGGCCACGAGCGTGCCCTCGGCGAGCGTCTCCGCTCGGCGCGCCCACTGCCACCAGGAGAGCAGGCCGCACGCGATCGCGAAGACCACGACGAGCACCAGGTAGGCGCCCCACCGGCGGACTCCGGTCGGATGGTTCGGATTCTCGGGGTCGCTCACGCGGGGTGCCCGATCATGCGTGCCCGATCATGCGGAGTCGGGCACGCTCTCGGCCACGACATCCGCCGGCGTGACCACAACGGGGAAACCGCGGGACGCCAGATAGCCGGTCAGATGCCCGCGGTGGGCGTCGCAGGCCAGCCAGACCTTCACCCGCTCCGCCGTGTGGATGCGCGGGTTGCGCCAGTTGATGCGCCACCCGGCCTCCGCCGTGCAGCCGGCCGCCGAGCAGCGGGTCGTGGTCTCTCCGAAGCCGATCATGCGTGCCGTTCCGCTCCTGTGGAGGAGGGAGCCGCGGGGGCGACCGGTGCAGCCGGCACGATCGCGCCGGGGCGCTGCACCGCAGTCCCCGGGCCTCGCCGGACGTTGTTCGCCGCGACGACCGCGAAATAGGGCAGGAAGACCGCTCCCGCCGCCGGAATGAGCACCCACCAGCCCGGCACGAAGAACACGGCCACGATGCAGAGCACGCGGATGCCCTGCGCGATGGCGTACTTGATCATCCGGGAATGCCGCTCGGCGTCAGGGGACGGGGGCAGTTCGGTGATGGACACGGACTTGGCGCGCATGGGTTAACACCACCTTACGTCGGCGCGCTGAGCCGCGCGCTCCCTCGCTAGGCTGGTCGACCATGAGCACCCCCCGCACCGTTCTGATCACCGGCGGCAACCGCGGCATCGGCTACGCGATCGCCGAGGAGTTCGTGGCTGCGGGGCACCGCGTCGCGGTCACCGCGCGCTCGGGGGAGGGTCCGACCGGCAGCCTCACGGTGCGTGCGGATGTCACCGACACGGCCGCTCTCGACGCCGCCTTCACCGAGGTCGAAGAGAAGCTCGGCCCGGTCGAGGTCGTCGTCGCCAACGCCGGAATCACCCGCGACATGCTGCTGCTGCGCATGACCGACGTCGACTTCGACGAGGTGGTCGACACCAACCTGGGCGGCGCCTTCCGCGTCGTCAAGCGCGCATCGAAGGGGATGCTGAAGGCCAAGTTCGGCCGCATCGTCCTGGTCTCCAGCGTGGTCGGCCTGCTCGGTGGCGCGGGACAGGTGAACTACTCCGCGTCCAAGGCGGGGCTGGTCGGCATGGCGCGCTCGATCACCCGCGAGCTGGGAAGTCGGGGGATCACCGCCAATGTGGTGGCCCCGGGATTCATCGAGACCGACATGACGGCCGAGCTCCCCGAGGCCCAGCAGACCGAGTACAAGAAGTCCATCCCCGCCGGCAGGTTCGCCACCCCGGATGAGGTCGCCAAGGTGATCGTCTGGCTCGCCGGCGACGACGCGGCATACATCTCGGGCGCGGTCATCCCGGTGGACGGCGGCCTCGGGATGGGGCACTGACCGCTCAGCGCACCATCCGCAGCGAGAGCACCGGCGTTCGCACGAGCGCGTGGTTCTCGGTCACGCCGTCGAAAGTGAAGCCGTTGCGCTCATAGAAGCGGGTCGCGCGCGGGTTCCGGTCTGCGACGAACAAGAACGCAGGCGCGTCGCCGATCGCGGCATCCAGCAGGGCCTGCCCGGCGCCGGTGCCGTGGTGGTCGGCCAGAACGTACAGAGCACCGAGTTCCAGAGGTCGCGGCTGCTCATCGTGGTCGCCGCCCCCAGTCGACGCGAACCCGACGACGACACCGTCGAAGTCCGCGACCCAGGCGGCGGCACCGCTAGCGAGGCTCGCGGCCCAGCGCTGCGTCCGCAGATCGACGGACAGCTCGTCGAGCTCGCCGGGTTCGACAAGCGGCGCGTAGGTCTGCTGCCAGGCCAGTACATGAACGCGTGCGATGCCGGCGGCATCCTCGACCGTTGCCTGACGCACCCTGGGCGTACTCACCGAGGCAACCCCATGAGCGGCAGCAGCATCGACAGGTCGCGCTCGTCGAGCAGCACGTGAGCCAGGTCGCGCACGGGCGCCTTGGCGTCGAATCCGACGGCCAGGCCGCAGACCGCCATCATGGGCAGATCGTTCGCACCATCGCCGACCGCCAGGGTCTGCGAGAGGGGGAGTCCGGCATCCGCCGCCCACTCGCGCAGGGCGCGCGCCTTCGCCGCCGCGTCGATGATCGGGGTCATGAGACCCCCGGTGAGCACGCCGTCGACGATCTCGAGGCGGTTGGCCCGCCACTCGTCGAGACCGAGCTCCGCGGCCAGCGGGTCGATCACCTCGTGGAACCCGCCTGACACCACCGCAACTCGGCCGCCCACGGCGTGGACGCCGGCGATCAGCTCCCGGACCCCGCGCGTCACGGCGACCTTCGCCCGCACGACATCGATCGCCGAGACCGGAAGCCCCTTCAGCGTGGCGACGCGCTCGCGCAGGCTGTGCTCGAAATCCAACTCGCCGTTCATCGCGCGGAAGGTGATCTCGGCCACCGCCGGCCCAGAGCCCGCCTCGTCGGCGAGCAGCTCGATGACCTCGTTCTCGATGAGCGTCGAGTCGACATCCAGAACGACGAGGAAGGCGGCCATGAGGTCGTTGATGCCTTCCGTCGGGAGAGTCCGGACTAGCTGACGACCTCGCCCTTGCCCACCACGGTGATGCCGGAATCGGTCACCGTGAAGCCGCGCGCGCGATCCGCGTCGTGGTCGACGCCGACGGTCGCCCCGGGGGCGATCACCACGTCCTTGTCGAGAATAGCGCGCTGAATCACGGCGTTCTCACCGACATGGACCCGCTCGAACACGATCGAGTCGGCCACTTTGGCTCCGGAATCGATCGTGACCCATGGGCTCAGCACGCTGCGCTCCAGGTGGCCGCCCGAGATCACACAGCCCAAGGAGACGATGGAGTCGATCGCCGTGCCGACGGCGTTCTTGCCGTCGCGCACGAACTTCGCCGGCGGGGAGTTCAGCTGCTGGCTGTAGATCGGCCACTCGCGGTTGTAGAGGTTGAAGATCGGCAGCGCCGAGATGAGGTCCTGGTGGGCGTCGAAGAACGAGTCGATCGTTCCCACGTCGCGCCAGTAGAAGCGATCGCGCTCGGTGGCGCCGGGCACCTCGTTGCGGTTCAGGTCGTAGACCCCGGCCTCGCCGCGCGCCACGAAGTCGGGCACGATGTCGCCGCCCATGTCATGGTTGGAGTCGGCGCGCGCGCCATCACGTTGCACCGCGTCGATCAGCACCTCGGCGTCGAAGACGTAGTTGCCCATCGACGCGAGGATCTCTGCGGGGGAGTCCGCGAGGCCGATCGCATCCTTCGGCTTCTCTCGGAAGGCCGCGATCTTCTCGGGGTTCTTGGCATCGAGCTCGATGACGCCGAACTGATCAGCCAGCGAGATCGGCTGTCGGATCGCCGCGACCGTCACGCCCATGCCCGAGGCGATGTGCGCGTCGATCATCGCAGTGAAATCCATGCGGTAGACGTGATCGGCGCCCACCACGACGACGATGTCCGGCTTCTCGTCCCGCAGCAGGTTCAGGCTCTGCAGGATCGCATCGGCGGAGCCGCTGAACCAGCGCTTGCCGAGGCGCTGCTGCGCCGGAACCGAGGCGACGTAGGCGCCGAGCATCCCGGACAGGCGCCAGGTGGTCGAGACGTGCCGGTCGAGTGAATGCGACTTGTACTGAGTGAGCACGACGATCTGGCGCAGGCCGGAGTTGACCAGATTCGAGAGCGCGAAGTCGACGAGGCGGTAGACCCCGCCGAACGGCACGGCCGGCTTCGCGCGATCCGCGGTCAATGGCATCAGCCGCTTGCCCTCGCCTCCGGCGAGGACAATGCCGAAGATCTTCTTCGATGCCATGGCTTTAGCGTAGGCGGCGAGTCTGCGCGCCGCCTAGCACGTACGCACCATGAGGGTGCGCGCGCTAACGTCGCAGAATGCGAGTCGACATCCTGAGCCGCGAATACCCGCCGGAGGTCTACGGCGGGGCGGGCGTTCACGTGGCGGAGCTGGTGAACGCGCTGCGTCCGACGACCGACGTCGTGGTGCGCGCATTCGGCATGCCGCGGGATGAGGCGGAGGTCTTCTCGTACCTGGTTCCCGCGCAACTGACGGCCGCGAACCCCGCCCTGGCGACCCTCGGCGTCGACCTCCAGATGGCCGAGGACGTCGCGGGGGCCGACCTGGTGCACTCGCACACCTGGTACGCGAATGGCGCGGGGCACCTGGCCAAGCTGCTGCACGGCATCCCGCACGTCGTGACGGCCCACAGTCTCGAGCCGCTGCGGCCGTGGAAGGCCGAGCAGCTCGGTGGCGGCTACCGGGTGTCGAGCTGGATCGAGAAGACCGCATTCGAGGCGGCGGATGCGGTGATCGCCGTGAGCGCCGGTATGGCCTCCGACATCCTGCGCAGCTATCCCGCGATCGACCCCGAACGGGTGCGCGTCGTGCACAACGGCATCGACCTGGGTCGCTGGCAGCGGGTCGACGAACCGGATGTGGTGCGCGAACTCGGGATCGATCCGGAGCGCCCGAGCGTCGTCTTCGTGGGACGCATCACGCGCCAGAAGGGGCTGCCGTACCTGCTGGAGGCGGCCAAGCGCCTCCCGGCCGAGGTGCAGCTCGTGCTCTGCGCGGGAGCGCCCGACACCCCCGAGATCCTCGCCGAGGTGCGGGCGGGGGTCGAGGCGCTCCAGACCGAGCGCACGGGCGTGGTCTGGATCGACCGGCTGCTGAGCCAGCACGAGCTCGCCTCCGTGCTCTCGAGCGCCACGACGTTCGTGTGCCCCTCGATCTATGAGCCGCTCGGAATCGTGAACCTCGAGGCGATGGCCTGCGGGGCCCCCGTGGTCGGCACGGCAACCGGCGGAATCCCGGAGGTGGTCGCCGATCACCTGACAGGGCGCCTGGTGCCGATCGAGCAGCTGCGGGACGGGACCGGCACGCCGGTCGACCCCGAGCGATTCGTCGCCGATCTCGCCGCCACCCTGACCGAGGTCGTCTCGGACCCGGGCGCCGCGCGGCTGATGGGGGAGGCCGGGCGATTGCGAGCCCGCTCCGAGTTCAGCTGGGCCAGCATCGCCACGCGCACCCGCGCGATCTACGCCGAGCTGCTCACCTAGCCCACTGGCATAGTCTGGAAGCATCATGTCCGGCGTGCTCGAACTCTCCGATCTCACCGTCGTCCGGGGCGGCAACAACATTCTCGATTCGGTCACCTGGAGTGTTCAACCCTCCGAGCGCTGGGTGATTCTCGGGCCGAACGGCGCTGGCAAGACCACGCTGTTGCAGGTCGCATCGGCCACGATCCACCCGAGTTCGGGCAAGGCCAAGATCCTGGGCGAGAAGCTCGGCAAGGTCGACGTGTTCGAGCTGCGACCGCGCGTCGGTTTCGCGTCGACGGCGCTCGGACGCCGCATCCCGCCCAATGAAGCGGTACTGGACGCCGTGATGACCGCCGCCTATTCGGTCACCGGGCGCTGGAACGAGGTCTACGACGACATCGATCTGCGCCGCGCCCGCCGCGTGCTCCAGGAGTGGAAGCTCGACCACCTCGAGGGCCGCCTGTTCGGAACGCTGAGCGAGGGCGAGCAGAAGCGCGTGCAGATCGCGCGCGCCGTGATGACCGATCCGGAGTTGCTCCTGCTCGACGAACCGGCCGCCAGCCTCGATCTGGGCTCCCGCGAGGAGCTGCTGCAGCTGCTGGGTGCCTACGCCGTCTCTCCCGAATCACCGGCCATGGTGATGGTCACGCACCACGTCGAAGAGATCCCGCCGGGCTTCACGCACGCGCTGCTTCTGGCCGACGGCAAGGTCGCCGCCGCAGGCCCGATCGCCGAGATCATCACCGGCAAGCAGCTCAGCAAGGTCTTCGGGCTGAAGCTCCACGTCTCGACGAGCGAGAACGGCCGCTACGCGGCCCGCGCCGCTGGGTAACCGGCCCGCTCTCTGCTAAAGTTGCTCCTTGGCCGTTCGGCCCGCGAACTTTTCCCGCAGCGCCTTCACACCAACATCCACGAGGTTCACCATGAAGTCCGAGATCCACCCCGCTTACGCGCCGATCGTGTTCCGCGATCTGGCCAGCGGCGAGACCTTCCTCACCCGTTCCACCGCGACCAGCGACAAGACGATCGAGTTGGACGGCGAGACCTACCCCGTGATCGACGTCGAGATCTCGTCGGCCTCGCATCCGTTCTACACGGGCAAGCAGCGCATCCTCGACAGCGCCGGCCGCGTCGAGAAGTTCAACTCGCGCTACAAGGGCTTCGGCAAGTAGCGCGCTGGAGCTGAAAGCGAAGGCCATTTCTGGTCTTCGCCGCGACGCCAGCGCTGACGCCCGTTTCGGGCGTCAGGCGACCAGCACCGCGAATTCACTTTCGTGAGGGCGATCGGCTTCGGCTGGTCGCCCTTCGCCGTTCCCGGGGCGCTGTTAGCGTCAGCACGTGCCCGAAGCCGGTCAGCATGATCCGGCGACGGCCGGGATGCGGGGGAGCGCCCTCGACCGGGCCGTCACGATCGCGACCGCCTGGAGCACCCGCGGGCAGTTGCGGGTCGAGCGGCACGGCCGTGTCCTGCTCGACACCGTGTGGGGCTGCGAGCCGGACGCCTTGTTCTGGCTGTTCTCGGCGAGCAAGCCGTTCATCGCCGTGCTCGTGCACCGCTACGTCGAGCGCGGTCTGCTGCGCCTGGACGCTCCGATAGCCGAATACTGGCCAGAGTTCGGCGACAACGGCAAGCAGTACATCACCGTGCGCCAGGTGCTGCAGCACCGAACGGGGATGCCAACGGCGGGGTCGGCGCTCGGCGACGCCCTGGCGATGTCCAACTGGCGCCGCAGCGTGGAGCGGATCGAACGCTCAGCCCCGAAGCTCGACCCGGACCTGGGGCCCGCCTATCAATTCCTGATCTACGGCTTCCTGCTCGGCGAACTGCTGCAACGGGTCAGCGGCCGCCCCGTCGAGGAGCTGCTCCGCGAACACCTGCTCGAGCCGCTCGGCTTGCACGACACCTTCGTGGGGCTTCCGGATGCCGCGTGGCCCCGTCACGTCCCGGTGCACGTCGACGGCCCAGGAGGCGGCATCGCCCAGTCGGTGCTGAACCGCCGGGTCACGCGAGCCGCCGTGATCCCGGCCGCAGGGATCTCGACGACCGCCGCCGACCTCGGCGTGTTCTACCGCGCGCTGCTCGACGATCGGGTGGGGCGCGGGCCCGGGCTGCTGCGCCCCGAGACGCTCGCGACGGCGCTCGAACCGTCGAATGAACGTCAGATGGACGTGTTCGCGCGAGCCCCGATCCGGTGGTCGGCGGGATTCCAACTCGGCGGAATGCGCTGGGGCTCGCGAACGGCGCCGATGGGCCGGCTCAGCAGCCCCCTGGCTTTCGGCCACAACGGCAGCAACTGCTGCATCGCCTGGGCGGACCCGAAACGGGACCTGGTCGTTTCGTACCTGACCGACCGAGTTCCCCGAGCGACGCCGGGGATGCGCCACTTTTCGCAGGTGTCCGACGCGATTCTCTCGGCCGTGGTCGGCGAGGGTCGCGGCTAGAAACCGAGGCTAGAACAGCGTGGCACCCGCGCGCCGCGATGCCCAGAGCGGCAGCAGCTCGTCGCGGGTGAGGGGCGCCAGCTCGACCGCGATGCCGTCGAGCCGGTCGATCCACAGCAGCTCCTCGATCTCACCGTGCGCCTCGATCTCGGCGGCGGTCTCGAGCGCGAACACCGCAGCGGACACCAGGGTGTGCGCCTCATTCGCCGCCTCGGCGCGGAAGACTCCCAAGTACTCCGCAGCCGACTCATCGAGCTCGATGCCGATCTCCTCCTGGAGCTCGCGCGAGAGCGCGTCCAGCGCCGATTCGCCAGGCTCGAGCTTGCCGCCCGCCTGCATGAAGGCCGTGCTGCCCGCCTTGCGAACCAGGAGGCAGCGACCCTGAGGGTCGGTCACGATCGCCGCCGCGATCCGGAGCACCTCCGGCGGGCCGGTGGGGGACTCCTGGTCCTGGTCCTGGTCCTGGTCCTCGTCCTGGTCCTGGTCGGACTCCTCGTCGATGATCTCGATCGAGTCGACCTCCACGGTCACCGATTCCACGGTCACCGGATCCACGGTGACCAGCGGCACCTCACTGGGCTCCACGATCCAGGCCGGCTCCGAGTCGTCCCTCTCGTCATCCACGAAAGGGTCCTCGACCCGTTCGTGAGGCGTGGGAGGAGCAGCCAAACGATAGGCCTCCGAGTCGAAGCGCCGCTCCGCGGGTTCCGAGCGCTCACCGCGCGCCGACTCGAGGGCGAGCACTCCGGTCGCCGAGAAGTCGAGCACCGGCACGTTCCCGCTGGGCCGCGGCGGAAGCGGCGGAATCGGCTGCGTGTCGACGAAGCTGCTGCCCTCGCCCGCCGGCTTGAACGGCCAGGACGGATCGGCGACGTAGCTGTCGTCGCCGCGCTTGCTGCGCAGATACTCCTGGAAGCTCGCGGCCTGCTCCGCGTGCCAGACCTCCTGCCTGCCATGCAGATCGGCCAGCTCGATGTCGAGGTCGTCGGGATAGCGCCGCAGCAGCGCGAGCGCCACCCGCCCCGCCGCGATCGCGTCCGCTCCGGCATCATGGGCGTCGTCGAGGGGGACCTCGTACAGCTCGGCCGTCACTTCGAGCGTTCGCTTGCCCTTGCGGTAGCGGTCAACGGCCTTGTCGATGACCAGCGGATCGATGACCGGGGCTGTGTCGTCGAGCGGATCGAGCCCGTGCCGCCGGCATTCGCGGTCGAGCAGCGTCAGATCGTACGGGGCGTTGTAGACCGTGACCGGGATGCCGGAGTCGAACAGCACCCGCAGGGTCTGGGCGATCTCGGCGACAACGAGGGTGGCGGGCCTGCCCTCCGCGCGAGCGCGCTCGGTCGTGATGCCGTGCACGGCGCTGGCGCCCTCGGGGATCTCGATGCCGGGATCCGCCAGCCAGTCCCAGCGCGAGACCACGCGCCCGTCCTCGTCGAGCACTGCAATGCAGGCCGAGACGATCCGGCTGGTGTCCACATCGACGCCGGTCGTCTCCAGATCGAAGACCCCGAGGCGGTCGCCCCACGTACTCATGGGCTCACCGTACCCAGCACAGCGGACAGCACGCCGCAAGCGGCCCGGCGGGGGAGGGAACCGATCCGTTGCGGGATTACGAGAACCGCACCCGCATGAGCTCGGTGCGCGCCACGACCCGGTCCCGCTCGGAGGCCAGCGCCACTCGGCGGTCGTCGGCGAGGTAGGCCTGCAGCGCATCCTCCGAGGGGAAGCGGTAGAACTGCACCTCGAGAGGATGCCCGTCTTCGCCCGAACTCTGCGCCCGTTGCAGCACCGCGCCCCCGTGAGCGGGGACCAGGGCGAGCACGCGATCCTCGTAGGCCACCAGGCCGTCGTCGTGGCCCGGACGCGCCCAGAGGAGCACGCAGAGCTCCACGACGCCGTCGGGATGAGCGCCGTCGTGGTCCTGCCGGGCGGGAGGTGCGGCATCCACGGTCATCGGGGCTCCCTGATCAGAACGAGGTCGGTTGATAACGGACCTCGCCGACGTGGAGCCAGTAGAAGCTCTGGGTCGCGAGGGTGAGGGTGACGGTGCCGTCGTCGCCGATCGTGGGGAACTCGCCGCCGCCGAACAGGTCGTAGAGGGCCGAGCCAGGCTCGCCGACGTCGATCTTGACCGAGACCGGGTTGTGCGAGAACGAGAAGACGCAGAGGATCCGCTCCGGCGCGTCGCCGAACTGCTGGCCGGTGCCCCCGTATTCGCGCACGAAGGCCAGCACCGACTCGTGGTTGGTGGGCAGCACGCGGATGCTGCCGAGCCCGAAGGTCGGGTGCCCCTTGCGAACGTGGATGACGTTGCGCACCCAGTGCAGCAGAGAGCGCGACTGGGCCAGCTGCGATTCGACGTTGACGAGCGTGTAGTTGTAGACCAGCGACTGCACGACCGGCAGGTAGAGCTTGCCGGGGTCTGCGGTGGAGAAGCCGGCGTTGCGGTCGGGGGTCCACTGCATCGGCGTGCGGGAGGCGTCGCGGTCCGGCAGCCAGATGTTGTCGCCCATGCCGATCTCGTCGCCGTAGTACAGGAACGGCGAGCCGGGCAGCGAGAACAGCAGGGCGTGCGCGAGTTCCAGCTCGGCGCGGCTGTTGTCCAGCAGGGGGGCGAGCCGGCGGCGGATGCCGACGTTGACCCGCATCCGCGGGTCGTAGGCGTACCAGCCGTACATCGCCTGCCGGTACTCCTCGCTCACCATCTCGAGGGTGAGTTCGTCGTGGTTGCGCAGGAACACGCCCCAGCCGGCGCCGGGCGGGGTGTCGGTGGTCTCGGACAGCACCCGGTTGAGCTCTTGCGCGGACTGCGAGCGCAGCGAGTAGAAGATGCGCGGCATCACCGGGAAGTCGAAGGCCATGTGGCACTCCGGCTCCTCCTCTGTGCCCATGAACTGCACCGTCTCGGCCGGCCACTGGTTCGCCTCAGCGATCACCACCCTGCCCGGGTACTCGGAGTCCATCATGCGGCGCACCGACTTCAGGAACTCGTGAGTGGCCGGCTCGCCCTCGCCGGTGCCCCCATCC
>FSWJ01000256.1_pt1 | contig 16649 bp, 17 predicted proteins | sample 1637851 | NCBI WGS metagenome assembly FSWJ01 (sample SAMEA3914789, study PRJEB12502) | metagenome | biome: forest; material: soil | place: Canada | collected 2011-07-03 | depth 0.3 m | reverse complement strand
CTCGGCCTCGGCCGCGAAGTCGTGGTAGACGAGGTAGGCCTTCTTGCCGTCCTTGGAGTGCGCGAACCACTGCCGGTCCTGCTCCACCCCGGCCGTCGCGGTGCCCTGCCAGGTCTTGCCGAAGTCCTTCGAGTACCGGATCGCGGAGTCGGTGACCTCGAGGTCGGCGTTGAGCAGCGTCCCGTTCGGCATGAAGTCGAGCTCGCAGTCACCGCCGCCGTTCGCGCTGGTCGTGTGGGACGTACCGAAGGTGTGGCCGTCGTCGCCGGAGTACCAGACACTGGTCTGGCCGGTGCCGCCCGGGACGCAGACGGCGGTGTGCTTGCCGTCCGCAGACAGCGCCAGGGACGGCTCGCCGTACGCCGACTGGTCCTGCAGGACCTGGCGGCGGAAGGTCACGAGCGGGGAGGCCGCCTGTGCCGGCGAGAGCAGTGGCAGCCCCAGCGCGACGAGCCCGGTGGTCAGGGTCAGCGCGACCGGAGCCGCGAGGCGTCGAGTCATGCCGCCCCTTTCGACGCCTGCGCCCGATCTCCTGCCGTTAGCGGGTGTCGCTTCCGGCGGCGGCGAGCGCTGCCCGGCCGGCCTCGAGCCGGGCCACCGGGACGCGGAACGGCGAGCAGCTGACGTAGTCGAGGCCGACCTCGTGGAAGAAGTGCACGGAGTCGGGATCGCCGCCGTGCTCGCCGCAGACCCCGAGGTGGAGGGCGGGCCGGGTGGCCCGGCCCTCCTCGACGGCGGTCCTGACGAGCCGGCCCACCCCGTCGCGGTCGATGGACTCGAACGGGCTGACCCCGAAGATGCCGAGGTCGAGGTAGCGGCTGAAGAACGCCGCCTCGACGTCGTCGCGCGAGAAGCCCCAGGTCGTCTGGGTGAGGTCGTTGGTGCCGAAGCTGAAGAACTCGGCGGCCTCGGCGATCTGGCCGGCCGTCATCGCAGCGCGGGGCAGCTCGATCATCGAGCCGATCGGGGCGCTGACCCCGACCTCGGCCAGGATCTGCTCGGCCTCCTCACGGACCAGCTCCAGCTCCTGGACCGCGCCGACGAGCGGCACCATCACCTCAGGGCGCGGGTGGAGGCCCTCGTCCTCGAGGAGCTTGGCGGCCTCGGCGAGCGCGCGGACCTGCAGGGCGAACAGCCCCGGGATGACCAGTCCGAGCCGGACCCCGCGCAGCCCGAGCATCGGGTTCATCTCATGGAGCCGGCGGACCTCCTCGAGCAGCCGTACGCGGGCCCGGTCGGGGGTCTTTCCCGTGGCCTCGGCGACGGCGCACTCCACGGTGAGCTCGGTGAGGTCGGGGAGGAACTCGTGGAGCGGGGGGTCGATGAGGCGCACCGTCACGGGAAGCCCGTCCATGGCCCGCAGGATCTCGACGAAGTCGTCGCGCTGCGGCGGCAGCAGGGCGGCCAGGGCCTCCTGCTGCTCGGCGTCGGTCTCGCTGACGATCAGCGTCTCGACGAGCTGGCGACGTTCGCCGAGGAACATGTGCTCGGTGCGGCACAGGCCGATCCCCTCGGCCCCGAACCGGCGGGCGCGGGCGGCGTCCTCCCCGGTGTCGGCGTTGGTGCGGACCCGGAGCCGCCGGGTCGCGTCGGCCCGGGTCATCAGGCGGTGCACCGCCTGGACCAGGTCGTCGCCGTCCTGCGGGGCCAACGAGCCCTCGAAGTACTGCACGACCGGGCTCGGCGTGACCGCGACCTCGCCCGCGAACACCTCCCCGGTGGTGCCGTCGATCGACAGCACGTCGCCCTCCCGGACCACCGTCCCGTCCCGCAGCGTGATGGTGCGCTCCGCGGTGTCGATCTCGAGCTCCTCGGCGCCGCACACGCAGGTCTTGCCCATGCCCCGGGCGACCACGGCGGCGTGGCTGGTCTTGCCGCCACGGCTGGTGAGGATCCCGCGCGCGGCGATCATGCCCGACAGGTCGTCGGGGTTGGTCTCGCGGCGGACCAGGATGACGTCCTGCCCGCGACCGGCCCACTCGACGGCGGCGGCACTGGTGAAGACGGCCCTGCCGACCGCGGCGCCTGGCGACGCGCCCATGCCCTTGGTCAGCCTGGTGGCCAGGCTCGTGTCGCCGAAGCGGGGGAACATCAGCTGCATCAGCTGGGCGCCGCTGACCCGGAGCAGCGCCTCGTCCTCGGAGATCAGGCCCTCGTCGACCAGCTGCGTGGCGATCCGGAACGCCGCACCGGCAGTGCGCTTCCCCACTCTGGTCTGCAGCATCCAGAGCCGGCCGCGCTCGATCGTGAACTCGATGTCGCACAGGTCGCGGTAGTGCCGCTCCAGCGTCCCCATGATCTCCATGAGCTGGTCGTACGACGCCTTGTCGAGCCGCTCGAGGTCCTGGAGCGGCAGGGTGTTGCGGATGCCCGCGACGACGTCCTCTCCCTGGGCGTTCTGCAGGTAGTCGCCGTACACGCCCTGTGCGCCGGAGGAGGGGTCGCGGGTGAAGGCGACACCGGTGCCCGAGTCCATGCCGAGGTTGCCGAAGACCATCGAGCAGACGTTGACGGCCGTGCCGAGGTCTGCCGGGATCCGCTCCTGCCGGCGGTAGAGGCGGGCGCGCTCGCCGTTCCAGGACTCGAAGACGGCCTTGGTCGCCAGGTCCATCTGCGCCCGGGGGTCCTGGGGGAAGTGCTCTCCGGTCTCCTCGAGCACGATCGCCTTGAACTCGTCGACGATGCCGCGCAGGTCCGCGGCGTCCAGGTCGAGGTCGTCGGCCGAGCCCTTGGCCTTCTTCGCCAGGTCGAAGGCGTGCTCGAACAGGTCGCCGTCGACGCCGAGGACGGTCTTGCCGAACATCTGCACCAGGCGGCGGTAGGAGTCCCACGCGAACCGCTCGTCGCCCTGCCTGGCCAGGCCGTGCACCGAGGCGTCGTTGAGGCCGATGTTCAGGACGGTGTCCATCATCCCGGGCATCGAGAACTTCGCACCGGACCGGACGCTCACGAGGAGAGGGTCGTCCTCGCCGCCGAGCCTCCTCCCCATCCGGGCCTCGAGGGCGTCGAGGTGCTGCGTGACCTCTGCCGCCAGCTCGGCAGGCACCTCGCCGCTGGTGAGGTAGGCGGTGCAGGCCTCGGTCGTGATGACGAAGCCAGGGGGGACCGGCAGCCCGAGGTTGGCCATCTCCGACAGGTTGGCGCCCTTGCCCCCCAGCAGGTCCTTCATGTCGCGACTGCCCTCGGCGAAGTCGTACACGTACTTGGTCACGCGGCCTCCCCTGGCGTCGCCGCAGTGTTACAGCCCCGAAGGCCGCACAACTAAAGAGGCCCGAGGTGGTCGCTGAGGTAGCGCTCGACCTGGTCGAGAGCGACCCGCTCCTGCGCCATCGTGTCGCGCGACCGGACGGTCACGGCACGGTCGTCGAGGGTGTCGAAGTCGACGGTCACGCAGAACGGCGTACCGATCTCGTCCTGCCGCCGGTACCTCCGGCCGATCGCGCCGGCGTCGTCGAAGTCGACGTTCCAGTGCTTGCGCAGCGACGCGGACAGGTCGCGGGCGACCGGGCTGAGGTCGGCGTTGCGCGACAGCGGCAGGACCGCCGCCTTCACGGGCGCCAGCCGGGGGTCGAGCTTGAGGACGACCCGCTTCTCGGGCACACCCTTCGCGTTGGGCGCCTCGTCCTCGGAGTAGGCGTCGAGCAGGAAGACCAGCGCGCTGCGGTCCACCCCGACAGCCGGCTCGATCACGTACGGCGTGTAGCGCTCGCCGCTCTCCTGGTCGAAGTACGACAGGTCCGTGCCGCTCGCCTTGCTGTGCACCGTGAGGTCGTAGTCGGTGCGGTTGGCGACGCCCTCCAGCTCTCCCCACTCGGTGCCGCTGAAGTTGAACTTGTACTCGATGTCGACGGTGCGGGTGGAGTAGTGGCTGAGCTTCTCCTGCGGGTGCTCGAACAGCCGCAGGTTGTCCGGGGCGACGCCGAGGTCGGTGAACCACTGCAGCCGGGTGTCGATCCAGTACTGGTGCCACTCCTTGTCCTCACCGGGCTTGACGAAGAACTCCATCTCCATCTGCTCGAACTCGCGCGTCCGGAAGATGAAGTTGCCGGGGGTGATCTCGTTGCGGAAGCTCTTGCCGATCTGGCCGATGCCGAACGGCGGCTTCTTGCGGGCCGACTGCTGGACGTTGAGGTAGTTGATGAAGATGCCCTGTGCGGTCTCCGGCCGCAGGTACGCCAGGCCGCTCTCGTCCTCGACCGGGCCGAGGTAGGTCTTCAGCAGCCCGCTGAAGTTCTTCGGGTCGGTGAAGGTGCCGCGGTTTCCGCAGTTGGGGCAGGCGATCTCCGGCAGCGACTTGCCGGGCTGGGCCTCCTCGAGGTGGTCGGCGCGGAACCGCTTGTGGCACGACGTGCACTCCGTCAAGGGGTCGCTGAAGGTAGCGACGTGGCCCGAGGTCTCCCACACCTCGCGGGCGAGGATCACGCAGGAGTCGAGTCCGACCACGTCGTCCCGGCCCTGCACCATCGACTTCCACCACTGGCGCTTGACGTTGTTCTTGAGCTCGACGCCGAGCGGGCCGTAGTCCCAGGAGGCGCGCAGACCGCCGTAGATCTCCGAGGACGGGTAGACCAGTCCCCTGCGCTTGCAGAGGCTGACGATGGTGTCCATGCGGTCGGGCGTCTTTGCCATGGGTGCTCCAGTCCGGCTGGCGGTCGGCGGGTGCCCCTGACACGAGGACCAGAGGTCCTGCGACTTTACGGCCTGGTCACAGGTCGCTGACGGCTGGTCCGGAGCTCTCGCCGATCCGGCTCGTCCCGGCGTCGGCTGCCCGCCGGCTCGGCAGCGCCACACCCGGCTGGGCCACGTCCTCGGCGAACAGGACCTCGAACGCGCTGGGCTCGTCCCGCCCGAGCCCGAGGAGGGGGGCGGCGTCGACCTTGACGTCGTACGCGGACAGGCTCCGCCGGTAGGCGCCGACGCCGTCCCACTCGGTGGTGAGGACCCACGCGCCGGGGTCGTCCGCCGCCCGTCCGACGCGGCCGCGCACGAACCCGGGCCGCGCCGCGAACGCCGACAGGGCGGCGCGCGCCTTCGGCAGGAAGGCGGCGGCCTCGCCCTCCGGCACCTCGAAACGGGTCACGACGATCACGGGTGGCAGGCTAGCCGCGTGACCACCCTGCGCCGCCGCGTCGAGCTCCGGGCCGGCCCCCTCGTCATCATGCTGGCGCGGCTCCCCCGGGCAGTGCCCTTCGTGCTGGTGCTCGGCCTGCTCGTGGCCGGGCTGCTGGCGCGGGGGGTGCTCGGCGGGGTGCTGCTCCTCGTGCTGGCCGCTCTCCTGGGCCTGCTGCTCCTGCTGTCCTGGCCCGCGCTCGACCCGCGGTCCAGGGTCCTGCGGTCGGCCGTCGCGCTTCTCGTCGTGCTCCGCGGCGTCCTGTTCCTCTTTTGGAGTTGACAACCGTTTTCATTTGCAGTGGAATGGGGACATGCGCCTCACCCCCCTGCTCGCCGTCCCCCTCCTCCTCGCCGCCTGCGCCGGCACGCCCGGCAGCGCCGCGGGAAAGGTCGACGTGGTCGCCGCGGCCTATCCCTTCGCGTGGCTCGCCTCGCAGGTGGGCGGCCCCGACGTCACGGTGAGCGACCTGGTGAAGCCGGGCGCGGAGCCGCACGACATCGAGCTGTCCCCCCGGCAGGTCGCGACCGTGCAGCAGGCCGCAGTCGTCGTCTACGTCAAGGGCTTCCAGGCCGCGGTGGACGACGCGCTCGGTGGGGGCGGGCAGGGCTTCAACCTCGGGACGGTCGTCACCCAGCAGCCCCTGGTCGGCGGCACGGAGGCCACCAGCAACGACCCGCACATCTGGCTCGACCCGGTGCGCATGGAGACGGCCGCGACCGCCCTCGCCGACCGGCTCTCGGCCAAGGACCCGGCACACGCTTCCGGCTACCGCACGCGCGCCGCGGCGGTCGTCGGCGAGCTCACGGCGCTGGACACGACGTTCCGGACCTCGCTGAGGAGCTGCGCGCGCAAGGACATCGTGACCAGCCACAGCGCGTTCGGATACCTCGCCACTCGCTACGGTCTGGTACAGAAGGGCATCAGCGGCCTGACGCCCGACGCCGAGCCGTCACCGAAGCGGATCGCCGAGGTGGCCCGGTTCGCCCAGCAGAACGGTGTGAAGACGATCTTCTTCGAGTCCCTCATCGACCCCAAGGTGGCCAAGACCGTGGCCTCGGAGATCGGCGCCAGGACCGCCGTCCTCGACCCGGTCGAGGGCGTGCGGGGTGGCGACGACTACCTGTCGGTGCAGAAGCGCAACGCCGCGACCCTGCACGACGCCCTCGGGTGCGCGTGACCACGCCGGTCTTCGACCTGGCCGGTGGGCAGGTGGTCCTCGGCGGCCGACGCATCCTGGACGGCGTCGACGTCCGGGTGGACCCGGGTGAGTTCGTCGCGATCCTCGGCGCGAACGGCTCCGGGAAGACGACGCTGGTCCGCAGCCTGGTCGGCCTCATCCCCCTCGCGGCGGGCCGGCTGGAGCTGTTCGGCACACCGCTTGCCCGGTTCCGCGACTGGCCCCGGCTCGGGTACGTGCCGCAGCGGCTGGCGGTCGGCGGCGGCGTGCCGGCCACGGTCGGCGAGGTGGTGGCCAGCGGCCGTACCGGCCGGGCCTCGCGCTTCCGGCGCCTCGGACGCGACGACCGGCAGGCGATCGAGCACGCGCTCGCGGACGTCGGCCTCGCCGACCGGACGCGGGACGCGGTCGCGACCCTGTCGGGCGGTCAGCAGCAGCGCGTGCTCATCGCCAGGGCCCTCGCCGGCGAGCCGGAGGTCCTCGTCATGGACGAGCCGACCGCGGGAGTCGACGCCGACAGCCAGGACACGCTCGCCGGCGCACTCCGGCACCTGTCGAACGCAGGCGGCAGCGTGGTCCTCGTCGCCCACGAGCTCGGCCCCCTGGCCGGCCTGATCCGGCGGGCAGTGGTGCTCTCCCACGGACGGGTCCTGTCCGACGGGCCCCCTCCGGTGCCCGAGGGGCACCACGCCGACCCGTCGCACGTGCACGTCCACCCGCACGAGGGTGACGCGCCCCAGCGCGCCGGGTTCGGACTGGACCTGCCATGAGCATCTTCGCGTTCGACTTCATGCGCAGGGCGCTCGTGGCGGCCGTCCTCGTCGGCCTCGCCGCCCCGGCGATCGGGACCTTCCTCGTGCAGCGTCGGCTGTCACTGATGGGTGACGGCATCGGGCACATCGCGCTGACCGGTGTCGCGCTCGGCTTCCTGCTGGGCACCGCGCCGGTGCTCACCGCGATCGTCGTCGCGGTCGTCGGCGCCGTGGCGATCGAGCTCGTCCGCGAACGGGGCCGGGCCAGCGGCGACGTCGCGCTAGCCCTGCTCTTCTACGGCGGGATCGCCGGCGGTGTCCTCCTCATCGGGCTGTCTCCCGGCGGGACGCCGGGCGCGCTCGTCGGCTACCTGTTCGGGTCACTGTCGAACGTCACCGGCACCGACCTCAAGGTCGTCGTGGCGCTCTCGGTCGGTGTCATCGCGATCGTGGCGGTCTTCGCCCGCGAGCTCTTCGCGGTGTGCCAGGACGAGGAGGTGGCCAAGGTGTCCGGGCTGCCCGTGCGGTTCCTCAACATCCTGGTCGCCGTCACCGCGGCGGTCACCGTCACCGTCGCGATGCGCGTCGTCGGCCTGCTCCTCGTCAGTGCGCTGATGGTCGTGCCGGTCGCCACCTCCCAGCAGCTCACCCGGTCGTTCCGCACGACCCTGCTGGGCGCCTGCCTGCTCGGGGCGCTCGCCTCCGTGGGCGGACTCGTGACGGCCTACTACCTCGACGTGGCGCCGGGAGCGGCCACCGTCGTCCTGGCCCTCGGTGTGTTCCTCGTCGCCGTGCTGCTCGGCGGGGCGCGGCGGGTGGTGACGCGGTGAAGCCGACCCGGCAGCGGACCGCGGTCGCGGACGCGCTCGCCCGGACCGAGGGCTTCGCGAGCGCCCAGGCGCTGCACGACCACCTCCGCCACGAGGGCCAGGCGGTCGGCCTCACCACGGTGTATCGGCACCTCCAGGCGCTTGCCGAGTCCGGCGAGGTCGACGTCCTGCGGACCGACGACGGCGAGGCCGTCTACCGCCGCTGCGCCGGCGAGGACCACCACCACCACCTGGTCTGCCGGTCCTGCGGCGCCACCGTGGAGGTCACCGGGCCGGCCGTGGAGGCGTGGGCCGCGGCCCTCGCCAAGGAGCACGGCTTCACCGACGTCAGCCACACCCTCGAGGTCTTCGGGACCTGCTCGGCCTGCCGCACCTGACCTGCTCCGCCGTACCGGTCACCGGTCAACGGGACACGGGGTCACGTCGGCACCTCGTTCCTGACGGCGCCGCCGTACCGGCGGTCCCGGCGGGCGTACTGCTCGCAGGCCCTCCAGAGGACCCGGCGGTCGACGTCGGGCCACAGCTCCGGCACGAAGACCAGCTCCGCGTACGCCGACTGCCACAGCAGGAAGTTGGACGTGCGCTGCTCCCCGGAGCTGCGCAGGAAAAGGTCGACGTCGGGCATGTCCGGCTCGTCGAGGTAACGGGCGAGCAGACGCTCGTCGACCTTGTCGGGGTTGACCCGTCCGGCCGCGACGTCGAGGGCCAGAGCCCTTGCCGCGTCGGCGATCTCGGCCCGTCCGCCGTAGTTGACACACATCGTCAGCGTGCAGACGTCGTTGCGACGGGTGAGCTCCTCGGCGGCCTCCAGCTCGGCGATGACCGAGCGCCACAGCCGCGGCCGCCGGCCGGCCCAGCGGACCCGGACGCCCAGCGCGTGCATCTCGTCGCGCCGCCGGCGGATCACGTCACGGTTGAAGCCCATGAGGAAGCGGACCTCGTCGGGCGAGCGCTTCCAGTTCTCCGTCGAGAACGCGTACGCCGACACCCAGGTCACCCCGAGCTCGATCGCACCCTCGACCACGTCGAACAACGACGCCTCGCCCGCCTCGTGCCCGGCGGTACGCGGCTTGCCCCGCTCCTTCGCCCACCGCCCGTTGCCGTCCATGACGATCGCGACGTGCCGCGGCACCAGGTCGGCCGGGATGGGGGGAGGCACGGCTCCCGAGGGGTGCGGCGTGGGACGGGCGTACTGCTTCTTCACGCGCGCTCCACCAGGGGCAGCGACCGCAGGCCGCGCTCCAGGTGCCACTGCAGGTGCGCGGCGACCAGGCCGCTCGCGTCGCGCCGGGTGCGGGTGTCGGAGGTCTCGGCGGTGTCCCACTCCCCGGCCAGCAGGTCGGCCATGAGGGCGAGTGTCGCGGGGTGGGGCGACGCCGCGCCGGCCGGACGGCAGGTGGCGCACACGACGCCGCCCGCGGGGACCGAGAAGGCGCGGTGGGGACCCGCGGCACCGCAGCGCGCGCAGTCCAGCAGCGCCGGCGCGTAGCCCGACACCGACATCGCCCGCAGCAGGAAGGCGTCGAGCACGAGCGAAGGGTCCCGTTCGGTGAGCGCGCGCAGGGCGCCGATCACCAGCAGGAACAGCCGCAGCGACGGCTCGCGCTCCTCCGCCGTCAGCCGCTCGGCCGTCTCCAGCACCGCCGTACCGGCGGTGTAGCGGCCGTAGTCGCCCACCAGCAGCGGCCCGTACGCGGTGAGGCTCTCGGCCTGCGTGACGATGTCGAGGCTGCGACCGGCGTACAGCTGCACGTCGACGTGGCTGAACGGCTCGACGGTCGACCCGAACTTCGACCGGGTACGGCGGACCCCCTTGGCGACCGCCCTGATCCGGCCGTGGCGACGGGTCAGGAGAGTGATGATCCGGTCGGCTTCCCCGAGCTTCTGCACGCGGAGGACCACGCCCTCGTCGCGGTAGAGGCTCACGTCCCCACGCTAGTCCTCGAACCTCCCGCGGAGGGGTCGCCGCGCGTGGGAGGGTGTCGGAACCCAGACGTGGAGCGGAGCGGAAGTGACGACGAGCCTGGTCGCCCGACCCGGCCGATGGGCTCTTCCCCCGCAGCCACCGGAGACCTGGATCGGCAGCACCGCGATGCTGGTCCTGCTCGTCGCCGGCGCGCTCATCCTGGCCGTGCCGGGCCTGGTCCTGTGGCCGGGTGCGGGGCTCGCCAGCTTCCTGCTCGCCGTCCTCTACTCGGTCGGAGGGCTGCTCGCGCTCGCGTCGGCCTACCTGCTGCTCGTGCAGGCCTCCGTCACGCAGGACCGGAGGCTGGGCTGGGCAGCGGGAGGGTTCGGCCTGCTCTACGTGCTCGAGCTGCTCCGCTCCACCAACCAGGCCGTGCCCGGCCGGCCCGCGGACGAGCTCGACCTCAGGCTCGCCTCCGCCCTCTCGCTGGTGTGGCTGCTCGCCCTCCCCGTCGTCATGCTGACCTCGACCCTGCGCCGGCGGGGCCTGCCGCTCCTGGCGGTCCCCACGCTGTTCCTGATCGTGGCCGGCCTGGGAGCGTCGCTCCTTCCCCTCGTCGAGACCGACGGCGTGCGGGTCACCCCGCTGTCGCAGGCGCTGTCGCTGGTCGCCGGACTCGTGGGGGTGGTGGCGGCGCTGCGGTGGCGGCGGCGCGTGCCGAACGGCAACCGGGGCGCATGGGGCTGGGTCGGCGCAGCCCTCCTGCTCACGCCGGTCGTCGCCGTGCTGCGCGCCTCGAGCCTGGGCCCGCACGACCCCACGTCCTGGGCCAGCCTCGTGCTCGAGGACGTGGTGCTGCTGCCGCCCGCGGTCGGGCTGTACGCCCTCAGCGCCCGCGGCTACCTCCGGCAGGCGAAGCGGTGGCAGCAGCTGCAGACCGAGGTCCGCCAGCTGCGGGCGTCGTCGGCCCTCCTGCCCGGCCTCTCCGTCACCCCCGAGGACGACGGTGGCCTCCCCGAGCAGGCCGAGCTCCTCGACCTCCTCGGCCGTGGGAGGACCCAGGTCGCGCTCCAGCCCGTCGTCGACCTCGCGTCGGGCACGGTGGTCGGGCAGGAGGCACTTGCCCGGTTCGGCGGGCGCATCCCGCCCGACCGCTGGTTCCGGGCGGCGGGGCTCCACGGCCTGGGCGCCGACCTCGAGCGCGCCACCCTGAGGGCCGCGCTCGCGACGCTGACCGACCTGCCGCCCGGCCAGTTCCTGGCCGTCAACACCGCGCCCTCGTCGCTGCAGGACCCCGAGGTGCTCGCGCTGCTCCACGGGTGCGACCTGACGAGGGTGGTCGTCGAGATCACCGAGCACGACGCCGTCGCCGACTACGCGCTCACCCGCCAGGCACTCGCCGACCTCCGGCTGGCGGGGGCGCGCATCGCCGTCGACGACGTGGGCGCCGGGTTCGCGAGCCTGCAGCATGTCCTGCTGCTGCAGCCCGACGTCGTCAAGCTCGACACCAGCCTGATCCGGGAGGTGCACCACAACCCCCGGCAGCAGGCGATCGTGCGCGCGCTCGTGACCTTCTGCGACGAGGTCGGCACCGTCGTCCTGGCCGAGGGCGTCGAGCTGGCCGAGCAGGTCTCGGCGCTGCAGCACGCCGGCGTCACCCTGGGTCAGGGCTGGCACCTCGGCATCCCTGTCCTCGCCGGCTGAGCAGGAGCCCGGCGGCCCACGTCGAACCCTCTCCCATGGGCCGTCTGCGCATCGTCCTCGTCGCTGCGGCGCTCGCCATGCCGCTTGCCGCGCCTCCGTCCCGTGCGGCCACCCCACCCGCCGGGGCGGTCAGCAAGGGCGTGACCTATCTGGCCAACCTCCCTGAGCTCAGGTCCGCCATCTCGCTGAACTTCATCGGCAACACGATGTTCGCGTCCACCGTGACGGGCATCTTCAGCTACGACGTCCGCGACCCCGCCGCCCCCAAGCTGCTCGGCTCCCTCCCGCAGTACATCTGGGAGAACGAGGACGTCGACGTCGATGCCCGGCGGCACCTGCTCTTCCTGTCGCGCGACCCGCGTGGCTTCACGACGCCGGCGACGACCGCGTTCCCCTACGGCGCGGTGCAGGTCATCGACGTGTCGGACCCCGGGCTCATGCGGCAGCTGTCGATGCCGCTGCTCCCCAGCGGGCACACGACGACCTGCGTCGACAGCTGCAACTACACCTGGACTGCCGGACCCGCCGCCGCCGCCACGCAGCCCAAGGACTGGGGCGGCCGGCCCGTCTACGCCCTCGACATGCGCGACCCGAGGAACCCCAGGCAGTGCCCGCACCCGATCGCCGCGGACCTCAACGACGGCCACACCGACTACACCCACGACGTGCAGGTCGACTCCCGCGGCGTCGCCTGGGTGTCGGGCAGCGGGGCGGTGAAGGGCTACTGGGTGACCGGGATCCACCGCAACGCCCAGACCGGGAAGCGGCAGCGCGCGACCGGCTGCGACCCGGTCCCCTACGCCGGCGGCGGGACCGACCTCGGGACCCTCAAGGGCCGCGGCGGCGTCATGCACAACAGTCTGCGCCCGTCGTACCTGAAGGACGTCGTCCTCGCGACGGAGGAGGTCACCGGCACCTCCGACTGCAAGGGAGCCGGTCACCTCGCGGCCTACGACATCGCGAACACGTACGGCGGAGCCGGCTTCCGCTCGACGCCCTCCAAGAAGTTCCGGATGACGCTCCTGGGCACGTGGACGCCGGAGAAGCAGGTCGGCGCGAAGGCCTGCGACAGCGCGCACTACTTCACCGACCGCGGCGACGGGCTGCTGGCGGCCGCGTTCTACAGCCAGGGCACCCGCTTCCTCGACGTCCGCGACCCCCGGCACATCACGCAGGTCGGCTTCTACCGGCCCGACGACGCCAACACCTGGGCTTCCTACTGGCGGCCGGGGGGCTACGTCTTCGTGGCCGACTTCACGCGCGGCGTCGACATCCTCAAGGTGGGCGCGGTGTCCAACACGCCGGTCACCGCTCCCGCGCTGGCCCGCCGGTTCCAGCCCAACGGCCCGAGCGCGCAGCTGGGCTGGCTGTGCCAGGTGCCGAAGGACCTCGCGAAGCTGCCCTGACCTACCCCCCGTGGCAGACGACCTCGAGCACCAGGCCGAAGGGGTCCTGCCAGAACGTCGCGTAGTAGCCCGGGTGGTATTGGGGGAACTCCTGGGGCTCGTGCACGACCACGCTGCCCAGGCCCGCCACCAGGTGGCTGGCCGCGTGCACGGCCTCCCGGGTCGGCACGACGAAGGCCAGGTGCTGTACCCCGACCTGCGCCGGCGAGTACCGCTCGGCGCCGACCGCCGGGTAGAAGAACAGCCGCGTCCCCGGTGTGCCGGAGACCGGCTGGTAGGAGAACTGCTCCTCGGTGGCGAAGAACGGCTCGTAGGCGAGGGCCGGCATCACGACGTCGTAGTAGGCCTTCGCCGCAGGCAGGTCCGGGACGTTGATGCCCACGTGTCCCAGCGGCATCTCTAGAACCCCAGCCGCTTGAGCTGCTTCGGGTCGCGCTGCCAGTCCTTGGCGACCGTGACCCGCAGGTCGAGGTAGATCGGCGTCCCGAGCAGCGTCTCGATCTGCTTGCGGGCCGTGATGCCCACGTCGCGCAGCCGGCTGCCGCCCTTGCCGAGGATGATGGCCTTCTGCGAGTCGCGCTCGACGTGGATCGTCGCGTAGACGTCGAGCAGCGGCTTGTCCGCCGGCCGGTCGGCGCGGGGCAGCATCTCCTCGATGGTCACCGCGATCGAGTGCGGCAGCTCGTCGCGGACGCCCTCGAGGGTGGCCTCCCGGATCATCTCGGCGGCGAGGACCTGCTCCGGCTCGTCGGTGAGCTCGCCGTCCGGATAGAGCACCGGGCCCTCGGGCAGCCGGCTGACCAGCAGGTCGGCGAGCAGCTGCACCTGGAAGCCGTCGACGGCGCTGGTCGGCACCACGTCCGCCCAGTCGGCGAGGGCGCTCACCGCCAGCAGCTGCTCCCCGATCCGGTCCTTGCTGGCGAGGTCGGTCTTGGTCACGACCGCGATGACCGGTGTCGACACCTGCGCAAGCTCGGCCGCGATGAACCGGTCGCCAGGCCCGATCTTGTCGTCAGCGGTCACACAGAAGCAGATGAGGTCGACGCCGGCGTAGGTCTCCCGGACCAGGTCGTTCAGTCGCTCCCCCAGCAGGGTGCGCGGCTTGTGGAGGCCAGGGGTGTCGACCAGCACGAGCTGGGCGTCGTCGCGGTGGACGATGCCGCGGATCGCGTGGCGCGTCGTCTGCGGCCGTGAGGAGGTGATCGCCACCTTCTGGCCGATGAGCGCGTTGGTCAGGGTGGACTTGCCGGCGTTGGGACGGCCGACGAAGCAGGCGAAGCCCGACTTGTACATCAGCTGTGCCGGGTCTCGCGCAGCACGCCGTCCGGACCCGTGACGAGCAGCGGTGTGCCGGTGCCGAACTCCCGCAGCACCGCGAGGTCGCTGTCGGAGACCGGTGACTCCGTGACGAGGGCGGCGGCCTCGAAGGAGCGCGCCCCGCTGGACGCAGCGGCCGCGACGGCCGCACGCAGTGCGGAGGTCGTCAGCGCAGGGTCGGCGTTCTCGACGGTCGCCGCGGCGTAGGTGCGGCCGTCGCTGTCCCGTACCGCGGCCCCCTCCGCCATACCCGTGTGCGGGGCGTGTGCGCGCAGCCGCGCCCCGCGCGCCAGGACGACGATCTTGCCGTCCTCGGAGGTGGTTCCGGTCACGGTGCCTGCTCGCTCATGGCGTCTTCCTTCGCACGTCGGACCAGGACGGTCCCGATCTGGTTGCGGCGACCCTTGGCGCTCTCCGCCACCAGGACCAGTCCGTCCACCTCGACCGTGGCACCGGGGATCGGCACCCGGCCGAGCAGGCTCGCCATCAGGCCGCCGACGGTCTCGACGTCCTCGTGAGGCAGCTCGACGTCGTACAGCTCCTCGAGGTCCTCGACCGGCAGGCGCGCGGTGATCCGGCAGCTGCCGTCGTTGAGGCGCTCCACCGGCGGGGCCTCACGGTCGTACTCGTCGGTGATCTCGCCCACGACCTCCTCGACGATGTCCTCGAGGGTGACCAGGCCGGCGGTGCCGCCGTACTCGTCGACGACGACCGCGAGGTGGCCGAGCTCTGTCTGCATCTCGCGCAACAGCTCGTCGACGGGCTTGCTCTCGGGCACGAAGACCGCCGGGCGCATGACCTCCTCGACCTTCACGGCGCCGCCGCCCTCGGAGCGTTCCTTCTTGACGAGGTCGCGCAGGTAGGCCACGCCCACGACGTCGTCGGTGTTCTCCCCGACGACCGGGACCCGGCTGAAGCCACTGCGCAGCAGGAGGCTGAGGGCCTGCTTCACGGTCTTGTTGCGCTCGATCACCACGATGTCGGTCCGGGGCACCATGACCTCGCGGACGATCGTGTCGCCCAGCTCGAAGACCGACTCGATCATGTCCCGCTCGGACTGCTCGACGACACCGCGCTGCTGGGCCCTCTCGACCAGGTCGCGCAGCTCGGCCTCGGAGGCGAACGGCCCGTCGCGGAACCCCCTCCCCGGCGTCACCGCGTTGCCGACCAGGATCAGCAGCGACGGGAGCGGCCCGAAGACCCTCGTCAGGGCCAGGACGGGGCCGGCGCTCAGGAGCGCGACCTTCTCGGCGTGCTGGCGGCCGACCGTGCGCGGCGCGACGCCGATGAGCACGTAGTCGACGACGGTCATGCTCGCGACCGCGACGACGACCGCCCAGGACCCCCCGATCCGGTCGAGGCAGTACGACGTGACGATGCCGACCGCCGCGATCTCGCAGACCAGCCGCAGCAGCAGCAGCAGGTTGAGCGACCGCGGCCCCTCCTCGAGGAGCCGCCGCAGCCGCCCGGCCCCCGGACGCCCGTCGCCGACCAGCTCCTCGACGGCGACCCGGGAGATGCGGGAGAGCCCGACCTCGGCGCAGGCGATCAGAGCGGCGGCGACGACGAACCCGGCGGCCACGGCGAGCGGGGCCAGCTGCGCGAAGGGGCTCACGTGCCTCGGGACGCCTTCCAGGACGCGAGCAGCTCGGCCTGCAGGCCGAACATCTCCGCGTGCTCCTCCGGCTCGCCGTGGTCGAAGCCGAGCAGGTGCAGGACGCCGTGGGCGGTGAGCAGCTGGAGCTCGTCATCGATGCTGTGGCCGGCCTCGGCCGCCTGCGTCTCCGCGACGGGCGGGCAGAGCACGACGTCGCCCAGGACCGCCGGCCCGGTCTCGTCGGGCTTCTCCTCGTGTGCGTGCCCGGCCCCACGGGAGCCCCGGAGGTCGAGCTCGTCCATCGGGAAGGCCATCACGTCGGTCGGACCCGGCTCGTCCATCCAGCGGACGTGCAGCTCCGTCATGTGCTCGACGTCGACGAGCAGCAGCGACAGCTCGGCGAGCGGCGAGACGCCCAGCTCGTCCAGGACGTGCCGGGCGACCCGGACGAGGCCCTGCTCGTCGACGTGGTGGGTGGACTCGTTCGCGACCTCGATGCTCATGCGAGGCTCACCGGGATCCCCGCTTGGGGTCGTCGCGGCGCCCCGTTCCCCGGACCGGCCCGCGCGACTGCTCGATCGCGTCGTACTGCGCGTAGGCGTCGACGATGCGCCCGACGAGACGGTGCCGCACGACGTCGTCGCTCGACAGCGTCGAGAAATGGACGTCCTCGACCCCGTCGAGGATGTCCCGGACGACCCTCAGGCCGCTGACCGTCCCGCCGGGGAGGTCGACCTGGGTGATGTCGCCGGTCACGACGATCTTGGAGCCGAAGCCCAGCCGGGTGAGGAACATCTTCATCTGCTCCGCCGAGGTGTTCTGCGCCTCGTCGAGGATGATGAACGCG
>FSWJ01000239.1_pt1 | contig 16699 bp, 18 predicted proteins | sample 1637851 | NCBI WGS metagenome assembly FSWJ01 (sample SAMEA3914789, study PRJEB12502) | metagenome | biome: forest; material: soil | place: Canada | collected 2011-07-03 | depth 0.3 m | reverse complement strand
GCTGATCCGGCCGTGGGTGTCGGGGCCGCCGAGCCGGTCCATGTCGACGTCCTCGCCGGTCACCCGGCGCACGACGTCCGGGCCGGTCACGAACACCCGGCCGGCCGGGCCCATGATGACGATGTCGGTCAGGGCCGGGCCGTAGGCCGCCCCGCCGGCCGCGGGCCCGAGCACGACGGAGACCTGCAGGACCCGCCCGCTCGCGCGGGTCTGGGCGGCGAAGACCCCCGCGACTCCGGCGAGCGAGGCCACGCCCTCGCGGAGGCGGGCACCTCCGGAGTGCCAGATGCCGATCACGGGGATGCCCCGAAGGAGGGCCAGGTCGGTGGCGCGGGCGATGGCCCCGCAGCCCTCGACGCCGAGGGCACCGCCCTGGACACCAGGGTCGGTGGCGAAGGCGACGACGTGCGCACCGCGGACCGTGCCGGCCGCCACCACGACGCCGCAGGCCGACTCGACCAGCTCCCACCCGTCGAGCAGCGCGTCGAGGCGACGGGTGCAGGTGGGGGCGAGCGCCGGGCCCGCGGTCATCGTCATCGGACGAAGACCAGGGACACGTCGTGGCCGCCGAAGCCGAACGACGTGGACAGCGCGGCGCCGTGGACCAGCTGACGCGGCACGACGCGGACCGCGTCGACGTCGGCCTCGTCGTCCAGGTCATCGAGGTTGCGGACCGGTGGGACGACCCCGTCGCGCAGCGCGACGACCGTGGCCACCGCCTCGACCGCACCGGCCGCACCGAGCAGGTGCCCGGTGCAGGACTTGGTGGCCGTCACGGCGGGCCGGTGGCTGCCGAGGGCGAGGGCGAGGGCCCGCGCCTCCGCGATGTCGCCGAGCGGGGTGCTGGTGGCGTGCGCGTTGACGTGCCCCAGGTCGGCCGCCGTCAGCCCGGCGTCCCGCAGCGCGAGCGTGATGCTGCGGGCCGCCCCGGCGCCGGTCGGGTCGGGCGCGGTGACGTGGTGCGCGTCGGAGGCCAGACCCGCGCCGCCGAGGCGGGCGTGCACGCGCGCGCCGCGCGCCAGGGCATGCGCCTCGGTCTCGAGCACCAGCACGCCGGCACCCTCTCCCAGGACGAACCCGTCACGGCCCTTGTCGTACGGGCGCGAGGCGGCCTCCGGCTCGTCGTGCCGGGTCGACAGTGCGCGCATCTGCGCGAAGCCGGCCATCGGCAGCGGGTGCACGCAGGCCTCGGAGCCCCCTGCGACGACCACGTCCGCGCGGCCGCTCCGCAGCAGGTCGAGGGCCAACGCGATCGCCTCGGCCCCGGAGGCGCAGGCACTCACGGGGGTGTGCACTCCGGCACGGGCGCCGAGGGCGAGGCCGACCGTCGCGGCCGGCCCGTTCGGCATGAGCATCGGGACCAGGTGCGGCGAGACCGACCGTGGTCCCTTGTCCCGCAGTACCTCGGCCTGGCCGAGCAACGTCAGGGCACCGCCGATGCCGGACCCGATGACCACGGCGAGCCGCTCGGGCGCGACGGCCGGCGAGCCGGCGTCCGCCCAGGCCTCGCGCGCGGCGACGAGCGCGAGCTGCTGGACGCGGTCGAGCGTGCGGGCCTCGATCCGTTCGAGCCGGCCCTCGAGGTCCACCGTGGCGGCGAGACGGGCCGGCAGCGCGTCCCACTGCTCGCCCTCGAGCAGGCGCACGCCGGAGCGACCGGTGAGCAGGCCTTCGGTGAGCGCGGCCACGTCGGGACCGAGGGGGGTGAGGGCGCCGAGCCCTGTGACGGCGACAGGGCCCGCGAGGGCAGTGGTCACGCAGGGACCAGGGCGGCCGCGATGTAGTCGATCGCGTCGCCGACGGTCCTGAGGTTCTCGAGCGCCTCGTCGGGGATGCGCACGCTGAAGCGCTCCTCGCAGGCCACGACGACCTCGACCATCGTGAGCGAGTCGACCTCGAGGTCGTTCTCGAAGGTCGCGTCGCGGACGACCTTGTCGGCAGGCACGCCCGAGACCTCCTCGAGCACCTCGGCGAGGCCGGCGAGGACGTCGGTCTGGGTGAGCGTCATGTGTTCTCTCCTGTGGTGAGGGGTGGACGGTGCAGGGGGTTGGTGAGGGAGGGTGCGGTCAGGGACACAGCACGACCTGTCCGGCGGCGGTGAGCCCGGCGCCGAACCCGAAGAGCAGCACCGGGTCGCCGCTCTTCACCTCGCCGAGCTCGAGGAGCCGTGCGAGGGCGAGCGGCACGGACGCGGCGCTGGTGTTGCCGCTGTCCACGACGTCGCGTGCGACGACGACCGACCCGGGCAGCTCGAGCGCGTGCGCGACCGACTCGGTGATGCGCAGGTTGGCCTGGTGGGGCACGAAGGCCTTGAGGTCGGCGGGTGCGACCCCCGCCTCGGCACAGGCCCGGCGGCACAGGTCGGGAAGCGTCGTGGTGGCCCAGCGGTAGATCGCCCGGCCCTCCATCGCGAGCCGGGGAGGGTTGCCGTGGATGGTGAGCTTGGCGTGCTGGTCGCCGTCGTGCGCCCACACGACCGGCCCGACGGCGTCGGTGGCGGCGCGGCTGACGACGACCGCTCCGGCACCGTCGCCGAACAGGAACGCGGTCCCCCGGTCGTCCTGGTCGACCATCGGCAGCAGCTTCTCGGAGCCGATGACCAGGACGTGCTCGGCGGTGCCCGTACGGACCGTGTCCGCGGCAAGGCCCAGCGCGTAGGCGAAGCCGGCGCACCCGGCGCCGATGTCGGTCGCTCCGGCGACGGAGGCACCGAGGCGGGCGGCGACCTCGGGTGCGCCACCGGGCAACGGGCCGGGCATCGAGCAGGTCGCAAGCAGGACGAGCCCGAGGTCGGCGGCATCAACACCCGCCGCGGCGAGCGCCTTGCCCGCGGCCGACGTGGCCATGTCGACGACCGACTCGTCGTCGGCGGCCACGCCGCGCGTCACGATGCCGCTGCGCTCCCGGATCCACGCGTCGCTCGAGGACGTGCGGGCGGCGATGGCCAGGTTGTCGTCGCGCCGGGACGGGCGGTGCGCGCCGATCCCGGTCAGCGCCGCCCCCGCGAGGGTGCGCGCCTTCACGCCGTCACGGCCGTCGGCAGGTCGGCCGGGCTCCTGAGGGAGACCACCTCCACACCCGGGAGCGCCCGCTTGGCGATCGCCGCGAGGGTGTCGCCGGGTGCGAGCTCGATGACCCGGGTCGGCCCCAGCCCCGCGACGGTCCGCAGGCACAGGTCGAACCTGACCGGTCCGGTCAGCTGCCCCACGAGCCGGTCGAGGAGCTCCCGGCCTCCGGTCACGACGGCGCCGTCGGCGTTGGCGACCACGGCGCACACGGGCAGCCCGGGCGTCAGGGCCGCCACCAGCTCGGAGAGCGCCGGTACGGCGGGACTCATCGCGCTGGTGTGGAACGCCCCGGCCGTCTCGAGGCGGCGTACGCGGGCCCCTGCTGGGGGCGCGGCGGCGAGCGCGTCGAGGGCCGGGACCGGACCGCCCAGCACGACCTGCCCGGCGACGTTGACGGTGGCGACCTCGAGGCCGTGGGCCGCAGCGGCGGCGAGGACGTCCTCGGCCTCGCCGCCGAGCACTGCGACCATGCCGGTCGGACGCGTCGCCGCGGCGGCGGCCATGGCGCGGCCCCGCTCGGCCGCGAGGCGGACGGCGTTGCCGGCGTCGAGGACGCCCGCCACGGCCAGCGCGGCGACCTCGCCGATGCTGTGGCCGCAGACCACGTCCGGGACCACGGCGAGGGCCCGGGCACTGAGAAGGGCGGTGGCGGTGAGCAGGGGCTGCGCCATCGCGGTGTCGCGGATCTCCTCCGCCCCGGCCTCGGTGCCGAGGTGCAGCAGGTCCACCCCGGCCGCCTCGGACCAGGTGGCGAGGTCGGCCGCCGCACCGGGCAGGTCGAGCCAGGGCACGACCATGCCCGGCGTCTGGGACCCCTGGCCGGGGACGAGGAGGACGATCACGCCCACAACAGTTGTCGAGCGCAGGGCCGATGGCCGCAGTGAGCCCCGACCGAAAGGTCGGCTCGACCTTGTAGGAAACCTACAAGTCCTGTGTCCGGCCGATGACGAACGCAACACGCATGACTTGTGCGTCCCGCGGCTCCGCCAGGTCCAGCCCCACGAGCTCGGCAATCTTGCGAAGCCTGTAGCGCACGGTGTTCGCGTGCACGTAGAGGACCCTCGCCGTTCCTTCCAGGGAGCAGCCGGAGTCGAGGAAGGCCGCGGCGGTGAGCAACAGGTCACCGCCGGTCGCGGCCAGCGGGCCGTGCACCTCCTCCAACAGCCGGGTGCGCGCGCTCGGGTCGCCGAGGACGGCACGTTCGGCGAGGAGGTCGGAGGCGGCGACCGGGCGCGGGGCGTCCGGCCAGGCCGCCACCGCGGCCAGCCCGGCCAGCGCCTCCTTCACGCAGGTCGCCGCCGAGGCCAGGTCGTCGACGACCGGGCCGACGACCACCGGGCCGGCGGGGAGGGCCGCGGCCAGCTGCTTGACCGCGGCATCCGGCCTGCCCTTGCCGCCGACGACCACGAGCAGGCCCCCGCCTGCCTCACCGGTGAGGACGAACAGGCCGCTGTGGCGGCCGTGCCCGCGCAGGTCCTCGAGCTGTTCCCCCACCGGTCCGCTGGGCGCCAGGGCGGCCAGGGCGGTCACCCACGCCGGGCGGCCCCAGCCGAGGGAGCCGGCCCGCGAGAGGGTCAGGTCGCCCACCTGGTCGCGCACGAGCGCCTCGACGACCCCTGCCTCGAGCCTGGCGTCCCACGCGCCCCGCGCCTCGGCCGCCGAGGCGTACACCTCGGCGGCGGCGAAGGCGATCTCGCGCGAGTACCGCAGCACCGCCTCCCGCAGCTCCTGCTCCCCACCCGGCTCGGCGAGCATCGGCACCTGCGTCTCGAGCACGTCGACGACCACCCGGATCAGCTGGACGGTCTGCTTCAGGCTCACGGCGCGGGTCAGCTCGCGGGGCGCCGCGCCGAAGACGTCGGGCGCCGGGGCCGGCGCGGTCGAGGCGTCGCGCAGCCAGCTCGTGAAGGCGCCGATGCCGGCCTGGACCACGAGCCCGACGTCGGCGCGCTGCGCGGGCGGCAGGTTGGTGAACCAGGGAAGCGCGTCCATCTGCTGCACGGCCTCGGTGCTGAGCCGCGACTGGGCCTTGCGCACGCGCTGCCAGGTGGACGGCACCGAACCCCCATCCTGGACGACTGCCCGGACGAGCCCGGACAGTCCGACGACTCCGAGGAGGTTACGGCGGAGGCCGCCTCCCCGAGGGGAAGCGGCCTCCGCGAGGTACCGGTCTGTCAGTCGGACTTGATGGCGGCGATGTCGAACTCGAGGTTGATCTTGTCGCTGACGAGGACCCCGCCGGTCTCGAGGGCGGCGTTGTAGGTGATGCCCCAGTCCTTGCGGCTGAGAGCGGCCTTGCCCTCGAAGCCCGCGCGGAGGTTGCCGTACGGGTCCTTGGCGGTACCCGTCTGCACCCACGTGATCGTGACCGGACGGGTCACGTCCTTGAGGGTGAGGTCACCGGCCATCTCGTAGGTGTCGTCGTCGACCTTCTTGACCGAGGTGCTCGTGAACGTGCCCTTCGGGTACGTCGGTGCGTCGAAGAAGTCGTTGGTGCGGAGGTGCTCGTCGCGCTGCGCCTGCCCGGTGTTGACGCTGGCGATGTCGAAGGACACCGACGCCGTGCTCCTGGTCGGGTCCTGGAAGTCGAGGAAGGCCGAGCCCTCGAAGGTCTCGAAGGCGCCGCGGACCTTCGTGACCATCGCGTGCCGGGCGGTGAAGCCGAGGCGGGTGTGGGCCGGGTCGAGGGTGTACGTACCGGTCAGCTCTGTGGCGGGGGCGGTGGTCATGGGGTCTCTCCAGAGGGTCGATGAGTTCTTGCGTCTGCAACAAACCCTACTCCTGGTTTATTGCATGTTCAAGTACTTCCCGGGCACTCGCCTCCGTCCCTACCCCACCCGGGCCGCATCACCCGCCCGCCTCACACGTCCTCGAAGTGCTCCACCCGGGGCGGCGCCGCGAAGTGCGGACCGATCAGGGCGCGCCACGCACCGAACCGCGGGCTCGCCCGGAACCGCTCGTGGGCGGCGACGGAGTCCCACTCGACCAGCAGCACGAACCGGGTCGGCGTCTCCACCCCCTCGGTCATCCGGACGTCGCGACACCCCTCGCTGCCCGCGAGCAGCTCACGGGCCTCGGCATACGCGGCCGTGAACGCCCGCTGGGCTCCGGGCGTGACATCGATGAGGGCGACTTCGAGGACCATGCCCGGAAGCCTCCCAGGGCACCGCTAGGGTCGCGCCATGGGACTGTTCGACCTCACCGGCAAGGCGGCGCTGGTCACGGGCGGAACCCGTGGCATCGGCCTGATGATCGCGCGCGGCCTCCTCGACGCGGGGGCCTCGGTCACCATCAGCTCGCGGAGTGCCGACGCGTGCGAGCAGGCCAGGCAGGAGCTCTCGCCGTACGGCGAGGTCGTCGCCGTACCGGCCGACCTGTCGACCGAGGCGGAGTGCCGGCGGCTCGCCGCGACCGTCGACGGACCCCTGCACATCCTCGTCAACAACGCCGGCGCCACGTGGGGCGCGCCGCTGCTGGAGTTCCCGGAGTCGGCGTGGGACAAGGTCCTCGACCTCAACCTCAAGAGCCCGTTCTTCCTCACCCGCGCCCTGCTGCCGCGGCTCGAGGAGGCGGCGAGCGACGACGACCCGGCGCGGGTCATCAACATCGGCAGCATCGACGGGCTGCGGGTGCCCGCGCTCCCGACGTACTCCTACTCCGCCAGCAAGGCCGCCGTGCACATGCTCACCAAGGTGCTGGCCAAGGAGCTCGGCCCCAGGCGGATCACGGTCAACGCGATCGCACCCGGACCGTTCGAGTCGAAGATGATGGCGGCGACGCTGGACGCGTTCGGCGAGGTGATCGCCGCCTCCGCCCCACTGGGACGGATCGGCCGCCCCGACGACATGGCGGGTACGGCGGTGTTCCTGGCGAGCCGCGCCGGGTCCTACGTGACGGGCGCGGTCATCCCGGTCGACGGCGGGATCGCGACGACGGTCTGATCAGCCGTGCTGCTTGGTGAAGCAGCCGACGCAGAGGGCGACGTGGGTGCCGATGAGCCGGTAGAGCCGGCCGGGCCGGCTGCAGTGGTCGCACGTCGACACGACCTGCGGGACGGGGCTGGTGAGGTCGATGGTCATGCTCTGTTCATCGGGTCGCGGCACGGTCGGATCAGCCGCCGTGCGGACCCATTTCCGCGGGTGCGGCCGGGCCTGTCGCGTTGGTCCGTCCGGGCTAGATATAGGCGGCGGTCGAGCCGCCCAGCGGCATCGCGTCGATGCCCAGCTTGGCGTGGTCCCACGACCGGATGCGGTCGACGTCGACCCGCACGGCGACCCGCTTGTTCAGCATCATCTCCACAAAAGGGCGCATTTCGTCGGTATAGGGCCCGGTGTAGCGCTCCCACACGCTGACGCCGACGGCCCACAGCGCGTCCGCGTCGTCCACGACCACCCCGTGTCCCTCGAGCGAGATGCCCTTGAGCTCGTCGTACGTCCTGCCGCTCTCGATGAGCACCGTGATGCGCCCGTCCCGGCGGAGGTTGACGGCCTTCTGCGACCGGCCCTTGGTCTCGAACCAGATCTGGCCGTCGATCACGGCGTACCACATCGCCACCAGGTGCGGGATCCCCCCGGGACCGACCGTGGCCATCGTGGCGGTCCGGCTCCGGTCGATGAAGGCGACGATCTCGTCGTCGGTCATCGTGATCTGCGTCCGCTGGTTGGTCCCCATGGCCCGAACCTAACAGGAACACGTTCTAGGTAGAAGCCCGAGCCGGCAGCGCTACGGCGGAGCCCTGGCCGCGCCGTCCCGTGCACGCTCCTGTAGGCAGGTGGGATGCACCAGGTCGCCGCCGCCGCCCGAGACGTGACCCTCCGCAGGGGTGAGGCGCTGATCCTCGACGGCGTCGACCTCACGGTGCGCACCGGGGAGCGATGGGCGTTGCTCGGCCGGAACGGGTGTGGGAAGACCACCCTGCTCTCCCTGCTCGGCGCCCTGCAGCACCCGACGACCGGAACCGTCGACGTCCTCGGCCACCGGCTCGGGCAGGTCGACATCTTCGGGGTGCTCTGGCCGCGCATCGGCCACGTGCAGGGCCGCCACCGGCCGTCGGGACGGCTGACCGCTCAGGAGCTGGTGCTCACCGGGCTCACGGGCACCAACGGGCTGCTGCTGCGCTGGGAGCCCACCCCCACGCAGCTGTCGGCCGCGACGGCCTCCCTGACGGCCATGGGGATCGCCGGCCTGTCCGGCCGCGACTGGACGACGCTCTCCAACGGCGAGCAGCGGCGCGCGCTCATCGCCCGCGCTCTGGTGAAGACACCGGACCTGCTGCTGCTCGACGAGCCGGCGGCCGGCCTCGACCTGCCCTCACGCGAGCATCTCGTCGACGCCCTCGACGACCTGGCGCGGGAACGGCCGGACCTGCCGTCCGTGCTCGTGAGCCACCACGTCGAGGAGCTGCCGTCGACCACGACCCACGCCGCGCTCATGCGGGACGGACGGATGCTCGCCGCGGGTCCGGCAGGCGACGTCCTCACGAGCGCGTCGCTGTCGGAGTGCTTCGTTCTGCCCCTGCGCGTAACGTACGAGGAGGGACGCTGGTCGGCCCGCAGGGCGCCTCGGTAGGGCAGCGAGAAGGCGGGAGAAGCGGTGGCTGGCAAGGCACCACGCGAGGACGCCGACGACGCGGGGATGCAGGTCAGCGCTCCGAAGGACCACGCCGCAGGCCTGCCCGCCGTCGTGGTCAGCCTCCGCGACAGCGTGCAGCAGATGGGGGTGCGGCGTACCGCCCTGACCCTGCTCCACGTCAACCAGAAGGACGGCTTCGACTGCCCCGGCTGCGCGTGGCCCGAGCACAGGAAGCGCAAGCACGCGGAGTTCTGCGAGAACGGCGCGAAGGCCGTCGCCGAGGAGGCGACGCTGAGGCGGGTCGACCGCGCGTTCTTCGCCGCCCATCCGGTCAGTGAGCTCGAGCGCAGGAGCGACTTCTGGCTGGGGCAGCAGGGCCGCCTCACGGAGCCGATGCACAAGGCGGCGGGCAGCGACCACTACGTGCCGATCTCCTGGGACGCCGCGCTCGACCTGCTCGCCGACGAGCTGAAGGCCCTGCCGAGCCCCGACGCGGCAGCGTTCTACACCTCGGGACGCACGAGCAACGAGGCCGCGTTCGTCTACCAGCTGGTCGCCCGGGTGTTCGGCACCAACAACCTGCCCGACTGCTCGAACATGTGCCACGAGTCGAGCGGGGTCGCGCTGTCGGAGACCCTCGGACTCGGCAAGGGCACCGTCACCCTCGACGACCTCGAGCACGCCGACCTCATCCTCGTCGCGGGCCAGAACCCGGGCACGAACCACCCGCGCATGCTGACGACGCTCGAGACCGCGAAGGGCAACGGGGCCAGGATCGTGGCCGTCAACCCGCTGCCCGAGGCCGGCCTGCGCCGCTTCAAGAACCCGCAGACGGTCCGTGGCGTCGTGGGCCACGGGACGGCTCTCGCGGACCTGTTCCTGCAGGTCCGGCTCAACGGCGACCTCGCCCTGTTCCAGGCACTCGGCCTGCTCCTCCTCGAGGCCGAGGACGCCTCCCCCGGCACGGTCCTCGACCAGGCGTTCGTCGCCGAGCACACCCGCGGCGTCGAGGCCTACGCCACCCAGCTCAGGCAGCTGTCGTGGGACGACGTCCTCGCGTCGACCGGACTCACCAGGGCGGAGATCGAGCAGCTGCGCGACCTCGTCCTGTCCTCACGCAACGTCGTCGTCTGCTGGGCGATGGGGCTGACCCAGCACAAGAACGCGGTCGAGACGATCCGCGAGGTCGTCAACGTCCTGCTGCTGCGCGGCAGCATCGGGCGGCCCGGCGCCGGTGTCTGCCCGGTCCGCGGCCACAGCAACGTGCAGGGCGACCGGACGATGGGCATCTGGGAGCAGCCGCCGGCCGCCTTCCTCGACGCCCTGGCCCGGGAGTTCGGCTTCGAGCCGCCGCGACGGCACGGCCACGACGTCGTCGCCACGATCCGCGCGATGCGCGACGGCGACGTCCGGGTCTTCGTCGCCTGCGGCGGCAACTTCGCCGCGGCCACCCCCGACACCGAGGCGACCCACCGTGCACTGCGGCGCTGCCGCCTGACCGTCCAGCTGTCGACGAAGCTCAACCGCTCGCACGTCGTCACCGGCGAGGCCGCGCTGATCCTCCCGGTCCTCGGGAGGACCGAGAGGGACCGGACTTCGGCGGGCGACCAGGTCGTGTCGGTCGAGGACTCGATGAGCAGCGTGCACACCAGCCGCGGCCGCCTGCGACCCGCGTCCGAGCACCTGCGCAGCGAGGTCGCCGTCCTGTGCGGGCTCGGCCGCCGCCTCAGCCCCGGTGCCGCCGACTGGGACGCCATGGCTGCCGACTACTCCGTCGTACGAGGTCATGTGTCGCGGGTGGTCCCGGGGTTCGAGGACTTCGAGGAACGGCTCGCCGACGGGTTCGTGCTGCCGCTCCCGCCACGCGAGCGCACCTGGCACACCGCGAGCGGGAAGGCGGAGTTCACGGTCAACACCCTCGAGGTGATGCAGTTGCCGCCGGGACGCCTGATCCTCCAGACCATCCGCTCCCACGACCAGTACAACACCACCGTGTACGGAAGGGACGACCGCTACCGCGGCATCAAGGACGGCCGCAGGGTGCTGTTCGTCAGCCCCGCCGACCTCGCGTCCCGAGGCCTGGAGGACGGGCAGCACGTCGACATCGTGAGCGAGTGGACCGACGGCGTCGAGCGGCGGGCAGAGGGCTTCAGGCTGGTGTCCTACCCGACCGCGACCGACTGCTGCGCGGCCTACTTCCCGGAGACCAATGTGCTGGTGCCACTGGACAGTACGGCGGACCGCAGTGGGACGCCGACCTCGAAGTCCGTCGTCGTACGCCTGGAGCCGGCGCCTTCCCCACCGCCGTGACGGCTTCCTCACCCACCCCTCGACGCAGCTGGGTCGAGCAGGTCATGGGCCTGCCGGTCAGCGTCCTCGCGCGCGGCGACGAGGCGCACGGAGCCGCGGCGGAGGCCGCTGTCCGGGCGGTCTTCGCGGAGCTCACGGCCGTCGACGCCGTCTTCTCGCCGTACCGCACCGACAGCGTCGTCAGCAGGCTCGCGCGGGGTGAGCTCGGCCTGCCCGAGACCCCGCCGGAGGTGCAGGACGTCGCGGCCCGCTGCCTGCGTGCCCGCGAGCTGACCGGCGGCCTGTTCGACGCCACCCGGCCGGACGGGCGCTGGGATCCCTCCGGGCTCGTGAAGGGCTGGGCCGTCGAGAGGGCCGCCCGGCACCTGGCGCCCGTCGCGCAGGTGGACTGGTGCCTCAACGCCGGCGGGGACGTGGCGGTCGTCTGCCCCAGCGGCGTCCCCTTCAACGTCGGGATCGCCGACCCCCGTGACCCCCGGCAGGTCGTGGCCCTCGTGCCGCGTGCCTGTGGCGGCGTCGCGACCAGCGGTACGGCGGCCCGCGGCCTGCACCTGTACGACCCGCGGTCCGGCTCGACCGCGACGGCGTCGGCGTCCGTCACCGTCGCGGGACCGTCCCTGGAGACGGCGGACGTGCTCGCGACCGCCGCCTTCGTGGCCGGCGACGGGGCCCTGCGGCTGATCGGGACCGTCCCCGGCTACGAGGGCCTGCGCGTCGGCCTCGACGGCACGCTGTCGCACACTCCGGGCTGGGGCGCTCCGGAGCGCGGAGGCAGGTCGTGAGCGCAGCGGCCACGGTCCTGCTCGTCGAGGACGACCAGGATCTCGCCGGGCTCCTGACCCGCGTGCTCGTCGCCGAGGGCTACGCCGTGGTGGTGGCTCCGGACGGCCAGCGTGGGCTGCACCTCGGCCTGACCCAGCCCTTCGACGTGATGCTGGTCGACCGCGGCCTGCCCGCGGTGGAAGGTCTCGACCTGATCGGACGGCTACGCCGCCGCGGCATCCTCACCCCCGTGCTCGTCCTGTCGGCCCGCGGGTCGACGCAGGACCGGGTGGACGGGCTGGACGCCGGCGCGGAGGACTACCTCGGGAAGCCGTTCGAGGTGGCCGAGCTGCTCGCGCGGGTCCGTGCCCTCCTCCGCCGGCACCGGGACGGCGCCCCGGTGCTGTCCCTCGGGCGGAGCGACCTGAACGTCACGTACCGGACCGTCACCGGCCAGGACGGCGTGGAGGTCGAGCTGTCGGAGCGGGAGGCCGCCCTGCTGGCCGTCCTGGCCGCGCGGCCGCAGCAGGTCTTCAGCCGCCACGACCTCCTGGAGCGGGTGTTCGGCGACGCCGAGTCCGAGACGGTGGTCGACACCTACGTGCACTACTGCCGCCGGAAGCTGGGGCGGGGCGTCATCCGCACCGTCCGGGGGCTCGGGTACCGCTTGGGCAGCGCCTGATGCGACCGCTCGGTGACGAGCTGCTGATGTGGCGCGCCTCGCGCGGCTACGCGCTGCAGGCCGCCGGCCTGGTCGCCGCGGCGATGCTGCTGCTCATCACGCTCGTCACCCTCGTCGTGGTGCGCGGCCAGCAGAGTGCCGGCGACAACCTGCTCCGCACCACCGCCGCGACCGCCGACGACGTGAACGACCCGCCCGCGGGTGCGTGGATCCTGCTGGGCAGCAGCAGGCTCGCCGCCTCGCCCGGCCTTCCCGCTGGACTCGATGCGTCCCTCCGCCGCCTCCGCGAAGGCGCGACGCCCGTCCCTGCGCTGCGCACGCTCTCCGCGCCGGGCACCGGCACCTACCGCGTCCTCACCCAGCAGAACGCGGGACAGGTCGTGCAGGTGGTCCTCGACCTCCGTCCCCAGGACCAGGAGCGCGACCGGTTGTTCAAGGCAATGGGCGCGGCGGCGGCGCTCTCGCTCCTGGTCGCGGGTGGCCTGGGGGTGCTGCTCGGGCGACGCGCCGTGCGGCCCCTGGCGCAGGCGCTGTCGTTGCAGCGGACCTTCGTGGCGGACGCAAGCCACGAGCTGCGGACGCCGCTGACCCTCCTCAGCACCCGGGTGCAGCTGCTCGACCAGGAGCTCCGGGACGGCGAGGTGGATCCGCAGACGCTGGAGGACTCGCGCGGCGTCGTCTCCGACGTGCAGCGCCTCGGCGAGGTGGTCGAGGACCTGCTCGTCGCAGCCGACCCCCGTCGCGACGACCCGCAGGCCACCCTCGACCTGGTCCAGCTCGTGGCGGGGGTCGTCGCCAGCGCGGGTCCGCACGCGGCCGCGGCGGGCGTCACGCTCTCCCTCACCCCGAGCGAGGAGGCGACCGCGCTGACGGTGACCGGCACCGCCGTGGCGCTCCGGCGGGCCGTCCTCGCCCTGGTCGACAACGCGATCGACCACACGCCCGCAGACGGCCGGGTGCAGCTCTCGGTGCGGCGGGGCCGCCGTACCCGCCTGGGGGGGGGGGGGCGCCCGGGGCCCCGGCACCCCCGCCGACACCGCCGACCGCGTGCTGCGCCGCTTCCACTCCGGCGGCCAGCGTGCGGGGCGGACGCACTACGGCCTCGGGCTCGCGCTGACGCACGACGTGGCCAACCGGCACGGCGGGCAGCTGCGGCTCGTGCCGTCGGAGCGCGGCACGACCTTCGAGCTGGTCCTGCCGGCCGCCACCTGAGGACCTCCTCACAGGCAGCGCCCAGCCGGCTCCAAGAATGAGCCAAGAATGGGCTGCCATCGTGGGTGGCACCATGACGTCACCGACCACGGCACCGACCCGCGTGCCGCGCCGGGTGCGGAGCCGCGCCACCCCGAGGTGGTGGCGCGACGCGGCCGGGGTCGCCTGCTGGGCCAGCGCGCTGGTCGTGGTCGCGCTGTGGCTCTCGGGCCGTGGCCTGCAGTCCCTCGCGTCGTCGCCGGCAGACCTGCTCATGTCGCTCGGGCGCATCACCGGGCTGGTCGCGGCCGACCTCCTGCTGATCCAGGTGCTGCTGATGGCGCGGGTGCCGTGGATCGAGCGCAGCTACGGCCAGGACGAGCTCGCCCGCCGGCACCGCCTCGTCGGGTTCTGGTCCTTCAACCTGCTGCTCGCCCACATCGTGCTCATCACCCTCGGCTACACCCTCGGCGACCACACCGACGTGCTGCACGAGTCCTGGACCCTCGTCACCTCGTACGGCGGGATGCTGCTCGCCGTGGCCGGTACCGCGGCCCTGACCGTCGTCGCCGTCACCTCCGTCCGCGCCGCCCGGAGGGTGCTGCGCTACGAGTCGTGGCACCTGCTTCACCTCTACGCCTACCTCGGCGTGGGCCTCTCGGTCCCGCACGAGATCTGGACCGGTACCGACTTCGCCACCTCCGCCCTGGCCCGGTTCTACTGGTGGTCCTCCTACGCGGTCGCGGCGGGCGCGGTCCTGGTGTTCCGCGTCGGCCTCCCGGTGTGGCGCACGGCGCGGCACGGCATCACCGTCACCTCCGTGGTCCGGGAGAGCGACGAGGTCGTCACCGTGCACCTGGGCGGCCGCGGCCTGCACCGCCTGCCGGCACAGGCCGGGCAGTTCTTCATCTGGCGGTTCCTCGACGGGCCGGGCTGGTCCCGCGGCAACCCGTACTCGCTGTCCGCCGCGCCCCGCCACGACCGGGTCCAGATCACCGCCAAGGACCTCGGCGACGGGAGCGGGCGCCTCGCACGGCTGCGCCCCGGCACGAAGGTCCTCATCGAGGGGCCGTACGGCCGGCTCACCGGCGAGCACCGCGTCGGCGACAAGGTGGTGATGGTCGCCTCCGGCATCGGCATCACCCCGATGCGTGCGCTGCTGGAGGACCTCCCCTACGCCCCCGGCGACGCGACGCTCCTCTACCGCGCGCACAGCGAGCCCGACCTGATCTTCCGCGCGGAGCTCGACGAGCTGGCGAGGCGTCGTGGCGTGACCGTCCACTACCTCGCCGGCCCGCGGATCCCGGGACGGAGCTCGTGGCTGCCGAGGTGGGCCGCGAGCTGGCGTGACGGGCAGGCGCTCCTGCACTACGTGCCCGACCTCGTCCGGCGGGACGTCTTCGTCTGCGGCCCGGACGCCTGGATGGAGGCGGTCACCAAGGCCGCCCGCGAGGTCGGGCTTCCGGAGGCACAGCTGCACCAGGAGAGGTTCACGTGGTGACCCGATGAGGCGCGGCGTGATGGCGGTGATGTCGGGGGTCAGCGCGGCCGTCGTGGGGCTGAGCCTGCGCGCGGGCAGCCCCTCCGCCCATCCTGCCCTCGCCGCCGCACCTGCCGGGGTGGTGGCCGGCCCCACCTCGGCGACCTCGGGACCGCCGTCGCCGGCCCCCGCCGCCTCGCCTGCGACGAGGACGACCGCCGCACCGCACGCAGCGGCGACGACCGCCCCGCCCCGGGCCACCACCGCTGCGCACGCTCCGGTCGCGACGACTGCTCCCCGGCGCACGGCGACGGCCGCCCCCCACCCGACCCCGACCACGGTCACCGTCAACGGCGTACCTGCCGACACCCGCTACGGACCGGTGCAGGTGCAGATCACCGTGACGAACGGGCGGATCGTGCGCGCCGACGCGATCGACTACCCGCAGGGCAGCAGCCGCGACCAGGAGATCAACAGCCAAGCCATCCCGCAGCTCGACCAGGAGACGCTGCAGGCCCAGAGCGCGACCATCGACACCGTCTCGGGAGCCACCTACACCTCGGACGGGTACCGGCAGTCGCTGCAGTCCGCCCTCGACGCCCTCCACGCGCGGTGACCGGCATGCCGCCCGCGGGTCCGTCGGGCCGACGCAACGCCGCCGTCCTGGCCGCGTCCCTCGCCACCGTCGGCGTGCTGATGCTGTTCCCGACGAGCACCAACAGCTCGAGCGCCCATCGCCGCCCGGGACAGGCTCTCGCCCCGGCCGGGGTCGTCCCGGCGCCGACGGCCAAGGGCACGGCACCCGGGGCACCGGCCAAGGCTCCGACGACGGTCGTCGTCAACGGGACCTCGGTCGGCACCGACTACGGGCCGGTGCAGGTCCAGATCGAGGTCCGCAGCGGACGCATCCTCCGGGCTGTCGCGATCGACTACCCGCAGGGAAGCGGCCGCGACCAGGAGATCAACAGCTACGCGATTCCCCTCCTGCAGCAGGAGACGGTCGCGGCCCAGAGCAGCCGCATCGACACCGTCTCGGGGGCGACGTTCACCTCCGACGGGTACCGGCAGTCGCTCCAGGCCGCGATCGACGCCGCGCACCTGCACTGAGGCGGTGCGCGGGCCAGGTCAGCTCACGGACAGCTGCTCCGGGTGCCAGCCGGGCACCTGCACCTTCGTGTCGTACGGGGTCCGGCGGGCGTGCAGGATGCCGAGCAGCGCGAGCAGCAGCATCGCGATGCCGGTCGCCAGCGCGATCACGGCGGCGATCAGGGCCACCTGGGCCATCTTGCCGAAGGCGTAGGCGTTGAGGAGCAGCCCACGCAGCGTCTCACCCTTGAACACCGTCGCGACCTTCTGCTGGAGAGCCGCGTCGGTCGGGGTCTGCTGCGCCAGGGCCGACAGCTCCGCGTAGGTCTTGCCGCCGGAGAGCGCGCTCAGGTGCACCGCGATGTAGTGGTCCGCGTACGCCTTGGCCTGCTCCCCGTTGCTCAGCTGCTGGCCGGCGTACCTGCTCAGGTACGGCTTCACCGCCGGGTCGTTCAGGGACGCCGAACCGGCTGCGGGCATGAAGATCCTCTGCGCGACGAGCTGCGTCCGGACGTTGTCGGCGACGAAGCTGTGGGCCCAGAACAGCAG
>FSWJ01001080.1_pt1 | contig 16844 bp, 8 predicted proteins | sample 1637851 | NCBI WGS metagenome assembly FSWJ01 (sample SAMEA3914789, study PRJEB12502) | metagenome | biome: forest; material: soil | place: Canada | collected 2011-07-03 | depth 0.3 m | reverse complement strand
TCGTCGAGTAGCGGTCGCTGACCCAGAAGCGGCCGGCCTCCTGCCCGAACTCCAGGTGGGTCTTGGAGACCGACTTGCCCGCGTCGAAGATCGGGACCAACTGATCCACGTACTCGCCGGGCTGCATCGAGGGATTGCGGCCGACCAGCCCGGAACCCGCAACGGTCACGCTCTCGCCGGTGCTGAACTGGAGCACGTAGCGGGTGCCCGCCGCCGCATCCGCGACCAGGCGCGTTGCCTCGAGGTCTTCGCGCAACGGCTGCTCGGCGCCCCATGGGAAGGGATCCGGGATGGGTCGAGAGCGAGGGGACTGCGTCGTCCGCGGCTTGGCTTCCGGCCTGATATCGGGCTCGGAGAAGGGGAGCGGATCGTCGAACTCCAGATCGGGGTCGGCCTCCGGCCCGGGCACGGCGTACGCGGGGCCGGACGAGAGCACGAGATCGTCGATGCCGTCCGGATCGTCGGCATCGACGTCGGTGTCCGCGTCCGCCACCACGTCATCGACGGGGATGCTCAGCGGCTCGACCTCGGTCGTCGCGTCGACATCGTGCGGCTCGGCCTCGGACGCCGTTCCGTCGCCGGAAGGCGGCGACACGGTGCGCACCACGAAGCCGCATTCGCCGCAGAACACGTCGCCCGCGGCCATCGGCTCGCCGCACTGCGGGCACCGGGCCTCGGAGCCGGCCGGGCCCGCGCCGTCGAGCGGGGTTCCGTCTGGGAGCTCTCGGTCGTCGTCCTCGGGCTCCGAGGTCTCGCCGGGTGAACTGAAGGCCAGATCGGCGATCGAGAACCCGATCGTGGCGGGTGCGGACTCCCCCGGGTCAACGACCGCGACTCCGGACGGGGCAACGGAGCCGCGCGCGGAACGCGCAGCTGGCACGATCACCGAACTGCTTGCTGCGGCGTCACTCGAGTGGGCGGCCGAGACCGGCTGCCCGCACTCGCCGCAGAACAGGGCGCCATCGGGCAACGCGGTGCCGCAGTAGCGACAGGTCATGCGGCACCCCCCTCAGGTCCGGTGCGCCGGAACAGACCTCGAACACTATAACCACCGAGCGAGCGGAGCGAGACGAGTGCCAGCAGGCGCTGACGGCGGTTCAGGCCGATGTCGAGCGAGGTGCGCAGTTCTCCCACGGCATCCCAGACGCGGTCGGCGTCCGCCGGGTCGGCCTCGCCCGGCGCGAACACGGCCCGGTCCGCAACCGCTGCCAGCACGCGGGATGGCAGGGTGCCGACGACGCCGGCGACCTCGGACCGGGTCGCGGCCGGCGGGGGCTGGAAGCCGTGGTCGACCACGGCATCCGCGAACTCGTCCCAGCCGCCGCGGATGCGCTGCAGGGCCGAGTCCGCCCGCCGCCTGATCCCCCGGCGTCGCAGCTTCGCGGCGATGACCAGCAGGAACGGCGCCGCCAGGATCAGCGCGATGAGCAGCACGACGCCGGTCACGCGCAGCACCTGCAGCAGCACCACCAGGGCAGGATCGAGGGCGTTCGGCTCGCTCTGACTGGTGTCCGGCGTCGTCTGATTCTCCTTCGGGTTCGCCTTGTCGACGGGCGGCGGCACGACCGACTGCGGCCGCGCGATCTTGGTGGGATCCTGCGGCTGCTCGGCGGGGATCGGGCGAGCAGGCGGGTTGGGGTCGATCGCGACCCACCCGTACTGAGCGGTATCGACCTCGATCCAGGCGGAGACGTCGGCGCCGGTGACATCGAGGGTTCCCGCCGAGCCCTGCGGTGCGAAGCCGACGACCACCCGGGCGGGGAAGCCCAGCTGCCGCGCCATCAGCGCCGCCGCGACCGAGTACTGCTCGGCGTCGCCGATCATCCGCGGATCGGTGAAGAGCTGCGTGATGCGGTCCGCGGCGTGTCCGGAGCGGCTGGCCGGCTGATTCGGGTCGAGGCCGTGACTGACGTAGCCCTCTTTCTTGAGCCCGTCGAGCATGGCCACCAGACGGGCCCCCGGCGTGTCCTTGCCGCTGACGTATCCATCCAGATGCTGCGCCAAGTCATCCGGGATCACACCGATCGCGGGCACCGATGCCGAGCCCGGCGTCACGGCGTCGAGTTCGGCCGAGGTGGGCTCGTCGGGAAGCACGGCTCGGAGCGTGTAGCTGTCCCCGGCGTGCAGGCCGCCGAGCACCGCGGCCGTGCCGCTCGTGTTGTTGTAGTAGAAGTCGTCGCCGAGCCGCGCAGCACGAGGCCCGGTGAAGCCGACGGACTCGAAGCGGCCGACGGTGGGCATCCAGACCCCGCTGTAGCCGGTGAGCGTCACCGTCAGGTTCAGCGCGGTGCCCTTGGTGGACGACTGATCCACCGAGGAGGGGATGCGCACGAAGGTGCCGGATGCGCTGTCGACCGAAGAACTGCCGACCGCGTAGACGACGCCGTCGTAGCTGTCGAGGGTCGCCACCCGGATGCGCGCGCCCTGAGGCAGGCCGCTGATCCGGAACTGCACCTGCCCGGTCTTGTCGTCGCGCAGGTAGCGCCGGAACCCGGACAGCGGGCTGGGGTAGTCGCGCGGGTCGAAGGGCTGCGCCACCGCGGTGCGCAGCACGTTGCGGTCGCCGGCCGGCGGCAGCGCGCTGCTGGCGGCGATCGAGGCTCCGCCTGCCAGCAGCAGGATGACTCCGCCGGCGACGACGCCCCGAAGCCCGAGCCCGGTCTCGCCCGCGGTCGCGAGGGGCCGTCCCTCGGCATCCGGTGTGGACATGGCCAACTTCCGGATCGCTTCCCGGCGTCGCCGCCACCGCCGCCACACCAGGGTGAGCAGCGTCACCCCGAGCAGGGCGAGCGCGAGCCACTCCGGGGTCCCGATGCGCTCGGGGCCGAAGACGATTCCGACCAGGAAGAGCAGCACGGGCGGAATGACGGCCAGCTCGCCCCATGTGGCGCGCAGGGCGACGCTGATCGAGACGATCGTGACCGCGAGCACGAGCAGCAGCGCCGGCACGAGGAGCGCCTGATAGGTCCCCACCGGCAGGGTGATCGTCAGCAGCTGCTTCCAGCCCAGGGCGACGCCCGATACCAGGTCGATCAGGCCCTGCAGGCTCGGCAGGACGCCGGAAACCGCCTCGTCGGGGACCGCGAGCGGCACGCCGACCGCGAGGAAGGCCAGGAATCCCGCCACCACCAGCACCCACGATGGCCAGCCGAACCGCGCGCCGAAGCCGGCGATCACCGTGCCGAGCAGCATGGCGACGGCGACGAGCACCGGGTAGCGCCCGGTCTGGTAGATCGGCCAGAGCGACGCCGCCGCGATCCCGATCGCCAGCCAGCACAGCAGGACGGCGAGGATGAGGAAGCCGTCGGATCGCGAGCGCGGCAAGCGCGCCCGCTTGGCGCTACTCGCCCTCTTGACTTGCGGCGTCTGAGGCATCTTGGGCGCCTTGGGCGCCTTGGGCGCCTTGGGCGCCTTGGGCGCCTTGGGCGCGACCTCGAGCGTGTCGTCGCGCCCGCTCATGCGACGGCCGCCGTTCGGGCGAGCGCGATGCGCAGATCGTCGAGGTAGCCGATGGTGAGCACGCTGAGACCGGCGACGCGCCGGAAGCCGGGGACGGCATCCGGGTCGCAGACGATCGCGACCACGGCGACGTCGAGCGGGAAACTGCCGGAGGCCGCTCGCAGCTCTGCCGGAGTCGGCACCGAGCCGCAGATCAGGAAGGCCACCGAAATGCCGACGACCTCGTCCGCCGCAACGCGGGCCACGTCACGGATGCCGAGGGCCGAGGCCTCGATGTCGATCACGGCGAGGTCGTCGAGCAGGCGGGAGGGCAGGTGGGTCGCGAGCGCGCGCAGGGAGTAGTTCTTGCGCTTGGCGAACTCGGGCGTCACCGAGCTGACCACCACCGAGACCGTTCGCCCATCCCGGATCGCGCGCACGCCGAGACTGCCCGCCGCGCTCACTGCGAGTTCGAACTGCTCGTCGGTGGCGTAGTCGGTGCTGGCCAGGCTGAGGGCGACCACGAGGTGGCTGCGCCGGGTCTGCTCGAACTGGCGCACCATGTAGCGCCCGGTCTTGGCCGTCGACTTCCAATGGATGTAGCGGCGCTCGTCGCCCGTCTGGTACTCGCGCAGCGCGTGGAAGGCCACGTCGCTGGAGGTGAGGTCGCGGGTGGGCGCGCCCTCCAGGTCGCGGATCAGGCCGGTGCTGGTCGACGGCACCCCGATGGTCCGCGGGTGAACGACCAGTTCGACGGTGTCTGTCCAGATCAGTTCGCGCCGCACCAGGCCGATCGGGTCGGCCCGCACCGTCCTCACCGGGCCGACCGGGATCACGCCGCGCCTCACCGTCGGGATGGCGAACTCCTGGCCGTACTCGGCACCCTTGCGCAGGCTGGGCATCGCCAGCTCGGCCAGCCCGGCCCCGACCGGGATCTCGACCTTCACGCCGAGCACGCGCCGCGATGAGGGGTTGTCGACCGTGACGATGCCGCGCGCCGGTTCGCCGACGACCACCCGGCGGTGGGCGAGACCGAGCACGACGTGGAACGGCGACCGCCCCACCAGGTACAGCACGGCGATCAGGGCGAGCACCAGTCCCGCCCACGCGACCAGGACCAGTTCGGTCCAGCCCAGCAGGTAGCCGGCCAGGAATGACAGCGGGATGACCCCGAGCATCACCCAGCCGAGCGGTGTGACGACGCCGGCGATGCGCGCTCCGACCCGGCCGGCGGCAGCGCCGAAGGCGGCAGCCACCCGGACGATCGTGATCACGGCGTCGGCCAGCACGCCCTCGCGGGCACCGACGATCCGGGTGCGGGTGTTGGTCAGACCGGCCGCGCCGGCCTGGGTGAGCGCGTCGGAGTGCGCGGCCGTCGTCGCTCTCGAAGCTGCCTTCGAGGCCGCTTTCGACGCACCGCGCTGAGCCGCCCTCGGAGTGCTCACACGGCTTGCCGATCGCTCGGCGGCGCGGTCTCGAGCAGCAGTTGCCCGATCACGCTCGACGCCGTGACGCCGTCGAACTCCGCCTCGGGGTCGAGCACCAGGCGGTGCGAGAGCACCGGCTCGGCGAGCGACTTCACGTCGTCCGGCACGACGTAGTGGCGCCCGGATGCCGCGGCCAGGGTCTTCGAGGCGCGCACCAGCGCGAGCGCGCCGCGCACGCTCACGCCGAGTCGCACTTCGGTGGCTCCGCGCGTGGACTCCACCAGCCGTGACACGTAGTCGTTGACGCTCGGATCCACGTGCACGGTGCGGGCCAGCTGCGCCATCTCGAGCACGGCGTCGGCTGTCACGATCGGCGGCACCGTGGTCTCGTGCGCCTTCACCCCTGCGCCCTCGAGGATCCGCAGCGTCGAGGCGTGGTCAGGGTAGCCGATGGATGCTTTGAGCAGGAATCGGTCGAGCTGCGCCTCGGGCAGGCGGTAGGTGCCGGCCTGCTCGATCGGGTTCTGGGTGGCGATCACCATGAACGGCGCGTCCACGAGGTGCGTTTCGCCGTCGACGGTGACCTGCCCCTCCTCCATCACCTCGAGCAGGGCGGCCTGGGTCTTCGGGCTGGCTCGGTTGATCTCATCCGCGAGCACGATGTTGGCGAACACCGGGCCGCTGTGGAAATCGAACTCGCCGCTGCGCTGGTCGTAGACGCTGACGCCGGTGATGTCGCCGGGCAGCAGGTCAGGGGTGAACTGGATGCGGTTGCTCGTCCCCGACACGCTCTGACCGATCGCCCGCGCCAACGAGGTCTTGCCGGTGCCCGGGAAGTCCTCGAGCAGCAGGTGGCCCTCGCTGAACAGGGCGACGAACCCGAGGCGCACCACGAAGGTCTTGCCGAGCAGCACCTGCTCGACGTTGGCCACCAGACGGCCGAAGGTCTCCTGGAAGGCGGATGCCTGTTCCGGGGTCATGGTCATCGTGGGATGGTCCTCTCGATTGCGGGTTCGGGTCGTCATTTGTAGTCGTTCCATGAGTAACTTCGCACAAAGCCGCCGAGGACCCCGTCAGCCTGGATGCGGAACTGCAGATCCGCCGGCGTCAGCCCGATCGCGTGGCAGCTGCCCGGCGCGCCGAACGCGATGTCGGTCCAGGTGCCGCCGTTGTCGCACGAGTACTGCATCGAGGTGTAGTCGCCGATCGGCGAGGATCCCCAGCTCCAGTCGCCCGAGAGCGGCCCGGTCGGCGTCGCGGTCAACCCGCCGGGAACGGTGTTGTTCACCGGCGTGCCGAGCGTGAACTCGCTCGACCAGTTGGCGCTGCACAGGGTGCCTTCGAGGTAGACCTTGCACGCCTTGATCGCAACACCCACGACGTGGCCGTATTGCGAATGGTCGTTCGTGGTGAGAAGCGTGCCGGGATCGAACGGTCCGTGCAGCGAGCCCTCAGCCCCGGTCGTGTATTCATATTCGAACTTGTCGGCGTCCGTCGAGCCGGAAGCGATCGTGAAACCGTCGATCCGGTAGTCCCACAAGCCATCTCCGTTGGGCACCGGGCCCGAGCGGGTGATACCGGTGACCGTGCCGGGCGTCGCGCGCGGCGTGACGTGCACCTCGGGCGAGGCCGTGCAGCCTTGGCCGTTGTACGCGTACACAGTGATCGAATACGTCTGGTTCGCCGAGAGGCCCGAGAAGGAGGCGGTGGTGCCTGTCGGGCCGCCGGTCGGGTCCTGCGATCCGCTCGGCCGGTTGACGTGCGGATCGCCCACATCGACCCCGCTCACCGTGCAGCTCGGTGCCGAGCCGGTGTAGAGCGCCACGTAGTAGTCGGTGATCGTGGCGCCGTTGGTGGCGAACGCGCCGGCCCACGCCACACTCGCGGTCGTGCCGTCGGTCGTGGAGCCCGACGCCGTCGGGCTGCCGGCGACGATCGGAGCGCCCGCAGGCGTGTCGGTGCCGTCCGCCTCGTTCCAGGTGGCCAGCGAGTTCGGGGCGCTGTTGCGCGCACTCACCGAGAAGCCGACGGCCGATCCGTTCCCAATCGTGCCCGGTGCCTGGATGTTGGTGAAGTACTGGGTGCCCACCGGATCCGAGACCGGCACCGCGATCACCTGCGACACGCCGCCCACCACGACGACGTACTGCTCGATCGGGCTGCCGCCGGAATCCGCCGGCTTCTTCCACCCGACCCGCAGGCCGCTGTCGAGCGGATGCGAACTGAGACCGGCGGGCGGCGGCGGAATGATGTCCGACCAGATCGGGCCGGGACTGGATGCCGGCGTCGACGGCCCGATGGCGTTCACAGCCACCACCGAGAAGTGCACCGCGTTGCTCGGGCCGTTGCCGGGAGTCGTGACCTGGCAACCGACCGTCGTGGTGCAGACGGTGGTCGAGATCAGTCCGCCCGACGTCACGCTGGTCATCGTGAGGTCGTACTCGGTGATCGGCGAGTTGTTGAACTGGCCCGGCACCCACGAGACCTTGAGGTAGTGGTCGCCGAACTCGGTGGTGCGCACACTGCTGACCGGATCGGGCACGTCCTGGATCGAGACCGTCGCGTTGCCCCAGACGTAGCGACTGGGGTCGCCCGTGGCATCGGCCACCTCGTACTGGAAGTTGACGTCGGTCGGCGAGGCGCTCGCCGAGACCGACACCGCGACCTTCGACTTGTCGGCGCTCGGCGTGATCGTGACCCCGTCGGGCAGCGAGCCGCCGTCGATGCCGCGGATGTCGATCACCCGCAGCGGGGTGTCGGGGAAGGGGTTGTTCGCCTGATCGTTGCTCAACACGTCGACCGTGGTGGTCTGCCCGCGCTTGGCGATCGCACTGTCGGGGACCGGCTTCGCGAGCGGGCGGGTCGAGGGCACCACCTGCAACTGGATCTTGCCGGCCAAGCCGTCATTGACGGCATCCTTGACCCCGATCGAGATCGTGGTGGTGCTGCCAGTCTGCGCGTTCTCGTTGGCCGTCACGACCAGTCGCTGGCCGTCGAGTTGGTAGCTGAACCCGGTCGGATCGGGTGCCAGCACGGTGTAGCTGAGCTCGTTGACATCCGGGTACGGGTAGTTGGTCAGCCGCACCAGGTCGAGTTCCTTCTGCTGCCCCTGCTCGAAGTCGACCACCCCGCCCACGAAGGCGGGTGGTTGGTTGTCGCGAGGCTGCACATCGATCGCCAGAGTGAGGATCGCGACGTGCCCATTGGGATCGTTGGTCGAGCTGGCGTCGGTCACCTCGAAGGTGATGGACGCCGGCCCGAAGTAGCGGTCGGCCGAAGTGTAGAGCAGCGTGTGGTCGTCGACGACGAGCGGGGCGCCGTTGCCATGCGTGGCCTTCACCGACGCGGAGTCGGTGATGTGCACGCGGGATCCGCCCAGCGCCACCACGTACTGGTTCAGGTCGATCCGCAAGGGCTGCTCGCTCTTGACCTTCAGCGCGGGCGCCTTCAGGTTGATCTGCGGCAGAGCGTCGTCGAATCCGGGGACGCGGATGAATCCGTAGGCGCGGATCGAGTCGTCGTCGGGATGCGACACCGAGAACGGGATGATCTGGCTCTTGTTGCCGATCTGCACCTGGATCCTCTTGTTCGGCAGCACCTGCGCCGAGCCGCTGTAGCCCTGGAGCAGGGCGATCCCCAGGGTGTTCACACTGCCGTCGGCGAAGAACACGTTGTTGAGCACGGCGACATCCACCGAGGTGCGCCCGATCACATCGCTCACCGACAGGGTCGTGTCGTTCACCACGGGATAGCTGAGCGGTGCGTTGGGGTCGACCGTGACGGTGACGAAGTTCTGGCTGGTGCCGCCGTACACGTTCTGGATCGTGTAGATCACCGAGTAGTTGCCGGGATCCTTGGGCGGCGTGATGTCGATGCTGGTCTTGTTGATGATCTTCGCCTTGGTGCCCGGAGTGTTCGGCTCAACGGCCGTGACCGTGAGCGGACTGCCGTCCGGGTCGGAGTCGTTGGCCAGCACCTGCACCGACACGGTCCGTCCCGGCCGCACCGAGACCGAATCGGCGTTCGCGACCGGGTTGCGCGCGCCCTGGAGGCGGGCGCTGATCCCGACCCGCACCGTGCCGGTGGCGCGCGCGCCCAGCCCATCGACGACCGTGTAGGTGAACGAGTCCGTGCCCGAGGAGTAGTCGCCCGCCTGGTAGACGATCGCCCCGTTCGTGACCGACCGGATCGATCCCTTCTCGGGGTTGCTTGCGACCCCGATGAGCTGCACCGAGTCGCCGTCCGGGTCGATCCCGGTGAGGGGGATCTTGATGCTGACGGTCTCACCCGCGAGAGCGCGCGCCGTCACCTGCTCCGGGACCGGGGGGTTGTTGGTCGCCAGGTCGATCTCGCGGACCGAGATGTTCACACGGGCCTGGGCGGTCTGCCCGTCCGGTCCGGCGATCGAGTAGACCGCCGAATAGTTGCCAGCGGTCTGCGGCGCGAGGTAGCGCAAGTGGTCGCCCGAGGCGAACAGCAGCCCTGCGCCGCTCGGCAGGGGCTCGGCGAGCTTGGGCTGCAGCACGATCGGTTGGCCGTCGGGCTGGGAATCGTTGTCGAGCACCGGGATGTCGATCACATCCCCCACCCGAACGGTCACCGAGTCGTCGGTGGCCACCGGCGGCTGCAGTTGCGCAGGGCGCGGGATCTCGACGACCGTGATGGTGCCGACGGCGTCCGCGAGCCCGTTGCTGATGCGGTAATTGAAGACCACGGTGCTGCCCTCGAGGGGCTTGCTCAGGGTGACGCGCACCTGGTGCTGATCGAGGATCTCGGCCTCGACCCCGGAGTTCGCCGGCACATTGAGCAGCCCGGTGACCACGAGCACACCGCCGGCCGGATCGATGTCGGTCTGGGTCGGGTCCACGGTCTCGCTGCCAAGCGTGGTCACGAAGATCGTCTTGGGCACGGTGATCGGGCGGGTGTTCGCGTTGGGTGGGGCAGCGACATCCACACGCAGCAGTCCTGTGGCGTTCTGACCGCCGTCGGTCACCGTGAACTCGAGGTAGTGGGTGCCGACGACGTCGCTCTCGAAGGTGAAGGTGCCGGCGTCGAAGCTCGGAACGATCGTGACGCCGGCTTTTGCGGGCACCGCGTTGAGTCGCAGCGGGCCGTTGCCGCCGCGCACGTGCGCCATCGGGCGCACGGTGATCGCTTGGCCCGACGTCGCCAGCGCGATCCACGGTTCGATGACGATGGGCACCTGACCAAGCGGCTTCACCGTGATCGCGAGGCTGCCGCTGCCCTCTGCGCGGCCGTCGCTCATCGTCAGGGTGACCGACTTCTGCAGGCCGCCGTCTCCGGCATCCGTGAAGACCACGACCCCGTCGGGCTGGTAGCTCAGTTTGTCCGAGCCCGCCGTCGTCGCCGAGATCAGGAAGAAGGGGTCCCCGTCGGGGTCGACCCAGTCTGTGCTCACCTGCGTCGACACGCGCCCGCCCGCGCCGACCGTGGTCCGGGTGACGCGCACCTGTTGCGGCGGCGAGTTCTCCTGCGGGGTGCGAACCGTCACACGAACAGTGGCGCTGGCCGAGCCGCCGCGCCCGTCGGTGATGGTGTAGCCGAAGGTGATGACTCCGGATGCCGTGGGGGCCAGGGTGATCTGCAACTGCTGATTGTGCGTCACCAGATCGACCCGGCCGATGGTGTCGTTAATCGTGTCGACCGCGGTGATGACCAGCACATCGGCGTTCGGGTCGTAGTCGTTCAACAGCACAGGCAGCAGCGTCGCCTTGCCGGGTCGTGCGCCGAACGCGTCGTCGACCGCGACCGGCGGCTTCTGCTCGGGATCGACGGTCGGAGGCACGTCCTGGTTGTTCTGCTGCGCCTGCTGGTTGTTGTCCTTCGGGATCAGATCGCCCCAGTTGTCGATGAGCTCGCCGTCGGCCTGCACTGCCCATGTCCCACCCGCGCGCCCGTCGTTGAGCACCAATTGCTGCTGGTTCGCGGCGAAGGCGAGTCGCGCCCCGCCAGGCATCGAGGCCAGCGCGAGCTTCGTCCCGGATGCCGCATCGCCCGAGCAATGACGCCAGGCGGTCCCCGAGGTCCAGGCGGCGAACTGGCAGCCGCGGAGCACGGCGGGCGCGGCGGCCGTGCCCGATCCCCCCGTGAACAGAGCGGACGGGGCGCTGCCGTCGAGCGGAACGGCGTACAGTCCAGCGCCGGTCGCCAGCAGCACCCGGTTCGAGGCCTCACCCGGCTGCTGCAGGGCCGCCGAGCCGCTCGAGATGATGCCACTCAACGACACCGTGCGTCCGTCGACTGCCAGCTTGCGCGTCGTGATGTCGAGCACCGCCCACTGGCTGCCGACCGCCGTGATCTGCACCTGGTCCGACGCGGAGCCGAGGCTCACCTTCCAGCGCTGGTCGACCTGATCCGAACTCGTGGCATCGAGGCGGTAGACCTCGCCCAGTTCGGGCGAATAGGCCACCAGCGTGCCATCCGGGGAGACCTGCACGACGGTCCCGACACCGAGACTCAGGGTGGAGGGGGTGGTGGCGTCGAAGTTCTGCAGCTGGCTCTGCGGGAGCAGCCAGAGCTGGCCGGTTCCCGCTGCGTAGATCGCCACGCGGGTGCCGGCCAGGAACACCTGCGGCCGATCGGGCGGCAAGGCGATGCTCTGGCCCGCGGTGGAGGTGGCCGGATTGACGATCGACACGGTCGCGTCGGTGTGATCCACCAGCAGCACCTCGTTGCCGGACTGCACCACCGAGAGATCGGTGCCCGTGCTTCGTACCACCGTGTTGAGTTCGAGCACCTGCGGATTGGCGCGTCCGACCACCTGCGAGCTGTTGTTGCCCACCCACACGCTGCCGTCGCCGAGGTCCAGCTTCTGCGAGGTGAATCCCGTGGAGACGATCGCCAAGGTCGCCACGACGGCGGCGATCACCGTGCCGCTGGTCGCCGTGGCGACGAGCGAACGGTGGGCGGCCAGCCATTGGCCGATCATGCGCGGTCATCCATTGGTCACATCGACGCACTTCTCGGCGCTGGGATCGCCGGTCTTGCCGTCGCGGTTGACGGCGACCGTGATGCACACGGTCTGACCCGCCGAGCCGTCCACGACGAATCGGGGGGTGAGTTGGATGCTCGAGGTGCCGCCGATCACCTGGATCTGATAGCGGTCGCTGGCCGTCAGCCCCGGGTTCTGCCAGGTGAAGCGGACCGTGTTGCCGCTCAACGAGGCCGAGATGTCGGAGACCACCGGGATGGCGGTGCCGCCGGTCGCCACCCGCAATGTGAGCACGATGGCCGTGACGCCGAGCGCGACGACCAGCGCGGAGACCGCGACGATCACCCAGGTCACCGCCCGCGGCACCCGGGGAGGACGCGTGGCGCGGCTGTTCGAGCGCGGCCCCGGTGCGCTGACCTCCCGCACCGTGCCGATCGGCGAGTAGTCGCCGTCGCGGCCGGCGAGCCGGCGCCGGCGCCGGGCGGATGGAGCCTTCGCCGCGGAGGCCAACGGCCGCAGCCGGGTGCGCTCCTCGAGGTCGGCGACCGTGCCGAGCGCCCAGTCGTCCATGGCGACCTCGATGGCGGTCTGCGGGACTCCCAGTTCGGTCTCGATGAGCTGCAACTCGCGTACGAGTTCGAGCACGCTGCCCGGTCGCAGTTCCGGCCGGCGCGACATCGCCCGGCGCAGCAACGCCTCGAGGCCGGCCGGCACGTCGGCGCGTCCGATCGGCTGCGGCTTGGCTCGGGCGATACGCGACATCAGGTCGCTCGAGGAGTTGGAGCCGCCGGGCAGTTCGAACGGCGAGCGGCCGGCGAGCAGGGAGTAGACCGTCGCGGCGAACGCCCAGACCTCCGAGGCGATGCTGCCGGGCACCTCGTCGAGCAGCACTTCGGGGGCCGACCACGGGATCGACAACCCCACCGAGTCGTCTTCGCGCGACGCGGTCAGCGTGGAAGCGATGCCGAAGTCGGACAGCACGGGATGCCCGTAAGCCGTCAACAGGATGTTCGAGGGCTTGATGTCGCGATGCAGCACGCCGGCGCGGTGCGCGGTCTCGATCGCGCTGCCGATCTTCACCGCGATCCGGAGCACCTCGGCCACCGGGATGCTCTCACGGCGGTACCGCTCGCTCAACGAGGCCGAGCAGAGCTCCATCACGAGGTACGGGCGGCCATCGGCCGACACGCTGGCCTGGTAGACGGTGAGGATCGCCGGATGAGCGCTCAGCTGCGCCATCAGGTTCGCCTCTGCCTGGAACATCTGGCGCACCTGCTCGTTGACGACCTCGTTCAGCATGACCTTGACCGCGACCTGGCGGCGGGGCATGTTCTGCTCGTAGAGGAACACATCGGCGAAGCCGCCGGAGCCGAGCACGTGCACGTACGAGAACCCCGGCAGCACAGGGGGCTGCGACGGCAGACGTCTGGGCACGACTACCCCCCTCAGCTCGGTAGGACCTTCTATTCTAGGCAGAGGGCTCAGGAGCTACCCCGGGTTGACCCCCGAAGGGGGGCGGCTGGGAGCGCCTCCCAGATCGGGGGCCGCCGGGTGGTGCTCCTGGGTTGACTGGGTGTCGCGCCCGGTGTCCCGTTGTGAGCGCGGCGCCGCGAGCACGTCCACCACGATGACCGTGACATTGTCGCGGCCGCCAGCCGCCAAGGCGGCATCCACGAGGGCGCTCGCGGTCTCGGCGGCGGGCATCCCGGAGGCCAGATGCAGCCGCAGCCGGTCGTCACCGACCTCCTTGGTGAGCCCGTCGGAGCAGATCAGCAGCCGTGTGCCCTCGCGCGCGGGAATGCGCCAGATATCGGGAAGCGGCTCGTCGTGAAAACCCAGCGCGCGGGTGATCACGTTGCTCTCGGGGTGGCTGTCTGCCATCTCGGGGGCGATCACGCCCGCGTCCACCAATTCCTGCACCACCGAGTGGTCGATGGTCACCTGGTGCAGCTCGTTGCGCTCGAAGCGGTAGACCCGGCTGTCGCCGATGTTGAAGACCAGGAACGAGGGCTCCGGGCCGTCGTTCACGAGCGCGGCCCCCGTGATGGTCGTCCCGACGCCGATCGGGATGCCCTCCGCGAGCGCGTCGATCGCGGTCCCGGCGTCGATGAAGGCCTGCTCCAGCGCCGACAGTTCAGCGAACGGACCGGTTTCACGGGACAGGCGCTCCGCGATCGCCGCGCTCGCCCGGTCTCCGGCGGCGTGGCCGCCCATGCCGTCCGCCACGGCGAAGACCGGCAGGCCGACCAGCACGCTGTCCTCGTTGGCCGAACGGCGGTGGCCGATGTCGGTGCGGGCCGCCCAGCTCAGCACGAGGTCCTGCTCGTGGCCGGGCAGCGGCACATGCACCTCGACGCCGTCGTCGCCGATCCGGGTCATGGACGCGCTCCAGTCGAATCGGGGGATTCGGCATCCGGATCCGGGGCGAGCAGTTCGATCAGGTTGCCGTCGCCCAACTCGATCACAGTGCCGGGCGTGACGACCGCCGACTCGCCGCCGATCAGGGTGCGCGGTGCGGCTCCCGGCACCCGCAGCACCGAGCCGTTCGTCGATTTGGTGTCGCTCGCCACGATCGCCCCGCCGACGGTGGTGAGCTCGAGGTGCGTCGACGAGACCTCGCGCTGCGGCGAGTCGAGGGTCACCAGCAGCGGGGTGCCTCCGGGATGGATGCGCGGCACGCTCGGCTTGCGGCCCAGGTACACCGGCTGATCCAGAGGCACGAGGGTGCCGTCGGCGAGCCGAAGCCGGAACGGACGTGGCCGCTCGGGCACGGGCTGCAACCAGACGTTGTCGGAGACGTCTGGCGCGGGCGCGGGCGGCAACGCCCGCGCCGGATCGACCAGTTGAACCGGCGGCAACTCAAGCGGCCGCTGAACAGTGATCGTGTCCTCGAGATCGTCTGAGACCTTCGCGACCGGCTTCCGCGCACGCGGCGGGCGCGCGACGGTGTCGTCGAAGGCACTGTCGTCGAGATCGCGAGCGTCGTCGGGTGCCACGGGAGTCATTGTCCTCCCGTTCCTATTCAAGAACCGATCTGTGCCTTTTGATACATCGGCTAAAGGCCGATGTATGACATCACATGCTTGATGCGCGTGTAGTCCTCGAAGCCGTACATCGACAGGTCCTTGCCGTATCCGGAGTGCTTGAAGCCTCCGTGCGGCATCTCGGCCACCAGCGGGATATGCGTGTTGATCCACACGCAGCCGAAGTCCAGGTGCTTGGCGAAGCGCATCGCCCGGCCGTGGTCCTTCGTCCACACGCTGGAGGACAGCCCGTACTGCACGCCATTGGCCCACAGCAGCGCAGTCGCCTCATCGGTGAACTTCTGGATGGTCACGACCGGTCCGAAGATCTCGTTCTGGACCGCGTCATCGGTCTGCTTCAGGCCGCTGACGACGGTGGGCTCGATGAAGTAGCCCGCACCGCCCTTGCGGGCGCCGCCGGTCTCGATGTGCGCGTTCGACGGCAGGGCGTCGATGACGCCCAGCACCCGCTCGAGCTGGCTCGCGTTGTTGACCGGGCCGTAGAAGGTGTCGGCCGAGTGCGGGTCGCCGGTCGAGACGTTGGCTTTCACGTAGGCGGTCATGGCCTTCACGAACTCGTCGTGCACCCCGGATTGGACCAGGATGCGGGTGGCCGCCGTGCAGTCCTGCCCGGCGTTGAAGTACCCGGCGATCGCGATGCCCTCGACCGCCTTCTCGATGTCGGCGTCGTCGAACACGATCACCGGAGCCTTGCCGCCGAGCTCGAGGTGGACGCGCTTCAGATCGTTGGCCGCCGCCTTCGCGACCTCCATGCCTGCGCGCACCGAGCCGGTGATCGACACCATCTGCGGCGTCTTGTGGTCGATCATGGCGGCGCCGGTCGTTCGGTCGCCGGTGATCACGTTGAGCACGCCCTTTGGCAGGAACTCGGCCGCGACCTCGGCGAGCAGCAGCGTCGTCTGCGGGGTGGTGTCCGAGGGCTTCAGCACCGTGGTGTTGCCGGCCGCGAGCGCGGGCGCGATCTTCCAGACCGCCATGTTGAGTGGGTAGTTCCAGGGCGTCACCTGCCCGATCACGCCGATCGGCTCGCGCCGGATCATGCTGGTGTGGTCCTTCATGTACTCGCCGGAGCTGCGGCCCTCCAGCACCCGGGCGGCTCCGGCGAAGAAGCGGATCTGGTCGACCGAGAGCATGATCTCGTCGGTCACCAGGCTGGCGCGCGGCTTGCCGGTGTCCTGCGACTCCAGGTCGGCGAACTCCTCTGCGCGCTGCTCCATGGCGTCCGCGATGCGGAACAGGGCGAGCTGGCGCTCACCCGGGGTCGACTCGCCCCACTCCTCGAACGCGGTCGCGGCGGCGGCGAACGCGGCATCCACGTCGGCCTTGCCCGAGACCGGCGAGAGCGCGTAGCCCTTCTCGGTCGCCGGATCGATCACATCGAAGGTGGCGTCGCCCTTCGCCTCGACGTACTCGCCGTTGATGAAGTTGCGCAGCGTCCGTTCAGCCATGCGATCAGGATACGTGGATGCCCCCGCACGAAACCAGGCCAATCACGACCGATTCCGTTACTTTCGACCCCTCCGAAGTGCGGATCCGCTTGTATGCAGGGAATCCGGCTGACAGAATCGAGCCATGCCGCCTCGCGGAAAGCCCCTCGTGCTCGACGACGTCTCGAAGGCGATCATCGAGCAGCTGCAGACCGACGGGCGGCGCAGCTACGCCGAGATCGGCAAGGCGGTCGGCCTCAGTGAGGCAGCCGTTCGGCAGCGCGTGCAGAAGCTGCAGGAGTCCGGTGTCATGCAGGTCGTCGCCGTCACCGACCCGATGCAGCTGGGCTTCTACCGCCAGGCGATGATCGGCATCCGGGTCACCGGCGACACCACGCGCGTCGCACGGTTGCTGGGCGAGATCCCCGCGGTCGACTACGTCGTGCTCACGGCGGGGAGCTTCGACATCCTCGCCGAGGTCGTCTGCGAGAACGACGACGACCTGATCGAGCTGCTCAACCAGCGCATCCGCGGGATCGAGGGCGTGCAGTCCACC
>FSWJ01000142.1_pt1 | contig 16877 bp, 13 predicted proteins | sample 1637851 | NCBI WGS metagenome assembly FSWJ01 (sample SAMEA3914789, study PRJEB12502) | metagenome | biome: forest; material: soil | place: Canada | collected 2011-07-03 | depth 0.3 m | reverse complement strand
TGGCTCAAGGCCCAGCCGCAGCAGCTGAGTGAGACGAAGCTGTCGTTGCTCAAGCTCGCCGCGGAGGAGCCGGAGACTTGGCACGTGGATCCTCAGGCCGCGAACACATTCCGCGTGATGCCGCGTTTCGAGCGACTCATCGCGGATGTCGGAACTCCGCGCCGACCGTTGGCGGCCAATCCTCGCACCCCAACGTCGGTCGCACCCCGGCGAAACCTCACGTCCCGAACCCACCGTCCGCCGCGAAGAGCACTCGCTGTACGAAAGGGCGCGCGCGGCCAAACGGCACTCGACCTTGTGAAGCTCTGGTTCGCGGTGGCGTTCATCGTCATTGGTATCTTCACTTTCCGCTCGATCGCCAATCAGCCCTGCGTCTCCGCCGTCAGCTGCATCGTTCCGTCTCTCTACCTCGGAGTGAAACCGCTTCTCATGTTGGCTGGGGCCGCCGCGATCGGTTTCGGCGGACTGGCAACATTGATTTGGCTCATACGGAATGCCTTTAGGTGAGTCAGTCGTCCTCGCCGCCTCGCTCTAACGTCGGCGATACCCAATCTGACAGCAGCCCGGTGTTCAGACTCAGTTCGGTGAGCCTGACTGCATTCACCAGCGCGTTGAAGAACAGGATTGCTTGGCTTCCGGCGAGGTGTAACTCCAGAAACCGGGTCTGATCCCGAGCGATTGGAGCCAAGACGTCTCTCCGGTTCGCACGATCGTCTCGATGTTCCCCTCGATCAGCGCAAGTGGCAGCGGACCCTGGACTCATCGCCTGCGTCTTCGAAGCCGCCAACGACGACGCGAACAAGTTGCTCTCTCCGATTCATGGATCCTCATCACTAATAACCCAAGCTGTGGCAGGCAAGGCGGCCGAGTTCGGCGTCGCAGTAATCGCTCCTATCGAGCTGGCGAAGCTCATCGACGACTCCCTACTTGTGAGGCGCTTTTTCGTTGGACGAAGCGGCTTCGGCGTCCAATTTGTCCTTCTTGAGAGCCGTTGCAATTGATCGAGCCCGGCCAGTGCTCACTTGGCGTTGTAGTCGTCGTCAGTGATCGGTTCGAGCCAGGTGGTGGTCTTGGTCGGGTCGTCTGCGGACTCGAGGATGGCGATGTGTTCCATGAAGCTGCTCTCGGCTGCGGCGTGGAAGTGCTCTTCACCGGGTGCTGCGTATATGGTCTCGCCGGGGTGGACGTCGATGACCTTGCCGTCGCGGGTGCCGAATCGTGCGACTCCGTCGGTGACGTACAGGTACTGACCGCGAGCGTGGTGGTGCCAGGCCGTGCGAGCACCCGGTGCAAACCGGACCTTCGCAACAGTGGTGCGCTGGTCATCCGTGTGAGGCAGGGCGATGAGATCCAGCCACACGTCCCCGGGGAACTGCTCGGCCGGATTAAGGGTGGTGGGTCTCTTAGGTTCGATTTCCATGGTGGTCCTTACTACTTGTTTTCGGTGAAGATCTGTTTGGCGACGCCCATCGCGGCCATGCCGCGAGGCCAACCAGCGTAGAACGTGACGTGGGTGGTGTCGCCATTCGCAGCCAGCACAGCGACGGTGATGAGGCTCCGGTCGCGGGCGGACAGTTCCGGCCGGTTCCAGACGCCTGCGAAGAGCACGTCGTCCGTTAGTTCTGCAAGCTTCGGGGCGAAGTCGCCGAACAGGTTGCGGCCGCCGCCTACCTGGATAGGTTGGTCGGTCATGATGGTCCTTCTTTCAGGCACCAACTCCCATCGGCATCTCGAAGGAACGCCCTGCGCAGGTCGGCCTTGGCACTCCTACGGTCGGCTGATACCGTCGACCTTACGCTCGAGGGCCGCGCGTTCGACGGCGTTCCCGCACAGCTCAATGGCCTGCAGGAATGCGGACCGCGCTTCGTCGCGACGGCCGAGTCGGGTGAGCATCTCACCGCGGATCGCGGGGAGCAGGTGCGAGCCGGCTAGTTCCCCCCGTGACGCGATCGCGTCCACCAGCGCGAGGCCGTCGGCCGGACCGGAGGCCATCGCGACCGCGACCGCGCGACCCAGTTCGACGATAGGCGACGGTGTCAGCCGTCCGAGGGCTTCGTACAGGATGACGATCCGCTGCCAGTCGGTCTCGGCAACCGAGTGCGCCACCGCGTGACACTCGGCGATGGACGCCTGGAGACCGTACGCGCCCAGTCCGCGTCGGGCCTCCACAGCGCGTACGAGTGCCGCACGCCCACGCCGGATCGCCGACTGGTCCCACAGCCGCCGGTCCTGGTCCTCCAGGAGCACCGGGCGGCCAGATGCGTCGAGTCGCGCTGGAAATCGGGCGGAAGTGAGTTCCAACAGCGCGAGCAGTCCGAATACCTCGGACTCCGGCTCGAGACGCACCAGCACGCGAGCCAATCGGCGCGCCTCGCCGGCGAGATCCGTGCGAATCCACTCGTCGCCACCCGATGCGAACGAGCCCTCCGTAAAGATCAGGTAGACGACCTGAAGCACCGAGCCGAGTCGCTCAGCCATTTCGTGAGGGTCGGGCACGACGAAGGGGATTTCGGCGGCCGCAAGCGTCCTTTTGGCGCGGGTGATGCGCGCCTGGATCGTCGGCACGGGCACGAGGAAGGCCTTGGCGATCTCATCGGTACTGAGTCCGCCGACTACACGCAGCGTCAAAGCGATCCGTGACTCCTTCGACAGCACCGGATGGCAGGAGATGAACATCAACGCGAGCACGTCGTCGTCGATCGCATCGGGGTTGAACAGTGCGTCCACGCCAGGCAACTCCTCGTCGAGTTCCCGGGCAAGCAGGGCATACCGTTCGTCGCGGGTGGACCGGCGTCGAAAGGCGTCGATCGCCCGGCGGCGGCCCACGGTGAGCAGCCAGCCGGCCGGCTCGGCCGGCAGCCCGTTGACCGACCAGGAAACCAGCGCTTCAGCAAGTGCCTCCTGGGCGAGGTCCTCGGCCAGCGAGAAGTCTCCGGTGTAGCGGACGAGGGCGCCGACGATGCGGGCGGACTCCATGCGCCACACCGCCTCGACGGCGCGCCGCGCCTCCGTTTTGCTCACTCGATCAGAGCTGCCCGGTCTGCTCGCGCCAGGCGCGCTCCTTCTGGATCCAGACGTTGTCCTGGGGAAACTCATCGATCGACGGCACGCGACGGATCTCGGTCTTGCTTCCCGCCGTCATCGGCGCGCGCTTGGCCCATTCGACAGCCTCCTGAATCGACGCGACGTCGAGGATGTAGTAGCCGTTGAACAGTTCCTTCGTCTCCCCGTAAGGACCGTCGGTCACGACCGGTGTCTCACCGGTGAAGTCGACCACGACCCCGTTGTTCGCGTCGTCGAGCCCTTCGGCCGCGAGCAGGACGCCTGCCCGGATCAGTTCATCGTTGAACTTGCCCATCGCGTCGAGGATCTCGCTGAAGTCGACGCTCGTGAAGTTGGCGAACGACTCGTCCGTCGCGCGCATGATCAGCATGTACTTGGCCATTTCGTACTCCTTGGTTCTGGAAGATCGCCCTTCAACCTTCTCACCCATAGGTCGAACGGCGCGAAGCAAGATCGACAAACGCCGAAGAATTCTTGGAGGTGCGCTGTACACCGAGCGCACCTCGATAGCTCCGCCGCGATCGTCTTCGTCAAAGCGCAGGCCGATTTTCTCGGCCACGCGACGGGTGGCGTCGTTCTCGGTGATGAGCGCTGCCGCGCTACTGGCGGACCAGCACCCGATCGATGTCCGGTCCGGTTCCGCCGGCCGCGTCGATGGTTATGGTGTTGCTTCCGGCGGTGAGTGGAAGGTAGATGGTCTTCGTGCTCACGTCGTTCGCATCGGCCGTCGCGGGGAGGGCGACGGTGAACGCGGCGCCGCTGTTGACATGCACCTGTGCCGTTCTCGCCGTCGCGGCGGTGTAGCGGATCTGCACTGTCGTGGAACCTGCGATCTGCGCCGCGACCCCGGCGATCACGAGCGTCGAGCTGCCGCTCAGGCCGGTGACCTTGCTGCCCGAGCACTCGCTCCCGGTGCAGGCAGCGATGGCGGCGGTGCCGGTGAGCGTGTTCGCGGCGGCCTCTGCCTCGTAGGACTTCACCATGATGATTCGGTCGATGTCCGGCGCGTAACCGACCGCGTTGCCGATCGTGATGGTGTTGGCACCCGCGGCCAGTGTGACGTTCACGTCGGTGTCGCGCACGATGTCCCACCCGCTCGGGAAGCCGGCGTTGCCTTTGCCGGAACGCGGCGGGCTCACGGTCTGCGCGGTGCCCCCGTTGACCGACACCGTGAACGACCGCGGATCCGCGGCAAGATATCCGACCCTGAGCGTGTATGCACCGGCGGTGGCGGCCTGCACATTGTTGAAGCGCACAGTCGCGCCGTTGCCGAGGCTTCCGACCTTCGATCCGCCCGAGCAGCCGGGGCAGTTCGCGACCGCGGCACCGCCCGCGAGAGTGTTGCCGGATGCCTCGGCCTCGAGTACTCGATCCGACGTGCCGTCGAAGCCCAGCGGGTTCTTGCTGAGCTGCACCGACAGGCCGCCGTGTGCACGCAGCGGGATGGAAAGCGTATCCGTTGCGGTGACGGTACGAGTCTCGGTTGCGATCTGCTGGTCGCTCGCTCCGTCCTTGAAGATCGTCGCGGTGTATGTTCCGCTGCCGAGGAAGGTCAGCGGGATCGTGCTCGTGCGTGCGGCGTCTGTTATCGAGCCCACGTACCAGTCACTGCCCGATCGTCTGGCGAAGGTCGCGTAGTTACCGGGGAACCCCTCGACGAGTTTGCTCTCGTCCCAGACCGTGGGCACAGCGCGGAGGAAGTGCCGGCCGACCCAGGTCTCGTAGGCGGCGTTGGCGTCGGCGAAATGCGCCATCGCCGAGGTGAACACCACGCTGAGCGCGAGCTGGTGGGCCTGCGTCGTGTTGAGGGAGCTGATCGAGAAGACGACGGGCGTCATATCCATGCCGCCCACAATGTTGCGAGTGAAGGGGTAGGTGGCATCGTCCGCCGCGGTCGGCGGCCGGCCGTACTTGTACTGCTCACTGCCGAGGATCGCCTCGCTCGTGATGATCTGCGGGTAGGTGCGGTTCTCACCTGAGGGCTTCGTCGATCCATGGAAGTTGACCATGATGTGCGCCTGCGCCGCTCCGAGGGCTATGCGGCTGTAGAGCGCCATCGTGTCGTTGCGGTCACTCTGCATGAAGTCGATCTTGATCCCCTTGACCCCTTGCGCCGCGATGCCGTTGAGCACCGTGTTGACGTCGGTCTGGTTCATGTAGCCGCCACCGCTGTTCGTGAAGTCGCCCTTATTCTTCCAGATGAAGATTCCGATTCCGTGCTTCTTCGCGTAGGCAGCGATCGTAGGAACGTCGGCGGGGTTGTAGCAGCAGTCAACCGTGACGAACTGCATGCCCAGCTCCTCGGCAGAGTCGATGTACGACTTCTGCGAGAGGACCATGTCGTCGCCGTTCGCGTAGTTCTCCTCGTTGGACCACCACGACCACAGTGCTTTCCCTGGCGCGACGTACGAGGTGTCGGTACCCGTGGCGGGTGCGGGGTTGAGGTCCGTGACGAGGCTCGTGTTGGTGAGGGTGGCGAGCGAGCTGCTCGTGGCGATCACGCGCCAGGGCGTGGAGAAGCTTCCGGAGGTGGCGAACTGGGTACCGGTTGTGGAGGTGTCGAAGACGTTGGTATCCGGCCCCGGCAGCTGCGCCTTGAGCACCTGGTTGCCTGTGCCCTGCGCGTCGAGTCGGATAGCCGGGTACGCGCCGTTGTTGTACACGGAGGCCTCCGTCACGAGCAGCCAGGCGGCGTTGTTCCTGAGGCTGCCGAGCATGGGCATCGCGAAGTGCTTGGTGCCGAGCGAGGCGGACGAAATGTATGGATAAGTCTGCTCGTAGTCGCGAGCGTCGCGATACTCGCTCGCCCACAGCCCGGTGCCGGTGGGCATGGCGAAGGTCGTTGCCTCGCTCGTGACGTTGGTCGAGCCGACCCCGCTCACCGCGTACTGGAAGGCGACGCCGTCGTTGTGGGCCTGCACGATGACCTGCAGCTGGCCCGCGCCATGATGGTAGGTGAGCGTCATCTGGTTGGCGCTGGAGGAGACCGCTCCGTTGAAGTGTTCGAGAGGTGTGTAGTTCTGGGTCAGGGTCGTGTCGACCTCGCTGTCGAACGAGAGGCTGGTCGACAGGTCGACGCTGGCCGTCACGATGCCGAGTCGTGACGAGTCGATCACGCTCTGTCCGCCCTGGCTCACGCTGTAGGTAAGTGTGCCGTCGTTCTCATTGCGCACCGTGAGCGAGGTGCTGCCGTCAGGCGACGTCACCGTGTGGATGGTGAGAGCGGATGCCGGTGCCGCGACACTCACGACGGCGACTCCAGCCAGGAGTGCGACGGCACCCGCGATAGCAGTGATTCGTTGGGCGGACATTGATCTCCCTCATCGGGCGACGCCCCGATGCGTGCCCACATGAAGTAAAGACCCATTTAATTCACGGCGTCAAGTAATTCCTCGGAAATCTCTGCGGACTCGGTCTTCGCTGTCAGTTCGATCAGCATCGCCTGGGCCGCGTTGAGCACGGACGGCGGGCGGCCGATGCGCCTGAGGAACTGGCCCGACCACGGCGTGACTCGGATCGCGGGGCTTGACTTCCGGGCTTCCCGGTGTCAATAATCAAATATCAAAGACGATATAGCATCTTCGGCACTCGCGCCGTTGATCCGGACGGGCATCATGCATCACTCCGCTTCTCGCCGGATCCTTCCCCTTGCTGCAGCCGTAGCCCTCTTCACCGGCGGTGTGCTCGTCGGCGCCGCCCCCGCCTCCGCGACGGTGCAGGCGACGCTGTATGCGTCGCCGACCGGCACCGCGACGACGGTCTGTGCGATCTCGGCACCCTGCAGCCTCACCGCCGCGCAGACCGTGGTGCGCGGCATGACCGCGACTATGACAGGGGACATCGTCGTCGACCTCCGCGGTGGCAGCTACCGCATGGCCTCGACCTGGACCTTCTCCAACACCGCCCACGACTCGGGCACGAGCGGTCACCGCGTCATCTACGCCGCGTACCCGGGTGAGGCCCCTCACATCAGCGGCGGCCAACAGGTGACCGGCTGGACGCTGCACGACAGCGCGAAGAACATCTGGAGTGCGTCGGTCGGGAGCACGCTGCGCACCCGAGAGCTCTACGTCAACGGGGTGCGTGCCCAGCTCGCTCACGGGCCGTCCGACCCGAGCGGCTGGGGCACGCCCACCTCGACCGGCCTCGTCGCGCCGAACTCGACCATGGCCTCGTGGCCGGATGTCGTCGGAGCCGAGGTCGTGAGCGAGAACACCTGGGTGCACAAGTCCTGCCCGATCAGCGCGGCGTCCGGCACCAGCATCACGCTCGCCCAGCCCTGCTATTCCAATGCCGAGGCGCCGTTCATCTTCAGTGCCGGCACCACCATCACCCAGTACCCCTACAACGTCTCCTGGCTGCAGAACGCCTACGAGTTGCTGACAGGACCGGGGATGTTCTATCTCAACTCCGGCACCGGCACGATGTACTACGTGCCTCGCTCAGGGGAAGACCTCGCCTCCGCCGACGTCGAGGCTCCGGCGCTGTCGACCCTGGCCAGCGGTTCGGGGACCGCCGCCGCCCCGCTCACCAACGTCACCTTCTCCGGGCTCACCTTCGAATACGCGACGTGGCTCGATCCGGCTACATCGAGTGGCTATGCGGAGGGGCAGGCCGGCTGGCATATCACCGGGACCAACACCAAGGTGCCGATGAGCGACCTCACGGTGACACCGGGCGAGCTCAAGTTCGATCACGACACCAACCTCGAGTTCACCGGCGACACCTTCACGCATTTCGGTTCGGTCGGGCTCGACCTGAAGGCCGGCAGTAAGAACGACACGATCCTCGGCAGCACTTTTCGCGATATCGGGAGCAATGCCGTTCAGATCGGGAGCGTGGATACCGCGGACCGCACCGCTGTCGCGGGTGACCAGGTCTCCGGGAATACCCTCAAAGACAGCGTGATCACCTACGCCGGTCAGGTCTACCGCAGCGCCGTCGGCGTCTTCGTCGGCTACACCACCGGTACCACGGTCACCCACAACGCCGTCGGCCAGCTGCCGTATACGGCGATCAGCGTGAACCTCGGCTGGGAAGGTGCCTCCTATAGCGGCAACGCCACCATCACCTACAACGAGATCTTCCAGGACATGGGTGTGCTCTCCGACGGCGGTGCGCTTTACACGCAGATGGCGATGACCTCACCATCGGTGATGGAGTACAACTACCTCCATGACGAGAAGATCACAGGCGGTGCCCCGCTCTATCTCGACGCGACGGCGGGCAACTGGACGGCAGAATACAACGTCTTCCAGACCGGTGAGGATGCCTCCCGCAACATCCAGAACTGCTGCAGCGTGGCCGCGATGAACAACACGGTCGAATTCAACTACAGCAACGCGTCGGGCAGCGTGCACGGAACGCCCGATCCCTCGAACACGGTCATCAACAACTACGACAACCTGACGAGTTTCCCGGCGGCCGCGCAGACCATCATCGCCGGCGCGGGACTCGAGTCCTCCTACGCGAATCTGCTCACCGAGCGCACCTACAACGACACGACCAGCACTATCGCATATTCGGGTTCGGGCTGGAACTACTCCTACGACCGAGGGCAGGGCGACGTCGGGGACGACGTGCACTACAGCTACTCGTCGGGCGCCACGGTCACGATCCCCTTCACCGGCAGCGGCATCTCCTGGCTGGCCCAGAGGAGCACCTCAACTGGCCCGGTCGAGGTTTACCTCGACGGGATCGATCAGGGCACGATCACTCCGAATACGAGCGGCACCCCGTATCCAGCCCAACAGGTCGACTACAGCGTCAGCGGTCTCGCCGGGGGCGGCCATACGCTCAAGATCGTCAATAACAGCGCCAGCCTCATGACCGTAGATGCCGTCACCGTCTCTGCCCCGCGGGCGACGACGAACGACACGGACACGGGTATCAGCTACACCGGTTCCGGATGGACCTATTCCTCCGGCCGCGGCCAGGGCGACTATGGCGACGATGTGCACTACAGCTACTCGTCGGGTGCCACCGCGCAGTACTCCTTCGTCGGCAGCGGCATTTCCTGGCTGGCTCAGCGCAGCACCTTCACCGGGCCGGTCGAGGTCTACATCGATGGCGTAGACGAAGGCGCCATCACGCCGAAGACCAGCGGCAGCCCTTATCCGGCACAGCAGGCCGACTACAACATCACCGGGCTGGTGCCCGGCACGCACACGATCAAGATCGTGAACAACGCGGCGAACCTGCTCACCGTCGACGCGTTCACGGTCGAAAGCGGCCGCGCGACCAGCAACGACACCTCGAGCACCGTGACCTACACCGGCTCCGGATGGACCTATTCCTCCGGCCGTGGTCAGGGCGACTATGGCGACGATGTGCACTACAGCAATTCAGCAGGGGCGACGGCAACATTCGCCTTCACAGGAGCCGGAGTTTCCTGGCTGGCTCAGCGCAGCACGTTCACCGGGCCGGTCGAGGTCTATATCGATGGTGTCGACGAGGGCACGGTCACGCCGCTGACCAGTGGCAGCCCGTATCCAGCACAGCAGGTCGACTACAGCGTGACCGGGCTCGCGACGGGCTATCACACGCTCAGGATCGTCAACAACGCCGCGAACCTCATAACGGTCGACGCCTTCACGGCGAGATAGGTCGAAGCGGCGACGGTTTCTCACTCCGGTGCGGGGCTATGGCCGTCGCCCAGGGCAGCCTGAGCGGCGGGACTGCTACTAGTCATAGATGACCGCGAGGCCCTGACGTTGGAGCTCGGCGAGGCCGTCTCGCATGGCCTGTAACTGATCGGGCGAGTGCCCTACCCAGTCGACGAGTTCACCCACGACCTTCACCGGCTCCCGGGTGCGGTAGGACCGGGTCGGATTGCCGGGGAACTTCTTGTCCGTCACGTTGGGATCGTCTTCGAGGGTGCCCGTTGGCTCCACGATATAGATCCGTCCACGGCCCTGTCCGACGGCCAGTTCAGCGCCCCACGTTGCGGCATCCAAGGTCGCCGTCACGTAGACATGGTTCGCTGTCCTTCCTCCTTCGAAGTTCGAGCGGCGTCCGGGAACCAATAGATCCCCCGTCGCCAGGTCCGCCTTCGTCCCGTGAAACAGGGCTGCTGATTCGTGGACTTCGAATGGTTTGGGCTCGCTTGTCATGCATACTCCCAACAGGTTTGATCAGAAATCTTAACCCTGCCGACCTCTTGCGGCGCCTATGACACCACTATGGCTTGACATGACACCATCATGGTGTCAACATGGTGACATGGAACTTGGACAGTACGTCAGCGACCTGCAGCGCCAGTTAGTGGATGCCGCGGAGAACGGCGCGGACGAGACTCGCGCCGTCGCCGAACGACTTGCAGCCGGGCTCGATGCCGCGGCGCGCCTCGTGCTACTCGACGTTCTGTCGGCAGCGGTCGGAGAGATCACCCGCGACCTCGCACCCGGCTCGGTTGACATGCGGCTGCGTGGACGAGAAGTCGAGTTCGTCGTTACCGAGCCTGAACCCGACGAGCGACCCGCGGCAACCGTCGACCTCGACGATGCGAGCACCTCACGTACCACGCTCCGCCTGCCGGACGCCCTCAAGGTGCGGGTGGATGACGCGGCGGCGGCTGACGGCCTGTCCGTCAACACCTGGCTGGTCCGTGCGATCGCGGCCGCTCTCCAGCCAAAGCAACGACGATCTGCGCAGCGCACGCTGCGTACCGGCAACAACTTCGCGGGCTGGGCGCGCTAAGCCGCGCCGCTCACCACATCCAGCCACGCGGATCCGCGGGGTCGGACGACTGTACCCAAAAGAAAACGAGCCCAGAGAAAGGGAAGAGCCAGCGTGCCCACCTACAACACTCCCACCCCGATCGACCTCGCCATCAACCTGCAGGTCGGGGGGATCGAGGTCTTCGCCAGTGACCGCGCAGACACCGTCGTGACGGTGTCGGCCACTAACCCGACCAAGTCGGTTGACCGCCGCGGCGCGGAGGAGACCAAGGTCGACTTCGACGGGCAGCGGATTACCATCACGGGCCCGCGGCCCCGCATCAGCTGGATCGGCCCAACCGAGTCGGTCGATGTGAAGATCGAATTACCAACAGGGTCGCGTCTCACCGCCGAGATTGCGGTCGGCGGCCTGCGCACCGTCGGCCGGCTCGGCGCCACCCGCATCAAAGCGTCGATGGGTCCCGTGGAGGTCGACGCGACCGGCGACCTGTGGCTACGCGCCTCGCACGGCAACGCGACCCTGGGTACCGCCGAGGGCGGGATCGAGATCACCGCGGACCACGGCCAGATCCGAGTCGGCACCGTCACCGGCGACGCGATCCTCAAGGCGTCGCATGGCACCATCCTGATCGGGGAGTCTGGCGGGGACCTCGATGCGAAGCTCTCCTACGGCGACCTCGAAATCACAAGGGCGCTCGCCTCCGTTGCGGCGAAGACCGCATACGGCAGCATCCAGCTGCGAGAGATCTCGAGCGGGTCCATCCAGGTCGAGAGCGGCTACGGGCAGGTCACCATCGGTGTGCGGTCCGGCGTCCCCGCCTGGCTCGACCTGTCATCGAAGGACGGACACGTGCGCAACGAGCTCGACGGCGACCGCGCCCCCGAACCGTCCGAGCAGACCGTCGCAGTTCGTGCACGCACCCAGTACGGCGACATCACCATCCAGCGCGCCCGGTGAATCCGGCGCAAGAAGGGAACGAACATGGCCACCCCAGCGATTGAGATCCGGGGCCTTAGGAAGTCCTACGGCGACAAGGTCGTGCTCGACGGCGTCGACCTCGAGGTTGCCGCGGGCACCGTCACCGCGTTGCTCGGCCCGAACGGCGCCGGCAAGACGACCACGGTGCACATCCTGTCCACGCTTGTGCGACCCGACGCCGGCACGGCATTCGTGAACGGATCCGATGTCGTTCGTGACCCGGGCGGAGTGCGCGCGGTAATCGGCCTCACCGGCCAGTTTTCCGCGGTCGACAGCCTGCTCACCGGCGAGGAGAACCTCCTGCTGATGGCCCGGCTGCGCCACCTCGGCGAGAAGCGATCCAAGACGCGAGTGGCCGAGCTGCTCGAGCAGTTCGACCTCGTCGAGGCCGCCCGAAAGCCGCTCGCCACCTACTCGGGCGGGATGAAGCGCCGCCTCGACCTCGCCATGACCCTGGTCGCGACGCCCAGCGTCATCTTCCTCGACGAGCCCACTACGGGTCTGGATCCGCGCAGCCGACACACCATGTGGGACATTGTGCGCGACCTGGTCAAGGAGGGTACGACCGTGCTGCTCACCACCCAGCAGCTCGAGGAGGCGGACGAACTCGCGCACCGTATCGCGGTGCTCGACGGCGGCCGCATCGTCGCCGACGGCACGCCTGACGAGCTCAAGCGCCTCGTGCCCGGCGGGCACATCCGGCTCCGGTTCGCGGATGCCGCGACGCTCGACGCCGCCTCCCACGCACTTCAGAAGCACGGCCGCGCCGCGTCCGTTCGTGACGATGCCGGGCTCGCGTTAACCGTGCCGAGCGACGGCGGGGTCGGCGCCCTGCGCACCGTACTTGACCGCCTCGATGCGGTGGGCCTCGAGGTCGACGACCTCAGCATCCACACCCCCGATCTCGATGACGTGTTCTTCGCGCTGACCGGCAGGATGGATCAGCCGGGCCGGGTCGATACGAAGGGAACCGAATCATGACCGCACTGAATACCCAAGTCCCGGCCGCACCGCGCGCCACAGCCCATGATTCAAGCCGGCAGTCGCACGTCGTCGCCGACGCGATCACGATGCTGCGCCGCAACCTGCTGCACATGGTGCGCTACCCCGGCCTGTCGATGTTCACCATCCTGGGGCCGGTCGTCATCCTGCTGCTCACGGTGTTCGTGTTCGGCGGCACGCTGGGGGCCGGCCTTCCCGGCGTGAACCCGGCGGGCGCCCGGGATGCATACCTCGCATACGTCATGCCGGGCATCCTGCTGATCACGATCGCGGGCACTGCCAGCGGCGCCGCGATAACGGTCGCGATGGACATGACCGAAGGCATCACGGCGCGGTTCCGCACGATGGCGATCTCGCGAGCGGCGGTGCTCGCCGGGCACGTGCTCGGCAACACGATCCAGGCGATCATCGCCGTCACTCTCGTACTCGGCATCGGCCTGGCCGTCGGCTTCCGCCCGATGGCGGGACCGGTCGAGTGGCTTGCCGCGGCCGGCCTGATCGTTCTCATCGCGTTCGCGGTCAGCTGGGTCGGCGTCGCGATGGGCATGCAGTCGAAGACTGTCGAGACGGCGAGCAACCTGCCCCTCATCCTGACCATCCTGCCGCTGCTGGGCAGCGGCTTCGTGCCGACCGGGTCGATGCCGGTGTGGATGCAGTGGTTCGCGCAGTACCAGCCGTTCACCCCGTTCATCGAGACCATCCGTGGGCTGCTGCTCGGCATCCCGCTCGGCTGGAACACGGTGCTCGCGATCGGCTGGTCCGTCGTGATCGCAATGGCCGGATACGCCTGGTCGATGGTGATCTACGAGCGGAAGTCGGTGCGCTGAGCCAAGGTCGCACCCGATAGTTCCGGGCGGGTGTGAACCGGATTCATCCCGGACGCACAGGTTGCCGTGCTGCGTGCGGCTCAATTCAGAACGCGAGTGCCGTGGAACTCATGTGAAGGGAGGGTTCGCGCTACGTACCGCTCGGTTGATCGTTTGCGGTGTCACGGCCAACGGCTCTTCAGGCGCGGCGCCTATCCGCCGTTCGACCTCGTCGGCGATCCGCTCGGCGTCTCGGCCCACGCCGTGCACCATCGCCGACGCCATCGAGGTGAGGAAGTGCAGTCCGATGAAGTAGAGCCCGGGCGTGGATGCGACGATTCCACAGTCGTGCTCCGGCTCGCCGCGCGCATCGAGTATTGGCATCCGAATCCACGAGAAGCCGGGCGAGAAGCCCGTGCACCAGACGATGTTCGCGACCTCGATCTTCGTGCCGTCCTCAAGCATCGGCATACCGTCCGTCACGCCGACCAACCGGCCCGCTCGCGTCACGCCGAGCGCGGCCAACTCCTTCATCTTGACGCGGATGAGGGGGACGCCGTGCGTCATCACCGCCGGCCGCGCCCTACGCCCGATGACCGTGTCGACGGACATGACCCGCGTGAAGACGAAACGATTGAGGATGTGCACCACCAGGTGCCGATTCACGAAACTGGTCGGCGCGAACGGGACCTCTCCCGTACTGGTGCCGGCAAGGACGACGTCGTGGGTCGCGGCAAGGTCCTTCGCGATCTCCGCGCCGGAGTTGCCCACGCCGACGATGAGCGTACGGCCCGGCGCGAGCTGTCCCGGATTGCGATACGCCCCGGCATCCATTTGACGGATGCCCTGGTCGAGGCCCTCCGCGAAGGCGGGGACGCGCGGCACCTGGTAGTTCGACATCGCGACAATCACCTGGCGAGCGGCGAACGCGGCCGCCTCGCAGCGGACGACAAATCCGTCCCCTCGCCGGGTCAGGCTGTCGACCCGCATGCCACTCCGCACCGGAAGACCGAAGCGCGCAGCGTACGCCTGGAGGAAGTCGGCCATGGCGTCCTTCGTCGGCCAGGCGTCCTGCTTTCCCGGAAATTTCATCCCGTCAAGCCCGTCGTAACGGGCGGGCGTGAAGAGGCGGAGACTGTCCCAGCGATTGCGCCAGGCATCCCCGATGTTCGCAGCAGCATCCAGTACGAGATGCTCGATGCCCCGTTCGGCCAAATGGTGCGAGATCGACAGCCCCGCTTGGCCGCCACCGATCACGATGACGTCGATATCCTCTGTCGTGTCCATCCCCGAACGATAGGCATCGACGCACCGTCGGCGCTTCGGCAGGATCCGCCAGGATGGACATCCTCCGCTGGGTATTTCACGCCATCAACGGCGGAACCTGTCCGCCGATCAGCTCGTGCTCGTACGCGTATGCCGTCGCCGCCGCTCGTGACGGCACGACGAGCTTCGCAAGCACGTTGCTCATGTGGCGGTCGACCGTCCTGCTGCTGACGCCGAGCGCCGCAGAGATCTCCTTGTTCGTCTTCCCTGTCGCGACGAGCCGGAGCACCTCCAACTCGCGCGGGCTCAGGATGCCGTCAACGGAGGCAGCCGAACGGGCGGGCCCGGCCGCCTGCTCGAGACGGTCGAGATCTGGTCGCGCGGCGAGCTTCTCGAAAACTCTTCGCCCGGCGCCGACTTCCAGCCGCGCCCCCTCGCTGTCGCCGAGCGCAGCATACGCTTTCGCAAGAGTAACGCGCACCCGCGCGGCAGCATATGGCGCGCCGAGCCGGAGCCAGATGTCCCGCGCCTCGATCAGGAGTGGCAGCGCGCGCACCACGTCGCCGGTGCTGAGCGCAACCAGGCCACCCGCGTGACCGGCAAGCGCGCGAAGTACGGGCGTCTCATACTGGTCAGCGCAATCGGCGATAGCGCGCGCGGCATCATCCGCACCGCGTCGGTCACCCTCCGCCAGGAGAATCTCGACGCATGCGGGAAGGAACCGTGCTCGCTCGAGCGGCGTGCGAGCGGTCGCGACGGACCGTCGGATCGCCCCGGCGGCGACGTCGAGCCGCCCCTGCGCCAGGCGCAGCAGGGCCAACCCGGGCTGAGGGTCGCCGCCGAGGTCGCTCGTCCGTTGGTACGCCAGCTCGGCGGCATCCTCATCGCCGCGCAGCCGATGGATCTCCGCCTCCTCGTAGGCGGCGGCCGCGCGTTCGAATCCTTCGCTGCGCGCCCCGGTACCGACCAGCATCGCCTCGTCCAGCGCCAGCCCCCAAGCGCCGCCGAGTCGCATGAGCTCTACACGGTGCACCCGGCAGGTGCCGCTAAAAATACCGAGCTGCGACTGCGTCTCGCACCAGTCGTGCAGCACCTCGGTCCATTCGCGTGCCCGGTCGACCGCGAAGACGCGCTGACAGCATCCGATGACCGCGCAATAGACGAGCCCCTTGCTCAATTCGTCGACCGGTTCTGTCGTCGCGATGAGCATCGCCTCATCGAGGAGACGCATGCCGTCATCGACCCTGCCCTGTTCGATCAACGCACGGCCGCCGAGCTGGCGCGCTAACGCAGAGAGGGCGGCGTCGCCGAATCGATCGGCGATAGTCATGGCCGCGGCGGCTTCCTCATACGCACCCTCGGGATTGCCGGCGTGCAGGAGGTGATGGATGCGCGGAAGGCACAGGTAGCCGCGCTCGGCGCAGTCGCCGAGACGGTCGACGATCCGCTCGGCCCTCGCGAGCCACGCCCTGGACTGCGCGCCTTCGCCGAGCGATGCGAGCCGGAAGCCGTGCCAGAACGCGGCGGCAGCCGCACGATGATCGTCGCCTTCGGCGAGGCCGAGCGTATACCCGCGTTCCAGCGCACCGAACGCGTCCTGGTCCCGGCCGGTCAGCGATGCGGCGCGGGCGAGCAGTTGCAGGTCGGCCGATTCGAGCGGTCTCTGGGCGTCCGCGAGAACGAGCGCGGCGAAGGCGTCTTCCCACCGTCGTTCGGCGAAAGCGGCGCGTCCACCGGCCAACGCATCGAGTCGCAGCGGAGCGCTTGGCATGTGGCGATTATCCTCCCGCGCTCCGCAGGCGCGATAGGTGCCGAAGGAGTGCGCCTTAGTCTCACCGCCGCTGGCGGCGCGACGCAACAACGGATACCCGCATCCTTTTCCGGAGATTTCCGAGGTACGAGTGCCTCATCCCTGAAGAACACCGGCTGCCAAATCGAAACCTCCGGAGAAACGAGCGCTCGGGCAGGTACATCCGTGCGATTCAGGGTGTTGTTGGTGTTTGGTGGTTGGGCTCTATGCTCAAATTATGCAGTGCGGATGTACCTCGCTGATGGAGAGGCCGCGATATATGGGTTCCCTGA
>FSWJ01000439.1_pt1 | contig 16895 bp, 16 predicted proteins | sample 1637851 | NCBI WGS metagenome assembly FSWJ01 (sample SAMEA3914789, study PRJEB12502) | metagenome | biome: forest; material: soil | place: Canada | collected 2011-07-03 | depth 0.3 m | reverse complement strand
TTCGCGCACGACTTGCATGTGTTAAGCACGCCGCCAGCGTTCATCCTGAGCCAGGATCAAACTCTCCGTAAATGTTTGATTGCACGAGTCGCAAGCGACTCGGCACATCTAGTGCAGCGAACCTCCGGAATAGGAGGACACGCTGCAAGTTTGAAACTGACAGAACAAATCAATACTGACTTGCTTTGTTGTTTAAATGTTTTCCAAAGGAATCCGATGCGTCGGGTCGGCGTAGCTTGCGCTACATCCAAACCGCTATGACGCATACGGGTTTTTGGCATTTGACATTGTGCACGCTGTTGAGTTCTCAAGGATCGGACGCTCCCGGTGCTTCGCCTCACGACTCGGCTGCCAGGGCAACTTCTCTAACCTACCACCTGCAGGGCTTCTGTCAAACCGACCGGCCGGTGACTCGAGAGTCTCCGACACGCCAATTCGACGGGTTCCTGCTGGTGGATTTTTCATCCTAAGCCCGACGGCAATCCCACTACTAGAGCGGATGCTTTCGAACTGGATTCAGTCCCTCTTGAGGCCGGCAAGCACTTCGTCTTTCCGAACCTTTGGGGTGACAAGCGACAACATTACGTGTCGATCTGGGGTCCCGCAAATTACGCACCATCCCGGGCGTGTCGCGCTACTTGCAGTAGGTGGTGACCCAGTTGGGGAGCGTGCTGGCGCTCGCCACTTTCTCTGTGTCGGCATAGTCCTGGTCGTGCTGGACCAGCCGGGAGATGGACATGCGGGACGCGTTCGCGGCCGCGACCTTCTCGATCGCGGCCGGCTGCGAACGGATCTGCTTCGGGGCCACCTTCGCGAGCTGGGCCCACCACTTCTGGTACGTGTCGACATCCGCGACATAGGCGGGGATGGTCGAGGCGAGCGCCGGCCAGCCGAACGCCGGGTCGGAGAGGATGCCCGGCTTCGTCGCGAGCTGCGCGCACATCGCCGAACTGCTCGCCCGCAGCGCCGCCTCATGCGCCTGGCTGCGCGCGTACACGGAGTAGGCCACTCCCCCGCCGGCGAGTACGAGACACATGATCACGGCGACGATCACCGAGGCGCGGGCGAGCGTCGATACGTAGCCGACCCGCCGCCGGCTGAGAATGACGGCGGCGATGCCCGCGACGAGTCCGAGCGGTGCGGCGATGATCGCAAGCACGAGCGCGATCGGCTCCAGCGGTGACCGGGATCGTGCGGACTCCGGTGCGCTCACCTGAAGATCGACGATGCCGTGACCCACCGGCACGAGGGTGCCGACCGGCGCGCTCTCCGGGGCCGGCGCACTGGCGATGAGAAAAGCGAGCGGGTCGATGGGCGCGTCGGCATGCTGGTCGGTCGCTTGCTCGCCAGGCTCCATCTACGCCCCCTCAGGACCGAGCGTATCGGGCAGCTGTGTCGCCCACGTTTCGCGTCCACACCCCAGTTCAGGGGCGTCCACACCGGCCTTCCGCGTCACTACTCGACGAAGACCCCGGCGAGCGTCTTCTTGCCGCGCCGGAGCACGACCATGCCGCCGGGGAGTGCGAGTCCCTCGATCGTGAGGGCGGCATCCTGCACCTTGACGTTGTTGACGTACACGCCGCCCTGGTCCACCGCCCGGCGTGATTCCCCGATGCTCGCGGTGAGCCCGGTGTCGACGAGCAGCTGCAAGACCGGGGCATCCCGGGTCGTCGTGGTGTTCGGCAGCTCGCGCAGCGCCGCCTCGAGGGTGGCGCCGTCGAGCCCCACGAGTTCGCCCTGGCCGAAGAGGGCGTCGGATGCCGCGATCGCCGCCGCGGTTGCCGCGGCCCCGTGCACCAGGGTCGTCACCTCCAGGGCCAGCACCTTCTGTGCCTCGCGGCGGAAGGGTTCCCCCGCCACGGCATCCGCCAGCCGGTCGATCTCGGCGCGCGGCAGGAAGCTGAAGATCTTCAGCAGCCCGATCACGTCCGCGTCGTCGGTGTTGAGCCAGAACTGGTAGAACGCGTACGGGCTGGTGAGCGACGGGTCGAGCCAGACGGCGTTGCCCTCGCTCTTGCCGAACTTGGTGCCGTCGGAATTGGTGATGAGGGGCGTGCCGATCGCGTGGGCGGTCGCCCCCTCCGCCCTGTGGATGAGGTCGGTGCCGCTCGTGAGGTTGCCCCACTGGTCGCTGCCGCCGGTCTGCAGCACGCAGCCGTAGCTGCGGTAGAGCTGCAGGAAGTCCATGCCCTGCAGGATCTGGTAGCTGAACTCGGTGTAGCTGATGCCCGCGTCGCTGTTGAGGCGGGCGCTCACCGCATCCTTCTTCAGCATGGTGCCGACACGGAAGTGCTTGCCGATGTCGCGCAGGAAGTCGATGGCGCTCATCGGCGCGGTCCAGTCCAGGTTGTTCACCAGCCGGGCCGCGCTGTCGCCCTCGAAGCTGAGGAACTTCGACACCTGCCCCTGCAGGTAGCCCACCCATTCGGCGACCGTCTCGCGGTCGTTGAGCGTGCGCTCGGCCGTCGGCCGCGGGTCGCCGATGAGTCCGGTCGACCCGCCGACCAGCCCGAGCGGCCTGTGGCCGGCGAGCTGCAGGCGGCGCATCAGCAGCAGCTGCACCAGGTTGCCGAGGTGCAGGCTGGGGGCGGTCGGGTCGAAGCCGCAGTAGAAGGTGATCGGGGAACCGGCGAGGAGTCTTCTGAGCTCCCCGGCATCCGTCGACACGTGCACGAGCCCGCGCCAGGTCAGCTCATCCCAGAGGTCGGTGAACGACGGGTCGTTCGTCTGCTGGTTCAGGACCTCGGATGCTGGCACCCGCACAGTTTATCGGCGCAGCTTCGGCGTGCTCGCCTTGTAGGGCGACACCGTCGGGTCGCCGGGGATCCAGAAGCGCCAGGGGTACGCATCCGTGCCGCCGTCGCCGGAGACGCCCGTGCGCGGGCCTGTGGCATGGGGCGACGGATGCTCCGGAAGCTCGAGCGTGAATGGCGCGTCATCGAGGCGCGCTCCCCCGTCGTCGAGCGTGATGCCGAGCGCGACGACGAGTCGCGCGGGCCCGCGGGCGAGGTCCGCGGGAGTCTTCGAAGTGTGCCGGCGGTCGCGCGCGAGGTCGAGCCCGCCGACGACCTCGCCCGCGCGCAGCAGTACAGCGGTGGCGGTGCCGGCCGGGGAGCAGACGACGTTCGCGCAGACGTGCATGCCGTAGGTGAAGTAGGTGTACAGGTGCCCGGGCTCGCCGTACATGACCGCATTGCGCCTGGTCGGCCCGCGGAAGGCGTGCGACCCCGGGTCCAGTTCGCCGAGGTAGGCCTCCACCTCGGTGAGGCGCACCGAGACGGTGCCCTCCGCTGTGGTCTTCGACAGCACGGCACCCAGGAGCGCCGGCGCGACCTCGAGCGACGGCTGGTCGAACAGCACGCGTTTGGTCACGCTCAGAAGAGCTTCACGCCGCTTCTGATCCAGATCACGATGGCGATGATCGCGAGCACCGCCGCGATGCCGAAGATGATCCACATGACGATCCGGCCGGTGCGCGTCTGCTGCTGGCGTTCCTTCTTGCGGTCCTTGCTGCTGCGGTCCTTGTCCAGGGTCATAGCTTCTCCTTTACTTCCTTCACCCGCCGGGCCAGCTGGGCACGTTGTTCGGCGACCCGGTCCGGCGCGGTGCCGCCCGCTCCGGCACGGCTGGCGATCGAGCCCTCCACCGTGAGCACACTCCGCAGTTCCGGGGTGAGGTGCGGCGAGATCGACGCGAACTCCGCGTCGCTGGGCGCGTCGAGTTCGATGCCGCGCGCCTCGCAGAAGGCCACCAGCGCGCCGGTGATCTCGTGGGCATCCCGGAACGGCACGCGCTGCTTCACCAGCCACTCGGCGACGTCGGTCGCCAGGGAGTAGCCCTGCGGGGCGAGTTCGGCCATGCGATCGGTGTGGAACTCCATCGTGCTCACCATCCCGGTGAACGCCGGCAGCAGCACCTCGAGGGTCGTGATCGAATCGAAGACCGGTTCCTTGTCCTCCTGCAGGTCGCGGTTGTACGCGAGCGGGAGGCCCTTGAGCGTCGCGAGCAGTCCGGAGAGGTTGCCGATCAGCCGGCCGGCCTTGCCGCGAGCCAGCTCCGCGATGTCGGGGTTCTTCTTCTGCGGCATGATCGACGAGCCGGTCGAGTAGGAGTCGCTCAGTGTGACGAACCCGAACTCGCGGGTGTTCCAGATGATGATCTCCTCGGCGAAGCGGGAGAGATCGATGCCCAGCTGTGCGGTGATGTAGGCGAACTCGGCCACGACATCCCGGCTGGCGGTGCCGTCGATCGAGTTCTCGACAGCCGACCCGAACCCGAGATCGGTGGCCACCCCGAGCACGTCGAGCCCGAGCGTGTTGCCGGCGAGCGCCCCCGAGCCGTACGGGGAGGAGTCCGCCCGGGCGTCCCAGTCGCGGAAGCGCTCCAGGTCCCGTACCAGCGGCCAGCAGTGCGCGAGCAGATGATGGGCCAGAAGCACCGGCTGGGCGTGCTGCAGGTGAGTACGGCCCGGCATCACCGCGGTCTCGTGCGCCACCGACTGCGCCGAGATCGCGTCGATGAGGTCGACGACCAGCGCCGAGATGCCCCGGGCATGGTCGCGCAGCAGCATGCGGGTCAGCGTCGCGATCTGGTCGTTACGGCTCCGGCCGGCGCGCAGCTTGCCGCCGAGCTCCGGCCCGGCGCGGTCGATCAGCCCGCGCTCGAGCGCCGAGTGCACGTCCTCGTCGGCCGCGGTCGGACGGAACGTGCCGTCCGTCACGGCCTGCTGCAGGTCGTCCAGGGCGGCGAGCATCCCGGCGAGTTCCTCATCCGTCAGATAACCGGCCTTCGCCAGCGCGGTCGCATGGGCCCGGGAGCCGAGGATGTCGTAGTCGGCCAGCTGCCAGTCGAAGTGCGTCGAGCGACTCAAATTCTGCAGCGCGTCCGACGGACCGGACGCGAAGCGGGCACCCCAGAGGGCGCCGGCTTCACCGGCGCGGTTCACCACTTCGTCATCAGGCATGGTCATTGCTCCGTGAGGTCTCGACAGGCTCGACCCGCTAGGACTTCGCTTCGCGGCGGGCGCTGATCTTGCTCGGCAGCGACCAGATCTCGATGAAGCCCTTCGAGAGCGACTGGTCGAAGGTGTCGCCGGTGTCGTAGGTGGCGAGATTGAAGTCGTACAGGCTCTCCGCGCTCCTCTGTCCGGTGACGACCGAGCGGCCGCCCTGCAGTTTGATGCGGATGTCGCCGGTCACATACTTCTGCGTGTCGTCGATGAAGACATCGAGCGAGCGCTTCAGGCTGGAGAACCACAGCCCGTCGTAGACCAGGTTGGACCATTCCGCCTCGACCCCGCGCTTGTAGCGGTTGAGGTCACGCTCCAGGGTGAGGCTCTCGAGCGCCTCGTGCGCCCCGATGAGCGCGATGGCGGCGGGAGCCTCGTAGACCTCGCGGCTCTTGATGCCGACCAGGCGGTCCTCGACCACATCGATGCGGCCGACGCCGTGCCTGCCGGCGAGCTCGTTCAGCTTCTCGATGATCGCCAGAGCGCTGTAGGTCACCCCGTCGATCGCCACCGGGATGCCGGACTCGAAGGTGATCGTGATCTCGTCGGCGGGCTTCTCCACCGACGGGTCCTGGGTGTACTCGTAGATGTCCTCGATCGGGGCGTTCCACGGGTCCTCGAGGAAGCCGGTCTCCACCGCACGACCCCAGACGTTCTTGTCGATCGAGTACGGGCTGGCGGCGCTCTGGCGAATCGGCAGGTCGTGCTCGTTCGCGTAGACGATCGCCTTGTCGCGGGTGAGCGCCAGGTCGCGCACCGGGGCGATGCTGGTGAGCTCAGGGGCGAGCGCGGCGACCGCGGCCTCGAAACGCACCTGGTCGTTGCCCTTGCCGGTGCAGCCGTGGGCGACCGAGTCCGCGCCGAGCTGCTTCGCCAGGATCGCCAGGTGCTTCGCGATCACCGGGCGGCTAAGCGCCGAGACCAGCGGGTAGCGCTTCTGGTAGAGGGCGTTCGCCTTGAGGGCTGGCATGAGGAAGTCGTCCGCGAACTCGTCCTTCGCGTCGACGACGACCGCGTCCACGGCGCCGCAGTCCAGAGCGCGCTGGCGGATGTCCTCCATGTCCTCGCCGCCCTGCCCGACATCGACGGCGAGGGCCACGACCTCCTTGCCGGTCGCATCCTTCAGCCAGCCGATGCCGACCGAGGTGTCGAGACCGCCCGAATATGCGAGGACGACGCGTTCTGCCATTTCTGTTGCTCCTAGTCAGATCGTTGCAAGTTTATGGTGGTGAGGTCTCGACACGCTCGACCCGCCTATTGCGAGAGCAGCCAGACGAGCAGGGCCTTCTGGGCGTGCAGGCGGTTCTCCGCCTCATCCCAGATGACGCTCTGCGGGCCGTCGATCACGTCGGCGGTCACCTCGTAGCCGCGGTCCGCGGGCAGGCAGTGCAGGAAGAGCGCGTCCGGCTTCGCGAGACTCATCAGGTCGGAGTCGACCCGGTACTGCGCCAGGTCGACCAGGCGCTGTGCCTTCTCCTCCTCCTTGCCCATCGAGACCCAGGTGTCGGTGACCACGACATCCGCGCCCGCGACGGCCTCGATCGGGTCAGTGTAGATGGTGATCGAGCCCCCGGTCGTCGCGGCGATCGCGTCGGCGTCCGCCACCACGTCGTTCCTGGGGAGGTAGTCGACCGGGCAGGCGACGCGCACGTGCATCCCGGCGGTCGCGCCGGCGAGCAGGTAGGAGTGCACCATGTTGTCCGCGCCGTCGCCGACGAAGGTGAGGGTGAGGCCCTTCAGTTCGCCGCGGTGCTCACGGATCGTCATGAGGTCGGCGAGCAGCTGGCAGGGGTGGAAGTCGTCGGAGAGCGCATTGATCACGGGCACGGTGGTGCCCTTCGCCATCTGCTCCAGCCCGGACTGGGCGTAGGTGCGCCAGACGATCGCCGCCACCTGGCGCTCGAGCACGCGGGCGGTGTCGCTCGGGCTCTCCTTGCCGCCGAGCTGGCTGCTGGCGGTGGAGATGATGAGCGGCTCTCCCCCGAGGTCAGCGATACCGACCGCGAAAGAGACCCGCGTGCGGGTGGATGACTTGTCGAAGATCACGGCGACGGTCTGCGGGCCGGCGAGTGGCGTCACCTGCCAGCGGTCGGTCTTGAGTGTCTCTGCCAGTTCGAGGATCTCGGCCTGCTCGGCCGGGCTCAGGTCGTCGTCGCGGAGGAAGTGCCGGGTCACGCTACCGCCTCCAGTGCCCGGGCGAACAGCACGCCGAATTCCGCGATCTCGGAATCGCCGACGACCAGCGGCGGGGCGATGCGGATGCTCGAGTCGTTGGGCGCATTGACGATCAGGCCCAGCTCGAACGCCGTCGCCGCCAGCTCGTTCGCGACCGGCTTCGTGAGCCCCACCCCGACCAGGATTCCCTGGCCGCGGATCTCGGACACCAGTGGCGAGCCGATGTCGGCGATGACGGCCCGCAGCTGCTCCCCGCGCATCCTCGCGTTCTCGATGAGTCCCGCTCGCTCGATCTCCCCGAGCACGGCGTTGCCGGCCGCGGTCGCCAGCGGGTTGCCGCCGAAGGTGGTGCCGTGCTGTCCGGGCCCGAACAGCTCGGATGCCGCCCCGAAGGTGACGAGCGCACCGATCGGCACTCCCCCGGCGATTCCCTTCGCGACGCACAGCGCGTCGGGCATGATGCCCTCCTGCTGGAACGCGAACCAGGTGCCGGTGCGGCCGACGCCGGTCTGGATCTCGTCGAGGATGAGCAGCGCCCCGAATTCGGTGGCCAGCTCCCGCGCGCGCGTGAGGAAGCCCTCCGGCAGGTCGAGAACGCCGGCCTCGCCCTTGATCGGCTCGATGAAGATGGCGGAGACGGTGTCATCCATCGCCCGCTCCAGCTCCTCGATCGTGGTGCCGATGTGTTCCACACCCGGCAGCAGCGGCTCGAAGTCCTCGCGCAGCGCGGCCTTGCCGGTGAGCGACAGCGACCCCATCGTGCGGCCGTGGAAGGAGTTGACGAGGGAGATGATGCGCCGGCGGCGGCCGTCGCCCCGGTTGAGCCGCGCCAGCTTGATGGCGGCCTCGATCGATTCGGCGCCCGAGTTGCAGAAGAAGACGCGACCCGCGTCGCCGGCACCGGTGATGCGCAGCAAGCGTTCCGCCAGCTCGAGCTGCGGCCGGCTGGCGAAGTAGTTCGACACGTGCGCGATCGTCGCGACCTGGTCGCTCACCGCCGTCACCAGTACCGGGTGGGCATGACCGAGGGCGTTCACGGCGATGCCGGCGAGGAAGTCGAGGTACTTCCTGCCGTCGACATCCCAGACGTAGCAGCCCTCGCCGCGCTCGAGCATTGCCTGCGGCGGCGCGAGGGTGCCCATCATGGCGGAGGAGAAACGTTCTCTCCAGTTGTCGGGCGCACTCATGATCTCTCCTTAACGGGCACGACCTCCGTGCCGGAACCGCTGGTGGTGAACGCCTCGAGCAGCACGGAGTGCTGCATCCGTCCGTCGATGATGGCCGCCTTCGGAACCCCGCCATCGACCGCCTCAAGGCAGGCGGTCATCTTCGGGATCATGCCCGACTCGAGGGAGGGCAGCAGCCGGCGCAGCTCGGTGGCGTCGATCGACGTGACCAGCGACTCGCGGTCGGGCCAGTCACGGTAGAGGCCGGCGACATCCGTGAGGATGATGAGTTTCTCCGCCCCGAGTGCGACGGCCAGCGAGGCGGCGGCCGAGTCGGCATTCACGTTGAGGGACTGGCCATCGGCATCCGGCGCGATGGACGACACGACCGGGATCTGGCCGGCGTCGATGATGGCGGTGACGACCGCCGGGTTCACCTCGGTGACGTCGCCCACGAATCCGAGGTCGACCTGCTCACCGTCGACCAGGGTGCCGCGGCGGGTGCCGGTGAACAGCCCGTCGGTCTCGCCGGACACCGCCTGCGCGAGGTCGCCGTGCTCGTTTATCAGTGTCGCGAGTTCGGGGCCGACCTCACCGGCAAGCACCTCGCGCACGACCTGGATCGCCTCGGTGTTGGTGACCCGGAGTCCGCCACGGAATTCGCTGAGGATGCCCCGCGCCGCCAGCGCCGCCGAGATCTGCGGGCCGCCGCCGTGCACGACCACGGGATGCACGCCCACCTGCTTGAGGAACACCATGTCTTCGGCGAACGAGCGCTTGAGCTCGTCATCCACCATGGCGTTGCCACCGAACTTCACGACGATGGTGCGCCCGTGGAAGCGGCGCAGCCAGGGCAGAGCCTCGATGAGCGTCGCCGCCTTGGCCGCGGCATCCACGTGGTCCGGATCGCTGATGTGTTTGGCCATCAGCTGGAGTACGCGCTGTTCTCGTGCACGTAGTCGTGCGTGAGGTCGTTGGTGCGGATGGTCGCCGTCTCATCGCCCGCCTTCAGGTCGATGACGACGTGCACCTCGCGCCCGCTGAGGTCGACGAGGTCGCGCGACTGGTCGGGCTCGCCCCGGTGCGCCACCCGCACCCCGTTCATGGTCACGTCGATGTCGTACGGGTCGAACGCGGCGCTCGTCGTGCCGACCGCGGCCAGCACCCGGCCCCAGTTGGGATCGTTCCCGAACACCGCCGCCTTGAACAGGTTGTTACGGGCGACCGCGCGGCCGACCTCGACGGCGTCGTCCTCGCTGGCGGAGTTGACCACCTCGATCGTGATGTCGTGCGACGCGCCCTCCGCGTCCTGTTGCAGCAGCACGGCGAGCTGCGCGCACGCCTCCGTGAGGGCAGCGGTGAAGGTCTCCGCGGTGGGCACGACCCCGGATGCCCCGGACGCCAACAGCGTCACGGTGTCGTTGGTCGACATGCAGCCGTCCGAGTCGAGCCGATCGAACGTGACGCGGGTGGCGGCGCGGAGGGAGGCGTCGAGCTGCGCGGCGGGAACGTCCGCGTCGGTCGTGATGACGACGAGCATCGTGGCGAGGCCGGGCGCCAGCATGCCTGCGCCCTTCGCCATGCCGCCGATGGACCATCCGCCGCTCTCCACCACGACCTGCTTCGGGTGGGTGTCGGTGGTCATGATGGCGGTCGCCGCATCCGTGCCGCCGTCGGCGCTCAGCGCGGCGAACGACGAGCGGATGCCGGCGGTCATCTTCTCGAGGTCGAGCTGCTCCCCGATGAGGCCGGTCGAGCACACCACCACGTCGCTCGCCGAGACGCCGAGTTCCTGTGCGGTCAGTTCGGCGGACGAGTGCGTCACCTGGAAGCCCTGCGCGCCGGTGTAGCAGTTGGCGCCGCCCGAGTTGAGCAGCACGGCCGAGACGATGCCGTCGGCGACGACCTGCTTCGACCAGATCACCGGGTTCGCGAGGGAACGATTGCTGGTGAACACGGCGGCGGCCGCCTGCCGCGGTCCGCGGTTCACGACCAGGGCGACGTCGAGGCCGCCCGAGTGCTTGAGTCCGGCGGCGACGCCGGCCGCCTCGAAGCCTTTCGCATGGGTCACGCTCACGGTGCCACCCCGTCCGTCGGGAGACCCGTGGTCTCGCTGATTCCGAGCGCGATGTTGGCGGACTGGATCGCCGCGCCCGCGGTGCCCTTCATGAGATTGTCGAGCGCGGTCACCACGACGACCCGGCCGACCGCCTCGTCGACCGCGAGGCCCATGAGCGCGGTGTTCGCGCCGACGGTGTCACCGGATCGCGGCATCGAACCCTCGGGCAGCAGCTGCACGAAGGGCTCGTCGGCGTAGGCGTCCTCCCACGCTGTTCTGACCGCCGCGGCACTCGTGCCCGGCGTGATCCGCGCGGTCGAGGTCGCGAGGATGCCGCGCGACATCGGCACGAGAACCGGCGTGAACGAGATGGTCGGCTCGGCAGCCCCGGCCGCCCGCAGTGCCTGCAGGATCTCCGGGATGTGCCGGTGGGTCCCGCCGACCGCGTAGGGGTTCGCCGAGCCGAGGATCTCGCTCGCCAGGTTCGGCAGCTTCAGGCTCTTGCCCGCTCCGGACGGGCCCACGGCCAGCACGGAGACCAGGTCCCTCTCCTCGATCACGCCGGCCGCGATGCCCGGGGCGAGGGAGAGCGAGACGGTGCTCGCGTTGCAGCCGGGGGCGGCGATGCGCTTCACGCCGGCAAGGCCGGCGCGCTGCTTGCCCGTGCCGACGATGAGTTCGGGCACGCCGTACGCCCAGGTGCCGAAGTACTCGCCGCCGTAGAACTGCGCCCAGGCCGCGGCATCCGTCAGTCGGTGATCGGCGCCGCAGTCGACGACGAGCGTGTCCGCGGACAGCTGTGCGGCGAGCTCCCCCGAGGCGCCGTGCGGCAGCGCGAGGAAGACCACGTCGTGTCCGGCGAGGCTCTGCGGCGTCGTGTCGACGAGCTCGAGGTGGGCGAGCGAGCGCAGGTGCGGCTGCACCGAGACGAGCGGTTGCCCGGCGTTCGAGTACGCGGTCACCGTGGTGACCTCGAAGTCGGGATGGGCGGCAAGCAGCCTCAGCAGCTCACCACCGGCGTAGCCGCTGGCACCTGCCACGGCGACGGTATAGGACATGGTTCACGCCTTTTCGAGTGAGTGGACGGGGAGTCGGTCCGGCGGCGCTCACGCGAATCTGGTGCCAGTGGCAGCGGATCGGCTCTAGAGCGTCGCCTTCAGTCGCTCGTCGCGACGGCGCAGCGGACGGCGCACGACGGTGCGACGCTCGTCCAGTCCGGTCACGCGGTTGTTGTCCACGGGTCGAGCATAGTGGAAAGTCTCACTCCCGGACGGTCGCTCCGTAGCGGGCGGACGCCAGGGAGGCACCCGCCAGCTTCGCCTCGGAGGCCTCGGCGGCGGTCAGCGTGCGATCCGGTGCGCGGAAGCGCAGCGCCAGCGTGATCGACTTGCGGCCCTGCGGCACTCCGTCACCGCGATAGTCATCCACCAGCCGCGCGTGCTCCAGAAGTTCTCCGGCACCCTCGACGACAGCGGCGAGCACGTCGCCCGCCGGTATCTCGGCCGGTACCACCAGCGACAGGTCCTGCGTCGCCGCCGGGAACCCGGCGATCGCCGTCGGCGACACCTCCGGCCGCGCCAGCTCGATGAGCAGGCCGAGGTCGACCTCGAGCACGGCGACCACGCGGGGCAGGTCGAGCTTTTCCGCCAGTGCTGGCAGCAGTTCGCCCGCCACGCCCACGACACGGTCCCCCCCGTCCATGTCACGGACCAGCAACTCCGCCGTGCGGCCGGGGTGCAGCGCGGGATGCGCACCCTGACGGATGCCGAGCGGGGCATCCACCGCGGCGGCCAGCTGGCGGGCGGCGTCCAGGGCATCCGCGACACCGTACGCCGCCGCCGCCGCGCCCGGCTGCTTCTCGCTCGAGGATCCGAGCATCAGGGCGGAGACGTGCAGTGGCTGCGGCGGGATACTCTCCAGCAGCGCGGCCAGCTCCCGCTCGGTCGGGCGCGCGACACCCGACGGCAGCGGACCACTTCCGTAGGCGACGCCGGCCTCGGGCCGCACCACCGAGCCGACCTCGAACAGGCCCAGGTCGACGAGCCCGCGCGACAGGTTGCGGCGGGCGACCTCGATGAGGCCCGGGATGAGAGAGGTGCGCAGGAAGGGCGCCTCGTTGTCGAGCGGGTTGGCGAGCCGGATGGCGGACGCCTGCCCGAAGGTCTCGTTGGCGGCGGCGTTCACGAAGGGGTTCGACAGCACCTCGACGAGCCCGTTGGCGGCGAGAACCTGGGCCGCCGAGCGGCGCAGGCGCTGCTCGCGGGTGAGCCCGCGGCCGGGCGGCGCGACCGGCAGCACGGCCGGGATGCGGTCGTAGCCGACGATGCGGGCGACCTCCTCCACCAGCGTGGCCTTGTCGGTGAGGTCGGGCCGCCAGCTCGGCGGGGGGACGCCGAGTCCGCCGGGGGTCTTCTCGACAGTGCCGCCGATGTCGGTGAGCGTGGCGAAAACCTCGTCGTCCGAGTAGTCCGCCCCGGTGAGCGCGTTCACGTAGCCGTCGGGGAGTTCGATCGGCTTCGCCTGCTCGACCTCGTAGAGGCGCGAGCCGACGTCGGTCGCCGTGCCGCCGGCCAGCTCGACCAGCAGCTCGACCACGCGGGCGGCCGCCGCATCCGCGACATCCGGGTCGACACCGCGCTCGAAGCGCCGGGACGCCTCGCTCGGCAGCTTGTGCCGCCGGGCGCTGCGCGCGATCGACACCGGGTCGAAGTTCGCGGCCTCGACCAGTACATTCGTCGTCGAGCTGGAGATCTCTGTCGAAGCCCCGCCCATCACACCGGCGAGGCCGATCGGGCCCGACCCGTCCGTGATCAGCAGGTCCTGCGGGTCGAGCGCCCGCGCCTGGCCGTCGAGGGTCTCCAGCTTCTCGCCCCTCGCGGCACGGCGCACGACGAACCCGCCGCTGACCTTGTCCAGATCGTAGCCGTGGATGGGCTGGCCCAACTCGAGCATCACGTAGTTGGTGATGTCGACCACCAGCGAAATCGACCGGATGCCGGCGAGCACCAGGCGCGCGATCATCCAGGCGGGAGTCGGGCGGGTCGGGTCGACCCCGCGGACCACCCGGGTCACGAAGACGGAGGCACCGATGCGGTCACGGATGGGAGCGTTGTCGGCGATGGTGACGTCGAACCCGGTCGCTGAGCCTGTCGAAGCGCCCGATGCGGGGTCGCGGAAGGGCGCACCCGTGGCGTGAGCGTATTCGCGCGCGATGCCGCGGATGGAGAACGCGTAGCCGCGGTCGGGCGTGACGTTGACCTCGACGGCCCAGTCGTCCAGGCCGAGCAGTTTCGCCGCGTCGGTGCCCACCTCGGGGTCGAGCCCCAGGTCGGCGAGCCGCAGGATGCCGGCGTGCTCGTCGCCGAGGCCCAGTTCGCGAGCGGAGGCGATCATGCCGTCGGAGACGTGACCATACGTCGTGCGCGCCGCTATGGGGAACGGACCTGGCAGCACGGCTCCCGGCAGCGAGACCACGACCTTGTCGCCGACGGCGAAATTGTGTGCGCCGCAGACGATTCCTCGGGGCTCGGCCTCGCCGACATCCACCTGGCACCAGTTGATGGTCTTGCCGTTGGACTGCGGCTCCGGAGTGAACGAGAGCACCTGCCCGACGACGACCGGCCCGGTCACACCGAAGCTGTGGACGTCCTCCTCTTCCAGGCCGACCTTGACGAGCGCGGCGTGGACGTCATCGGGGGTCGCGTCGAGCGGCACGTCGACGACTTCGCGCAGCCAGGAGACCGGAACGCGCATCAGACCACCAGCCCGAACTGCTCGGAGAAGCGGATGTCGCCCTCCACCATGTCCCGCATGTCGTTGAGGTCGTTGCGGAACTGCAGGGTGCGCTCGATCCCCATGCCGAAGGCGAAGCCCTGGTACACATCCGGGTCGATACCGGCCGCGCGCAGCACGTTGCGGTTCACCATGCCGCAACCGCCCCACTCCACCCAGCGGGCGCCGCCCTTCGCGTTCGGCTGCCAGACATCCATCTCGGCGCTCGGCTCGGTGAACGGGAAGTAGTTGGGCCGCAGGCGGATCTTCGCCCCCGCGCCGAACATGATGCGGGCGAAGTGCTCGAGGGTGCCGCGCAGGTGCGCCATGGTCAGGCCCCGGTCGATCGCGATCCCCTCCACCTGGTGGAACACCGGGGTGTGCGTGGCGTCCAGCTCATCGGTGCGGAACACCTTGCCGGGCGAAATGACATACACCGGCAGCTCGCGGGTGAGCAGCGAGCGGATCTGCACCGGACTGGTCTGCGTGCGCAGCAGCAGGTGCGAGTCGACCGGCTCGACGAAGAAGGTGTCCTGCATCGCGCGAGCGGGGTGGTCCTCATCGAAGTTGAGCGCGTCGAAGTTGAACCACTCGTTCTCGAGCTCGGGACCCTCCGCGATCTCCCAGCCCATGCCGATGAAGATGTCGCCGATCGCCTCCTGCAGAAGGGAGAGCGGATGCCGCGCCCCCGTCACCCTGCGCGACGGCAGCGCCGTCACGTCGACGGCCTGCTCGGCGAGCCGCTTCGCGTCCTCGACGGCGAACAGCTCCGCCTCGCGCTCGGCGAAGGCCTGGTTCACGGTGCCCCGGGCCTGGCCGACGAGCTTGCCGGCGACCGCCTTCTGGTCGGCCGCGACATCGCGCATCGCCGCGTTCAGCTTCGCCAGTGGCGAACCCTCGCCGAGGTGGGCGGACTTGACGGTCTTGAGCGTCGCGAGGTCCGTCGCGGCGGCGATCGCGGCGAGAGCGGTCGTCACGGCGGCGTCGACGGCCGCCTCGGTGATGGGTTCTGACACGGGTCCCAAGCTTAATAGGTCAGGGATGCTGGGCGAACGCGCTCTCGTACAGGCAGACCGACGCGGCGGTGGCCAGGTTCATCGACTCGGCGTGGCCGTAGATGGGGACGGTGATCGCGCGGTCGGCGAGTGCGAAGTGCTCATCGCTCAGGCCCCGGGCCTCATTGCCGAACAGCCAGACGGTCGGCCCATCGAGCGCGCCGGCGCGCCGCGCGCTCAGCAGGTCGCCGCCCTTGATGTCCGCGGCGAGCACCGACAGCCCGCTCTCGTGCGCCCGCTCCAGCACCGACTCGAGCTCGGCACCGATGGCCACCGGCAGGTGGAAGATCGACCCGGTGGACGCGCGGACCACCTTCGGGTTGTAGACGTCGACGCTGCGGCCGGTGAGGATCACGCCGTCCGCTCCCGCGGCATCCGCCGCCCGGATGATGGTGCCCGCGTTGCCGGGGTCGCGCACCTCCTCGAGCACCGCAACCAGCTTCGCGCCGGCGAGGATGTCCTTCACCGAGGTGGGGAACTGCCGGCACACCGCCACGATGCCCTGCGGGGTGACCGTGTCGGCCATCGTCTCGAGCACGTGCTCCGTCACGAACTCGACCTCGATGCCTGCTGCGGCAGCGGCATCCGCTATCGCCGTGTACTTGTCGAGCGCGGTGGGCGTCGCGAACAGCTCGACCATGAGGTCGGGCCGGTACGTGAGCGCCTCGGAGACGGCCTGCGGTCCTTCGAGCATGAACAGGCCTGTCGTGGCGCGCGCCTCCCGCTTGGCGAGTTTGGCGACACTGCGAACCCGGGGGGATCGCGGATTATCGAGCACGTGGCTCATCCTAGGTACCACGGCTTAACGCCGGGTGGAGGCGCGCGAAAGGCCCGGTCAACAGAGCCGACCGGGCCTTCGGGAGACACGCTACGCGCTGACCTTCGGCGCCGAGGTGTCGGCGGGGAGGGCGGCTTTGGCCGTCGCGACCAGGGCGGCGAACGTGGCGGGCTCGGTGATCGCCAGGTCGGCGAGGATGCGGCGGTCGACGCCGACCCCGGCCAGGTTCAGGCCCTGGATGAGACGGTTGTAGGTGAGGCCGTTCGCACGGGACGCGGCATTGATGCGCTGGATCCACAGGCGGCGGAAGTCGCCCTTGCGCGCACGGCGGTCGCGGTACGCGTAGACGAGGGAGTGGGTGACCTGCTCCTTGGCCTTGCGGTACAGGCGCGAACGCTGTCCGCGGTAACCGGAGGCGCGCTCCAGGATGACCCTGCGCTTCTTGTGGGCGTTGACCGCCCTCTTTACTCGTGCCATTTCACTGTTCCTTTAAGTCGCGTCGGCGTTACTTGCCGAGAAGTCTCTTGATGGCCTTGACGTTGGCCGGGGCGATCTGCTCATCGGTGTTCAGGCGGCGCTTACGCTGGCCCGACTTGACCTCCAGGTTGTGGCGCATGCCAGCCTGCTGCTTCATGATCTTTCCGCTGCCGGTGACCTTGAATCGCTTCTTGGTTCCCGAGTGCGTCTTCTGCTTCGGCATTTCTCTCCTTGGTTGGTAGGACTACTCGGCTGCGGCCGGCTTGGGTGCGGCCTTCGGCTTCGGTGCCGCAGCGGGCTTGGGGGCAGCGGATGCCGCGGCCGGCTTGGGAGCGGCTGCGGGCTTCGCGGCGGCAGCGGGCTTCGCCGCGGCTGCGGCGGGCTTTTCGGCGGCGGGCTTCGCGGC
>FSWJ01001046.1_pt1 | contig 17023 bp, 11 predicted proteins | sample 1637851 | NCBI WGS metagenome assembly FSWJ01 (sample SAMEA3914789, study PRJEB12502) | metagenome | biome: forest; material: soil | place: Canada | collected 2011-07-03 | depth 0.3 m | reverse complement strand
GCGACGAACTCGACGTACTCGCGGATCGTCTCCCACTCGCTCTCGCCCTGGACGACGAGCTTGCTGAAGTCCTCGTTGAAGACGTCGCGCACGACCTTGATGACGAGGTCGGGCTCGGCGTGCAGGAGCTTCGGGGCGCCACCGGCGCCCTTGGCCTTGATGACCTCCCACTGGGCCTGCAGGCGGCGGACGTCCTTGCCGATCTCCTCCTCGGACGCGCCCTCAGCGGCGGTCCGGATGATGACCCCGGCGCCCTCCGGCACGACGTTCTTGAGGATGTTCTTGAGGCGGGTGCGCTCGTTCTCGGGCAGCTTGCGGCTGATCCCGGTCATCGAGCTCTCCGGCACGTAGACCAGGTAGCGGCCCGGCAGGCTGATCTGGCTCGTCAGGCGGGCGCCCTTGTGACCGATCGGGTCCTTGCTGACCTGGACCAGGACCTCCTGGCCGGACTTCAGCGCCTGCTCGATCTTGCGGCTGCCCGAGGACATCCCGTCCCAGTTGACCTCGCCGGCGTAGAGGACCGCGTTGCGGCCCTTGCCGATGTCGACGAACGCCGCCTCCATGCTCGGGAGCACGTTCTGCACCCGGCCGAGGTACACGTTCCCGGCGTACGACGTGGCGCTGGCCTTGGTGACGTAGTGCTCGACGAGGATGCCGTCCTCGAGGACCGCGATCTGGGTGCGGTCGCCCTTCTGGCGCACGACCATCTGGCGGTCGACGGCCTCGCGCCGGGCCAGGAACTCGGCCTCGGTGAGGATCTGGGCGCGGTTGCGTCCGGAGTCGCGGCCCTCCTGGCGGCGGACCCGCTTGGCCGCCATCCGCGTCGAGCCGCTGATCCCGCGCACGCCGTCCTCGTCGGCGGCACCTCCGCCGTCCCGGTTGCGGGTGCGCTGGCGCTGCTGGCCACCACCGCCCTGACCGGGCTCGCGGACGTGCACGACCGTCGGGACGTCGTCGTCGCCGTCGGCCCCGGCCGCACCCCCGCCGGTACGGCGGCGGCGACGGCGACGGCGGGTGCCGGCGGCACCGGTGCCCTCGCTGCCCTCTTCGTCCTCGTCCTCGTCACCGTCGGCGCCCTCGGCGTCCTCGGTGCTCTCGTCCTCGCTGCCGGCCTCGCCGTCGGGGCGGCGGCCCCTGCCGCGGCGGCCGCGGCGGCGGCGGCGGGCACCGGCACCGGTGCCCGTGCCGTCCTCGCTGTCGTCGGTGTCGTCGGTGTCGTCGCTCTCGGTCGCCTCGAGGTCGTCGGTCGCGGCGAGCAGGGCTGCCGCACTGGCCGCCCCGGCCGTGCCGGCGCGGCGGCGTGGTCGCGGCGCCGCGACCTCGTCGGCCGTCGCCGCTGCCTTCCTGGGCCGCGCGGGGGCAGCCGTCTCCTCGGGTGCCTGGAAGGTCACCACGACGGCCGGCGCACGGCTGCGCCGCCGGGCGGTGCCCGGCTCCTCGGGCGACGGCGCCGCGAACGCCGCGGCCCCGGTGGCGCCGTCGGCGTCGTCCGCGTCGTCCGCGGTCAGGTCCACCGGCTCGTCGGCGAGGTCGTCCGGCACGCCGGCTTCGGGCTGCTGTGCGGTCCCGGACGCCTTGGGGGCGGCCTTCTTGCGGGGGGCCGCCTTCTTGGCCGGTGCCTTCTTGGCGGCCTTCCTGGGCTTGTCCTCGTCCGCCGGGGCGGGCTGGTCGGCCTCCGGGACGTCCTCGGACGGGACGGGGGCCGCGGCGGCCTTGGTGGCGCGGCGCCGGGGGGCCTTCTTGGGGGCGGCGTCGGGGGCGTCCACGGCAGGTCCGGCCGTCGGGCCCGAGGTGTCCGTGGTGGTCGGGTCGGTCAGGGTGCCCACTGCCGCAGGCGCGTCAGTGGTGTCGTTCGGCTCGTTGTCGAGCACAGGGCTCCGGTCCGGTCGCCGTGTGACGCTGCCACGACGACCAGTGGGTCGTTCCCGCGCCGACCAGGTCGGCTGACGCGGGTGCACAAGTCTGAAGGTGCGCCTAGCTGGGGTGCTGGGCGCCGACGGCTTCGTCGGCCTGTCGCGTTGCCCCGACAGTCGCGCCGGGGTTTCCGGCGGCGACGCGATCGGGTGCGAGCGGGTCGGCGACCTCACCCTCCACCGTGAGCGGGCCCTGTGCGAGCCGCGTGGCCGCAGGCGGCACGGGCGTCACGAGGTCGCTCACGGAGCGGAGTCCGGCGAGGATGTCGTCGGGTCGTACGGCAGGCGTCACGTGCTGCACGACCACGCCCAGTATCGCACAGCCGTCACCTGGCGTTGCCGTCATCGACACCACAGCGCCACGCGCGTCGAACACGCGCCGCCCGTTCTTGGTCATCCGTTCGACCTCGACGGACTCCGCGGCCCGGAAGGCCTCGACGGCGTCCCGCAGGTCCGGGAGCGCCACGCCGGCGAGCACGACCTCCCACCGGCTGGCCTGCACCCGGTCCGGGAGGGAGGTACCGGGCTCCGCCTCGACGGCCTCGAGCAGGTCGATGCCGTCGGGCAGGCTGGCGTCGAGAGCACGCCTGACGTCGTCGGGCTCGCGGTGCTCGGCGAGCGCGATCTCGACGTACTCCGCCTCGCTCGCCACGCCTGTCGCGGCCGCACCCACCCAGCTGATCTTGGGATGGGGCGAGAACCCCGCGCTGAAGGCCATCGGCACCTCGGCCCGGCGCAGTGCGCGTTCGAACACGCGCGCGATGTCGCGGTGGCTCGTGAAGCGCAGCCGCCCGCGCTTGGCGTAACGGAGGCGGAGGCGCTGGACGGGGGGCGGCGGCGGGGCGCCAGGGGGCTGCTTGGACACGGTGCTCCGAGGCTACCGGGGGCGGCGCGCCGTACCGCCTCGCCCGGCGGACGGCTTCCGTCGTACCGGGGAGCTAGACGACGGAGAGCGGGAGGAGCTTCCGGCCGGTCGGACCGACCTGGATCTCGGTGCCCAGCTGCGGGCACACGCCGCAGTCGAAGCACGGGATCCAGCGACAGTCGTCGAGGTCCTGCTCGGCGAGCGCCTCCTGCCAGTCCGACCAGAGCCAGTTCTTGTCGAGCCCGGAGTCCAGGTGGTCCCAGGGCAGGACCTCGAGCTCGTCGCGCTCGCGGGTGGTGTACCAGGCCACGTCGACGCCGATGGCCTCCGCAGCGGCCATCCAGCGCTCGTAGGAGAAGTGCTCGCTCCAGCCGTCGAACCTGCCGCCCTGGCGCCAGACCTCCTCGATCAGGGCGCCGATCCGCCGGTCGCCCCGGCTGAGGAGCCCTTCGACCTGGCCGGGCTTGCCGTCGTGGTAGCGGAAGCCGATGGCCTTCGCCGTGCTCCTGTCGTCACGGATCGCGTCCTTGAGCAGGTGCAGGCGGCGGTCGATGGTCTCCGGGTCGGCCTGCGACGCCCACTGGAACGGGGTGTGGGCCTTGGGCACGAACCCACCGATCGAGACCGTGCACTTGACGTCCTTCGTCCCCGTCGCGGCACGTCCTGCGCGGATCACTTCCCTTGCCATCTCGGCGATCTCGAGGACGTCCTCGTCGGTCTCGGTGGGGAGCCCGCACATGAAGTAGAGCTTCACCTGGCGCCAGCCGGCCGAGTAGGCCGCGGTCACGGTGGCGACGAGGTCGTCCTTGGTCACCATCTTGTTGATGACCTTGCGGAGCCGCTCGGACCCGCCCTCGGGGGCGAAGGTCAGCCCTGAGCGGCGGCCGTTGCGGGACAGCTCCTGCGCGAGGTCGATGTTGAACGCGTCGACCCTGGTGCTGGGCAGGGACAGCGAGGTCTGGGTGCCCTCGTAGCGGTCGGCGAGACCCTTCGCGATGTCGCCGATCTCGGAGTGGTCCGCGCTGCTCAGGCTCAGCAGGCCGACCTCCTCGTATCCGGTCGCCTCGAGACCGGCCTTGACCATCTCGCCGATGCCGGTGATGGAGCGCTCGCGCACCGGGCGGGTGATCATGCCCGCCTGGCAGAAGCGGCACCCGCGGGTGCAGCCGCGGAAGATCTCGACGCTCATCCGCTCGTGCACGGTCTCGGCCAGCGGGACGAGCGGCTGCTTCGGGTAGGGCCACTCGTCGAGGTCCATGACGGTGCGCTTGCGGACCCGCCACGGCACGTCGGGGTGATTGGGGGCGACCCGCTGGATCCGGCCGTCGTCGAGGTACGTCACGTCGTAGAAGCGCGGGACGTAGACGCCGCCGGTCTTCGCCAGCTCGAGCAGGGTGTCGTGCCGGTCGAGGTTGTGGCGCTTCGCCCGCTTGAGGATCTCGGTGATCTCGAGCACGGCCTGCTCGCCGTCGCCGAGGACCGCGGCATCGATGAAGTCGGCGATCGGTTCGGGGTTGAACGCCGCGTGCCCGCCGGCGAGGACGATCGGGTCGTCCTCGGTCCTGTCCGAGGCATGCAGCGGGATGCCGGCCAGGTCGAGGGCCTCCACCATGTTGGTGTAGCCCAGCTCGGTCGAGAAGCTGACGCCCAGCACGTCGAAGGCCTTCACCGGCCGGTGCGCGTCGATGCTGAAGGCCGGGACGCCGTTCTCCCGCATCAGCTTCGCGAGGTCGGGCCAGACGGAGTAGGTGCGCTCGGCGAGGACCCCTGGCTGCTCGTTGAGCACCTCGTAGAGGATCATGACGCCCTGGTTGGGCAGCCCGACCTCGTACGCGTCCGGGTACATCAGGCACCAGCGGACCATCTCGCTGCCGTCGGCGGCGTCCCAGTCCTTGACCTGGGAGTTCAGCTCGCCACCGACGTACTGGATCGGCTTGCCGACCTGGGGCAGCAGCTTCTCCAGCCGGGGGAACAGGCTCTCGACGGGCATGCGCCCAGGCTACGTGCCCTCGCCCCCGTCGCCGACTCCCTGTTGTGCGGGCTCCGCAGCAGACGCGCCGGCGATTCCCGTGCCAAGGCCGCACAAGACAGCTCCGGTACGGCGGCGGGCGGCCCTGGCCGGCAGCTGTCCACAGATCCGCGGCGACCCGGCCGCGACCCGCGCAGCCGGGCCAGGCTCTCCGCGTGACCGACCTGACGTCGTTGGGAGCGTCCACGATGGGCGTGTGGACCCGTCGCGGGGCGCTCGACCTCCTCACCCGCGGCACGATCGGCCACCTCCTCGCCACCGGCACCTGGCAGAGGGTCTTCCGCGGCGTCTACGCAGACGGCGGGTACGTGCTGTCACCCGAGCAGCGCGCCTTCGCCGCGCTCCTCGCCACCGGCGGGGCCGAGCCTGTCCCCCTCGGCGGGCCCCGGCCCGACGGCACCCCGCGCAGGCGCATCGTCGCGGCGGCCTGCGGGCGCACCGCCGCGCGTGTGTGGGGGTATCCCCTGGTCGACGACGACGACCCGGCGACGGGCGGCACCGAGCGCTTCGTGCACGACGTCCACACCTGGCGGGCGTGCGCGCCGGTCACGCAGCCGCCCGCGCCGGGCGAGCCTCGTGGACACGAGCTGCGCAGGCACCGGCTGACGCTCCTGCCGGGCGAGCTGGTCCGCCACCCCAGCGGGGTCTGGCTCACCGGGCCGGTCCGGACGGCCCTCGACTGCGTGCTGCTGCTCGGGCACGAGGCAGGTGTGTGCGTCCTGGACGACGGGCTCCACCGCGGCCTGTTCGTGCCGGGGCAGCTGGCGGCGGCGGTCGACGCCCGCGCGGGCCGGCCAGGAGTGGTGGCCCTCGCCGCGGCCGTGGCGGCAGCCGACGGGCGGGCGGAGGCACCGACCGAGACCCTCGCGAGGCTCATCCTGCTGCCCGGGCTCCCGGGGCTCGTCCCCCAGGTCGAGCTCCACGACCGCACGGGCAGGGTGCTCGCCCGCTTCGACCTCGGTGACGAGAAGATCAAGCTCGCGGTGGACCTGGACGGCAAGCGGGGTCATGCCGGTGAGCAGATGGTCGCCAAGGACCGGCGACGTGACCGCCGGACCGAGCAGTACGGCTGGTGGACCGAGCGCGGCACCTGGTTCGAGGTCCGCCGCCGGCCGGAGGAGTTCCGGGCCCGCGTGGTCGCCCGCGCGGCGGCCCGGAGGAACCGCGCGGCGTGACCGTCGTCGGCCCCCCCTTCTGCGGGATCGGCCGGCAACACGCCGCGCGAGTCTCCTGCCGGAGCCGCACAAGAAAGATCAACCGGTACGTCGGAAGCGGGCGGGGGGCTGAAGCCGGAGGGCGCGGGCGGGCGTGGGCGGCGCCGGCGGCCGACCGGCCGGGCGGAGGGCGGGTCAGAGCTCGCGGGAGCGGAGGTGGACGTTCTGGAGCAGGCCGATGGCCATCAGGTTGGCGAACATCGCGGAGCCGCCGTAGCTCACGAACGGCAGGGGCAGGCCCGTGACCGGCATGATGCCGAGCGTCATCCCGATGTTGACGAAGCTCTGGAACGCGAACCAGGACACGACCCCCGCGGCCACCAGCCGCCCGAACGGGTCGGTCGCCTGGGAGGCGATCCGCAGCCCCCGCCAGAGGACCACGCCCAGCAGGAGGATGATCCCGCCGGCCCCGACCAGCCCGAGCTCCTCGCCCGCCACGGTGAAGACGAAGTCGGTCTGCTGCTCGGGGATGAACCGTCCCTGCGTCTGGGGCCCGTGGAACAGGCCCTTGCCGGTCAGGCCACCCGACCCGATGCCGATCAGCGCCTGGTTGAGGTTGAAGCTGATGCCGCGCGGGTCGACGGCGGGGTTGGCGACCACGCGGAAGCGGTTGAGCTGGTAGTCCTTCAGCACGTGCGGCGCCACGAACCCGCCGACGAGCGCTCCGGCGATGAGCAGCCCGGCGACCCAGCGCGCGGGCGCCCCGGCCACGGCGAGGACGCCGAGGATCACGAAGATGAACACCATCATCGTACCGAAGTCGGGCTGCAGCATGACCAGCCCCATCGGCAGGGCACAGAGCGCGAGCACGGCCACGACGTCGGTGTCCCGAGGCCTGTTCTCGCCGTCGCGCTTCTCCCCGAGCAGCATCGCCATCCCGACGACGATCGCGAGCTTCGCGAACTCGGCCGGCTGGATCTGGAAGCCGGCCGGCAGCACGATCCAGGAGTGGGCACCGTTGATCGTCGAGCCGACCGGCGACAGCACGACGAGCAACCCGAGGCAGGACGCGCCGTAGACGAAGGGGGCATAGGCCCGCAGCGCCCGGTAGTCGACCAGTGCCGCCACGCTGCCGAGCGTGACCCCGAGAGTGGCGTTGATGATGTGCTTCTTGAGGAAGGCCTGCGGGTCACCACCGACCGCGAGCTCGCGCTGCTTGGTCGCCGACCAGATGAGCAGGCCGCCGACGACCACGAGCAACGCGACGGCGAGCAGGAGGGCCCAGTCCAGCTGGCGGAGGGGCGAGGTGCGGTCGAGCGCGCGCTGACGGAGCGAGACGTCACGAGGGTGCAGGGGAACCGGCGAGACCCGCGGGGTGCTCCAGTCGGTCATGGCGACCCCGAGGAGCTGCGGCGAGGCTCGACCGCCCACGGGAGCGTCGGCGGGCCGCCGAGCGCCCGGGTGGTCCCGGTTGCGGGGGCGGCCGACGCGGTCGGGGTGACCAGACGCGGCCGCACCGGAACCTTCGTGCCGGGCGGGGCGATCGTGCCGTCGGGACGGACGACGGGCAGCGCGGACGGCAGGACCCCGTCGGGCCCGAGCAGCGCCTTCTTGCCACTGAGGCCGTACATCGCGTCGTAGATGTCGCGGGCGATGGGGGCGGACGTCGTCCCACCGGTACCCGCCTCGGTGACCATGACGACGACGGCGTACTTCGGGGCGTTCGCGGGCGCGAAGGAGGCGAACCACGAGGTCGGCGCCTTGCCCTGGACGTCGGCCGTACCCGTCTTGCCCGCGATGGGGACCTGGCCGAACGGGAACCCGACGAAGGCGGCCTGCGCCGTGCCCCCCGTCTGGGGCACACCCTGGAGGGCGCTCCGGATGTAGGAGAGCACGTCCTGCGACACCGGCAGCTTGCCCTTCTTGACCGGCGGCACCGTGCTGTAGGTCGTCCCGTCGGCCGACAGGAAGCCCTTCGCGAGACGGGGCTCGTAGAGGGTGCCGCCGTTGGCCAGCGCGCTGTAGGCCATCACCAGCTGCAGTGGCGTGGCCAGCACGTCGCCCTGCCCGATGGCGAAGAGCACGGCGTCACCAGGGTTGTAGCGGTAGCCGTCGGTGCAGAAGTCCTTGGCCAGCGCGAGCAGATAGGCCGCACGGACCGGATCGGTGCGGGCGACCTCGGGGTAGCCGGTGCGGGCCCGCTTGCACTTGACGGCCTTCAGGTCCTCCCAGGCCTTCTGCTTGTAGCCGCGGTCGGTGATCAGCCCGCTGCGCTCGTCGGGCAGGTCGATGCCCGTCTTGGTGCCGAAGCCCCACAGGCGGGCCTGCTTGGGGAAGACCTCCTGCGCCGGCTTCCCCGCCTTCAGCAGCGCCTGGTCGTGCAACCACTGGGTGTAGGCGAGCTGGTAGTAGACGGTGTCGCACGACTTCACCAGGGTGGTGCGGAAGTCGATGCCGCCGGTGTTGCCGAACGTCTCGCCCTCGAAGTTCCTGAACACCGTGTTGCCGACCGGCAGCGACGGCGGGCACTGGTAGGAGCCGTAGATGGAGTTGCCGGCCGCCACCGCCGCGGCCGTCGACACGATCTTGAACGTCGAGCCGGGTGAGAACAGGCCCTGGGTGGCGTTGCTCAGCAGCGGCTGACCCGGGTCCGTGGACAGGGCCTGGTAGTCCTTGGGCGAGATACCGCCCACGAAGAGCGTCGGGTCGTACGTCGGGTTGCTGGCCATCGCGACGATCCGGCCCGTGCCGACCTCGACGACGATCGCCGTGCCGGTACGCGCCACGAAGTTCTTCTGGCGGTCCTTGTCGTAACGGGTCCGCGCGGCGGCCATGCCCTTGGCCAGCGCGGCTTCCGCTGCCCGCTGCACGCCCGCGTCGATGGACGTGACGAGGTTGTCCCCCGCCTTGGCACTCACCGTGCCGATGGTGCCCATCACCGAGCCGTCCTTGTCGACGAGCAGCTTCTGGACACCGTCCGTGCCGCGCAGCCGGTCGTCGTACACGCTCTCCACCCCGGCACGGCCGATGAGCGCACCAGCCGGGTAGGTGAGGTACTTGGGCCTCTTCACCTCGGCCGGCGACAGCGGCCCGAGGTAGCCCAGCACGTGCGACGCCAGCGAGCCCTGCGGGTACTCGCGCACCGCGACGTACTGCGCCTGGACGCCCGGGAAGTCCTCGGCATGCTCCTCGATGGCGAGCACACGGCGGACCTCCGCCGCGTTGTCCGACGAGTAGGACGTGACCGGTACGGGCTGGAGCGGCGAGCCGTTCCAGCAGCCCGTCTTCTTGCTGGCCCGGGTGCCGTCCTTGAGCTTCTCCCCGCACGGCGTGATGGCCAGGGAGATCTGGCTGGCCGGGATCCCGATCACCTTGGAGAGCCGTGCGAGGACCGCCGCGCCCCCCTTGGGCTGGCTCCGGACGATCGCACGGGTCACCGAGACGACGAGAGCCGTCCGGTTGCTCACGAGCGGCACACCACGGTCGTCGAGGATCTGGCCCCGTGCGGACGGGGTGATGATCGCGCGGATGCGGTTGTCCGACGCGGCCTTCCTGTACATCGCGCCGTCGGCCACCTGCAGGTAGGCGAGCCGGCCGAACAGGGTCAGCAGGATGGACAGCACCACGACCCGGAGCACCACGATCCGGAGCCGGGACTGGTCACTCACGAGACCTCACAGGCGTCGCAGGGGGTCGACGTCGAGGCGGCGCACGAGGCCTGCGACAAGGGGGACGACGAAGGGCGTCAGGACGACATCGTAAGGGACCGAGCTGACCGCGGCCCTCAGCACCGGATGGAGCGTGATCCGCGGATCGCCGAGCAGGACGCCCTCCGCCGCATAGGCCGCGAGGGCTGTCAGCGCGCCGATCGCCACGGCGCCGAACGGCTGCAGCGTGGAGCGCTCGGTGTCGTCGTGGAGCATCCCGGTGAGGTAGCCGGCGACCGCGTACGCCAGCGCGAGCCGGCCGATCTCATGGGTCGACAAGCCGTCCGCGAGCAGGCCGGCGACGAAGCCGGTGACCATCCCTGACATCGGCCCCTCAGCGAGGGCGAACGCGACGACCAGGACGAGGACGAGGTCGGGCGCGGCACCGGGAAGGGGGAGGCGGGAGATGACGGTCACCTGCAGCAGCAGACCGGTCATGACGCTCGCGACGCCGAGCAGGAAGCGCTGCGCCGTCATGGCGAGCGGGTCGGGCTGGCCGTGACGCCGGGACCCCCGGAAGGCGGCGGTGAGGAGCCGGGGCGTGCCGTCGCCGAACCGGACGGCCCCGGCCTCGGCGTCAGGGTGGCCGTCGGTGTCGGGGTCGCCGTCGGGACCGGACCCTGGGGTACGGCTGCCCTGCACGGCGAGGACGTCGCGTTCGGGCCCGGCGCGACGGGCCGCAGAGGCACCCTGGGCGCCGTACGCGCTGCGTTGGTGATGACGCCGACCAGGTCCAGCGAGGAGACGTCGACGAAGGGCACGATCGTCGCCGTACGGCTGATGGCGTTGGTGTCCGGCGTGACCGACAGCACCGTGCCGATCGGCACCCCCGGCGCGTAGGTGTCGGAGCCGGTGGTCAGCAGGACGTCGCCCTTGTGGACCACCGACCGGGTGCTGGCCAGGCTGTAGGTCATCGGCTGGGAGCCGTTGCCCGAGGCGAAGCCGACCGACGACTGCGCGATCAGCGTGCCGCCGACCTTGAAGGCCCGGTCGGCCAGCAGCAGCACCCGCGTGGTGTGGGCGCTCACTCCCTTGGTACGGCCGACCAGGCCGGCTCCCGTCACGACCGTCATGCCGTCCTTGATGCCGTCCGCCGCGCCGACGTCGAGGGTGGCGGTCCACTCGAACTCGACCGTCGGACCCACCGAGATGACGTGGGCAGGGACCGGCTGGTAGTCGGTGTAGCTGATCAGGTGCATCAGCTGGTTGAGCTGGTCGACCTGGCACTGCAGGCCGACCATGGAGGCGAGGTCGCCCTTGAGCCGGGCGTTCTCCTGTTGCAGCTTCGCGTTCTCCGCCTGGTAGGACCCGAGCCGCGGGAGACCGCCGAGGGCGTTGCCCACGGACGAGGCCGCTCCGCCGACGACGCGCTCGACCGGACCGAAGACGGCGTCGATCCCCCGGCGCAGCGCGGCCAGTGGGCCGGCCTGGGCCGAGTTGTAGTCCAGCGCGGTCAGCGTGAACGCGGTCAGGAGCAGAAGGACGAGCGTCAGCCGCAGCCGCCGGGAACCCCGCACTGCTACCCCTGGACTAGACGCAGGGGCACGCGGCTAGTGGCGCGGCTCGGAGATGAGGACCTGCTGGAGGGCCTCGAACTCCTCGACGCACTTCCCCGACCCGATGGCGACCGAGTGCAGTGGGTTGTCGGTGATGTGGACCGGCATGCCCGTCTCGTGCTTGAGGCGCTCGTCGAGACCGCGGAGCAGGGCGCCTCCGCCGGTGAGGACGATGCCGCGGTCCATGACGTCGCCGGACAGCTCAGGCGGGCACTTGTCGAGGGTGTTCTTGACCGCGTCGACGATGGCGTTGACGGGCTCCTCGATGGCCTTCCGGATCTCCTCGGCGGAGACCACGATCGTCTTCGGCAGACCGGAGACGAGGTCACGGCCGCGGATCTCGGCGTGCGGCTCGTCGGGCATCGGGAAGGCCGACCCGATGGCCATCTTGATCTCCTCGGCGGTGCGCTCGCCGAGCATCAGCGAGTACTCCTTCTTGACGTAGCTGATGATCGAGCTGTCGAGCTCGTCACCACCCACGCGGATGCTCTGGCTGGTCACGATGCCGCCGAGGGAGATGACGGCGACCTCGGTCGTGCCGCCGCCGATGTCGACGATCATGTTGCCGGTGGGCTCGTGGACCGGCAGGCCGGCACCGATGGCGGCGGCCATCGGCTCCTCGATGATGAAGACCTTGCGTGCGCCGGCCTGGTAGCCGGCGTCCTTCACGGCCCGCTGCTCGACGCCGGTGATGCCCGACGGCACGCAGATGACGATGCGGGGCTTGGCGAAGTGCCGGCGCTTGTGCACCTTCTGGATGAAGTACCGGAGCATCCGCTCGGTGGTGTCGAAGTCGGCGATGACGCCGTCCTTCAGGGGGCGGATGGCCACGATGTTGCCGGGGGTGCGGCCGATCATGCGCTTGGCCTCGGTACCGACGGCGAGGATGCCGCTGGTGCTCGTGTTGATCGCGACGACGCTCGGCTCGTTCAGCACCACCCCGCGTCCGCGGACGTAGACGAGTGTGTTGGCGGTACCGAGGTCGACGGCCATGTCACGGCCGAGGAACGACAGGTTGTTGGCGTTCTTCGCCATCAGCGGGGAGTGCCCTTCACCATCGGAGATCGTCGGAGCCTGCAGGGGGACGTACATCGCCGCGACCCCGGAAGACGGCCAGCGGGGTACGGCGGAGGACCACTGTAACCGGGTTCGGGCCTCCGGCCGAAACCCCACGTCAGCCTGAGGTGGAGGTCGAGGGCCTGCTGAGCGCCTCCGGGAGGGCCACCGGACGCGTGAGGTGTACGTCCACGTGTGCGTGCGTTTGCTGAGGTGCCCCTGTGAGACGCGTCACCAGCCGGGCGTGGCGGTCCACCCCCAGCGGCTGCCCCCTACAGGGCGGGGAAGAAGAGCGCGACCTCGCGGGCGGCCGACTCGGTCGAGTCGGAGCCGTGCACCAGGTTCTCGCCGATCTCGAGGGCGTAGTCGCCGCGGATCGAGCCAGGGGTGGCCTCCACGGGGTTGGTGACGCCCATGATGCGCCGGGTTCCGGCCACGGCGTTCGGGCCCTCCACCACGAGCGCGACGAGCGGGCCGCCGGTGATGAAGTCGACCAGCTCGCCGAAGAAGGGGCGGGCGCTGTGCTCGCCGTAGTGCTCCTCCGCGGTCGCCTTGTCGAGGGTGCGGAGCTCCATCGCGACGAGCGTGAGGCCCTTCTGCTCGAGCCGGCTGATGACCTCGCCGGCGAGACCGCGGCGGACGCCGTCGGGCTTGACGAGGACGAGGGTGCGCTCGGTGGCCACTGCTGGGTCTCCTGGGAGTCGGGGCCAGGGCCACGGCGCCCTGGGGTGGCGCCAGGCTACCGGCCCCGCCTGTCCGCCCCATGACCGGCGGAACCGGCACGGTCAGTGGTGCCGGGCCGTCAGCAAGAGGCGGTACGGCGGTCAGCGGGCCTTGAGCAGGGTGCGGGCCTCCCCCGCGGTGACGACCGAGCCGGTGACGAGCACGCCGGCTCCGCCGGTGAGCCCGGTCATGCCCCCCTCCGCGTCCGCGAGCGCGATCGCGGTGTCGAGCGCGTCGTCGAGCCGGTCCTCGACCGACACCCGCTCCTCGCCGAAGATCTCCTCGGCGAGCTCGCGGAGCTGCTCGACCGGGAGCCGCCGGGGCGAGCCGTTCTCGGTGACGACGATGCTCGCGACCGCCGGCTCGAGGACCTCCAGCATGGTGCGGACGTCCTTGTCCGCCAGGCAGGCCACGACGGCCACCAGGTGCGTGAACGAGAACGCGTCGCCGAGCGCGGCGACCGTGGCCGCCATGCCGTGCGGGTTGTGCGCCGCGTCGACGAGCACCGTCGGCGAGGTGCGGACCACCTCGAGGCGGCCGGGCGAGCTGACGTCGGCGAAGCCCTGCCGGACGGCGTCCGGGTCGAGCGAGCCCTCTCCCCCGCCCAGGAACGCCTCGACGGCGGCGAGCGCGGCGGCCGCGTTGCCCGCCTGGTAGGCGCCGTGCAGGGGGAGGAAGATGTCCTCGTAACGGCCGGCGAGGCCCTGCAGCGTGAGGACCTGGCCGCCCACCGCCGTACGGCGGTCGACGACGCCGAACTCGAGGCCCTCGCGCGCGACCGTGGCACCGACCTCGGCGCAGCGGCGCAGGAGGACCTCGGCGGCCTCCGGAGGCTGCGCCGCGAGGATGACGGTCGCACCGGGATGGATGATGCCCGCCTTCTCCGCAGCGACCTCAGCCAGCGTGGTGCCGAGCAGCGGGACGTGGTCGAGGCCGATCGGCAGGACGACGGCCGTACCGGCCTCGACGACGTTGGTGGCGTCCCACCGGCCGCCGAGCCCGACCTCGAGGACCGCGAGGTCGACCGGGGCGTCGGCGAACGCGGCGAAGGCCATCCCGGTCAGCACCTCGAAGAAGGTCATGGGCACGGGCGAGCGGGAGTCGACCAGCTCGACGTACGGCTGGACCTCGTCGAAGACCTCGGTGAAGCGCTCGTCGCTGAGGGGGTCGCCGTCGATGCAGATCCGTTCGGTGACCGTGTCCAGGTGGGGGCTGGTGTACCGGCCGGGACGGAGGCCGAAGCCGCGCACCAGGGCGTCGACCATCCGCGCCGTGGAGGTCTTGCCGTTGGTGCCGGTCAGGTGGATCGACGGATAGGCCCGCTGCGGCGAGCCCATGAGGTCGGTGAGGAGCCTGATCCGGTCGAGGTCGGGGACCATCTTGTCCTCGCTCGGATAGCGGCTCGCGAGGGCCGCCAGGACACGCTCGAGCGTCACTCGGCCCCGTCGGCGACGAGAGCGAGCGTGACCTCGACGGCCGGCTCGGAGGCCTCGACGAGCTCGAGGTCGGTCACGACCCCGGCGTTGAGCAGGTCCGGGCGGGCGAGCTCCACCAGGGCGAGCCGCTCAGCGGTGTCCCGCACGACGAGCCGCGCCACCGCCGTCTTCATCGAGGTCTTGGCGTTGCTCTTGGCCTTGCGCACCTGGGCCAGCACCTCACCGGCGGCCGCGAGGACCGCCGGCTCGCCACCGTGCCCCTCGGCGACCGGCCACGGGGCCCGGTGCACCGATCCGGGCCGCCACCACGACCAGACCTCCTCGGCCGCGAAGGCCAGGAAGGGCGCGAACAGCCGCAGCTGCACGTCGAGGGCGGTGCGCAAGGCCCGGTTCGCGGAGTCGGCGGCGGCGCCTTCGCCGTACGCCCGGCCCTTGACCAGCTCGATGTAGTCGTCGCAGAACGTCCAGAAGAAGGCCTCGGCGCGTTCGAGCGCCCGTGCGTAGTCGTAGCCGTCGAACGCCTCGGTCACCGTCGTGACGACCTCGGACAGCGCCTCCAGCATCGCGAGGTCGACGGGCTCGGAGACGACGCCGTCACCGGCCTCCGGGAAGGCGAGCACGAACTTGGAGGCGTTCAGCAGCTTCATCGCGAGCCGCCGGCCGACCTTCATCTGTCCGAAGTCGACGGCGGTGTCGGTGCCGGGGCGTCCGCTGCAGGCCCAGTACCTGATCGCGTCGGAGCCGTACTCCTCCAGCAGGGGCAGGGGGGTGACGACGTTCCCCTTCGACTTGCTCATCTTCTTGCGGTCGGGGTCGAGCACCCAGCCGTTGATCGCGGTGTCGCGCCACGGCAGGCACCCGTGCTCGAGGTGCGACCGGACCACGGTCGCGAACAGCCAGGTACGGATGATCTCCGGCCCCTGGGGCCGCAGGTCCATCGGGAACACCCGCTCGAACAGGTCGGGGTCGTCCTCCCACCGCCCCGCGATCTGCGGGGTCAGCGACGAGGTCGCCCAGGTGTCCATCACGTCGGAGTCGCCCACGAACCCACCGGGCACGCCGCGCTGGTCCTCGGTGAACCCGGGCGGGGTGTCGCTCGACGGGTCGATCGGCAGTGCCGCCTCCGCCGGTGCGACCGGGTCGTCGTACAACGGCTCGCCGGCCTGGTCGAGGCGGTACCACAGAGGGATCGGCACGCCGAAGAACCGCTGCCGGCTGATGAGCCAGTCGCCGTTGAGGCCGCTCACCCAGTTCTCGTAGCGGGCCTGCATGTGCGCCGGGTGCCAGTGCAGCTCCTGGCCGCGCTTGAGCAGCTCCTCGCGGGGTCCGGCGTCGCGGCCGCCGTTGCGGATGTACCACTGCCGGCTGGTGACGACCTCGAGCGGCCGGTCACCCTTCTCGTAGAACTTCACCGGGTGGGTGATGGCCTTGGGCTCGCCGCTGAGGTCCCCGCTCTCGGCGAGCAGCTCGACGATCCGCCGCTGCGCCTGCTTGGCCGTCTTCCCGGCCAGTTCGGCGTACGGCGTCTCCGCCACGCCTTCCGGGGCCGTCGGCAGGAGCCGGCCGTCCCGGCCGATGATGCTCCGGACCGGCAGGTCGAGCTCCCGCCACCACACCACGTCGGTGGTGTCGCCGAAGGTGCAGATCATGGCGATGCCGGAGCCCTTCTCGGGGTCGGCCAGCTCGTGGGCCCGGACGGGCACCTCGACCCCGAACAGAGGCGTCGTGACCGTCGTACCGAAGAGGGGCTGGTAGCGCGCGTCGCCGGGGTGCGCGACGAGCGCGACGCAGGCGGGCAGGAGCTCGGGGCGGGTGGTCTCGATGAAGACCTTCTCGCCGTCGGGCCGGTGGAACGCGATCCGGTGGTAGGCGCCGGGCATCTCGCGGTCCTCGAGCTCGGCCTGCGCCACCGCGGTGCGGAAGTCGACGTCCCAGAGGGTCGGGGCCTCCTGGGCGTAGGCCTCGCCGCGCGTCAGGTTGCGCAGGAAGGCGCGCTGCGACGCGCGCTGCGACTCCGGGCCGATGGTCGTGTAGGTCTGGGCCCAGTCGACGCTGAGGCCGAGGGACCGCCACAGTTGCTCGAAGGCCTTCTCGTCCTCGGCCGTCAGGCGCAGGCAGAGCTCGACGAAGTTGCGGCGGCTGATGCTGACCGGGTCCTTCGGCGGCTCGGCGGGAGGCTCGTAGGAGGGGTCGTAGTGCAGCGACGGGTCGCACCGGACCCCGAAGTAGTTCTGGACGCGCCGCTCGGTCGGCAGCCCGTTGTCGTCCCAGCCCATCGGGTAGAACAGGACCTTCCCGAGCATCCGCTGGTAACGGGCGATGCTGTCGGTCTGCGCGTAGCCGAACACCGAGCCCATGTGCAGCGAGCCGCTGACCGTCGGCGGCGGGGTGTCGATCGCGTAGACGTCGGCCCGGTCGGCGGTGCGGTCGAAGGCGTAGGTCTGCTGCGCGGCCCAGACGGCGTCCCACTTCGCCTCGAGGCCGTCGAGGGTGGGGCGGTCGGGCATGGTGGACGTCACCCCCCAAGTCTAGGGACGTCGGCCCCGGTCCCTAGGCTGCCGCCGTGGAGGACACCCTGGGACAG
>FSWJ01000878.1_pt1 | contig 17033 bp, 14 predicted proteins | sample 1637851 | NCBI WGS metagenome assembly FSWJ01 (sample SAMEA3914789, study PRJEB12502) | metagenome | biome: forest; material: soil | place: Canada | collected 2011-07-03 | depth 0.3 m | reverse complement strand
GCGGATCACCCCGGTGTTGTTCCGGGTCCAATACGCGGCCGGACGTTTCGTGGTCCGCACCTGCCACCCGAACCGGATGATGTAGAGGATGAAAAACGCATTCACCCCGTGCTGCCACTCCAACCACGCCGGAAACCCCACCGGCGCGAAGTCGGGCAGCCCGGAGTGGCCAGGGAAGTCATGCAGGAAGGAGACACCGGCATCCGATGCCCGAAACAACCGCGCAGCAAGCACGATGAGGGCAAGCCCCACGATCACCACCGGCACGATCCATGCCAGTTTGACCCAGCGCCGCATCTAGGCGTCCCACCGGCGGAGAAGCGCCGCGAGAGCCTGGCCGCCGCCGATGCACATCGTCACGACGGCGAACTCGAGATCCCGACGCTGGAGGTCGAGAGCGGCCCGCACCGTGAGGATGGCTCCGGTCGCACCCACCGGGTGCCCGAGCGCGATCGCCCCTCCGTACGGGTTCGTCTTCTCCGGGTCGAGACCCGCATCGCGGATCACGGCGACCGCCTGCGACGCGAAGGCCTCGTTGAGTTCGACGGTGCCGATGTCCGCGGGGGTGAGGCCCGTCTCGGAGAACAGTTTCGCCAGGGCCGTCACCGGCGCGTATCCCATGATCTCGGGATCGATCGCCGAGGTGGTGACGTGCTCCAGCGTCGCGAGACCGGTCAGGCCGCGTTCGCGCACATCCGCATCCCGCATGAGCACTGTCGCGCCCGCGCCGTCGTTGATTCCCGATGCGTTCCCCGCGGTGACCGTGCCCCCCGAGATGAACGCCGACCTCAGCGATGCCAGGGTCTCGACCGTGGTGTCGGGGCGGGGGTGCTCATCGACCGAGATCTTGACCGGCCGCCGGCCCGCGGTGGTGACCGGAACGATCTCCTCGGCGAAGGCCTTCTTCGCGGCCTCGGCCGCGGCCCGATGCTGGCTCTCCGCGGCGAACTCGTCCTGCTGTTCGCGTGAGACGTTGTATTTCTTGGCGACGTTCTCTGCGGTGACGCCCATGTGGGAGTTGCTGAACGGGTCGGTCAGCATCGCCACGGTGCCATCGACGAGCGTGCGGTCGCCGAGCCGGTCGTTGAACCTCGCGTCGAAGTCGTAGAACGGCATCCGGGACATGTTCTCGTCGCCGCCGGCCACGATGACGTCAGCCCCTCCCCAGAGCAGCTGCTGCGCTCCGGACCAGATCGCCTGCAGCCCGCTGCCGCACAGGCGATTCACCGTGTAGGCGGGCACCCGCACGGGGAGTCCGGCTTCGAGCGCCACTCGCCGGGCGTTGTACGCATCCGCCCCGACCTGGCCGATGCACCCCATGATCACTTCATCGACGGAGTCGCCCGGGAGACCGGCCCTCCGAAGTGCTTCGACCGTCGCCACCGCGCCGAGCTGCTGTGCCGGGGTGTCACGAAACACACCGCCGAAGCTGCCGATCGGCGTGCGCGCTCCCGAAACGATGACGACTTTCCCCGTGTTCATATGTGCCTCACTTCAGACCGCGTGGGTCGCATGTCAACTATTGATATTATCGACCGGCCCCGACGGCGACCGGTGCGAAGCGCTCGACGCCGAGCCCGGAGGCGATCTCGAGCAGGGTCTCCCAGACGTCCTGCGGAATCTCGACGCCATCCCGCTGCTTCTTCTCGCGAGTGAGCTTGCTCCGCTCCCCCGGGTAGTACACCCGATCCCCTTCGACAGCGGGCTTGCTGCTCGCCACGTACTCGGTCATCTCGCCGAGTTCGCGGCGGAAGTCGGCGAGCGGCCGGAACGCCTCGACGTTGAAGACGGCCATGAAGCAGCCGTCGATGATGGGCCACGGGCGGGAGAGGTCCTCACGGAATCCCATCCCGGAGAGCACGTCGGCCATCGCCTCGATCATGAAGCTGAGCACGTAGCCCTTGTGCGCCTGTGGTCCGCCGAGGGGTAGCACCGACCCACCCGCGGCGAGATCGTTGGGATCGGTCGTCGGCTTGCCGTCGGCATCGATGATCCAGCCCTCCGGGATCGGCCGGCCCTCGTCGACACCTCTGCGGATCTTGGTGAGGGACACGGCACCGGAGGTCATGTCGAATCCGACGTAGCCGTTCTCCTCGTTCGGCATCGCCATGGACCACGGGTTGATGCCCAGCCGGCGCTCGCGCCCGCCATAGGGCGCCATGAGCTTGGGCCCCCACGCGCCATCCGTCATCATGATCGCGATCATGCCCGCTCGCGCCGCCATCGACGTGTAGTCGATGAGGCACCCGACATGCGTCTGGTTGCGGATGCTGGCAGCGGCGACGAAAGACGTGGACGCCTTGTCGATGAGCTTGTTCATCACGTGGTGACTGACGACGTGTCCGAAGTTGAAGTGACCGTCGACCATCAACGTCGTCGGGGTCTCTTTCACGATCTCGAGCGGCGCGCCCGGAATGAGGATGCCCTCCTTGATCAGTGGCAGATAGGACGTACCGAGGTCCATGCCGTGAAGTTGTTCGCCCGAGAGCAGCGACGCGACGCTGTGCTGGGCGATGATCGCCGCATCCTCCCGCGGCACGCCGGAGGCGACCAGGATCTCGATACTGAACGGCTCGACGTCTTCGGGGCGGAACAGGGGCATAGTCAGTCTCCTTCTATCCAGTGCGTCAACCCGAAGAACCGCCCGGCGGTACCTGCCAGCACGTCGCGCTGGTCGGACTCGGCGAGCGGGGCGACGGCGAGGCGCGCGAATTCGGCCAGTTGCTCGTAGCTGCCGGCGCTTGCCGCCGGCGTGTAGTTCGAACCCCACATCACACGCCGCGCGCCGAACCCGGCGCACAGCGCGAGAAGTCGTTCCTGGGCCCGGGGATAGGGGAAGGCCTCCCGGGTCGCTTCGGGAAGAGCCGATGCCTTGACGAAGATGTTGGGCAGCTCGGCCAGGGCGAGCACGGCGTCCCATTCCTCGAACCGTTCGGCCGGGGGCGTCTGCGGGAAGACGTTCGTGCCGGCATGGTCGAGCACGATCTGAAGGGAGGGGTGCGCGCTCGCCACGGCACGGATGCCGTCGGTGAACCCGGGGGTGTAGATCGAGACGGGAAGTCGCAACCGTTCCGCCTCGCTCCAGAACTGCTCGCCCGCCGGACCGAACAGGGCCGGGTCGGTCGGACGGGTGTAGATCCGCAGGCCGACGATCCCGTCGCGCGCACTCCACTCGGCGAGTGACGCCGCGTCTGTGAGCATCGTCGGCAGGAACTTGCCCAGTACGCGAAAACGGTCGGGATGCTCAGCCGCGCCCTTCAGCGAGTAGTCGTCGTTGTCGAAATACCGCGTCACCTGCAGAAGCCGGTCAACGCCGGCAGACTCCATCAGCGCGGCGAAGGCGGCAGGCTCGATCGGCTGGTCTGTCGCGGCCAGGTTGACGACCTCGCTGGCCGAAGGCTCCCAGTAGTGGGCGTGGGTATCGACCTGGGTCGTGCGGGTCACAGGGCTCCCGCTCGCACCTGCAGCTCGCGCAGGACGGTCCAGGCGACACTGATGCCGTCCCCGATCGCCCCGGCCACCGTGCGAGAGGTTCCCGCGCGCATGTCTCCGATCGCGAACAGGGTGCGAACGGACGAGTCACGCCCGACCACCCGAAGCTCGCCGTCGACGCGAAACGCCGCCGGGTCGTCGACCAGACCTTCGAGGAGGGAGCGGCGGGGCACCCGCGGAACTGCGAGGAAGACGCCGTCGGCGCTGACATCCGGCGCTCCGGCGCGATGCGCGACGTCCACCGCGGTGCCGTCGGACGACTTCGCCACGGAGAACGAACCGGAGGCCTGCACGAACTCGATCGAGTCCGTCGCCGGGGCGGTCGACCGCCAGAATTCCCCATCAGCGCCCGACCAGTCACCGAGTGCGGTCACCTTGCTCGCGTACTGGCGCAGCACGTCCGCCTCGTAGACGGCATCCCGCCCGTCGCCGAGCACGATCACGGCCTTGTTTTTAAACAGCGGCGCGTCGCAGCTGGCACAGATCGAAACACCGCTGCCGTAGAGTTCCTGCGCGCCGGCCACCGCCGCGAAATCGGCTTCGGAACCGGTGGCGATCACGACGGCGTCGGCCTCCAGCCGGCCGCCATCGATGAGCCAGGTGCCCTGGTCCGAACGGGCCAGTCCGGCCACCTCCGAATAGTCGATCTTCACACCAGCGTCCATGGCGCGATCGAGCAGCACTGCCGCCAGGTCGGGGCCCGTCACGGGATCCAGCGAACCGAGGTTGCCGTTGATCTCGAGCAGCGATGCCATCTCGCCGCCGGGCGCCAGCGCCTCGATCAGGGTCACGTCGAGCCCGAGTTCCCGCGCGGCGATCGCGCAGCTCAGCCCGGCGGGACCCGCGCCGATGACGGCGAGGGGTACGTGTGCCATCTGCCCGCCTCAGCCGATCAGCTTCGCCAGCGCCGCGTTGACCTCGACCTTGCGGTACTGCGGAAGGCCCTGCGCGTGGTTGTTCGCGTAGAAGCGGTTCTGGTTGCGACCGGGGTCACCGGCGACCACGATGCGCACCTCGTGCTCGTCCGCGATGACCGGCAGAAGGCGGTCGGGGTCGGTCGACTCGGCGAAGTGCTCCGGGATGCGGCCGGCGTCGACCATCTCCTTGAACGTGTACGGGTTGCCGCGGGTCATGGTGCCGAACTTCTCCATGAGGCTCGCCTCAACACGCACGTTCTTGGCGAGGTACTTGCGGATGTCGCTCTTGGAGTACCCCTCCTGTGCGAAGGAGGCGGCGACACTCGGGCTCATCAGCAGCAGGGTCGAGCTGGCGTGGAACAGGATGTGCGTGAAGCCCCAGCCTCCGATCGTGTCCTTCGCAAAGCGTGCGAGCACTTCGAGCTGGTCCTCGGGGGTACCACCGGTGTACGCGGGGCCGCTGATGCCGACGACGCTCTGCACGGAGACCACCGTGTCGGCGAGCGCGAAGCCCGCGTCCACGCGGTCCGGGTTCCACCCGGCCTGGATCGTCAGGTCGTCGTTCTCGGCGAGCGCGACGTTGAAGGTCCGTCCGATGGCCGCCTTGTCGGTGTCGCCCGGCTCGGTGAGGAGGCCGGCGACGTTCCGCATGTACATGCGCACGAAGCGTCCGATCGACGAGTTCGCCCGGCGCCCGACGCGCATCATGCCGCCCTGGTAGTTGAAGTCCAGCGACTTCACCAGCGGGCCGCTGACCACGACGAGAGGCTCCCAGCCCGGCGTGCATCCCGCGTCTTCGATGCGCCAGTTCGGGTCGGTGATCACTTCGACGATGCCGAGCAGGATGGGCATGTACTCGGGCTTGCACCCGGCCATCGCGCCGTTGACGGCGACGGACCACACCGTGGCCTCGCGACTCGCCGGCAGGATGACGCCGATGACCTCGTCGGGCTTGCGGTCGGTGAACTCCATGAACCGGTCGACGCGCTCCAGGGTCGGCGGCACGACGGGCAGGCCGTCACTCCACAGTCGCTCGTCGAAGTACTCCTGCACCTCGTCGAGCGTTCCCCTGACGACGATGTCCCGCGCGGCCGGCTCAGCGACGGCGGCAGCCGCGTCATCGATCTGGAACCCTGCGACCAGCCGGTCGAATCCCTCGAACAGGCTCGGCACGACGACGTCCCGGGTCTTTTGCAGGAAGACCTCGTCGGTGTCGTTCGGGATCACTCCGGGGTACTCGGCGATCCAGGTGTGCTCGATGCCGAGAGAGCGCCCGATCGACTTCGCCTGGCGCATGAAACCGCTGGCAACCAGCGCGAAGGTCGGCACGCCGGCGGCCTCGACCGCTTCTGCGGCGCGCATCACCGCGGGGGTGCAGCTGCCACAGGCTCCGACGCCCACGATCGCGGCGTCGACGTTGTATTCCGCGAGCAGCTTCGGCATCCGCCCGAGCACCTCGTGCTCGTCGGTGTGGCCGTGGATGTCGCCAAAGACCTCCCAGGGGATGGTCGTGAACGACTGGCCCCGGCGTTCCGCCTCGGCCTGGAACTCGTCGAAGATGTCCTGGCCCCTGAAGAGGTCGTCCCAGATGAAGGCGATGTGCGATCCCGCCACGGAGTTCAGTTTCCGCATTCCTGCGATGCTGTTCGCAACTGCGGGTGCCTCGGGCCAGACCGCTTCGAAAATGGGTTCGGACATGCACTTACCTCGCATCTTTGAGAGCCGCTATTAATGCTAACTATGATTAGCATATCGCGCGCTTTTGCGACCGACAAGCCCCCCGGGAACTTCAGCGGCCGATCGTCACGCGAACGCCCGACTGCGCGCTCGTCTCGATCGCCGACAGCAGCCGGTGCAGCCGCACGGCATCGCCGAATCCGGGAACCGTGTCGCCGCCCGCGGCCAGGTCGGAATGAAGCCGGGCGTACGCGTTCGCGACGGCGTGGGCCGGATCGTCCCTGGCGAAGCCCGGCGCCAGGTCGAACCCTCCGGGCACCGGCAGCTCGACCAGCTCGGTACCGCCGTCGATCGCCCCGCGAATCGTGACGTCGCCGTGCTGCAGGTGACCGGTCGGACCCTCGATCAGCAGGGTGCCCTCGGAACCGTCGACCTGCCAGCTGAAGTTGTTCGCGGCCGACCGACCGCCCCGATAGTGCACGGACAGCACCGCGCCTCCGTCGAGCTCCCCCTGCACGACGAGCTGGTCAGGCGCCGTCGCGATCACCACCGAACCATCGTCGCGATTGTCCACGCGCTCCTCGCGAAGCGCTTCGAGCGCGCTGAGACTGACGATATCGCCGAGGCACTGCTGCACGGCATCGATGCTGTGCGCGAAGGGGATGGACAGCATGGTCGCGCCGTTGCTCCGGTCCCGCAGGTAGCGGGAACGATCGTTGGTCGACCGGCCCCACGACATCCCGGACGCCACGATACTGGTGGAGAGCACGGTGCCGATCGCGCCGCGGCCGACCAGTTCGCCGATATACCGGATCGAGGGATCGGACCGTGCCTGGAGACCGATCCAGGCACCGATCCCCCGCGCCCGTGCCGCATCCGCCATGGACTCCGCTTCGCCGAGCGTGGGCGCGAGCGGCCATTCGCAGAGCACCGGCGTACCGGCCCGTATGACGGCGTTCACCAGCTCGAGGTGGTGCGGCACCCTGACGGCGACCACGACGAGATCGATGTCATCCGACCCCGCGAGCTCGTCGATGGAACCGAAGCTGCGGGGGATCCCATACTTCTCAGCCGCTCGATGCGCCGAATCGGGCGTGCTCCCGCTCACGCCCTCGAGGCGGAAGCCGGTCGAGGCCCTGAGTGCGGGCAGGTGGGAACGAGCAGCCCATCCACCGGAAGCGCTCAGCCCCGCTATCCCGACGCGGATCACCTGGGCTCGTTATTTCCGCCCGACGAGCACGCCGTCCTGGTAGAGGACGAGCGCCTCGTGCGGCACGCTTCCGGTCGCCAGCTCTCCAACGGGCGGCACTCGGCCGCCGGCGTTCGAGGTCAACCGCCCGGTCAGGGTGGCGCCCGCCTTCGTGAGCCCGAGATCCCAGTACTGGCCCGCGTATACCCGGGAACTGACCTCGAGACCGGCGATGTCGAGCCGCTTCGAGCTGTCCGGCCCGCCGGCGCGTCCGAACTCGAGAGCATCGCTGCGGAAGCGCATCTCGAGCTGCCCCCTCACGTGGCCGAAGCCATCCACCGGAACCACGGAGCTGCCATCCGCGAGTTGCCATCGTCCCTCCACCGCGTCGATCTGCAGTGAATTGTTGATCCCGAGGAAGCGGGCGACCTCCACCGACTCCGGCCGGGAGTAGACCTGCTCGGGACTGCCGATCTGAAGGATCCGGCCGGAGCCCATCACCACGACGAGGTCGGCCACGGAGAAGGCCTCGACCTGGTCGTGGGTGACATACACGCCGGTGAATCCGATCCGCTGGTGGATGTTGCGGATCTCGACCCGCAGTTCGCTGCGCAGCCGTGCGTCCAGGTTGCTCAGCGGCTCGTCCAGCAGCAACACGCCGGGCTCGGCCACAAGACCTCGCGCGAGCGCCACGCGCTGCTGCTGACCCCCGGAGAGCTGGCCCGGGTAGCGATCCAGCAGCGGGTCGACCTCGACGAGCTCGGCGACCTGCTTCACCACGTCCGACTTGAGCAGCGCACGTTTTCCCCTGGCCCGCAGTGGGAAGGCGATGTTCTCGCGCACGGTCATGTGCGGCCAGAGTGCGTAGGACTGGAACACCATTCCGATGTCGCGCTTGCGCGGCGGAGCCGAATAGCCCTTCGCCGCATCCATCACGATCGTGCTTCCCAGCTCGATCGTGCCCTCGTTCGGAGTCTCGAGGCCGGCGATACTTCGCAGGATCGTCGTCTTGCCGCAGCCGCTCGGCCCGAGCAGCACGAGCAGTTCGCCGTCCGGCACCTCGAGGTCGAGAGTATCGATAGCGCGGGTGATCCCGGCCTTCCCCTTGAAGGTCTTCTGCACACCGCGCAGTCGGACATTCACCATCTTCTCGTCCTTACATAGGTTGTTGCGGTCTGATACGGCGTCATCAGAGCTGGTCGAAGGCGCGGGATCCTCCGAGAAGGAAGGCCAACCCCACACCGACGGCGGTGACGACACACATGACGATCGCGAGGGCAGCGACCTGCGGGAAGGTGCCGGCATCCCAGAAGTCGTAGATGACAGTGCCCATGAGATTGGTGCCGGCCGATCGCACGAACAGGGATGCCGCGAACTCCTGGGTGAGCAGAACGAAGATGATCGCCACGGCACCGCCCAGGCTCGGCCGAAGAAGAGGCAGCGAGATGCGGAAGGTCGTGCGGAGGGTGCCCGCGCCGCTGACCCGCGCGGCCTCGAAGTACTGCTCGCCGAGGGTGAGGACGCCGGAGGAGATCATCCTCGTGGCGTGCGGGATCATCAGTGTCACGTAGGCGATGACGATGACGGCGAGCGTGCCGTACAACTGCAGGGGCGGGGAGTTGTACGAGAACAGGATGCCGGCACCGAAGACCACGGCGGGTGTGACCAGCGGCACGGCCACCAGCACGTCGAGCAGGATCTTTCGTCGGCGTCCCATTGATCCGCGCCGCAGGAGCATCGAGGCGGTGAAAGCGATCGGGAGCACGATCGCGATCGCGATCGCCGAAGCCCCGAGACTGTCGAGGATGCCGTTGAGAGCCTGTGGCGAGTGGAAAACCAGGGCGTAGTTGGCGGTGGTGACGTTCTGAAGGGAGAACTGCCCGCTCCAGAACGGCAGGAGGGACACGTGTATGAGTGCCAACAGCGGCAGCAGGAGCGCGATGACCCCGAAAACCACTATCGGAACCGGCGCGAAACTGCTGCCTCCCATCGAGCGCACCTGCTTGCCCGTCTGCGAGACGAATCGCGACGAGTCGCCGATCGTGAATCGCTGGGCGATGAGAAGCAACGCGCCGGCCACGATGAGCGGCGACCCGAACGCGGCGGCCTGCCCGATATCGATCGGGAACTGCTGGATCAGCTTGTACATCTGGGTGGTGATGACGTCGAAGCCCTGCTGCCTTCCGAGCAGAAGCGGGGCGGTGAACTGTCCGAAGCCGAGCAGCAGCACCAGGACGGTCGCGTAGGCGATGCTCGGACGAAGGAGCGGCAGAACGACGGCACGGAAGCGCATGAAGCCCGAAGCACCGGACACGTCGGCGGCCTCGTAGAGTTCGGCGTTCATGTTCCTCAACGCGGTGATCACATAGAGGTAGACGAAGGCCGTGAGATTGATTCCCGTCAAAAGGACGATCGACCATCCCGAGTAGACGTTGAGAGGCCCCTGGCGATCTCCGCTCCACCACGGCAGGAAACGGAGCAGCGTGTTGATGTATCCGACGGTCGGCGACAGGAGAAAGACCCAGCCGATGATGCTGGCGATCGGCGGAAGAACCAGCGGAAGGATCGGGACGAGCGACAACCAGCGAAGCTTCGGCCTGAGCTGATAGGCGTACCACGCGAGACCGGTGCCGACCACGACCGCGAAGACGACGCTTCCCACGGCGAGGAAGAACGAGTTCCACAGAACCCTCCCGAGATCCGGCGAGGAGAACAGCCGTCCGTATGCGGAAGCGCCATCCTGGAACGCGGTCACCTGGAGCCGGATGATCGGCGACAGCACCAGGAACCCGACGATGACGATGGGAATGACCCAGGCGACGACCATCCGCCAGCGACCTCTGCCTGACGTCGCGCGCTCGGATGCCGTCGGGACGGGGGCTTCGCTCACATCGTGAGACACCGTGAGGCTCCGATCATTGCGCGCCCTTTTTTCGCCAGCGAAGTGGCCCAATCTCCGTCTCGTCGTTGAAATCGAAGGAGCTTCGGGCTGAAATTTCATGCCAATTATGCGCATATTTATGAAAGAGTGTCAAGCGACCCAAATGCGGCTTGACAGGTCCCGACAAATGTCTATCATTATAAGGATTATCGACATTGAGGTCGATAATCGGGTGCCGCGAGCGGCCCTGAGGAAAACCTGACGGAGCGTATCCATGCGAAAGATTTCCACAGCTATCACCGCAACCCTTGTCGTCGGCATCGCTGCGGCAACCCTCACCGCGTGCAGCACCTCTGCCGCGGGCCCGACCCCGACGGCGACGAGCACAGCCAGCTGGTCGAAGATCCAGGCCGCCGCCGACAAGGAGAAGACCGTCACGCTGTACGGCAACAAGGCGGCCACGGTCGGAAATGAACTCGGTCTCGCGTTCGAGGCCGAGTACCCCGACATCACCTTCAACTACGTGCAGGGCATCAGTGCCACGCAGGAGATCCAGGTCGACCAGGAGTCGGCGTCGGGCGCCAAAGGTGCCGACGTCTTCCTGCTCACCGACCCCATCTACTCCGACAAGCAGGTGTCCACCGGCAAGTTCGTCAGTCCGGTCGGCCCCCAGGCACAGGACCCCCAGTGGGCCAAGCAGGTCGCCAAGAGCGGTTACGTCAACATCTCGATCGACCCGTACCTGCTGTGCTATAACACGAACCTCGTGAAGACGTCGCCCACCACTGTGACCGCGATGCTGAACGACAAGAGCCTCGGCAACCAGGAGATCGGCATCAGCGATGTCATCGCCCTCGGAACGATCGCCGGCTATAAGGCATACGAAGCGAAGCTCGGCTCATCGTTCCTCACCGATCTGGCCGCGACCAAACCACGGGTGTATGCGGGATTCAGCGTGATCGCACAGGCCCTGCCGGCCGGCGAGATCAAGGCGTCGCTGGCGATCACCCCGTCGTACTACGAGGCGATGTCCGCCGCGAAGGCGCCGGTGAGGTGCACCGTGCCGACCGACGCCCCGATCGGTGTCGGTTACCAGGTCGCTGCGCTGAAGAACGCGAAAAGCCCCAACGCCGCCCAGCTCCTGGTCAACTTCATGATGACCGACAAAGGCCAGAGCATCCTGAACGGCACGTTCGGTCACTCCCCGATCGACACGACGAGCAAGCTGGCGGCGTTCAGCTACAAGGGTCTTGACAACCCCGCCACCGTCACGGCGTTCACCCAGAACTTCGACAAGCTCTTCAAGGGCTGACTCGTCGGGTTCGCTGCGCGGCCCGGGGGTTCTCCTCCCGGGCCGCGCAGCACTCACTCATGACCTATACAGACCAGGCAGAAAGAGGGCGACCATGGATGACACGCTGGAGGCTCGCGTACAGGAACTGTGGGACCGGAAGGGCATCGAGGAGGCGATGGTGCGGTACACGCGCGGTCTGGATCGACTCGACCTCGACCTCTATCGCTCCTCTTTCTCACGAGACGGCCTGGACAACCACGGGCCGGCCAAGTCCCCCGAGGACTTTCTCGAAGGATGGATGCCACAGCAGGCCGCCCGCGAACTCACCGAGCATCACATCTCGAACTTCACGATCGAGATCGATGGAGACACCGCGCACGCCGAGTCCTATTACATGGTCGCGGTGAAGAACACGGACGAGGACTTCGTCAATCTCTTCGGGGGCCGGTATGCCGACCGGCTGGTGAATGAGGACGGCACCTGGCTCATGGCGGTGCGTGTCGTCATCCCGTCCTTCCATGCGCAGGCCCCGACCGCGGTGGGTTCGACCATCATGTCGCGCAGCAACTGGGGGCGACGCTCGTCGGAGGACCCCACGTACGAGCGACCGCTCCGGCCGAAGTACGACATGGGAGTATGACCGTGAGCACCTCGGATGGCCTCGAGACTCGTGTGGTGCTGCTCGAGGACGAGCGCGCGATCCTCCGGCTGCTCCACTCCTATGGTCACTATCTCGACTACGGGTTGGCCGACGCCTGGGTCGACTGCTTCACCGAGGACGGTGTCTTCGAGGTGCGGCGCGCCACCCCGCCGGGTGGTCTCTATCGTGGGCGGGACGAGCTGCGTGGCTTCGTGGCAGCGCACACTCACGCGCCCGACAAATGGCACAAGCATGTGGTCGTCGACCCGATCATCACCGTGCACGGCGACTCGGCAGAAGTCGAGAGCTACTTCATGAGGCTCGATCGCATCGATGACCTTCCCACCGTGCGAACCTTCGGACGGTATCGCGACTCGGTGCGTCGCACTGCCGAGGGGCGGTGGCGGCTGGCGCACAGGGTCGTCGAGGTCGAAGCACGCATTACCTGATCTTTTCCTTGTCACTGTTTTTCGCCACAACCGACCGACTGGAGCACCATGAGCACCACTCCCCCCGCCACCCCCGCCGTCTGGCGGGAGGTCGTGACCCCCGGCCGTTTCGCAGGACAGACCGTCGTGGTCACCGGCGCGGGGTCCGGCATCGGCCGCGCGACCGCCCTGCGGATCGCTGCAGAGGGTGGGCGGCTCATCGCATCCGACTTGAGCGCGCCCCGACTCGATGCCCTGGTCGACGAAGCACCGGGCCTTGATATCGTTCCCGTCATCGGGGACATCACCGTCGAGGAGGATGTCGCGAAGATCGTCGCCGCGGTCGACGGACACGTCGATGGCCTCGCGAATATCGCGGGCATCGCCGACGACTTCTCGCCCATCCACGAGGTCTCGGACGACATGTGGGAGCGCGTCTTCAGGGTGAACGTTCTCGGCACGCTCCGTCTCTCCCGCGCGCTCGTGCCGCTGATGCTGGCGGCCGGCAGCGGGTCGATCGTCAACATCTCCTCGGAAGCGGGCCTGCGCGGCTCGGTCGCCGGCATCGCATACACGGCGTCGAAGCACGCTGTCGTCGGAATGACCCGGCACAGCGCTTTCATGTACGGGCCCTCCGGCATCCGCACGAACGCGGTGGCTCCGGGGTCGGTCTCCACGAATATCGAAACCGACTTCGACGCCTCGTCCGACCTCGTCCGGTCCCGCATGGAGCCGCTGCGGGCCGCGATCCGTCCGCCGCGCGCGCAAGCCGCCGAGCTGGCGGCCGCAATCACGTTCCTGCTGAGCCGGGACAGCGTCAACCTGAACGGCGTCATCCTGCCCTCGGATGGCGGCTGGTCGGCGATCTGACGCTAGCGCAGGGCCGGGAGCACATCCTCCGCGAACACGCGCATGTGGTCGTGGACCTCACCGGAGGTCATGCCGGGAAATTCCAGTCGCACGATGTGATGGTGCGATCGCGACTCGGGAAGCAGGTCGGCGAACCTCCGCAGCCGCCTGATGACCTCGGCCGGCGGTCCGTCGATGACCATGGGGTCGGAGTCGGCCGAGCGGCCCACGCGTGAGCTCAGGTCGCCCGCCTTGACCTGCTGGTAGAAGCCGAGCAGCCGGTCCAGCGCCGCGCGTGTGCTGTCCCCGTCACTGCCGGCCGACCGTACGACGACAAATGAACTGGAGGCGATATGCAGGTCGGTGGTTCGCCCCGTCTCGGCCGCAGCGGCGTCGACCGCGGCCACCTGGCCGGTGAGATCGTCGATGGTGCCGACGGGTGCGATATAGCCGTCGGCGATCCTGCCGGCCCTGGCCAGGGCGGCGCGCGCCCTGCCGCCCAGCCAGATCGGGATGTCTCCCACCGTCGGATAGACCGTCACCGAGGGCGTTGCCGTGTTCTCGAGCTCCACCGGCGAACCGGTCCAGGCCGCTCGACAGATCGCGACCATCCGTTCGAGTCGTCGGGCTCGCTGGGTGATCGGCACCCCGAAGCCGTCGAACTCCTCAGGGCGGTAGCCGATGGCTGCGCCGACCACGAGCCGTCCACGGCTGATCAGCTGCACGGCCGCGGCATCCTCTGCGACCCGGATCGGGTGGTGCAGTGGAGCCAGCAGCACCTTGCTGCCGATGGTGACCCGCTCTGTCGTTGCCGCGATCGCGGCCAGGAAGGGGAACACCGACGGGAGGTAGCCGTCGTTCGTGAAGTGATGCTCCCCCACCCACACACTGTCGAACCCCAGCTGCTCGGCGCGGCGCGCATACTCCAGCCCCTCCGCCCAGAGCACGGCCGGCTCGCGGTGATCCCCCTCCGCTGCCTGGACGGTGATCGGCCCGAACCCGACGGAGAAGGTCACCGCGAGGCGGGCTTGTAGACGCGGGCGAACTTCGCTGGGAGAGCGACTGCGAGAGAACCACCCGACTCGACGTCCGTCGAGCTCGGGAAGTGCACGCGCATCTCGCCCCAGCCTTTCGCCCGAAGCACGGCGCCGCGATGATCGCCCATGAACATGGTCGTCCTCACCTCGGCGGGCCACTCGTTCCTGGCACCGGCAGCTGAGGCTTTCCGCAGCTCGAAGCGCTCGGGACGGCCGATGACGCACACCGTGTCGCCGACCTCGATTCCCTCCTCGCCGAGCAGCGCGTCGATCTGCCCCGCCTCCGTTTTGACCACCGCTGCGCCGTCGGCCCCCAGCGATTCGACCACACCGTCGATCTCGTTCGTCGCGCCGACAAACTTCGCCACGTAGCGGTCGGCCGGTCGATCATAGATAGCCTCCGGGCGATCGAGCTGGCTGATCTTGCCCGAGTTGAGCACCGCGATACGATCGGCAAGCTCCATGGCTTCGTCCTGGTCGTGGGTGACGTAGACGGCCGCGAAGCCGATCTCGGACTGCATCTTGAGAATCTCGAAACGCAGCTGCTCGCGCACCTTGGCATCGACGTTCGAGAGCGGCTCGTCGAACAGCACCAGCCCATTGTTCGATACCAGGGCACGAGCGAGAGCCACGCGCTGCTGCTGGCCACCGCTCAGCTGGCCGGGATACTGCTCGGCGAGTTCCTTGATCCCCGCGAGCTCGAGCACGGTCATCACCCTGTCGCGGATCTGGGACTTCGGCACTCCACGCACCTTCAGCGGGTACGCCACGTTCGCGGACACCTTCATGTGCGGCCAGAGCGCGTACGACTGAAAGATCATGCCGAGCTTCCGCTTGTCCGGAGAGCTGTTGACGCGATTGCTGCTCGAGTAGTGCTGCTCGCCGTTGATCGTGATCGTTCCGCTGTCGGGGTCTTCCAGACCGGCGACGCAGCGCAGCAGGGTCGTCTTGCCGCATCCGCTCGGTCCCAGCAGCACGACGAACTCACCCTGTTCGATTCGCAGGCTGATGTTGTCGACGGCCGGAACCTTGGTTCCATCGCGTCTTACGAACTCTTTGTGCACGTTCTCGATGACGAGCGCCGGTGTAGCCGAGGGTGTCTTGTCGGGAGTCACCTGCCGCAGGGTCCGTTCCGAAACTGCAGTGCTCATGCTTGAGGCTCTTTCCTTTGATGGCATGTACTTTGCTCCGCCCGCTCAGTTTCCGCGTGCGGTCGTGCGCTTCTCGATGAGGTGCGCGATGCTGAGAACGACGATGTTCAACACGGTCAGTCCCAGGGCCAGTGAGGCGAGGGTCGCGAATCCCCCGAATTGGAACGTTTGCAGAATGTAGTACCCCACCACCGGCGTCTGCGTTCCCGCAAGCATGACCGAGGCGTTCAGCTCGCCCGTCATCCAGACGAACAGCAGCCCCCATCCGGCGACCAGCCCCGGAATCATCAGGGGGATATTGATTCGCGCGAAGGTGCGTGCGTTTCCGGCACCGGAGACCCATGATGCCTCTGAGAGCTGCCGGTCCACCTGTGCGGCTGCGGCATCCGCCGCGATCGTCGCCTGGGGAAGGAACAGCACCAGGTAGCAGAGCAGCAGGATCACGATCGTGTTCCCGAGGTTGAAAGGAGGTCCCGCGAAGGCCAGCACGAACCCGAGGCCGATCACGATCGCGGACAGGGCGGCAGGGAGCTTGATCACACCGTCGAGCACCCTGCTGATGCGCGTTCGGTGTTCCCGCAGATAGAGAGCGAAGATCGCCGCGAGCGTCATGCCTATGGTCGCACCGAGTACCGCCAGCACGCTGCTCGTGCCGAAGGCACTCGAGGCTTGCGAGTTGGCAGTGATGCCTGTCCAGAGGCGGGTGACGTCGAGGGCGGACCACTTGATCGCTGTAGTCCAGTAGCCGTTCAGCGCCACCAGGATCTGCGCGATCAGGGGAAAGATGAAGGTGAGCGCGAAGTACAGCACCAGCAGGGCCTGGGCCGGACGGCGCCACGCGCCGAGACGCGTGATGGAGATGCGCTGTCCTTTGCCGCCGATCGAGGAGTGTCGGTTGCTTCGCAGGATGCGGCCCTGGAAATACCACGCGGTGCCGATCGCGATGATGAGGAAGATGCTCAGCCCGACCGCCACCTTGGTGTTCGAGGGGTAGGTGAACGTGAGGAGCCTGACGATCTCCACCGGGAGCACTTTGACGTTCATCTGAGTGCCGAGCACGACGGGTACCGAATAGAACGAGAACCCGAACCACACCATGTAGAGAGCGGCCGCGCCAAGGCTCGGGCGAAGCACGGGGATCGTGATCCGCATCAGTGTGCGCCTGAGGGATGCGCCGCTGATGCGGGAGGCCTCCTCCATGCTCGCGTCGCTATTGCGGAGACCGGTCGTGATCATCAGGAAGGCGAAGGGTATCTGGTACGCGGTGTAGAGAGCGATGAGCCCTGTCCACGAGTAGATGTCGAGCGGGCCGCTCGTGAGATGAACACCGAAGAAGTCGAGCACGGCGCGGATGATGGCATTGATGAACCCCGCCTGCGGTGCGAGCAGGAACACCCAGCCGATCGCTCCGGCGATGGCGGGCATCAACATCGGCAACATCGGCATCAGGGCGGCCAGGCGGCCGATGCGGGCATCCG
>FSWJ01000709.1_pt1 | contig 17092 bp, 12 predicted proteins | sample 1637851 | NCBI WGS metagenome assembly FSWJ01 (sample SAMEA3914789, study PRJEB12502) | metagenome | biome: forest; material: soil | place: Canada | collected 2011-07-03 | depth 0.3 m | reverse complement strand
GCCTCGTCGGTGACGGGTCTCCCGGCGGCGGCGTGCAGGGCCTCGAGCCGGTCGGCCGCCCGGTCCAGCCCCTCGTCGGTGTGGTCCCAGGCCTGGCCGTACCGGCGGTCCAGGAGCAGGGTCCGGACGACCGGACCGGTGGCCTGTGCGACCAGGTCCCGCACGAACACCAGGTTGCCGGTCGACTTCGCCATCTTCTCGCCCTTGAGCTGGACCGTGCCGACATGCATCCAGGCCCGGGCGAACGGCGTGACCCCCGTCGCGGCCTCCGCCTGGGCGGTCTCGAAGGCGTGGTGGGGGAACCGCAGGTCGGCCCCGCCCGCGTGCAGGTCGACGCCCGGGCCGTAGATGCTGAGGGCCATCGCGGTGCACTCGGCGTGCCAGCCCGGCCGGCCGGGTCCCCAGGGGCTCGGCCACGCCGGCTCGCCGTCGCGGCTGGCCTGCCAGACGGCCTGGTCGAGCGGGTCCCGCTTGGCCGGGTCGTCGACGCGCCCGCCGTTGTCCCGGAGGAGCTGCTCGGCGGTGGCCCGGTCGAGCCCGGCGGTCGCGGCCACGGGGGCACCGTGCAGGTACACGCTCCCGCCGCTCTCGTAGGCCGCCCCGTTGTCGAGCAGCGCCTGCGCCAGGTCGACGACCGGGCCGATGAAGGTGTGCGCCCGCGGCTCGTGGGCCGGCCGGCGGACGCCGAGGGCGTCCATGTCCTGCTCGAAGCGGAACTGCTGGACCGCGGCGAACCGGTCGTAGTGCGCGCCGGCCCGGGCCGCGGCGTCGAACAGGACGTCGTCGACGTCGGTGACGTTGCGACAGACCTCGACCTGTACGCCGAGGCGCCGCAGGACCCGGTCCGCCGCGTCGACCCACACGAACGTGGCCGCGTGGCCCAGGTGGGTGACGTCGTACGGCGTGACGCCGCAGACGTAGATGCGGGCTCGGCCGACGACCGACAGCGCCCGGCTGCCGGTGCGGCCCGCGAGGCGCAGCCGGGGAAGGGACGGGTCGGTGCTCATGCGCTGAGCCTGCCACGCGTGGGCCGGGGGTCTAGTCCTCGAGGGCCTGGAGGGCGTCGAAGGACAGCTCGGGCGGGTCGGTGCCCTCGCGCTCGAGCTCCTCGCGGACGATCCGGAACGCCAGCCCGGCGCCGTACCCCTTGCGGGCCAGCATGCCGGCGAGGCGCCGTACCCGGGCGTCGGTGGTCAGACCGCGGGTGCCGGGGAGCTTGCGCCGCACCAGGCTGCGCGCGGTCTCGGCCTCCTCGCCGGGATCGAGCTGCCCGACGGCCTCCCGCGCCGTCTCGTCGTCGATGCCCTTGCGCCGGAGCTCCTGGCCCAGGGCCCGGCCGGCGAGCCCCCGGCCCCGGTGGCGGCTGCTGACCCACAGGCTGGCGAACAGCGCGTCGTCGACGATCCCCACCTCGGCGAAGCGGCCGAGCACCTCGGCGGCGGCCTCGTCGGGGACACCCCTCCTGGCGAGGGCGTCGGCGAGCTCCTTGCGGGTCCGCGGACCGACCTCCAGCAGCTGCAGGCAGACCTGCCGGGCAAACCCGGTGGGGTCCTTCGCGATCTCGTCGGCCACAGCCAGCCTCTTCACCTCGCCCCGGGCCTCCCGCTCCTCGCGTGTCGGCCAGGTCTTCGTCGGCTTCCGGCCGTCCGGTCTGGGCTGCTCCTTGCGGGCCTGGAGCGGCTCGCCCCCCTCCTCGCGGACGGGCGCGAGCCGCTCCAGGCCCATCAGAGGTCGACGGGGACCGGCGCGACCATGTCGGCGAGCGCGTCGTCGGTCAGGTCGAGGGGCTGCCCGATGCCGAGCTTCTCCTTGATCTTGCGCTCGATGTCGTCGGCGAGCTCGGGGTTGTCGCGGAGGAAGGCCCGGGCGTTCTCCTTGCCCTGGCCGAGCTGGTCGCCCTCGTAGGTGTACCAGGCACCGGACTTGCGGACGAAGCCGTGGTCGACGCCCATGTCGATGAGCGAGCCCTCCCGACTGATCCCGATGCCGTAGAGGATGTCGAACTCCGCCTGCTTGAAGGGCGGCGCCAGCTTGTTCTTCACGACCTTGACGCGGGTGCGGTTGCCGACCGCGTCGGTGCCGTCCTTCAGCGTCTCGATCCGGCGGATGTCGAGGCGGATCGACGCGTAGAACTTCAGCGCCTTGCCACCCGTCGTGGTCTCGGGGCTGCCGAACATCACTCCGATCTTCTCGCGGAGCTGGTTGATGAAGATGACCGTCGTGCCGGTGTTGCTGATGGCGCCGGTCATCTTGCGGAGGGCCTGGCTCATCAGGCGGGCCTGCAGGCCGACGTGGCTGTCACCCATCTCGCCCTCGATCTCGGCCCGCGGGGTGAGGGCGGCCACCGAGTCGACGACGAGGATGTCGAGGGCACCGGACCGGATGAGCATGTCGGCGATCTCGAGCGCCTGCTCGCCGGTGTCGGGCTGCGAGACCAGCAGGGCGTCGGTGTCGACCCCCAGCTTCTTGGCGTACTCGGGGTCGAGGGCGTGCTCGGCGTCGATGAACGCGGCGATGCCGCCCGCCGCCTGCGCGTTGGCCACGGCATGCAGCGCCAGGCTCGTCTTGCCGCTCGACTCGGGGCCGTAGAGCTCGATCACGCGTCCTCGCGGGAGGCCGCCGATTCCCAGCGCCACGTCGAGCGCGATGGCCCCGGTGGGGATGACCTGGATGGCCGGGCGGGTCTCGTCGCCGAGCCGCATCACCGAGCCCTTGCCGAAGTTCTTGTCGATCTGGGCGAGGGCCATCTCGAGGGCCTTGTCGCGGTCCGGTGCGGCCACCAGCGTCTCCTTCATCCGTAGCGGGTGTTCCGATCTGCGATGGACGCTAGGAGCGGGCTCCGACTCTTCCGGCCGGTCGCCCGGGACCTGTGGAACACCCGGAACGCTGTGGACGCTACGTCGAACAACCGTTCGAGGCGGGGACCGACACGCCGACGTCCGCGACCCGGCCGGTCAGCGCTCGGACGCGGGTACGGCGGTGGCCTCGCAGACGGCCCGCCAGACGGACTTCGCGTCCTCGCCGGCCGCCAGAGCCTGGTCCACGGTCCGCGAGCCCAGCTCGGCGATCACCATGTCGGCCGCGTAGGACCGGGCGTAGGTCACGCCGAACCGGCGTTCCATCCGGTTCCAGAACTCGGTCAGGCGCACCCGGTCAGCGTAGGTGCGCGGCGGACTCGCCCACGAGGCGGCGCGGCAGGCGCTCGGGGTCGACCCCCGGTGGCAGCAGCCGGACGCCGGCATGCAGCAGGGTGGCCCCCGACCGCCCCACCAGGACCGGGTCGAGGAGCACCTCCGCCACCTCCGGCAGGTCCTCGGACAGCCTGGCCACCCGGTGGAGCACGTCCTCGAGCGCGGCCGTGTCGTGGCCGTCCAGCAGCGAGGCGCCGCGGATCGAGCCGACGAGCTCGGTGGCGTCGAGATCGGTCAGGGGCAGGGTCCGGGTCAGCGGGTCGGCGAGCAGGTCGGCCGCCACTCCCCCGAGCCGCAGCGAGAGCAGCGGGCCGACCGCCGGGTCCTGCACCAGCCGTACGACGGTCGAGACCCCCGCCGGTGCCATCGGCTGGACGAGGAGCTCGGACGGGCCGAGCAGGTCCTGCACCGACGCCCACTCCGACGCCATCTCCGCCGGGTCGTGCACGGACAGCCGGACCGCCCCGACGTCCGCCCGGTTGCGCCACTGCTCGCTCGGGTGCTTGAGCGCGACCGGCCAGCCGACCAGGTCGGCTGCCGCGGTCGCCTCGTCCACCGACGACACGCGCGCCGTCGGCCAGGGGTCCAGCCCGTACAGCCGCAGGAGCGCCGGGGCCTCGTCCACCCAGGAGCCGTCGTGCGGGAGCTTCTCGACGAGGGCACGGGCCTCCTCGGTCGCCACGTCGAGCGGCGGGACCTCGCCGTGCGGCCGGGCCCGCCAGCCGGCGTACCGGGCGGCCCGGGCCAGTGCCATCGCCGCCGACTCCGGCGACGCGTACGACGGTACGGAGCCACGGCCCGCGGCCTCCGCCCCGTGCGCGACCGCGAGGACGGGCGGGACGCCGTCGTGGCCGAGGAAGGAGGCGAGCACCGGCAGCCGCTGCTCGGCCGACAGGTCGCGGAGCGCCGCGCCGAGGGCGTCGTCGTCGGCGTGCGGCGTGACGAGGGCGATGAGCGCGTCGACCTCGCCGGAGCCGGCGACCAGACGCAGGGCGGTCGCGAGCTGCCCGGCCGACGCCAGGGGACCGAGGTCGACCGGGTTGGCGGTCTCCGTCGTCCCGACGAGCGCCCGCAGCTGGTCCTGGAGGGGGGAGCTCAGCTCCGCGACGTCAAGGCCCACCGACCGGCAGCTGTCGACGGCCAGCGCGGCGAGCGCCGAGCTGGTGCCGACGATGCCGACCCGGCGCCCGGCCGGGAGAGGCTGCACGGCCAGCAGCTGCGCGGTCTCGAACAGCTCCGCGAGGGTGTCGACCCGGATCACCCCGGCCGACCGGAATAGCGCGTCGACGGCGACGTCGCCGGCACCCCGGCCGCTCTTGAGGGCGACCACCGGCTTCGCGAGGCTCACCTCGCGGGCGATGCGCGCGAACTTGCGGGGGTTGCCGAAGCCCTGCAGGTGCAGCAGGACCACGTCGGTGCGGGGGTCCTGCTGCCAGTACTGCAGCAGGTCGTTGCCGGACACGTCGGCGCGGTCGCCGATGGAGACGAAGGACGAGAGCCCGAGGCAGCGCCGTTCGAGGGCGGCGAGGACCGTGCCGGCGAGAGCCCCCGACTGGCTGAACATCCCGACCCGCCCGGGGCTGGCGTGGCCGACAGCAAAGGTGGCGTGCAGCGAGACCGCCGGGTCCGTGTTGACGATGCCCATGGCGTTCGGCCCGATCAGCCGCATGCCGCCGTCACGAGCGGCCTTGACGACCTCGGCGAGCCGCGCGCGGCCTTCCTCGCCCGCGTCGGCGAACCCGCCGGAGACGATGACCAGCCCCCGCACCCGCTTCTCCGCGCAGGCCTCCACCGCGCCGAGCACCTGCGCGGCGGGCACGGCGATGACCGCGAGGTCGACGTCGTCGGGCACGTCGCGGACGTCGGCGTAGGTGCGACCGCCCAGCACGTGGGGCGCCGCGGGGTTGACGGGGTAGACCGGGCCCTCGAAGCCGTGGGTCAGCAGGGACCGGTAGACCTCGTGCCCGGCCGTGCCGGGCTGGCGGGACGCGCCGACCACGGCGACCGCCCGGGGCGCGAGGAGTCTGGCGACGCTCCGCGCCTCGGCCCGGTGCTCCCGCGCGCGCGACACGGAGAGCGAGGCGGGGGTCTGGTGGATGGGGTAGACGAGCTCGACGAAGCCGTCCGCCATGTGCCGCTCGGTCTCGAACCCGGCGGAGCGGAAGACCTGGAGCATGCGCCGGTTGCTGGGCAGCACGTTGGCGACGAAGCGCTCGATCCCGCGTTCCTCCCCCGCGGCCGCCAGGTGCTCGAGCATCAGGGGGCCGAGCCCGCGTCCCTGGTGGGCATCCTCGACCACGACGGCCACCTCGGCGTCCGCCGTACCCGGGGCACGGTCGTAGCGGACGACGCCGACCATCTCGTCGCGCAGCAGCGCGATGAAGGCCACGCGGTCGTCGTGGTCGACGTCGGTGAGCCGCTCGACGTCGCGGGCCGAGAGCGTGCGCACCATCGAGAAGAAGCGCATGTAGACGGTGTCGGGCGACAGCCGGCTGTGCATCGAACGCAGCCGGTCGGCATCGCCGGGCGCGATGGGGCGCAGGTGGACCGTGCCGCCGTCGGCGAGGACGACGTCGGCCTCCCAATGGCTGGGGTAGGTCACCCGCACAGTGTCGCCCAGGCAACCTGAACGACCCCTGAGACGTCCTCGGAGAGGATGCTGGCACGGGAGGGGGCGGGATGGACCAGGCGACGAGGGACGTGTTCGACGCCTTCGTGCGCGCCCGGCACCTCGCGCTCCTCCGCTACGGCACCGTTCTCACCGGCGACCCGCACAGCGCGGCCGACCTGGTGCAGGACGCGCTCGAACGGACCGGCCTCGCGTGGGCCCGCGTCCAGCAGCAGGGCGACCCGGAGGGGTACGTCCGGCGCACGATGGCCAACCGCAACATCAGCACCTGGCGAAGGCTGCGACGCGAGCGGCTCGTCGACGAGCCACCCGAGCGGCCGTACGTCGACGCCGCGCCCGACGACGTCATGTGGGACGCGTTGGCGCGGCTGCCGAAGCGACAACGGACGGTGCTCGTGCTCCGGTACTACGAGGACCTGTCGGAGGCGGAGATCGCACGGGTGCTCGGCATCGCCCCGGGGACGGTCAAGAGCCAGGCCAGCAAGGGGATCGCGGCGCTCCGCGCGGCGATCGGGGAACGGGAGTCGTTATGGAACTAGAGCAGGAGTTGCAGCGGCTGCTCCACGGCCGCGACGTGCCTCCGTACGTCGCCGACCCGGTACCGGCGGTGCATGCCGGCATGCGCCGCCGCCGCCGTACCCAGCGGTTGCAGGTCCTGTCGGCCGCTCTCGGCGTCGTCGTGCTGGCGGTCGGCGCCTCGCTCGTCATCGGCAACCCGCTCGCGGGCCGGCAGCCCGCGACGCCCGCGACCTCGGTCCAGCCGACCCCGGACGCGGCGGCCGTCCCGCCCGGCTTCCGGGTGCGCGACCTGTCGTTCACCAGCCTGCAGCGCGGCTGGGCGTTGGGCGCCGTGCCGTGCAGCACCGGCGAATGCGCCGTGCTCCTCGCGACCGACGACGGAGGCACCACGTGGTCCCGGCGGGAGGCGCCTCCGGCCGCCCAGCCGCGCCAGGACGGGACCTTCGACGTCGACTGCGGCGTGGTGCCGTGCGTGAGCAGCATCCGGTTCGTGCGCACCGACGCCGGCGACGAGGTCGGCTACGCGTTCAACCCGGGGCTCGCCGTCACGACCGACGGCGGGCGCACCTGGACCGTCGACACGGTGAGTGGTGCCGTCGCCGCTCTCGAGACCGCTCGCGGCAACGTGATCCGCCTGCTCGTCCCGCAGGGGGCCTGCCCGGGCTGCACGTTCACCATCCAGCAGGCCGCCATCGGCGGAACGGGCTGGACGGACGTGGCGCGGCCGACGTTCGCCCGGGGCGTCGGCGCCTCCCTCGAGCGCCAGGGCCCCCGGCTGGCCGTCCTGATCAGGGGGCACACCTCCGGAGGGGCGAGCGACGCCCGCTCACACCTGATGTTCAGCAGCGACGACGGGGCGACCTGGTCCGAGCACGACGACCCGTGCGGGCCCCTCTCGCTCACCGACGAGGTCGACACGACGCAGGTGGCGCTCGCCGCGAACGGCGGGGTGGTCGTGCTGTGCCGGCACCGGGGCCAGGACAGGACGTTCGTCCGGGTCTCCACCGACTCCGGCCGGACCTACGGGCCCGCCCGCCCGGTCCCGAGCCGCTACAGCGCCACGCTGCTGGCGGCGGCCCTCGGCGGTCTGGTCGTCGCGGCGGACGAGCCGGGGTCGACGGCGCACCACCTGCTCCGCAGCAGCGACGACGGCAGGACCTGGGCCACGGTCGCCTCGCAGACCTTCCCGACGGGCCAGTCGGCGTTCCTCGACTTCACGACGGACCGCACGGGGACGTGGGTCGGACCGGACGCGCGCCGACTGTGGCGGACCTCGGACGGCGGCCAGAGCTGGAGCGACCGCTCGTTCCGCTGACGCGAGGCAGCGTCGGGGGCGGCCGTCGGAGCAGGCTGCGACGATGGACGCACGATGGCACTGGAGCGCTTCTCCCCTGCGACCCGCGCGTGGTTCACGGGTGCCTTCGCCGCGCCCACGGCGGCCCAGGAAGGGGCCTGGGAGTCGATCGCGAGCGGTGCGGACACCCTGGTCGTCGCCCCCACCGGATCGGGCAAGACGCTGTCGGCGTTCCTGTGGTCGCTCGACCGGCTGGCCTCCACCGCTCCCCCGGACGACCCGAAGCACCGGTGCCGGGTGCTGTACGTCTCACCCCTCAAGGCGCTGGCCGTCGACGTCGAGCGCAACCTCCGCGCCCCGCTCACCGGCATCCGCCAGGCCGCGCAGCGCCTCGGCCTCCCGGTGCCCGACCTCCGGGTCGGGACGCGCTCCGGCGACACCCCGGCGGACGAGCGCCGCGCCTTCGCCCGCACCCCGCCGGACATCTTCATCACCACCCCGGAGTCGCTCTTCCTGGTGCTGACCTCCGCCGCCCGCGAGTCGCTGCGCGGAGTCGAGACGGTCATCGTCGACGAGGTCCACGCCGTCTCCGGCACCAAGCGCGGGGCACATCTGGCGCTCTCCCTCGAACGCCTGGATGCCCTCCTCGACAGGCCCGCCCAGCGGATCGGCCTGTCCGCCACGGTCCGGCCGGTCGACGAGGTCGCCCGGTTCCTCGGGGGTGCCCGCGAGGTCACCGTCGTCCAGCCGCCGGCCGCGAAGACCCTCCAGGTGGAGGTGGTCGTCCCGGTCGAGGACATGGCGGCGCTCGGGGAGTCGGCCGGCCCCGTGCGCGGCTCCGCGGCCGGCCCCGAGCAGCGCTCGTCGATCTGGCCGGCGGTGGAGGAGCGGATCGTCGACCTCGTCGAGCAGCACCGGTCCACGATCGTGTTCTGCAACTCCCGGCGGCTCGCCGAGCGGCTCACCTCCCGCCTCAACGAGATCGCCACCGAGAGGTCGTACGGCGAGGCCGCGGCGGAGCCCGTGGACCTCGACCGGCCCGACGGGTCCTCGGGGGTCGGGCCGTCCTTCCGCCGGGGACCGGCGCAGCACCCCGGGCAGGGCGGCGTCGGCCGGCCGTCGGCGGCCTGGGGCAACGGTCTGCCCAGCGACGGCACGGTCGAGATCGCCCGCGCGCACCACGGCTCGGTGTCGCGCGAGCAGCGCTCCGAGATCGAGGAGGCCCTCAAGGCCGGGCGGCTGCCGGCGGTCGTCGCCACCAGCTCCCTGGAGCTGGGGATCGACATGGGCGCCGTCGACCTCGTCATCCAGGTGGAGTCGCCGCCGTCCGTCGCGTCGGGGCTGCAGCGCATCGGCCGGGCCGGGCACCAGGTGGGAGCGGTGTCGAAGGGGGTGGTGCTGCCCAAGTACCGCGGCGACCTGGTGCAGTGCGCGGTCGTCGCCGAGCAGATGACCGCGGGCGGCATCGAGGCGACGACCTACCCCCGCAACCCGCTCGACGTGCTGGCGCAGCAGGTCGTCGCGATGTGCGCCCTCGAGTCGTGGACCGTCGACGACCTCGCCGCGGTCGTCCGCCGCGCGGCCCCCTTCGCCACCCTCCCGCAGAGCGCGCTCGAGGCCACCCTCGACATGCTGAGCGGGCGCTATCCCAGCGACGAGTTCGCGGAGCTGCGCCCCCGAATCACCTGGGACCGGGTCACCGGCGTGCTGGCCGGGAGGCCTGGGGCGCAGCGACTTGCGGTCACGAGCGGCGGCACGATCCCCGACCGCGGCCTGTTCGGCGTCTTCCTGGTCGGCGGCGGCTCCTCCCCGGGTGCGGCGAAGTCGAGGGTCGGCGAGCTCGACGAGGAGATGGTCTACGAGTCGCGGGTCGGCGACGTGTTCCTCCTCGGGTCCAGCGCCTGGCGGATCGAGGACATCAGCCACGACCAGGTGCTCGTCACGCCGGCTCCCGGCCAGCCGGGCCGGATGCCCTACTGGCACGGCGACGCTCCGGGCCGCCCGCTCGAGCTGGGACGGGCACTCGGCCGGTTCCTGCGCGAGATCTCCGCGCTGTCGCCCCAGGACGCCGAGGAACGCCTCACGGCCGCCGGCCTCGACGCCAGTGCGGTGCGCAACCTGCTCGCCTACCTCGCCGAGCAGCGTGAGGCCACCGGCGTCCTGCCCGACGACCGGACGATCCTCGTCGAGAGGTTCCGCGACGAGCTCGGCGACTGGCGGCTCGCGATCCACTCGCCCTTCGGCGCCCAGGTCAACCAGCCGTGGGCGCTCGCCCTCACGGCGCGGCTCCGCGAGGCCTACGGCGTCGACGTGCAGTCGATGCACTCCGACGACGGCGTCGTGCTGCGCCTGCCCGAGACCGACGAGGCACCGAGCGGTGCGGTCGCGGTGTTCGAGCCCGAGGAGGTGGAGGCGCTGGTGCAGCGCGAGGTCGGAGGCTCGGCGCTGTTCGCGTCGCGCTTCCGGGAGTGCGCCGCACGCGCGCTGCTGCTGCCGCGGCGCAACCCGACCCGCCGTACCCCTCTGTGGCAGCAGCGACAGCGGTCGGCGCAGCTGCTCGGCGTGGCATCGCAGTACGGCAGCTTCCCGATCGTCCTGGAGACGATGCGCGAGGTCCTCCAGGACGTCTTCGACGTGCCCGGGCTCGTCGAGCTGATGCGGGACGTGCAGAAGCGCAGGGTGCGGTTCGTGGAGGTCGAGACGGAGCAGCCGTCGCCGTTCGCGCGGTCGCTGCTGTTCGGCTACATCGGCGCCTTCATGTACGAGGGCGACGCCCCTCTCGCCGAGCGCCGCGCCCAGGCGCTGTCGCTCGACTCCGCCCTGCTGGCAGAGCTTCTCGGGCAGGCGGAGCTGCGTGAGCTCATCGACACCGACGCGCTCGCGGAGGTCGAAGCCGAGGTGCAGCGGCTCGCTCCCGACCGGATGGCCAAGGACCTCGAAGGCGTCGCCGACCTGCTGCGCGTCCTCGGCGACCTCACCACCGCCGAGGCGGTCGCCCGCGGCGCGACGCCCGCCTGGCTGGCGGGCCTGGAGGAGCAGCGGCGCGCGATCCGGGTGCGCGTCGCGGGTGAGGAGCGGTGGGCCGCGGTCGAGGACGCCGGCCGTCTCCAGGACGCGCTCGGTACGGCGCTGCCGGTCGGCGTTCCCGAGGCCTTCCTCGAACCGGTACGCGATCCGCTCGGCGACCTCGTCTCCCGGTTCGCGCGGACCCACGGCCCCTTCCACCCCGTCGACGTGGCCCGCCGCTTCGGGCTCGGGGTCGCGGTCGTCGACTCGGCACTCGCCCGGCTGAGCGGGTCCGGCCGGGTGGTCCACGGCGAGTTCCGTCCGGGCGGCACCGGCGTCGAGTGGTGCGACGCCGAGGTGCTGCGCGCACTGCGGCGGCGGTCGCTGGCCAAGCTCCGGCGGGAGGTCGAGCCCGTGCCGCCCGAGGTGCTCGCGCGCTTCCTGCCCTCGTGGCAGGGCATGGGCAGCGCCGGCGGCCGTGGGACCGACGGCCTGGTCCGCGCCGTCGAGCAGCTGCAGGGCGCGGTGGTCCCGGCGTCGGCCCTCGAGTCGCTGGTGCTTCCGTCCCGGGTGGTCGGGTACTCGCCCGCGATGCTCGACGAGCTGACGACAGCGGGAGAGGTGCTGTGGGCGGGTGCCGGCTCGTTGCCCGGCAACGACGGCTGGGTCTCGTTGCAGCTCGCCGACTCCGCCGGCCTGCTGCTCGGACCTCCGGGCGAGGTCACGGGGACACCGCTGCACGACGCGGTGCTCGATGCCCTCGACGGAGGCCAGGCGCTGTTCTTCCGGGCGCTCTCCGAACGCGTGGAGCCGACGGACGACGCCGCGCTGACCCAGGCCGTCTGGGACCTGGTGTGGGCCGGGCTGCTGACCAACGACACCCTCTCGCCGCTGCGCACCCTGCTCGGCACCGGCCGCACGTCCCACGCGGCAAGGCGGCCCCCCGTGCGGTCCCGGTCACGGTACGGCCGCCCCGCCGCCTCGAACCGGGCCGCTCCCCCGGTCCTGGCCGGCCGGTGGTCCCGCCTTCCCGACCGCGATCCCGACGGCACCCGCCGTACCCATGCGATCGCCGAGGCGCTGCTGGAGCGGCACGGCATCGTGACCCGCGGCGCGGTGACGGCCGAGCGGGTGCCTGGCGGGTTCGCGGCCGTCTACACCGTGCTGAAGGCGTTCGAGGAGGCCGGACGCGTGCGGCGCGGGTACTTCGTGGAGGGGCTCGGGGCCGCGCAGTTCGCCGTACCCGGGGCCGTCGACCGGATGCGCGCCCTCGCCGCGGCGAGGACCGCCGACGACGAACCGCTGTGGACGACACCCGTCCCAGGAGGCTGGGACACCTCCCAGCAGCGCAAGCGCCGCGACGACGCGCGCGCCGTCGTGATGGCCGCGACCGACCCCGCCAACCCCTACGGCGCGGCCCTGGCCTGGCCTGGCACCGAGGGGCACCGGCCGGGTCGCAAGGCCGGCGCGCTCGTGGTCCTCGTCGACGGCCGGCTGGTGCTCTACGTCGAACGCGGCGGCAGGACGCTGCTGTCGTTCGCCGAGGACGAGAGCTGCGTCGCACCCGCCGCCGACGCCCTGGCTCTCGCGGTGCGCGACGGCGCCCTCGGCAAGCTGACGGTCGAGAAGGCCGACGGCGAGCCGGCGCTGTCGTCGGCGCTGGGCGTGGCCCTGGAGAACGCCGGCTTCCGCCCGACGCCGCGCGGGCTCCGGCTCCGCGCGTAGGCCCGCGTGCGAAGACCCCGCCGGGACGACGACGCTGTGGGAACCCGCCGTGCCTGAGGGCGACACCGTCTGGCTGGCGGCACAGCGGATGCACGAGGCCTTCGCCGGCCAGGTGCTCACGGTCTCGGACTTCCGCGTCCCGCAGCTCGCGACGGTCGACCTGGTCGGTCAGTCGGTCCTGGAGGTCGTCCCCCGGGGGAAGCACCTGCTCACCCGGCTCTCGTCCGGGCTGACCCTGCACACCCATTTCCGGATGGACGGCACCTGGCACCTCTACGCCCCCGGCGACCGCTGGACCGGCGGCCCCGACTGGGAGGTCCGCGTCGTGCTGGCCACCGGCACCCGTGTCGCGGTCGGCTACCGGCTCCCGGTCGTCGACCTGGTGCCGACCGCCGCGGAGGAGTCCGTGGTGGGCCATCTCGGTCCCGACGTGCTCTCCGACGACTTCGACCACGACGAGGCGGTACGGCGGCTCCGCTCGGTACCCGGCCGCGAGGTGGGCCTCGCGCTGCTCGACCAGCGCAACCTCGCCGGGCTCGGCAACCTGTACCGGACGGAGGCGCTGTTCCTGCAGGGCGTCACGCCGTGGACGCCGGTGGAGGCCGTCGACCTCGACCGCCTCGTGGCCCGGTCCGTCCGGCTGATGCGCGCGAACCGGGGGCGCTGGGAGCAGAGCACGACCGGCGCGCTGCGGGCCGCCGACCAGCACTGGGTCTTCGAGCGGTCGGGCAGGCCGTGCCGTCGCTGCGGCCGGCGGGTCCTGACGGCCGAGCAGGGCGAACCGCCGTACCAGCGGCTGACCTACTGGTGCGGGCACTGCCAGGTCGGTCCGGCTCCGGTTCCCCTGCCCCGGCCGGCCGGGAGCCCCCGGGGCCGCGCCCCGTGAGGATCCCCGCAGGACGCGCACGGCCGTGACATCCTCGCGAAGTGTCACGGTATCGGGCCGCTGCCTTCGCCCTGCTGGCTCTCACCGCCGCGTGCGGTGCGAGCAGCCATCGCGCCGACGTGCTGCAGGTCGGGTCCACTCCGGCGGGCGCGACGACCCCGCCGGCCACCCTCGCCCCCACGACCGAGCCCACGGTGGTGGCGTCCCCGACGAGACGTCCGGCCACCGCGTCACCCACGCCGCCCGCGAGGTCCGCGGCACCCGCAGCGCCTCCGCCGGTTCCGACGACGTCGCCCACGCCGGCGGACACGCGCCCCACGGCGACCGTCGTGGTGGTCAACCACGCGAGCATGACGGTGGACGTGATCGTCGGTGACCTCACGTTCCGCCTTGCCAGCGGGCAGGCCTCAGCCCGCCGCACCGCGCACGTCGACCCCGGCGGCAACACGGGAGTGGGGGCGAACCGCAGCGACGACCCCGGTTGCGGCTACGGCGGGCCGAAGTACCTGCGCCCGGGATACAGCTACACGCTGACCCTCAAGGACGGTGGCAGGTGCACGCACAACGGGACGCGCGCACCATCGCCCTACGGGACGCTGACCGAGCCCTGACGGGCGGTCAGGTGCCCTCAGGGGCCTTGTCCGCCTCGGAGGTGCCCGTGGTCAGAGGCGGGGCCTCTCCGGCGGCCGGCGCCCCGGCCAGGCTGGCGCGGATCTGGTCGAGGCGGGCCTGGCCGGCGAAGTCCATCGTGGACTTCTCGACCTCGAGCATCCGGCCCTCGACGCTGTTGCTCGCGAGCTCGGCGCCTCCCAGCGCCTTGGCGTAGCGGGCCTCGATCTTGTCGCGGACCTCGTCCAGCGACGGGACGTTGCCGGGCGCGGCCAGCTCCGACATCGAGCTCAGGCTCCTGGTGACCTGCTCCTGCATCTTCGCCTGCTCCAGCTGGCTCAGCAGCTGGGTGCGCTCGGCGACCTTCTTCTGGACGATGGACGCGTTGGTCTCGACCGCCTTCTTGGCCTGCTGGGCGGCCTGCAGGGCCTGGTCGTGGAGGACCTTCAGGTCCTCCATGCCCTTCTCGGCCGACACCAGCTGGTTGGCGAAGGCCTGCGCGGTCTGCTCGTACTCGGCCGACTTGGCGGTGTCGCCGGCGGTCTGCGCCTGGCCCGCCAGCACGAGCGCCTGCCGGGCGGAGCCCTGGAGCTTCTCGACGTCGCTCATCTGGCGCGCGAGCTTCATCTCGAGCTGGCGCTGGTTGCCGATCACGGCAGCCGCCTGCTGCGTCAGCGCCTGGTGCTGGCGCTGCGCCTCCTCGATGGCCTGCTGGATCTGGATCTTCGGGTCGGCCTTCTCGTCAATCTTCGCGCCGAAAGCGGCCATCAGGTACTTCCAGCCCTTGACGAACGGGTTCGATGCCACGCCTGCTCCTCCTCGGGGCGGGGTCGACGCCCGTCCCCTCCATCCATCCTGTCATCCCCGCGTCGTACAGGTGCCAGACAGGGCTCACAGGGCATGCTGGAGCCCGTGCTGATGCTTCCTCGACGTGGTCTCGTCGTCGTCCTCCTGGCCACCGCCTGCAGCTCGGGGACCCACCAGTCCGCGACTCCCGGTGCCACACCGACCCCGCCGGCCGCAACGGCATCTCCCACGCCGCGCCCGACCGGCACCGCGGCCGTGGGCGCGATCCCGGCCCCGCTCGACCCCCACGACCTCTACGCGGCCGACCGTCCCGGCAGCCTGTCGGCGGAGGCATCCAAGGCAGTGTCGCTCGTCTACGTCCCCGACGACAACGACGCCACGGTGCACGTCATCGACCCGAGGACCTTCAAGGTGGTCCGGGTCGTCCAGGTCGGCCTGCTCCCCCAGCACGTGACTCCGTCGTACGACCTGCGGACGCTCTGGGTCGACAACGACATGGGCAACACCCTCACGCCGATCGACCCCCGTACCGGCAGGTTCGGCACGCCCGTGCCGGTCGAGGACCCGTACAACCTCTACTTCACCGCCGACGGCCGGCACGCGGTCGTGGTCGCCGAACGCCTGCGACGCCTGGACTTCCGCGACCCGCACACCATGGCGCTGCAGCACTCGCTGACCGTGCCCTGCAGCGGCATCGACCACGCGGACTTCTCGGCGGACGGCACGCACGCCCTGTTCTCCTGCGAGTTCAGTGGCGAGCTGGTCTGGGTCGACATGGTCCACCAGAAGGTCGTCCGCGTGATCAGCCTCCCGTGGCAGGGCAGCCAGCGGCCCAAGCCGCAGGACGTGAAGACCAGCCCCGACGGGCGGGTCTTCTACGTCGCCGACGAGAACAGCAACGGCGTCTTCCTCGTCGACGCCCGCACCCTCAAGGTCCTCAGGTTCCTCCCTACCGGCCTCGGGGCGCACGGCCTGTATGTCAGCCGCGACAGCAAGGACCTCTACGTCACCAACCGGAAGGGCGCCTCGGTGTCGGTGTTGTCCTTCGCCACCCGCAGCATCCGGACGGTCTGGCCCATCGCGAACAGCTCCCCCGACATGGGTGGCGTCTCGGCCGACGGCAAGGTCCTGTGGCTCTCGGGCAGGTACACCCGCGAGGTGTACGCGATCCGTACGACCGACGGCCACCTGCTCGCGCGCATCCCCGTCGGCGGCCAGCCGCACGGGCTGTGCGTCTGGCCGCAGCCCGGCCGGTACTCGCTCGGCCACACCGGCGTGCTCCGGTGACGGTCCGCCTGCTCCCGCTCGCCGTCGCCCCCGCGGTCCTTCTCGCCGCGTGCTCCGGCCACACCACGGCCAGTACGGCGAAGCCCTTGCCGCACGCGACCCGCTCCGTGACCGGCCCCTCGGGTTCGGCGGCTCCGGCCGTGCGCTGGTCGGCAGGCGCGCCGCTCCCCCGCGCGGTCAGCGAGGTCGGCGTCACGGCCCTCGGCACGGCGGTCCACGTCCTCGGTGGCTACATCGACGGCCACCCCAACTCCACGACGCACCTGGTCCTCGACACGACGACCGGCCGGTGGAGCACCGCCGCGCAGCTGCCCCAGGCGCTCGACCACGTCGGCACGGTCGCGGTCGCCGGCAAGGTCTGGGCCATCGGGGGGTTCGGCGCCGTCCAAGGCGGTACCTCGGGGGTCTACGCGTGGGACCCGGCCACCGACCTGTGGACCGCCAGGGCGTCGCTCCCCGACCGCCGGGCCGCCGGCATCGCCGTCGTCCTGAACGGCAAGATCCACTACATCGGTGGCAAGAGTGCGGGAAGGGACGTCGCCGAGCACGACGTCTACGACCCGGCCACCAACCGCTGGACCACGGCGGCACCGATGCCGACCGCCCGCGACCACGCCGCGGGAGCGGTCGTCGGCGGCAGGATCTACGTCGCCGCCGGCCGGCCGAACGACCTCAGTCTGCTCGAGGCCTACGACCCCGCCACCGACCGGTGGACCACCTTGCCGCCGATCCCCCTCGGCCGCTCAGCCCTCGCCGGCGCCGACTTCCGTGGCCGCTTCGTCGTCCTCGGCGGCGAGCACCCGGGCGAGCGGTTCGTGGACACCGAGGTGGACGCCTACGACCCGGGCACCCGGCGCTGGACCCGGCTCGCCGACCTCCCGGCGGGGCGGCAGGGCATCGGCGTGGCGGTGGTCGGCGGCAGGCTCTACCTGCCCGGAGGCGGGCCGATCGGCGGCGGATCGCGCCAGACCAACACCCTGCTCGTCCTGTCCTGACCGCTCCGCTCCCGCCCCTTCCGGCCATGAAGGGGACGGGGCAGGAGGGAGCCGAGGGACCGGGGACTACCCGGGCCAGCCGAGGCCGGAACGGGGGGCCGCCGCCGGGGCGGGTCCATCCACGGGTGCCGGCGCGGGCACGGC
>FSWJ01000009.1_pt1 | contig 17222 bp, 19 predicted proteins | sample 1637851 | NCBI WGS metagenome assembly FSWJ01 (sample SAMEA3914789, study PRJEB12502) | metagenome | biome: forest; material: soil | place: Canada | collected 2011-07-03 | depth 0.3 m | reverse complement strand
GTGCCCGTGGATGACGCCGGCCCACGCCGACCCGTCGAGCTCGAGGTGGGTGCTCCCGAGCAGGTACAGGTTGTCGCCGGAGTCCTGCCAACCCGAAGGGACCCGGCGCCCGACGTCGTCGATGGTGCCGAGCACGGCGACCACCGGGGTCGGGTGGATGGGCACATCCCCGGTCTGGTTGTAGAAGCTCACGTTGCCGCCGGTCACCGGGATGCCCAGCTCGAGGCAGGCGTCGGCGAGACCCTCGACGGCCTGCGAGAACTGCCACATCACCTCGGGGTTCTCGGGCGAGCCGAAGTTGAGGCAGTCGCTGACCGCGACCGGGGTCGCTCCGGTGACCGCGACGTTGCGGTACGCCTCGGCGAGGGCGAGCTGCGCTCCGACGTAGGGATCGAGGTAGGCGTAGCGCCCGTTCGCGTCCGTCGCGAGAGCGACCCCGAGGCCGGTCTCCTCGTCGACACGGATCATGCCCGCGTCATCCGGGTAGCTGAGCGCCGTGTTGCCGAGCACGTAGCGGTCGTACTGGCTGGTCACCCAGCTCGTGTCGGCGAGGTTCGGGCTGCCGACCATGGCCAGCAGCTGGGCCTTGAGGGCCGGGCCGTCGGAGGGCCGCGGCAACTCGGCAGCCGAGTCCGTGTTGAGCGCGTCGATCCAGTGCGGGCGCACCACCGGGCGCTCGTAGACCGGGCCGTCGATCGCGACGGTGCGGGGATCGACATCCACGATGGTCTCGCCGTGCCAGGTGATGATCAGCCGCCCGGTCTCGGTGACCTCGCCCAGCACGCTGGTCTCGACATCCCACTTGCTCGTCACGGCCAGGAAGCCCTCGAGCTTGCCGGGCTCGACGATCGCCATCATGCGCTCCTGGCTCTCGCTCATGAGGATCTCTTCGGCGGTGAGCGATGGGTCGCGCAGCAGCACCTCGTCGAGCGAGACCTGCATGCCGCCGTCGCCGTTGCTGGCCAGCTCGCTGGTCGCGCACGAGATGCCGGCGGCGCCGAGATCCTGGATGCCCTGCACCAGATCGCCCGCGAACAGCTCGAGGCAGCACTCGATGAGCACCTTCTCGGCGAAGGGGTCGCCGACCTGCACCGCGGGGCGCTTGGTCGGGCCGCCTGCGCTGAAGGTGTCTGAGGCGAGAATGGATGCTCCGCCGATCCCGTCGCCGCCGGTGCGCGCCCCGAAGAGCACGACCTTGTTGCCCGCGCCCTTGGCGTTGGCCAGGTGCAGGTCCTCGTGCCGCAGCACGCCAACCGCGAGCGCGTTCACCAGAGGATTCGCCTGGTACACCGGGTCGAACCAGGTCTCGCCGCCGATGTTGGGCAGCCCGAGGCAGTTGGCGTAGAAGCTGATGCCGCTCACGACACCGGGGACGACCCGTGCGGTGTCCGGGTCGTCGATCGCGCCGAAGCGCAGGGCGTCCATGACGGCGACCGGCCGCGCGCCCATCGAGATGATGTCGCGCACGATGCCGCCCACGCCGGTCGCGGCGCCCTGGAACGGCTCGATGAAGCTCGGGTGGTTATGGCTCTCGATCTTGAAGGTGACCGCCCAGCCCTCACCGATGTCGACCACGCCGGCGTTCTCGCCCATGCCGACCATGAGGTTCTTGGTCATTTCGGGGCTGACCTTCTGGCCGAACTGGCGCAGCCAGACCTTGCTCGACTTGTATGAGCAGTGCTCGCTCCACATCACCGAATACATGGCGAGCTCGCCGCTGGTCGGGCGTCGGCCCAGGATGCCGCGGATCCGCTGGTATTCGTCGCTGGTGAGCCCGAGCGCGGCGTACGGCTGCTCCTTCTCGGGGGTAGCCATCGCCTGGGAGACGGAGTCGAGGGGGGCGCTCATCACCTCGATTCTACCGAGCCTGCTCTAGCGGCTATGCGCCACCAGGATCACGGTCGTGACAACGCCCGCGATCACCAGGAGCAGCAGGACGGTCAGGGCGATTCCCCCGGGACGACCGAAGTTGAGGGTCCAGCCGAGTCCGAAGCGACGCGGCACAACGAGCGCAGGATCGTCGCGGTTCACGTAGAACAGGCCGCCCCTCCAGTGCTCGTCGTCGTCCGCGGCATCCGGGCGCGGGCTACGCGGGTCGCGCACGTTGGCCGGCCGCAGCCCCACTCGCGCACGCGCAACGGCCGCGATGATGACGACCATGACGAGCACGATCAACCCGATCGCGCAGGCGCCGACCGCCCATGGCGCGCCGGGGACCAGCCGCTGCGCCAGCTCGATCGCCGAGAGGCCCAGGGCGAGCACGAACGCCAGTCTGGACAGCAGGGAAGTGAGCAGGTTGCGTTGCACCCGGGTTCGCAGCGCGGCCTGGTCGGCGGTGTCGTCGGCTTGGGTTCTCGCGTTGTAGCGCGCTGCCACGATCGAGAGCACGGTCAGCAGCACCACGACCGCGGCGCCGACCATCAGCAGGCCGAAGACGCTCCACACCGACTTGGCGGCGTAGGCGTCCGGCTCGCCTGCGGCATTGAAGTGCACGGCGATCGGATCGGGCAGTCCCGGGTACAGCGCGACGTCGACGGCGGTCGTCGCGGCCAGCACGATCGCCGCGAGCGCCGGCCAGACGATCGGCGGGTGATGGGCGGCGGGCGCGGTGATCTGCGCGCTCACCCGCACGGGGAGCCCCTCGAACCAGTCGCCCTCGCGCTTGGCGCGCAAGATCATTCGGCGGCTCAGCACCAGGGACAGGATGCTCAGCGCCGTGTACAGCAGCACCGGAAGCAGGGTGGCCAGCGGCGTCTGGCCGGTCAGCGCCAACGCCAACGTCAGGGCCGCGGTCAGCACCCAGGCGAGCACAAGCCCCCAGCGGAAGCGCCTGATTGCCGAGAGCACGACCGCATCGTCGGCGTGGGCCTGCGGGACGCGCACGCTCAGCGGGAGCCCCGGCGGCCGCAACGCGACAATCGCGGCGAACAGGAAGCCGAAGAGGGCCGTGAAGACGGGGGCGAAAATGAGCACGAACGCGGTCATGACGCGCTCCTTTTGGGATCGGTGCGATGGGCCGCGAAGTCGGCGAGCAGGGAGTCGGCGGAGTCATGGATGGTCTGGTCGGACATGCCGTGGGCGACGGCCTCGGCGAGCAGGGTGCGCAGGCGGTCGGTCCACCCGGCCGAGAAACCAGGAGTCGGTGGGTCGGCCGGGCCGCGCGCGACGACCGAACCGGAGCGGCGGCTGGTGCGAACCAGCCCCTCCTGCCTAAGCAGTTCGTACCCCTTGCCGACGGTCGCCGAGTTGATGCCGAACTGGCCGGCCAGCTGCCGGACCGAGGCGAGCGCCTCCCCCGGCTTCAGGGAGCCGTCGGCGATGGCCTGGACCACCTGATCGCGCAGCTGCTGGTAGAGCGGCGACTCCGAGTCGGGGTCGATGTCGATCAGCATCATCCACCTGCCTTATCTGTACTAGTAGTTAAAGCACAGATAAGGCACGCCCGCGAGAACTACTTTCGGCTCAGGTTGCCGAGCACCTCGCGTTCAAGTCGCTGGTAGCTCGCCTCCATTCCGTCGGTCATCCCGGTCGCGAGCACCATGTCACGTTGAGCGAGGTCGGGGAACGTGATGAGCAGGGTCAACAGGGTCGCGCCGTCTACCTCGTCGAAGCTGAGGTCGTTGACGTTCGGCGGGAAGGGAGCTCCCGTCATCCGCTCGCTGCTCACGAGGCGGCGTTCGGGCTCGATGACGAGGTTCTCCCCGTCGAATCCGAAGGGCTCTCCCGGGGTGCCGCCCACGGGCGCCCAGGCATTGCGGTACGTGCCGCCGACGACGAAGTCGTTCTCGCAGACCGTCATCTCCCAGCCGTCGGGACCCAGCATCCACCTCTTCATGAGTTCGGGCTCGGTGTGGGCTCGCCACAGCAGGTGGCGCGGGGCCTCGAACGCGCGGGTGATGCGTGCGTGGGTGTCGTCGATGAGCTCGGTGCGGGTGCCGGCGCCGCGTGCGTACTGACGCAGATCGGCGAGCACGAGGTCGAGCTGGCCGAACGACTGGGTCATGCCCTCGACCTGACCCATGGCGATCACCTGTTCGAGCGCCTCGGGGGTCGGCGATGCCGAGACGACGGTGAAGCGCGAGCCGCCCGGGGTGCTCTCGAACTCGAGGGTCATGCGCCCGGTGGGAACGGAGGTGTCGATCTCGCCGTCGGCCTTGGCGAACGAGTCGCGCACGACCATCTGACGTGGAGCGTCGACCTCCTCGAAGTCCCAGCGTCCGAAGAAGCGCTCGCCCTCGGGCGATGTCATCCAGTAGGTGGCGATGCCGCCAGGTCGCGGCTCGTACCGGTCGAAGGTCGCCGGGTATCCGGGCGGCCCCCAGAAGCGCTCCAGCTGACGCGGGTCGAAGAATGCCGCCCACAGGCGCTCGACGGGGACGGGGAAGTCCCCCACGACCGTCATCGTGAGGTTCTTCGGGTCGGTGGTGACGGAGGTCACGGGCATATCAGTCTCCTTCGGTGAACAGGGCGTCGAGGCGGTCGACGCGGCTGCGCCAGATCGCTGCGTAGGCGTCGAGAAGTTCTTGAGCGCGTGCGATGGTCGACGGGTCGGCGCGCACGAGGCGCTCCCGACCCCGGGCCTCCTTGGACACGAGGCCGGCCGCTTCGAGCACCGCGACATGCTTCTGAACTGCGGCGAACGACATCTTGTACGCGTCGGCAAGGCGGCTGACCGACGTGTCGCCGATCAGGGTGCGATGCAGGATGTCGCGCCGGGTGGCATCCGCGAGGGCGTGGAAGATGCGGTCGACGCCCGCGTCGCTGAGCTCAAGTTGTACAACCATTTGGTTGTACGTTAGGGGAGGTCGGCGGCCGTGTCAACCGGGACGGCGATCGAGGTGGCCGCCGGCCGGAGCCTGAACCGACACGGATCAGGCCGTGGCGAGCGCGTGCGTCAGCACGCTGGTGAAGAAGGTGAGGCCGTCGACGCCCGACCGCATGGCGTCTGGCGTGTCCGGGCCGAAGCCGGGCTCGGTGGCGTGCTCCGGATGCGGCATGAGCCCCACGACGTTGCCGGCGGCATTCGTCAGTCCCGCGATGTCATCCAGCGAACCGTTCGGATTCACGTCCAGGTAGCGGAACGCGACCTGTCCCTCGCCCTCGATGCGCTTCAGGGTCTCCGCAGCCACGATGAAGCCGCCCTCGGCGTTCTTGAGCGGAATCGTGATCTGCTGGCCGACCTCGAACCCACTCGTCCACGCGGTCGACGCGTTCTCGACCCGCAGCCGCTGATCGCGGCAGACGAAGTCGCCGTGGTTGTTGCGGATCAGGCCGCCGGGCAGCAGGTGCGCTTCGACGAGGATCTGGAAGCCGTTGCAGATGCCGAGCACCGGCATCCCGGCATTGGCTGCCGAGATGACCTCGGTCATGATCGGCGATCGCGCCGCGATCGCGCCGCAGCGCAGGTAGTCGCCGTAGCTGAAACCGCCGGGCAGCACGATCGCGTCCACACCATGCAGATCGTGGTCGCCGTGCCAGAGCGCGACCGCCTCGCCCCCCGCACGTCGGACGGCGCGCTGCGCGTCCCGGTCGTCGAGCGACCCGGGGAACGTGACGACGCCGATCTTCACGCGGGGGTCTCCTCGAGCACGTACACGCGCACGACATCCTCGATCACCGCGTTGCTCAGCATGTCGTCGGCGAGACGCTGCGCCTCGGCCAGCACCGCCTCGGTCACCGGTCCGTCGACCGTGAGCTCGAATCGTTTGCCGATGCGGACGGCACTGAACTCGGTCTTACCGAGGCGCCCCAGGGCTCCGGCGACGGCTTTGCCTGCCGGGTCGAGCAGTTCCGCCTTGGGCATGACTTCGACGACGATGGTGGGCACGATCACTCCAGGGGTCGTCCGGTGGGTGGATGCCCTCAGTCTACGGCGAGGGTTTCGGCGATTCCCTTCGCCAGGCCCCGGTAGCCCTCGGCGTCGGGGTGGAACTGGTCGGAAGCCACCGACCGTCCGTCGAATCCCGGGGCGACGACGGCCCCGTGCGCACGGGCGACCCGTTGCGCGCGACGGGTCAGACCCCGTGCCTGGCGGCCGAGCGCCCAGCGCAACGGATTCGGCAGCGCGGCGAAGCGGCCGAACTCCGGCGACGCGACCACCACGAGCCGGGCGTCCGGCGAGGCGGCGTGGAGCCTGTCGAGCAGGGTCGCGAGGGCGCGGGAGAACTCGCTGCCTCCCCGCAGTCGCAGCGCATCGTTCCAGCCCACCATCACGACAGCCAGGTCGAAATGCGCCGCGACAGCCGCGGTCGCGAACTCCTGGAGCACCTCGGCCGCCGTTGCGCCGTTGCGGCCGACCGCGCGCCACGCCACGCCGCCCTCGGCGGCCGCCCCCCGGCCGAGGAGGAGCCCGAGCTGACCCGGGAGCCCGTCCTCCAGCTTGGTCACGCCGGTCCCCATCGCGGTCGAGTCACCCACCACGAGCAGGCGAAGCGGCTTGGCGGTTCGCGATCCGCCGCCGATGAGCCCGTCCCGCGGCCCGTGCGCTTCGGGGAGCCGCGGGGTGTCGCGCTGCAATGCGCGGCCCTGGCCGACCGCGACCGGCGCGACCAGAAGGGAGGGGAGGCGGCTCACGGCGCGAGTCTAGCGACGAGCTCGTCGTCCGGGGCCACCCGCCGGCGCGGTTCAGCGCAGAGAGGACTCACGGCGCAACGGGCACCGGGTCCGAGAGCGCCATCGACCAGACGGCGACTCCGTGCAGGCCCAGTGAAGCGGCCAGCTGCTCGCGGAGAGCGATCGAGCGGGCATCGGACCACCAGAAGACCTGGCCGTCGGGGAGGGTCGCCGTCCACTCGCCACGGCGGTCGTCGAAGATCGGGGTCACGTGGGCGGCGGCGACCAGGCGCCTCGCGCGGATGTCGCCCACGGTGTGCGTCCCGTCCGCGGCCCAGCGGTACCCGTATCCGGCCACCCCGAGGTCGACCTGCCCGGGCTTCGCGGTGAGCAGCAGGGCCGCGAGCACCTTGCGCTGCCAGGTCAGCTCGCCGATCGGGCCCGGGTTCGCCGGGTTGAACGTGCCGTGCTGGTCGTAGGCCATCACCGTGACGGTGTCCAGCGACGTCAGCAGCCCGGCGATGTCGTAGCCCCGTCTCGCGTAGCCGGCGGCGGTGGTCGAGGGCTGAAGGGCGGCATCCAGATGGATGCCGGAGCCGACATCGGCGCGCAGGGCGGCCGCGAAGGCGGTGAGATCGTCGGCGTCGCCGGCGCTCAGCTCCTCGAGGTCGAACATGACGCCGTCGAGCCCGTACTGGGACACGACCGCCGCCAGCGAGGCGGCTGCCGCATCGCGATTCGTCTGGGTGGAGAGCATCGACTTCGCCACGTCGTCGCTGAACCCGGTTCCGGCCTGGTAGTTCAGCAACAGGATCTCGGCCTTCTTGCCGAGCTGGTGAGCGAGCTTCACCTGGCGGACCACGGCGGCGCTGGGCGGCGTCACCGCAGCGCCGCCCGCGGCGATGTCGATGCCCGAGATCGCCACCGTGGTGACGGCCGCCTTGCTGGCTTTGAGAACCGTGCCGTCGTCCCACGAGGGCTCGAATGCCGTGACGACCGGATGACTCGGCGGGGCGCTGTTCGGCGTCGGGGCCACCGCGCGCTTGTAGAACTCCTGCAGGCTGCGCGGTGAGGCTCCGCAGCCCACGAGCGTCAGCATGAGCGCGGCTGCCACCGCGGCGACGAGCAGCGGGCGGAGGCGCATCCGTCCATCATGCGCCCCGCGACCGTCCCGTTGGTGGGCGTTCAGCCGATCGCGGGGGTCCGAACGCTGATCAGGTTGCCCCACGGGTCGTCCACGGCGACGGCGCGGCCATCGTCTCGGGTGTCGAGGCCGTAATGCTCCATGCGCTCCCCGAGCGCGCCCAGGTCGTCGGGAGTCGGGACCACGATCTCGACCTGGCCGAGACCGAGGGCCGGCTGGCGGCGGCCGGCGCCGCGGCTGTTCCACACGTTCATGGCCATGTGGTGGTGGTACTGGCCCGCGCTGACGAAGAGGGCTTGACCGGGGATCTCGGCGGTCGCGTCCCAGCCGAGCCGGTTCACGTAGAACTCGCGAGCGCTCGACACGTCGCCCACCGACAGGTGCACGTGACCCACCCGGGCGTCGCCCCATCCGGCCCCCTCGGCGCCCTGCTCGGTCAGGTGCTCCTGCAGGAAGGCGTTCGGGTCGAGGAAGATCGTCGACATCTCGATCCTGCCGTGCGTCCAGCTCCAGTTGCTGCGGTCGCGGTCCCAGTACAGCTCGACCCCGTTGCCCTCCGGATCGTCGAAGTAGAACGCCTTGCTCACCAGGTGATCGCTCGAGCCGGTGAATGACCCGGGTCGAAGCCGTGCCACCGAGTAGACCGCCGCGGCGAGTGCGGCCTCACTGTCGAACACGATGGCGGTGTGGAACAGGCCCGCCTCGTGCGGTGCCGCGTGCCGTAGCTCGGGGGTCTGGACGAGGATGACGATGTGGCGGTCGGCGCCGTTCGCGTCGGCCCGGCCGAGCGCGACCTGCGACCCGTCGGCGGTCAGGACGTCGAGCCCGACCCCGTCGCGGTAGTACGCGGTCATGCCCTCGAGGTCGGCGACATTGAGGGTCACCGCGCCCATCGCGGTATCGGCGGCGAGCTGTTCGATCATGAGGGACTCAACCGTCGAGCGGCCTCAACCATTTCTCGTAGCAGATCGAAAGATCCGAGTCGGCGTAGTAGCCGAAGTTCGGAATGCGGGTGTAGCCCTCCCGCTCGTACAGGCGCATCGCGTCGGGCTGCTGGTCGCCGGTCTCCAGCACGAGGCGGTCCCAGCCGCGCCCGCGAGCCTCGCCCTCGAGCGCGGTCAGCAGGGCGACCGAGACGCCGGTGCCGCGGCGGTCCGGGCGCACATACATCCGCTTGATCTCGCCGTGCGCGTCGTCGAGTGTGCGCAAACCGCCGCAGCCGACGGCGACCCCGTCGTCATACGCGACGAGGAACACCGTGATGTCCGAGGCGGTGGGCTTCGGCCCCGGTTCGGAATCCGGTCGTCCATAGCGCGCGGACACCTCGTCCTGCTGGGCCTCCCGCAGCGCCGTACCCTGCGGGTCGTCCCACGGCACTGCGCGCACGGCGAGCGTCACGAGGTGAGCCGATCGATCAGCTCCTGATAGCGCCCGGCCGTGACCTCGACGATGTCGGCGGGAAGCTCGGGCGGCGTACCGGTCTTGTCCCAGTGCGCCGAGAGCCAGTCGCGCACGATCTGCTTGTCGAAGCTGTCGAGACGGTGGGCGCCCCCTGCGGCATAGCTGGCGGCATCCCAGTACCGGCTCGAATCGCTGGTCAGCACTTCGTCGGCGAGCGTGAGCTCACCGCTTCCGGGATCATCGCCGAACTCGAACTTCGTGTCGGCCAGGATCAGCCCGTGCTCGGAGGCCGTGGCCGCGGCGGTCGAGTAGATCTGCAGCGAGGCGTCCCGGATCGCTGCCGCTGTCGTCGCGCCGACCAATTCGACGGTGCGCTCGAAACTGATGTTCTCGTCGTGCTCGCCGAGCGGCGCCTTGAAGGCCGGCGTGTAGATGGGCTCGGGCAGCCGATCGCCGTTGCTCAACCCGGCCGGCAGCGGGATGCTGCAGACGCTCTGCGCCTTCTGATACTCGAGCCAACCGGATCCGACCAGATAGCCGCGCACGACCGCCTCGATCGGATGCATCGTGAGCTCATGCACCAGCATCGAGCGCTCCGCGATGCCCGGAGGAAGGTGCTCGCCGAGCGAGGGATGCGCGGCCGCGAGGTGGTTGCGCATCCCGAGCCGGCGGAACCACCACAGGCTCAACTGGGTCAGCAGGGCGCCCTTCTTCGGGATGCTCGGCTCCAGCACGTGGTCGAAGGCGCTCACCCGGTCGGAGGCCACCACCAGCACCCGACCCGGTGCGGCGGGTGAGGTGTAGAGGTCGCGCACCTTGCCCGAGAAGACGTGGGTCCAGCCGAGGGCCTCGAGCCGGGTGTCCCCGCGGGGAACCCCGCCATCCTGCGTGATCACCGTTGCTGCCTCATCGTGTCACCCGTTCTGCGATGTCGTGCCGGTAATGGGAGCCCTCGAGGTGGATGCGCCCCAGCGCCTCGTAGGCGGCGTTGCGTGCCGCACGGAAATCGCCCGCCCGGGCGACGACCGCGAGCACGCGTCCGCCCGTGGAGACGTAGCCGCCGTCTGCTGCACGTGCCGTCGCCGCGTGCAGCACCGTCACCCCGCGGACCTCGGATGCCGCGTCCAACCCGGTGATCGCCCGGCCGGTGACCGGCGCATCCGGGTACCCCTCGCTGGCCAGCACGACGGCGACCGTCGCGTCGGACGAGAAGCGCGGGTACGGCATCCGACCCAGGCCTCCTGTCGCGGCGGCCAGCAGCAGCCCCGACAGCGGCGTCTCGAGCCGGGGCAGCACGACCTGCGTCTCGGGGTCGCCGAAGCGCGCGTTGAACTCGATGACGCGGACGCCGTGGTCGGTGACGATCAGCCCGCAGTACAGGAGCCCGATGAACGGGGTGCCCTCCGCCTCGAGGGCGCGCACGGTCGGCAGAGCTACTGTGTCGAGTACCTCGTCGACGAACGACGCCTCGGAACCCCAACGGTCGCTGAGCCAGGGCAGCGGCGAGTACGCGCCCATGCCGCCGGTGTTCGGACCCTCGTCGCCGTCGCCGACGCGCTTGTAGTCCTGCGCCGGTGTCAGCGGCACGACGTCGTGTCCGTCCGCCAAGAAGAACAGCGAGACCTCCTGGCCGTCGAGGAACTCCTCGACGAGCACGTCTCCCTGCTGGAGGTAGTGCTGGGCGTGAGCGAGGGCGGCGGCCCGATCGTCGGTGACCAGCACACCCTTGCCGGCCGCCAGTCCGTCGGCCTTGACCACATGCGGGGCGCCGAGCGCATCCAGCGCGGCCTCGACCTCGGCCGCGGTCTTGCCGCGGTGCGCGCGCCCGGTCGGCACGTCGGCCGCATCCATGATGCGCTTGGCGAACGCCTTGGAGCCCTCGAGTGCCGCGGCCGCCTTGCCGGGACCGAACACCGGGATGCCCTTCGCCCGGAGCACGTCGGCGACGCCCGCCACGAGCGGGGCCTCGGGGCCGACCACGACCAGCTCGACCTCGTTGTCGGCCGCGTACTGAGCCACGAGCTTGCCGTTAGAGGCGTCGAGCCCGACGACCTCGACGGTGCCGCCCGCCGAAACCTCGGCCGCGATCCCCGCGTTGCCCGGGGCGACGATGAGTTCGTGGCCAGCGTCCTCGCGCAGCAGGGCCACGACGATCGCGTGCTCCCGGGCGCCAGAACCGAGGACGAGGATTCTCACCCGCCCAGGCTACCGGCGGTAGCGTGACGCCATGGACGGGCTGCCGGAGTGAGCGTGCGGCGAAAGATCGAACCGGCCGCCGGGCGGGCCGCGGTCGAGTCGGTGCTGGGCGGGGCCGACGATCGAGAGGCAACGGCGCTCGCCGTGCGCTATCTGCTCGAGGTTCTCGCCTCCGACTTCGAGGGACACACGGTCGAGGTGCGCGTGCCGCCATGGGGGGCCGTGCAGGCCATCGAGGGGCCGCGGCACACCCGCGGGACTCCGCCCAACGTGATCGAGACGGATGCCGCAACCTGGATCGCACTCGCGACGGGCTCTCTGGCGTGGAGCGACGCTGTCACGAGGGCGCGCGCCTCGGCATCCGGTCAGCGCGCGGACCTGAGCGCGGTGCTGCCCCTCCGGTGGCGCACAATGGAGGCGTGACCAGCCCGAACGAGCCGCGAGGCACCGACACCCTGACCGAGGTGCGGGTTCGTCGGGCGCCCCGCCTGCCGGTCTTCCTCTTGCTCGGTGCGATTCTGGGGGCCGTGGTCACGCTGATCGTCACCGCAACAGTCGGCGAGGTGGACCCGAGGGTGGGCTTCGGCGCCACCTACGGCTACTTCTGCCTCTACGGGGTGCCCGCCGGAGTGCTCGTCGGTGCGATCGTGGGCCTGCTGCTCGATCGTCGTTCGCAGCGCCGATCGCGCCTCGTGACGGCCGAGCGCGAGCGGGTCAAGACCGCGGACACCGCCGGCGACAACTAGCTCAGCTGATTCGCCTCGACCCACGCCAGGTACTCCGGCGTGACGGTGCCGGTGACGTAGTCGCCGGTGAAGCAGCTCATCTCGAGGCGCTCGATATCGGAGCCCTCCAGGATCGCTGACTGCATGTCAGCGACTTCCTGGTAGATCAGGTAGTCGGCGCCGAGTTCTGTCGCGATCTCGGGGATCTTGCGACCCGACGCGACCAGCTCCTTGCGGCTGGGCATGTTGATCCCGTAGACGTGGGGGAAGCGCACCGGGGGCGCCGCCGAGGTGAAGGTGACGCTGTTCGCGCCCGCCTGCCGCGCCATGTCGATGATCTCGCGCGAGGTGGTGCCGCGCACGATCGAGTCGTCGACGATCAACACGTTCTTGCCGCGGAACTCGGAACCCATGGCGTTGAGCTTCTGCTTGACGCTCTTCGTGCGCTGCTCCTGGCCGGGCATGATGAAGGTCCGGCCGACGTAGCGGTTCTTGTAGAAGCCCTCGCGGTACTCGATGCCGAGCTTCTGGGCGACCTGCATGGCGGCGGGGCGGGAGGAATCCGGGATCGGCATGACCACGTCGATCGCGCCCGAAGGCGTGTACTTGGCGATGGTGTCGGCGAGGCGGTCGCCGAGCCGCAGCCGGGCCTCGTAGACCGAGATCCCGTTCATCACCGAGTCGGGGCGAGCCAGGTACACGTACTCGAACGAGCACGGGATGAGCACAGGGTTCTTGGCGCACTGGCGCGAGAACATCTCGCCGTTGCGGGCGATGAAAATGGCTTCGCCTGGCGCGACATCCCGCACCACCTCGTAGCCTGCGCTCTCGAGCACCAGCGACTCGCTCGCGACGATCCACTCGGTGCCGACCAGCCCGGCGCTGCGCTTGCCGAGAATGAGGGGACGGATGCCGAAGGGGTCGCGGAACGCGAGCAGCCCCTGCCCGGCGATCAGCGCGATCGCGGCGTACGAGCCCTCGACCCGCTCGTGGAGCGTCTCGATGGCGTCGAACACCTGGTCGGGGTCGAGGTCGGTGCCGCGCACCTGGTGCTGCAGCTCATGCGCCAGTACGTTCACCAGCAGCTCGGTGTCCGAGTTGGTGTTGAGGTGCCGGCGGTCGATGTGGAAGAGCTCCTCGGTGAGCTCGCGCGTGTTCGTCAGGTTGCCGTTGTGCACGAGCACGATGCCGTAGGGCGCGTTCACGTAGAACGGCTGGGCTTCCTGCTCCTTGTTCGCGTCACCCCGGGTCGCGTAGCGCACGTGGCCGAGGCCCATGGTGCCGAGCAGGCTCCGCATGTCGCGGGTGCGGTACGCCTCACGCACCTGCCCTTTGGCCTTCTGCATGTGGATGATGCTGCCGTCAGAGGTCGCGATGCCCGTCGAGTCCTGGCCGCGGTGCTGCAGCAGCGCGAGAGCGTCGTAGACCTGCTGATTGACGGGACTCGAGGAGACGATGCCGACGATGCCGCACATGAGGCGGATGGCTCCCGGATGTTCGATGGGGCGCACTCGACCGAGTACGCCCCAGTCTCTCATGCGATCGCGGGCTCCTGCTCGCTCGAGGCCTGCGCCGGAGCGACGTTGTGCGCGAGCGAGAGCCCCTGGCTACGGCGGCGGAACAGCAGGGCCGCGATGACGAGGCCGAGGGCGAAGAATCCCGCGCTCCAGCCGAAGGCCGTCGTGTAGCCGTGCACCGCTGCGACGGCGGCGATCGCCGGAGTCGGAGGCAGGTGCGACGCCACGTAGCCCGTCGCCGCGGTCGCCGCCAGCGTGTTGAGCAGCGCCGTGCCGATCGAGCCCCCGACCTGCTGGCTGGTGTTGGTCATGGCCGAGGCCACGCCGGCGAACTGCCGGTCGACGCCGAGGGTGGCGGTCTGCATCGACGCGGGCATGATCGTCCCCATCGCGAATCCGAGGATCATGAGCGCCGGCAGCACGTTGGCCGCGTAGGTGCTCGTCACCTCGATGCGGGTGAGCAGCAGCATCCCGATGATGCCGAGCCCCATGCCGATCGGGACCAGGATCTTCGGCCCGAAGCGCGGAACGAACAGGTTCGTGCCCAGCTGCGCGGCGAGTATCAGCATCCCGATCATGGGCAGGAAGGCCAGCCCGGTGTTGATCGGCGTGAACTTCAGGGTGGTCTGCAGGTAGTAGGTCACGAACAGGAAGATGCCGAACATGCTCGCGCCGGCGATCAGGATCGAGATGTAGGCCGCGCTGCGGTTGCGGTCGAGCACGATCGACAGCGGGAGCAGCGGGTGCGCGGCACGGCGCTGCCAGAGCACGAACGCGACGAACAGGACTCCGGATGCCGCGAGCATCCCCCAGGTCAGTGGCGAGCTCCAGCTGTCGGTCTCGGCGTTCGAGAAGCCGTAGACCAGCGAGAAGAGCGCGCCGGACACCAGGACGGTGCCGGGGATGTCGAGCTTCGGACGCGGTCCGCTGCGTGCGATCGACGGCACCAGGAACAGGGCGCCGACGATCGCGACGATGGCGATGGCGACGTTGATGTAGAGGTTCCAGCGCCAGCCGACGTCCTGCGTCAGGTAGCCGCCGAGCAGCAGTCCGATCGCTCCGCCACCGCCCGCCAGGGCGCCGAAGACGCCGAACGCGCGAGCGCGCTCCTTGGGGATCGTGAAGGTCGTCGTGAGAACGGCGAGCGCGGTCGGGGCGAGCAGGGCGCCGAACCCTCCCTGCAGCGCGCGTGCGGCGACGAGAAGGCCGAATGTGCCCGCCGCGCCGCCGAGGGCCGAGGCGCCGGCGAAGCCGACCAGTCCGATGATGAAGGCGCGCTTGCGGCCGATCAGATCGGAGATGCGGCCGCCGAGCAGCAGGAGGCTGCCGAAGGCGAGGGAGTACGCCGTGATGATCCACTGCCGATCGCCGTTGCCGAAGCCGAGGTCGGCCTGAGCGGACGGGAGGGCGATGTTCACCACAGTGGCGTCGAGCACGACCATGAGCTGGGCGAGCGCGACGACGGCGAGAGTCCACCAGCGGCGGGTGGACGGGGCGGCGACGAGAGCGCCGGAAATGTTCGAAGACATGCCGACGACTATATACGGTACTGTGGAGTTTCGGAAATGAATAGTTTCTGAACGACCAAGTTCCACAAGCGGGCGTACGATGAGCGTGACAGGGAAAGGATGTGGGCCGCAGTGACGCAGCTCGACACCGCACCCAAGCTGGGGCGCAAACGAGACCTGACACGCGATCCCGAGATCCTCGACGCCACGCTCGAGGTGCTCGCCGAGACCGGATACGACGGCATGACGATCGACATGGTCGCAGCCCGTGCCAAAGCCGGGAAGGCGACGGTCTATCGGCGCTGGGCCTCCAAGAGCGAACTGGTCATCGACGCCGTCGCGTGCATGAAGAGCGCCGACATCGACTTCGACGCGCTGCCGGACACCGGCACGCTTCGCGGCGATCTCGTGGCGATGATCAAGCCGCACTCGATCGAGGAGGGCGCCAAGAAGCTGCAGGTCATGGCGGGCCTTGTCTCGATGCTGTCCCGGCATCCCGAACTGGCCGATGCGGTGCGCGATGCAGTCATCGGGCCGCGCGCCCGCGTCAACCGCGTCTTCCTGCAGCGGGCCATCGACCGCGGCGAGATCCCGGCCGATGTCGACGTCGACCTGCTCTCCCAGGTGGGCGGCGCGATGGCGACCCACCGCACGCTGATGCTGCGCAAGCCGGTCGACCGGGCGTTCGTGATCTCGGTGATCGACGGCGTGATCCTGCCGGCTTGCGGCATCCGGAAGGTCTGAGCCGAGGTACGCCGGTACTCTGGGGCCGTGAGCGCAGCCCCGAACCCCGCCGTGCCCAATAGATACGCGGAGGCCGGCGTCGATACGGCGGCGGGCGACCTTGCGGTCGAGTTGATGAAGTCGGCGGTGGCCACGACCCATGGGCCTGAGGTGCTCGGCGGCGTGGGGGGCTTCGCGGGACTGTTCGACGTGTCGTTCCTGCGCGACTTCACGAGGCCCATACTGGCTACCAGCACCGACGGCGTCGGCACCAAGGTCGCCATCGCCCAGGCGCTCGACAAGCACGACACCATCGGCCAGGACCTGGTGGGCATGGTCGTCGACGACATCGTCGTGGTCGGCGCGAGGCCGTTGTTCATGACCGACTACATCGCCTGCGGCAGGGTCGTGCCCGAGCGGATCGCCACCATTGTGGCCGGAATCGCGCGGGCCTGTGCGGCGACCGGCACCGCGCTGGTGGGCGGCGAGACCGCGGAGCATCCCGGATTGCTCGGCCCCGACGACTACGACGTCGCGGGCGCAGCGGTCGGCGCCGTCGAGGCGGATGAGGTGCTCGGGCCTGACCGCGTCGAGCACGGCGACGTGGTCGTGGCGATCGCCTCGAGCGGGCTGCACAGCAACGGGTTCTCGCTGGTGCGCCGCATCCTGTCCGAACGCGGGGTGAACCTGACGCAGGCGTCCCCGGAACTCGGCGGCGTGGTCGGCGAGGTGCTGCTCGAGCCGACCCGGCTCTACACGGCTCCGCTGCTGGGCGTGATCGACGAGCTGCCAGGGGTGGTGCACGCGCTGAGCCATGTCACCGGCGGGGGCATCGCGGCCAACCTCGCTCGCGTACTGCCCCGCGGCGCATGGGTGGAAGTCGATCGCTCGACCTGGAGTCCGCAGCCCGTGTTCCGAGTGCTTGCCGACTGGGGCGGTCTCGCGCTGGGCGACACCGAAACGACCTGGAACTTGGGCGTCGGTATGATCGCCGTCGTCTCGCAGGGCGCTGCCAGCGCCGTGACGCACGGCCTGACCTCAGCTGGGCTGCCCGCCTGGGTGGTCGGACGCATCGAGGTCGGCGCCCATGACCTCGACGGATTCGAGCACGGCGCCAAGGGCGTGGATGGGGGAGCGGTCAAGCTCGTCGGTTCGTTCGCCGACTAGGTGGCCTCAGGCGCTCTTGGACTCGTTCTCTTCGTCGTCGAGTTCGTCGTCGTCGGCCACGTACGCCGAGTACTCCGGCCACTTCTCGAGGTCTTCCTCGAGCCTCGGATCGCCGGGCTCGCCGTGGCTGAGCTCCTGCTGCAGCGCTCCGTAGTTGGTGTCAGGGGAGAAGTACTTCAGGTCGCGTGCAACCTTGGTGTGCTTCGCTTTTTGACGGCCGCGCCCCATGCGTGACCCCCTCATGAATCAGGATGCGGAACAGGTGAAAGACTGCGCGGAAGTCTATCAC
>FSWJ01000647.1_pt1 | contig 17519 bp, 16 predicted proteins | sample 1637851 | NCBI WGS metagenome assembly FSWJ01 (sample SAMEA3914789, study PRJEB12502) | metagenome | biome: forest; material: soil | place: Canada | collected 2011-07-03 | depth 0.3 m | reverse complement strand
TTCGATCGCCGCGGCCCGGAACTGCTGGCCTTCACCATGCAAAACTAGGAGCATGAGCCAGACGGATCCCGGAAACCCCGACACCGCAGGCGGCGGCGCGGGCACCGACGTGCTCGACCGCGAACTCGAGGAACTGCTCAACCAGGAGGTCACCGAGGACGGCGATCACGACCGCTTCTCGCACTATGTGCAGAAGGAGAAGATCCTGGAGTCGGCCGTGACCGGCAAGCCCGTGATCGCGCTGTGCGGCAAGATCTGGGTGCCGGGCCGCGACCCCGAGAAGTTCCCCGTCTGCCCCGACTGCAAGAAGATCTACGACCGGATGAAATAGCAAGGGCGGCCGGACCCCTCACCACGCGTCGGGCTTCCCGCCTGATCAGTTGACAGACATGTCTCGTCGTCCTCATTCTCGACTCGGTGATTTCGTCAACTGATCCGCTCATCGCGCCGCTCGCGCGGCAGGGCGCGGGGCACGCTCGGGTCGTGACGTTGCGAGGCCGGATCCCGAGCGAGCTCCCCCCGATGTTCAGTGTGCGGGAGGGGCTCGACCACGGGATGTCGCGCAACCGTCTGGATGCTGCGGATCTGGCGCGGCCGTATCACGGCATCCGGATGCCCGGTTCGCGGATCAGTTTCGAGTCGCGGTGCCACGCCTTGGCGACAGTTCTCCGACCCGAAGACGCTCTCGCCGGACCCACAGCGGCCCGGCTCTGGGGGATGCCCGTGCCGCGTCGCCTCGAGGACTCGCCGCTCCTTCATGTGTCGACCACCCTTCCGACCCGCGCACTTCGTCGCGAGGGCGTCGTGGGAACCGGCCGGCGGTCGAGTGCGACCGCCATGCTTCGGGGACTCCCCGTCCTCGAGGTCTGGGAGACATGTCGATCGCTGGCGCCGATGATGACCGCCATCGAGCTGACCTGCGTCATCGACTTCGTCGTCACCGGCGACAGTCGGCACGCGTCTCTTTCGGAGCTGCCGGCCCTCGAGTCGTATCTGGTGACGCACGAACATCATCCAGGGATCGTGCGACTGCGGCGGGCGTTCGCTCAGGCGAGGGTCGGCTCGTGGTCTCCTCGCGAGACCCAACTGCGGCTCCTCGTCATGGCAGCAGGAATTCCGGAACCGCAGTTGAATGTGCGGCTGCCGCTTCCCGATGGTCGCGGGCTTGTTCCCGACCTGGCATGGCCGCGATACCGGGTCGCGGCCGAGTACAACGGCGTGCATCACAACAAAACCGGGCAACGCATCCATGACCTGAGGCGCATCGACGACTACACCGACATCGGCTGGATGACGGTGAACATCGAGAAGACCGAACTGTTGCAACATCCCGATTCCGTGGTGTTTCGCGTGGCGCAGCGGCTGGCGTCGCGGGGCTGGAAGCCGCCGCGTGGGGCAGTCGGGTGATGGTGCGGGCAGCTCGGTTGACGGAATCGCGTAGTCGGGTGCTCCAAGACTGCGCGATTTCGTCAACCGATGGCCGGGCGGCGGGGTGGCCGCCGCCCTACAGGTACCGCGTCGGGATCGCCGGCTCTCCGCGCGATAGCGAGAGCGCCTGCCGGGGCAGCTCGGCCATGACAGCCGCGTGATGCGCGCGGGCGGCGGTGACTCCCGCCGACCCCAAATGCGTCTCCACGACCTCGCCGTCGCGCACCAGGTCGACGAGCAGCGGGCGTCCCGCGTCGGCACCGACGGGCGGGTCTTCGACGTAGATGTCCTCGGCGACGGCCGTGCCCGCCCGAAGGGTGCGCACCGGCTGCTTGCGGCCGCCGACGGTGGCTTTGCCGTCCGACTTCTTGCCGACGGGCAGCCACCCCCCGGCGGCGTCGAGGTGGGCGACGAGCTTGTAGACCATGCCGGCGGCGGGGGATCCGGATCCGGTGACCAGCGAGGTTCCGACCCCGTAGGAGTTCACCGGCGCCGAGCGCAGCGCCGCAATCGCGTGCTCGTCGAGGTCGTTGGTGACCGTGATCCGCGTGTCGACCGCACCCAACGAGTCGAGCTGGGCGCGCACCTCGCGCACCACGACGCCGAGATCGCCAGAGTCGATCCGGACGGCTCCCAACGACGGGCCGGCCACGCGCACCGCGGTCTCGACACCGGTCGGGATGTCGAAGGTGTCGACGAGCAGCGTCGTACCGACGCCCATGGCCTCGACCTGAGCGCGGAAGGCGTCCTCCTCCGAGTCGAACAGCAGGGTGAAGGCGTGCGCGGCGGTCCCCATGGTCGGGATGCCCCACTCGCGCCCGGCCTCCAGGTTGCTGGTGGCCCCGAACCCGGCGATGTACGCGGCTCGGGCGGCCGCGACCGCTGAGCGCTCCCCGGTGCGCCGCGAGCCCATCTCGGCGAGCGGGCGGTCGCCCGCGGCGGACACCATGCGCGCGGCCGCCGACGCGACGGCTGAGTCGTAGTTGAACACGCTGAGAGCGAGCGTCTCGAGCACCACCGCTTCGGCGAACGAGCCCTCGACGACCAGGATCGGCGAACCGGGGAAGTACAGCTCACCCTCGGCGTAGCCCCGGATGCGACCGGCGAACCGGTACCCCTCGAGCCAGTCGAGCGTGGTGTCGCTGACCACGCGCTCCCGTTTCAGCCAGGCCAACTCCTGCGGGCCGAAGCGGAACTCCCGCAGCAACTCGAGCAGCCTCCCGGTGCCGGCGACGACGCCGTAGCGGCGTCCCGTCGGCAGCCGCCGGGCGAAGAGCTCGAACACGCTGGGCCGCAGCGCACGTCCCTCGGCCAGCGCCGCGTCGATCATCGTGAGTTCGTAGCGGTCGGTGAGGAGCGCGCTCGTCATGCGTCGAGCCTAGGCGTTGGCGCACCCCGGTATTCTGGCCACGTGACCGACACTGCCGCGACCGACGCTCCGATCGGCGTCTTCGACAGCGGCGTCGGCGGTCTCACGGTGGCGCGCGCGATCCTCGATCAGCTGCCGAACGAGTCGATCCTCTACGTCGGCGACACCGCGCACTCGCCATACGGCCCGAAGCCGATCGCCGAGGTGCGCGCCTACGCGCTCCAGGTGCTCGACGACATGGTCGCGACCGGTGTGAAGGCGCTGGTGATCGCGTGCAACACGGCGAGCGCGGCGATGCTTCGGGATGCCAGGGAGCGGTACGAGGCGGCGAGCGGCATCCCGGTGGTCGAGGTGATCCAACCCGCGGTCCGCGCAGCGGTCCGCGCCACGCGCAACGGGCGGGTCGGCGTGATCGGCACCGTCGGAACGATTCAGTCGCGGGCGTACGACGACGCGTTCGCCGCGGCATCCGGCCTCGAATTGTTCAGCCGGGCCTGCCCGCGCTTCGTCGAGTTCGTCGAGGCCGGTGTGACCAGCGGCCCCGAGTTGTTCGCGGCCGCCGAGGAGTACCTCGCGCCGCTGCGCGACGCCGACATCGACACCCTGGTGCTGGGCTGCACGCACTACCCGCTGATGTCGGCGGCGATCCAGTACGTGATCGGCCAGGATGTGCGGCTCGTGTCGAGCGCAGACGAGACCGCCGCCGACCTCTACCGGGTGCTCGTGAGCAACGGACTCGAGCGCGCCACCGCGTTCGATGGCACCGGGGAGCCGCCCACCCACACCTTCGAGAGCACCGGCGACGACGAGGCCGCGTTCCGGCGCCTCGCCGCGCGGTTCTTGGGGCCCGAGGTCACCCGGGTCGAGACCTTCGAGACGGGAGCGGTCACGCTCCCCAACTTCTGATCAGCATCCCGAAAGGCATCATGACCCGCATCGACGGTCGCGACAACGACGACCTCCGCCCCGTGACCATCGAACGCGGCTGGAGCAAGCAGGCGGAGGGCAGCGCGCTGATCAGCTTCGGCGAGACCCGTGTGCTCTGCACCGCGAGCTTCACCAATGGCGTGCCGCGCTGGCTGACCGGTAAGGGCAGGGGCTGGGTGACCGCGGAGTACTCGATGCTGCCGCGCAGCACCAACGACCGGATGGATCGCGAGTCGGTGAAGGGCCGCATCGGCGGGCGCACCCACGAGATCTCGCGCCTGATCGGTCGCAGCCTGCGCGCGGTGATCGACACCAAGGCTCTCGGTGAGAACACCCTGGTGATCGACTGCGACGTGCTGCAGGCGGATGGCGGCACCCGCACCACCTCGATCACTGGCGCCTACGTGGCGATGGCCGACGCGATCGAGTGGGGCCGGGACAAGGGATTCATCGGCAAGAACGCGAAGCCGCTCATCGACTCGGTCGCGGCCGTCAGCGTCGGGATCGTCGACGGCGTGCCCATGCTCGACCTGGCATACACCGAGGATTCGCGCGCCGAGACCGACATGAACGTCGTGGTGACCGGCCGCGGCCTGTTCGTCGAGGTGCAAGGCACGGCGGAGGGCGCGCCGTTCGACCGTGCAGAGCTGAACACCCTGCTCGACCTGGCGCTCGGCGGCGCGACGACCCTGACCGCACTGCAGGCCGCAGCGCTGGAGCCGTACGTGGGCGGAGCCGCCACGCTCAGTTCCTGAGCGGGGGTATGGCATGACCGTCTTCGTTCTCGCCACGCACAACGCGCACAAGGTCGACGAACTGCGGCGCATCCTGGGGGAGCGGCTCGGGCACCACCGGTTGATCGGCTACGACGGTCCCGAGCCGGTCGAAGACGGTGACAGCTTCGAGGCGAACGCGCTGATCAAGGCGCGGGCGGCGGCTGTGTTCACCGGCCTCCCCGCGATCGCCGACGATTCGGGGATCTGCGTCGATGCGCTGGATGGGGCACCCGGCATCCATTCGGCGCGGTATGCCGGCACCGGGGACGATGTCGACAACTACCGGCTGCTGCTGAAGAACATGCAGGGCGTTGCCGATCGCGCGGCCCAGTTCGTCTGCGCCGCCGCTCTAGTGGATGTCGCGGCTCTCGATGCCGGATCGCCGTTCGAGCACACCGAGCGCGGCACGTGGCCGGGCAGCGTGCTCAAGGCGCCCGCCGGATCGGGCGGCTTCGGCTACGACCCGGTCTTTCGCCCCGACGGGCTCGACGTGAGTTCGGCCGAGCTCACTCCGGCTCAGAAGGATGCCGAAAGCCACCGCGGTCGCGCCTTCGGCCTGCTCGTGACCGTGCTTCGCGAGCGGTACGGATAGCGCCTCCCGGACGCGGCCATGCCCTCCCCAGCGCACTCTGGTTGTCAAGGACGGTCCTTGAGAACCAGAGTGCACGAGCAGAGCGACCGAAGCCGGCCTGCCAGCACCCGGATACCCTGAGAGACATGGCCCACGATCACGCGGAGCGCGCCCACGGCAACCGCCGCCGACTCGCCGCCGCGCTCGCGATCGTGGTCGTCGTGCTGCTCATCGAGCTGGTCGGCGCCTGGCTCTCGGGGTCGCTCGCGCTGCTGGCGGATGCCGGCCACATGACGAGCGACGCGATCGGCCTGGTGGTGGCGCTGGTCGCAAGCACGATCGCGTCACGGCCGGCCACCGACCGGCACACCTTCGGATTCCGCCGGGTCGAAGTGCTGGGCGCTCTCGTCAACGGCGCGCTGCTCGCCGTCGTCTCGGTGACGGTTGCGATCGAGGCGATACGCCGGCTCGTCACCCCGGGCTCCGGCCACGTCGACGCTCTGCCGTTGATCGTCGTCGCGGCCGTCGGATTGGTCGCGAACCTGATCGCCTTCGCGATCCTGCGCGGCGGCGATCGCCAGTCGCTCAACCTGCGCGGCGCCTACCTCGAGGTGCTGGGCGATCTGCTCGGGTCGATCGCCGCGCTGGTGGCGGGTGTCGTCATCCTGACTACCGGGTTCGCGGTGGCCGACGCGATCGCGTCCCTGCTGATCGCGGTGCTGATCGTGCCCCGCGCGGCCTCACTGCTGCGCGACGTCGTGCGCGTGCTGACCGAGTCCGCACCGCGGGACACCGACGTCGAGCAGATCCGCGAGCATCTGCTGCAGACCAGCGGCGTCGTCGACGTGCACGACGTTCATGTCTGGACCATCACCTCGGGCGACCCGGTCTTCACGGCCCATGTCGAGGTGGACGCGAGCGTGTTCGAGAGGGGCGACACCGACGGGATGCTCGACCGCCTCGGCGAGTGCCTGAAGGGGCACTTCGACGTGGCGCACTCGACGTTCCAACTCGAGCCGGCCGGCCATGCCGCGCACGAGGGGGAATCCCATCGCTAGCGCGCAGAAACCTCAGTCGACCGTCACCGAGGACTACCTCAAGGCGATCTACGCCCACGCCGAGTGGGAGCCCGAGAACCTGATCGGCAGCTCGCAGCTCGCGCAGCGGTTGGGCCTGGCTCCGAGTTCGGTGACCGAGATGGTCAAGAAGCTGGTCGGGCAGGGGCTCGTGGAGCATGCGCCGTACGGGGCCATCGGGCTGACGGCATCCGGCCGAGACGAAGCCCTGCGGATGGTGCGGCGCCACCGCCTGGTCGAGACCTGGCTGGTGCAGCAGTTCGGCTACGGCTGGGATGAGGTGCACGACGAGGCCGAGATCCTCGAGCACACGTTGAGCGACCGGCTGCTGGATGCCATCGACGCGCAGCTCGGGCGCCCCACCCTCGATCCGCACGGCGACCCGATCCCGGCTGCCGATCTGACCATGCCGGTGTTCAGCGGCATCCTGGCGGCGCGGCTCGACGCCGGATCGCCGGCTCGGATCGTACGGATCAACGACCACGACCCCGCCGTGTTGCGCGCTCTCGCGGCGGCCGGGATCGGACTCGGCTCGACGGTGCTCGGCGGGGAGCTGGAACAGGACGCCGCACAGGCGGTGTGGGTCACGCCGATCTGATAGTTTCGGTCTACCGAAATATCCTGATCGGAGGCCGGATGAGCGCGAGTCCCGAACTCGCGCCCGCGCCCGACCGAGCACAGGGTGTCGAGCGCTCCGGGCTGCGCGCCCTGCTGCCGCTACTAGGACCGGCGATGGTTGCCGGCGTCGCCTACCTCGACCCCGGCAACGTCGCGAGCAACGCGGCCGCCGGCGCGCGCTACGGCTACCTGCTCGTCTGGGTGGTGGTGGTCGCGAACACCATCGCGTGGCTCGTGCAATACCTCTCGGCCAAGGTCGGCTTCACGACCGGTGAGAGCCTGCCGGGGCTGCTCGGCCGGAGCCTGCGGCGGCGCGGCGCGCGATACGCGTTCTGGGTGCAGGCCGAACTGGTCGCGATGGCGACCGACATCGCCGAGGTGCTCGGCGGTGCCATTGCGCTGAACCTGCTGTTCCACCTGCCGCTGATCGTCGGAGGGATCATCACCGGCGTCGTGTCGCTGCTCCTGCTCATCCTCACCAACCGCCGCGGCTCACGCGCCTTCGAGCGCGTGGTCACCGGCCTGGTCGTGATCATCGGGGTGGGGTTCTGCGCCGGCATCCTGTTCGCTCCGGTGGACGGCGCCGCCGCCGCGGGTGGACTCCTGCCGCGGTTCACGGACTCGGGCTCGGTGGTGCTCGCCGCCTCGATCCTCGGAGCGACCGTGATGCCGCACGCGATCTACGCGCATTCGGCGCTCACCCGGGATCGATTCGGAAAACTGGATGAAGGTCCCCAGCGGCGTCGTGTGCTGCGCGCCACCCGGATCGACGTGACGGTGGCCCTGGCCGTGGCCGGCACGGTGAACGTGGTGATCCTGCTGCTCGCGGCGTCGACGCTGCCGGGCGTGGATGGGGCGGGAACGCTCCCCGGGGCCCACGCCGCCATCTCGGCCGCGCTCGGACCCGTCGTCGCCACGCTGTTCGCGGTGGGGCTGCTGGCGTCGGGGTTGGCATCCACTTCGGTGGGCGCGTACGCCGGTGCGGAGATCATGCAGGGGCTGCTGCACGTGCGGGTGCCGCTGCTGGCCCGGCGGCTGGTCGCACTGGTTCCCGCCTTCGTGATTCTGGCGGTCGGCATCGAACCGACGTACGCGCTCGTGCTCAGTCAAGTGGTGCTGTCGTTCGGAATCCCGTTCGCCCTGATCCCGCTCGTGCGGTACACCTCGCGGCGCTCGCTGCTCGGCGACGCGACCAACCGCTGGTGGACGACAGCGCTCGCGGTGATCGCGGTGGTGCTGCTGGTCGGGCTCAACCTCACCTTGATCGCCCTGCTCGTGACGAGCTGACGAACACGGCAGGCAGGGTGCCTACTTCTTGGGCCTGCCCTCGAACACGCTCGGGTCGAGCGTCGCATCCTTCTCGCTCATCGCATCGGTCATGCCGGCCGCGCGCGCCCGACGAGCGGCCAACGTGGCCCGGATGGTGTGGAATACCGTCGGGATGACCGCGATCGCAACCGCCGCGAGCAGCAGCAGATCGATGTACGAGACGATGAAGTTGCGCAGCGGCGGGATGTAGTTCAGCAGGTACCCGATGAAGGTCAGGCCCGAGCCCCAGATGAGCGCGCCGATCGCGTTGTAGAGCGAGTAGCGGCGGTACGGCATGTGGCCGACGCCCGCGGCGACCGGCGCGAAGGTGCGCACGATCGGAACGAATCGGGCGGCGATCACCGCAAAACCGCCGAAGCGCGTGAAGAACGCGTTCGTGCGCTCCACGTTCTTGCGGCTGAAGAAGCCGCTCTCTTTGCGCTCGAAGACGCGCGGGCCCGCCTTGCGCCCGATCAGGTATCCCACCTCACCACCGAGGAAGGCCGCAGCCGAGATGGCCAGGCAGACCCACCAGATGTCGATATGGATGACCTGCTTCGCCCCCGGGAAGGCGAGCACACCCGAGATCAGCAGCAGGGTGTCGCCCGGCAGGACGAAGCCGACCAGGAGGCCGGTTTCGGAGAACACGAATGCGCACACCACGACGAGGGCCCAGACCCCGAACCCTTCGATGAGGTGCGTCGGGTCGAGCCACGGAATCACTCCCGTGAGCGGGTGCAGCAAGGCGGGGAACATCGAACTCCAGTCGTCGGTCGCGCGCGCGATCGGCGGTCACGTGTACGGGACAGCGTACCGGGTGCCCCTGAACGCCCTAGGCGGCATCCATGAGAGATTCCCCAGGCGGCTGAGTCGGCGGCGCCTGTCGCTTCGCGCGGCGATCCAGTCGCCAGGCTCGGATGCCGGCGATCACCGAGATCGTGATCACCAAGCCGGCGACGATGTACGAGGCCACCCGCACCCGCGGGTTGGAAGCCGCGAGGAACCCGATGACCGTGATGGCGACCGCCCAGGACAACGCGCCGACGACGTTGGCCGTGGCGAAGCGGAGGTACGACATCTTGCTGATGCCCGCGACCGGGGCGATGAAGACACGCCCCCACGGGATGTAGCGGCCGATGACCACGGACCACCAGCCGAAGAGCTCGTAGAACCGCTCCGTGCGGGCGACGGCCTTTCGCACCCACGACCCGCCGCGCTTGGTGAGCACGGGTTTGCCGAAGCGGCGACCCGTCCAGAACCCGACCTGGTCGCCGGCGAAGGCAGCGATGCCGACTCCGATCGCCAGGATCCAGATCGAGATGTGATCCGAGGCGGTGCCGGCGATGATCCCGGCCGCGAAAAGCAGCGAGTCGCCGGTGAGGAACGGGATGATCAGACCAACGAACAGGGCGGTGCCCACGAACACGAGTCCCCAGACGACGAGGTAGAACAGCACCGCGCCGGAGCTCGCGAGAAGGTCGGCGAGCTGGCCGTCGATCGAGGAAGCGGGAAACTGGGACGCGAGGGCGTTCATCCGGTCACGGTATTCGTGTTTTGCGCGTGATGAGATCGCTCAGCGTCCGGCCGAGATCCGCTCGATCAGCTGTTCCTTGCTCAGACGCGAATAGCCGGGGATCTTGAGTTCGCGAGCCTGGGCGCGCAGCACGATGATGGTGTCGCTCATCGAGGGCGCCGAGGTCGACGGCAACGAGGTCGACGGCAACGAGGTGGACGGCTCCGACGTCGGCGCGGAGGCGGGCTCCGCCGGCGGGACTTCGGTGGGCGTGAACGGCGAGGAGGCCGCCGGCCAGGTGCGCGTGGACGGCGCGTACGTCGGCGCGGGCGCAGGCGCAGGTGCGAGCTTCTCGGCCTGCTTGGCGGCCTTCCTCGCAGCATCCCGGGCTGCCTCCTTGGCCTTGGCGGCGTCCTTCTTCGCGCGCTCCTTGGCCTTGTGCGCCTCCTTCTTGGCGGCGGCCTTGGCCTTCTCGGCCTCCTTCTTGGCGCGGTCCTTGGCTTTGGCGGCGGCCTTCTTGGCCCGCTCCTTGACCTTCGTCGCAGCCTTCTTCGCGGCTTCCTTGGCCCGAGCGGCGTCCTTCTTGCTGAGCTTGGCGACGTCGGAGGCGGCACCTTCGGCACCGCGCTGGATCTTCTTGGCGGCCGACTCGATCGACCTCTTGACGGTCGCCTGCTTCTTCTTCGATGCCACGGTGCTCCTGCTTTCCCCGCGGATCCGCTGATCCGGTGGTGGCGATCCTATTCCGCGCAGATGAACTCCCGTCATGAACCTCGTGGCCGGCCGAGGGCGCGGGTACCCTGGCGAGAGGATCTGTTCCCGCATATCCGCGTGAACGAGACGAGACGAGAATGACCGCCGACGCCCCGCCCGACGTGCTCGGCTCGGGCGATCCGGCGCCCGGGATTCTCAGTACCGCTGCCCTGGCCGCCCCTCCGCGCACGCTGCTGGACATTCTGCGAGCGACGACCCTTCGGCATCCCGAGGCTTCGGCACTCGACGACGGCCGCGGCGCGCTCAGCTACCGCGAACTGATGGCGCGGGTGATCGCGACGGCCGCTCGACTGCAACGAGAAGGCGTCGGCCGGGGCGACCGCGTCGGGGTGCGGATGCCGTCCGGATCGCGCGAGCTCTACATCTCGATCCTGGCGATCATCGCCGCCGGAGCCGCCTATGTGCCGGTCGACGCCGACGACCCGGAGGAGCGCGCAGAGCTCGTCTTCCGCGAGGCGGGCGCGCGCGGCGTGATCACCGGGGCCGGGCAGTACGCGGCAGGCACGGACCGACTGCCTTCTCCGCTGTTCGAGGGGCGGCCGCCGCATGCCTCGACCTCGGCTCTGGCGATCTACGCGCCGCCCCTGGTCACCGACGACGCCTGGATCATCTTCACCTCCGGCTCGACCGGCACCCCGAAAGGCGTGGCGGTCACGCACCGCTCGGCGGCGGCCTTCGTGGATGCCGAGGCGCGCCTGTTCCTGCAGCACGAGCCGCTCGGTCCCGGCGACCGGGTGCTTGCCGGACTCTCGGTCGCGTTCGACGCCTCGTGCGAGGAGATGTGGCTGGCCTGGCGCTACGGCGCCTGCCTGGTGCCCGCGCCGCGCTCGTTGGTGCGCAGCGGCGTAGACCTCGGCCCCTGGCTGACCGCGCGCGGCATCACCGTCGTGTCGACGGTGCCGACCCTGGCCGCGCTCTGGCCGGCCGAATCGCTCGAGAACGTGCGGCTGTTGATCTTCGGCGGCGAGGCCTGCCCGCCCGAGCTGGCGGCTCGGCTCGTGATCGAGGGCCGCGAGGTCTGGAACACCTACGGTCCTACCGAGGCGACCGTGGTCGCCTGCGCCGCCCTGCTCGACGGCGAGCCCCCGGTGCGCATCGGGCTGCCCCTCGACGGCTGGGACCTCGCAGTCGTGGATGCCGACGGCCGTCCGGTCGGCACCGGCGAGGTCGGCGAGCTCATCATCGGCGGCGTCGGCCTGGCCCGCTATCTCGACCCCGCGAAGGATGCCGAGAAGTACGCCCCCTTTCCGACCCTGGGATGGGACCGGGCATATCGAAGCGGCGACCTGGTGCGTTTCGACCCGGCCGGCCTGGTGTTCCAGGGGCGCGCCGACGACCAGGTGAAGGTCGGCGGACGCCGCATCGAACTCGGCGAGATCGAGGCGGCGCTGCATCAACTGCCCGGGGTGTCGGCGGCGTCGGTGGTGGTCCGCGAGACGGCAGCGGGCAATCAGGTGCTGGTGGGATACCTGGCCGTGGCAGATCCGGTCGGGTTCGATCGCGCGGCGTCGGTGGCGCGGCTGCGGGAGGAGCTGCCCGCGGCTCTCGTCCCGCTGCTGGCCGTGCTCGACGAACTGCCCGTGCGCGTTTCGGGCAAGGTCGACAGGGCGGCGCTGCCGTGGCCGCTGATGGGAGCGGCATCCGTGGGCGAGGCCGATGATGCGGCCGGGTTGAGCGCCGGCGAGCTGCATCTGGCCGAGCAGTGGGAGGCCGTGCTCGGCATCCCGGTCACCGAGGCGGCGTCGAACTTCTTCGACCTGGGCGGAGGATCACTCGCCGCGGCGCAACTGGTGGCGCGGATCCGGGATGACGACCCCGAGTTCACCGTCGCCGAGATCTACGCGCATCCGCGCCTCGGCGCCATGGCCGACGCGATCGCGGCGCGGATCGGTGAGATCGGCGGCGACCCGTTGCCGCCGCGCCCGTTCCACCGAGTCAGGCCGACGCCGCTGCGGATGCAACTGCTGCAGACCGTGCTGGGTGTTCCGCTCTACGTGCTGAGCGGGGTGCGGTGGCTGGTCTACCTGCTCGCCGCGGGCGCGATCCTTCGTCCATTCGGTGGCTTCGACGTGCTGCCGGTCGTGCCCATGTGGTCGCTGATCGTGACCCTCCTCGTCTTCGGCACGCCCTTCGGCCGGATGGCGATCGCCGTGATCTGCGCCCGCCTGCTGCTGCTCGGCCTGCGAGCCGGCGACTACCCGCGCGGCGGGTCCGTGCACCTGCGATTGTGGTTGGCTGAGCAGGCCGCGCATCTGGTCGGCGCCGTCAGCTTGTCCGGAGCGCCCTGGATCAGCTACTACGCGCGGGCGCTCGGTGCGAAGGTCGGGCGCGACGTCGACCTGCACACGCTGCCGCCCGTGACCGGCATGCTCACGATCGGAGACGGAGCATCCGTCGAACCCGAGGTCGACCTGAGCGGCTACTGGATCGACGGCGACGTGCTCCGGGTCGGCGCGATTCGGATCGGCGCGGAGAGCAGCGTCGGCTCGCGCAGCACCCTGCTCCCGGGCACCCGGATCGGCAAGCGCGCCGAGATCGCCGCCGGCTCCGCGGTTTTCGGGCGGGTTCCGTCCGGCCAGCTCTGGGCCGGATCGCCCGCGCAGCGGGTGGGGCAGCGCGAGGCGTGGTGGCCCGAGGACCGGCCGCCGCTCGGGCGCCGCTGGGTCTGGGCGTTCGGCCTGTCGTCCACGGTGCTCTCGCTGCTCCCGGTGGTCGCGCTCGCCGTCGGCGGCATCGTGATCGCGCTCGGCATCACGGGGTCGGCAACGCTCGGCGAGGCCGTGGCGCGCGGATTCGCGGTGATCGTGCCGGCGACCCTGGCATCCGGGATCGTCATGGCGGGACTGGTGGTCCTGTTCGTGCGCCTGCTCTCGATCGGCGTCGTCGAGGGCACCTTCGCGGTGCGCAGCCGCATCGGCTGGCAGGTCTGGAGCATCGAGCGGTTGCTCGACCTGGCCCGGGTACTGCTCTTCCCGCTCTACTCCAGCCTGTTCACGCCGATCTGGCTCCGGATGCTCGGGGCGAAGGTCGGCCGCGACGTCGAGGCCTCGACTGTGCTGCTGCTGCCGACCATGACGACGATCCGCGACGGCGCGTTCCTCGCGGACGACACCATGATCGCGAGCTACGAGCTGGGCGGCGGCTGGTTGCGAATCGCCCACGTCGAGATCGGCAAACGCGCCTTCGTCGGCAACTCCGGGATGGCGGCGCCCGGGCACACCGTTCCGCGCGACGGGCTGGTGGCGGTGCTGTCGGCGGCGCCGCGCAAGTCGAAGGCCGGATCGTCGTGGTTGGGTTCGCCCGCGGTGCGGCTGCGGCGCACGGTGGCGGCTTCGGACGAGACCCGCACCTTCCGACCACCGGCCCGGTTGCGTATCGCACGTGCCCTGTGGGAGCTGTGCCGCATCGTTCCGGTGGTCGTCACCTGCGGAATCGGGCTGTGGGTGCTGTTCCTGCTCGCGGCGCTCACCGCGGCCTGGGGCGTCATCCCGGCGGCGCTGCTCAGCGGGGTGCTGCTGCTGCTCACCGGTGCGGTCGCGGCACTGATCACCACCGCCGCCAAGTGGGCGTTCGTCGGGCCGATCCGCGCGGGTGAGCATCCGCTCTGGTCGTCGTTCGTCTGGCGCACCGAGGTCTCGGACGCCTTCGTCGAGATGGTCGCGGCGCCCTGGTTCGCCCAAGCGGCGGCCGGCACGCCGGCCCTGGTCTGGTGGCTGCGCAGCCTCGGCGCGCACATCGGCCGCGGGGTCTGGTGCGACACCTACTGGCTGCCCGAGGCGGATCTTGCCCGGCTCGGCGACGGCTCGACCGTCAATCGCGGATGCGTGGTGCAGACGCACCTCTTCCATGATCGAATCATGAGCATGGACACGGTGACGCTGGATGCGGGCGCCACCCTCGGCCCGCACAGCGTCATCCTTCCCGCCGCACGCATCGGTGAGCACGGGACGGTCGGACCGGCGTCGCTCGTGATGCGCGGCGAGTTCGTCCCGGTCGGCTCGCGCTGGAGCGGCAACCCGATCGGCCCGTGGCGCGAGGTCACCTTCGCCGACTATCACGCGAAGACCCGCTGATGGCCGGGCCATCCGTTGGCGCCGCGACGGCGGGCGACAACTACCTGCCCGGTCACGGCAACGGCGGCTACCGGGTGAACCGTTACGAGCTCGACCTGCGTTACCGGCTGTCCACCAACCGGCTGGCCGGCACGGCGACCATTCACGCCCACGCCACTCAGTTGTTGGACCGCTTCAGCCTCGACCTGGTGCGTCTGCGGGTGAGCAAGGTGCGCATCGATGGCCACCGCGGCACCCGTTTCGAGCGCACCCAGCGCAAGGTGATCATCACACCGGCCGCCGGGATCCCCGCCGGCACGGACTTCACCGTCGTGCTCGACTACGCGGGCGTCCCTGGCCCGTCGTCGAGCCGCTGGGGGAGCGTGGGGTGGGAGGAGCTCGGCGACGGGGTGATCGTGGCCGCGCAGCCCTCGGGGGCGCCCACCTGGTTCCCGTGCAACGATGCGGTTGCCGACAAGGCGAGCTACGGCATCCGGATCGCGACCGACCAGAACTACACCGTCGTCTGCAACGGGCACCTGGTCGAGCAGAGGGTCGCGGCGGGGCAGAAGCACTGGTACTACGAGCAGTCCCAGCCGACTCCGACCTACCTCGCCACGGTGCAGATCGGGCGCTACGTGCTCGACGCCACCAGTCTCGACGGGGTACCAGGGGTGATCGCCTACCCGCGTCCCGTTGAGGCGCGGGTGGCGCATGACTTCGCGCCGATGACCCGGATGATGGCGCTGTTCCAGGATCGTTTCGGCCCGTATCCCTTCGACGACTACTCGGTCGTGGTGACGCCCGACGAGCTCGAAATCCCGTTGGAGGCGCAGAGCCTCGCGATCTTCGGCGCCAACCATGCCGACGGCGCCGGCGGCTCCGAGCGGCTCGTCGCCCACGAGCTGGCCCACCAGTGGTTCGGCAACAGCGTCGGGCTCGCGCACTGGAAGGACATCTGGCTCAACGAGGGTTTCGCGTGCTACTCGGAGTGGATCTGGTCCGAGCACTCGGGCGGGCCGTCGGCCGACACCCTGGCCCGTCAGTACCGCAGGGGCGTCGCCGGGCAGGCTCTGGACATCGTCGTCGGCGACCCGGGGGCGGCGCTCATGTTCGACGACCGCATCTACAAGCGCGGCGCGCTCACCCTTCACGCGCTGCGCAGCACGATCGGCGACCCGGCGTTCTTCGGGCTGCTGCAGGAGTGGACCTCGACGTTCCGGGGCGCGACCGCGACGACCGACGACTTCCGGCGGATGGCGGCGGGCTACGCCTCGGCGTCGCTCGACCGGCTCTTCGACGGCTGGCTGTTCTCCACCGCGCTGCCCCGGCTGCCCTAGGTCTTCGCCGCGACGCTCACGACATAGCGGTCGTCGCCCGCGTCCGTCAGCGCGTAGCGCGCGCCGTCGAGCGTGGCGTGATCGTCGTCGATGCTGACCGCTCGCGGGTCGACGCGCAGCCCCCGTCCGTCCGCCTTGAGCACGGCTTCGATGCGGGTCCAGTGTGCGAGGTCGTCACCCCCGGCGACGTCGCGGATCGCCCCCAGCCGTTCGGGTGAGACCTCGCGCGGCTCGATGTCGATGCCGACCGGCGCGGTGACGCTCGCGGCGGCCACGGTCACGGCTCCGGCGTGCGACAGGCTCACGAACAGCCCGTCGATCCGGGGCTGCCCGTGCTCGCGCCCGCAGTCCGGGCAGGCTGCGGTCACCGTGACGCACTCGAGGGGGAGACCGGTGAGTTCTGCGGCCAGCTCGCGCAGCAGCATCCGGCCGGCCAGGAATCGTTCGGGCTCCCGCTCGGACTCGAACCGGGCTGCCTCGGCCGGAGTCAGCAGCGCGAGAGCGGCCCTTCGCCGTTCGCCGAGGAGGGGCCAGGTCGCCCGACTCAGCAACGGTTCACTCATTCGTCGATTCTGCCGTCTACGCTGTGCCGCGACACGATCAGCCGACGTCGGCGGGAGGCACGGTGCGCAACTCCGATTCGGCGTTCCGAGAGGTTCACCGGGCCCAGGGCCGCCGCATCGCGGCGATCGTCAGCGGCTGGGCGGTCGCGGTCGGGATCGTGGTCGCCGGCATGGTCGCGGTGGGCTCGGCGAACGCGCTGCCCGCTCCGACGACGGATGCGACGATCCCGTTCGCTGCCGTCGCCGCGGTCACCGAGGTGTCGACCGCGCTTTCGTCCACGCCTGCGCCCGGTGCGACGCCGCCGGCGTCCGAGCTGGTGGCACCCGCGCCCGAGCCGGCTGCTCCTCCGGCACCCGAACCCGCCGACCGTACGATCACCATCACGGCCACCGGGTACCAGGCCGAACTCGACGCTTGCCAGTGGGTGCGGATGGACCTTCTCGACGCGGTCCCGATGGTCGGGGCGCACACCGGCTGCGGGGGATCGCTGGTGCTCGGCCTGCGCGACGGCGACACCGTGCGGGTGGTCGGCCAGGGCCTGGATGGCACGTACCGGGTGATCGACTCCCGGGACGCCCACTCGGGCGACGATGCCGCAACGGCGACCGCCGGGATGAACGCGGCGATCATCCTGCAGACCTGTTACCCGGGCACGGGCGGACGCGTTCGTCTGGTGGGGGTCGTTCCGGTCTGAGCGGCTGTGTCTGCGTGACACCACTTTGACTTGACATGACACCATTATGGTGTCATAGTTGCGTCATGGAACTCGGACAGTACGTGAACGACCTGCAGCGCCAGCTGGTGGATGCCGCGGCGAACGGTGCGGAAGACACCCGCGCGGTTGCCGAGCGGCTGGCCGCCGGGCTGGATGCCGCGACCCGGCTCGTGCTGCTCGACGTTCTGTCGGCCGCAGTCGGCGAGATCACGCGCGACCTCGCCCCCGGCTCGGTCGACGTGCGGCTTCGCGGACGCGAGGTCGAGTTCGTCGTGACCCAGCCGAACACCGAGTCGGACACCGACGACCACCCGGCGACTTCCGTCGACCTCGACGACGCGAGTACCTCGCGCACCACCCTTCGACTGCCCGACGCGCTCAAGGCGCGCGTCGACGAGGCGGCGGTGGCCGACGGCCTGTCGGTCAACACCTGGCTGGTGCGCGCGGTCGCGGCCGCGCTCCAGCCCAAGGAACGGCGGTCCGCGCAG
>FSWJ01000375.1_pt1 | contig 17568 bp, 14 predicted proteins | sample 1637851 | NCBI WGS metagenome assembly FSWJ01 (sample SAMEA3914789, study PRJEB12502) | metagenome | biome: forest; material: soil | place: Canada | collected 2011-07-03 | depth 0.3 m | reverse complement strand
GGTGTCGAGCGTGGTGCGCTGCATGCCCCGGATGCGCGCCTGCAGTTCGCGCACGACGTCGGAGGCGCCGGGGGCGCCTTCCTCGAGTACGTCGCCCGCGTCCAGCCGCTCATCGACCCGCAGGGCGACGGATGCTGCCGAGGGCGGGGGCGCCATCCCTCTAGTCTCGAACGTGTGTTCGAGTGTGTCAAGTCAGCGGATGCGCCGGCCCCGTGCTGCCACGCACGATGAGTTCGGTGGGCAGCAGTATCGATGACTGTTCAGAGCTCGGCGTTCCCGCGAGCTGCTCGAGCAGCAGGCGTCCGGATCTGCGACCGATCTCGACCATGTCCTTGCGCACGGTGGTGAGGGTGGGGGTCACGATGGTGGCCAAATCCGTGTCGTCGAATCCGATGATCGACACGTCTTCTGGGACGCGGAGGCCTGCTTCCTGCAGCTGGCGCATGGCGCCGATCGCCATGTAGTCGTTATGGGCGAAAACCGCGGTGAACCGCACATCCGCCGCGAGCAGATCGGCCATGACCCGGGAGCCGGACTCGCGCTCGAAGTCGCCATGGAAGGTGAGCGCCCCTGGGAACACCTCATGCAGCGCTCGGGTGCGTTCCAGGGTGGACGGCAGTCCCTGATAGCCGGCGATCGCGACCACCCGCTCGTGCCCGAGATGCTTGAGCAAGTCAACAGCCTCCCGGGCCCCCTGGTACACCGTGGTGGATACCGATGGCACAGTGAGAGAACCGATCGCCTCGTCGGCGAGCACGAGCGGCGAGGTGCGGGCGAGGCGCGCCAGCTGATCGATCTCCGCGGTGGAGCGGCTCGACGCGTAGATGAGCCCGTCGATGGCGCGCGTCGTGAGCATCGTGAAGTATCGGGCTTCGCGACGAGGGTCGGCGTTGGCCGTGCTCGCGACGATGAGACCGTGATCTGCCTCGTAGGCGGCTTCTTCGACACCGCGCGCGATGCGCCCGAAATACCAGTGCGAGATGTCGGGAACGGCCAGCCCGATGGTGCGACTGCGGCCCGACTGCAGGCGCCGTGCCCCTGCGTCTGGCACGTACTGGAACTGGTCGATGAGGCGATGGATGCGGGCCGCCGTCTGCGGGTTGACCGGTCGTTTTCCTGACAGGGTGTGCGACACCGTGGTCACGCTGACGCCCGCAGCTTCGGCGATCTGCTGCATCGTCCACGGACGCGTCGGGTTGTCCACGTCGCGAGCATAACCTGAGCAATGCGTATTGCAGTACGTGCGGCGCGCGGCTGGGAAAGTTTATCTGCCGGAAACACTGCGAAATAGGCGGGAAATGGAGCCGACCTACTCTCGGCGGAGGAGTTCATGCAAAGCGTTTTGTCTCACGCCTCCCGCACCACTTCCCGATCCGCGCCCCTGCACCACTGACCACAGAGGAAGAAAATGTCCGTCACCATGCACCCTCTCCGCACGAGGATTGCCGGCATCGCCGTCGCATCCATCGCCGCTGCCGCGCTGCTCACCGGCTGCGCCTCGTCCACCCCGAGCAGCTCGACCAGTTCCTCGCGCGCAATCCAGACCATCAACTACCAGACGTCCTGGATCCCCCTCGTCCAGTTCGGCGGCAGCTACGTCGCCGCCAAGGAGGGCTATTACAAGAAGCAAGGTGTGAGCGTCAACATCCTCCCGGGCGGCCCCGACACCGATGGACTCGCGCTGCTCGCGTCTGGCAAGGCCGACATCGCCGTGAGCAACGCTGACGTCGTCGCGCGGGCCAACGAGCAGGGTGCTGACCTCGTCATCATCGGCGCTGGCTTCCAGAAGAGCCCGCTGGCGATCATGTCGCTTGCCTCCGACCCGATCAAGACCCCCGACGACATGAAGGGCAAGAAGATCGGCGTGCCGTCTGGTGACGAAGGCACTCACGCCGCGTTCCTCGCGGTCAACGGCCTCACCGACACCGTGGTGACGAGCGTCCCGGTGAGCTTCGACGTGACCCCCACCACCAGCAGCCAGGTCGCCGGACAGTACGTCTTCGCGACCGAGCAGCCGATCAGCGCCGAGGAGGCAGGGTTCAAGACGCACTCGATGCTGCTGGCCGACTACGGACTGAACGTGTACGCGCAGGTCTATGTGGTCACCAAGTCGTACCTCGCAAGCCACCGTGCCGCGGTCGAGGACTTCATGAAGGGCGAGATCGAGGGCTGGCAAGGTTACGTCAAGGACCAGACAGAGGCCGTCGATCTCACCGTCAACGACTACGGCAAGGACCAGAAGCTCAGCGTCGCGAACCAGACAGAGCAGGCCTCGCTGCAGCTTCCATTGCTGGTGACCGACACCACGAAGGCCCACGGCCTGTTCTGGATGAGCGACAACGACATCGCCGCGAACCTCAAGACGATCAAGGCGCTCGGCATCACGGCGAGCAAGGGCCTGTTCGACAGCTCGGTGCTCAAGGACATCTACCAGGGCGCGTCGAGCATCAAGTAGCCAATAGCTGGATCAGGACGGTGGAGGAGACCATGGCAGAGCAGACCGGCTTCGCCCTCATGCAAGTGAGGAAGTCGTATCCGACGAGGTCGGGCGAGGTGCTCGCCCTGGACGGGATCGATCTGGTTGTGCCCCGAGGCTCCTTCACCGTCCTGCTCGGCCCTTCCGGGTGTGGGAAGTCGACGATCCTGCGGATGCTCGCAGATCTCGAGGAACCCACCGGCGGAACCGTCACCGTTCACGACGAGTCGCCGGCGGCGATCCGTCGAGCGCATCGCACAGGGCTTGCTCTGCAAGACCCGTCGCTGCTGCCGTGGCGTACGGTACGCGACAACATCCGCCTGCCCGGTCAAGTCATGGGCACGCCGATCCCGCGCGAGCGGCTTGATGAGCTGCTGCGGCTGATCGGCCTCGAGGACTTCGCCAAGGCCCGTCCGGGCGAATTGTCCGGTGGGATGCGGCAGCGCGTAGCGATCGCCAGAGCCATCGCCACGCGTCCCGAGATCCTGCTGCTCGACGAGCCGTTCGGCGCGCTGGACGAGATCACCCGCCAGTACATGAACGAGGAACTGCAGTCCTTGTGGGCGAACACGGGCGCGACGGCGTTGCTCGTCACCCACTCGATCTCGGAGGCGGCGTTCCTGGCCGACCGCGTCGTCGTGATGTCGCCGCGTCCTGGCCGCATTGTCGGCGAGGTTCCCATCGACTTCGAGCGGCCACGCCACCGCGGGCTGCTGACGGACCCCGAGTTCCACGCGGTTTGCGACGAGCTCAGCTCGATGCTGCACGCGGGCGGCTCGTTCGCGGCTGAGAGCGCGTGAGGAGCCCCCGCGCCCGCCGCGTGCTGGTGCTCGTGGTGGCGAGCGTCGTCTCGCTCGCGATCTGGGAGCTCGCCGCCCGGCTCGGGCTCGCGAAGCTCGGCGTGCTTGCGCCTCCGAGCGACGTGGTCGTCGAGGTCGCGCAGAACGCGCAGCTCTACGCCGGTAACTTCGCGGCCACTGCGTGGGTCGCGATCCGCGGCTGGTTCTGGGGCGACCTCGCGGCCATCGTGCTGGCCGTGCTGTTCGTGCAGTTCCGTGTCGTCGAGCGCTTGCTGCAACAGCTCGCGCTTGTGCTCTATTGCCTGCCCCTCGTGGCGGTCATGCCCCTGCTGCAGCTCACCTTCGATCCCGACACCGCGCGCGTCGTGCTCGCGGCGCTCTCGGTCTTCTTCACCACGCTGGTCGGCACCATGCTGGGCCTGCGCTCCGCCGACCGCGGCCAGCTCACGGTCGTGCGTGCATGGGGTGGCGGCCCCTTCGCGGCGCTGCGGTTCGTGCGCGCGCCCTCCGGCATCCCGGCGATCCTCACCGGACTGCAGATCGGAGCAGCTGCGGGGACGCTCGGCGCGATCTTCGGCGAATTCATCGGTGCCGACAGGGGCCTCGGCGTGCTGCTGATCAACGGGTTGCAGCAGTTGCACCTCGCCCAGGTCTTCGCGGTGGCCGTGCTCGCGACCGTCATGGCCGCAGTACCGTACGGGCTGCTGGGAGTGGCCCGCCGCATCCTGGTCCCGTGGTCGACGGGACTGTCGACGGCGGCCGGTGAGGAACGCGGGGGTGCGTCGGCGCCACGCCGCATCTTCGCCGCGATCGGCTGGGCGGTGGCTTCTGTCGCGATCGTCATCGGCGCGTGGTGGCTGTACCTCATCGCCTTCGCGCTCACGCCCTTCGTCGGCAAGACCCCCGCTGCCGTGTTCACCTACCTGGCGGTGGTCCCGGATGCCGCCCAGAACCGCGGGGACCTCGTGAATGCGCTCGGCGTGACCCTCGTGCACGCGGGAGTCGGGTACGGCGCGGGACTCGCGGTCGGCATCCTGGTCGCAGCGGTCTTCGTGCTCGTTCCGCCGCTCGAGCTCGCGCTCACCCCATTCACGATCGCACTGCGGTCGGTGCCGATCATCGCCCTCATCCCGGTGCTGCTCGTGGTATTCGGGCGCGGGCTGCCGGGGGTCATCGCGATTTCGACGATCGTCACCTTCTTCCCGACGCTGGCCAACGTGCAACAGGGGATGTCGCGGGTTCCCGTCGACGCGCTCGTGCTGATGCGCAGCTACGACGCATCCCTCGCGCAGACGATGTGGCGCCTGCGCCTGCCGACCGCGCTGCCGGCGATCTTCGCCTCGGCGCGGATCGCGGCGCCGGCCGCCGTGCTGGGCGCAACCCTCGCCGAGTGGCTCGCCACCGGTGACGGCCTCGGGCACATGATCGTGGTCTCGAGATCCTTCAGCAACTACAACCAACTCTGGGCCGCCGCCATGCTCCTGGCCACGGTCTCGGTCGTCTTCTACAGCCTCGTGAGTGCCGCGGAACGCGCCGTGCTCTCGCGTTTCACCCTCGCCCGCTGACCGCGCGGCACCACCGAAAGGAATGCGCAATGCCCACGCCCCACATCGCCGCCCTGGAGGGCGACTTCGCTCCGGACGTCATCATGCCCGGCGATCCGCGCCGCGCAAAGCTCATCGCTGAGACCTACTTCGACACGCCCAGGCTCGTGACTGAGGTGCGCGGCATCCTCGGCTACACCGGCACGATCGCGGGTCGACCGATCTCGGTCATGGCATCGGGAATGGGCTCGCCATCGGTCTCGATCTACACGACCGAACTCGCCCGTGCCTACGGGGTGAAGCGCATCGTCCGGGTGGGCACGATGGGCGGTGCGCAGGACTTCCTCGAGCTCGGCGACGTGATCGCCGCATCCGCGGCGCACACCGACTCGGCGATGACCGTGCGCCGGGTGCCCGGGGTGAGCTATAGCGCGGCACCGACCTTCTCACTGCTGCGGGCGGCGGTCGAGCACGCAGAGACCGCGGGCATCCGCTTGCATGTCGGTCCGATCTTCACGACCGACGCCTTCTACCAGCCTGAGAACGACACGGTTGCCAAACTCATCTCAATGGGAACGCTCGCGGTCGAGATGGAGGCGGCAGCGCTCTACACGGTCGGCGCCGCGGAGGGATTCGAGACGCTCATGGTGGGGACCGTCAGCGATCACGTCTACAAGACCGAGGAGATGAGCTCCGAGGAGCGGGAGAAGACCTTCGGGCGCGCTGTCGAGGTCGCGATCGCCGCGCTGCAATCATGAGCAGCGCGGTCGAGGTCCGTCCTGCCGCGCCCGCCGACCTGGTCATCCGCGATGCCATCGTGCTCGCCTGGGACGACACGCGCGGGGTGCACTTCCTCCCCGGTCACGACGTCGTCGTCCGCAACGGCCTCATCGACGCAGTGCAGCCGACCGGAGATGCCGTGCCGGCCGCCCAGGCGATCGAAGCCCACGGCATGGTCGCCATGCCCGGTCTCATCAACTGCCACGCGCACTCGCCGATGGTGCTCTTCCGGGGCGCCGCCGAGGACCTGAGTGAGGAGCGCTGGTTCAACGAGTTCATCTGGCCGATGGAGGTGAACCTCACCGAGCCCGACATCGAGCTCGGAGCGCGACTCGCCGCCGCCGAGATGATCTCGACCGGCACCACCACGTTCGCCGACCACTACTTCGGGATGGACGCGATCGCGCGCTCGACTGAGGAGAGCGGACTGCGCGGACTGCTCGGCCTCACCTACTTCTCGTCCGACGGGGTCGCCGGTCTCGAGCGCGGCCTCGAGTTCGCCGAGCGTTGGGACGGCAAGGCAGGCGGTCGGATCACAGCGGCGCTGGCTCCGCACGCTCCGTACACGGTCGGGCACGAGGACCTCGCCGCTACCGCGCGCGCCGCGGTCGAGCGCGAGCTGCCCATCCACATCCACGCCTCTGAGAGTCGCATCCAGACCAAGCACAGCCTCGACCGCGAAGGGGTCACGCCGATCGAGGTGCTGCGCCGGGCCGGAATGTTCGACGCGAGGGTGCTCATCGCCCACGGCATCGGCATCGTCCCCGAAGATGTCGCGACGCTCGCGGGCGCTCGGGTCGGCATCGGATCAGCCGTCAAGGGCTACCTCAAGCACGGCACCGACACGACGCCGGTCAGGATGCTCCGCGCCGCGGGGGTGCCGGTGGGACTCGCCACAGACGGCGCCGCGTCGAACAACACCTCGGACGTGTGGGAGACGATGACCGCCTTCGCGCTGGTGCAGAAAGCGGTCGAGCGCGACCAGGCCTTCCTCACCGCCCGCGAGGTGCTCGAGCACGCCACCGTGCAGAGCGCCCGAGCCATCGGACGCGACCATGACCTCGGGCGGATCGAGCCCGGCTATCGAGCCGACCTGCTGCTCGTCGACCTCTCCGGTCCACGCACGCAGCCGGTGCACGACCTCGCGACCACACTCGTCTACAGCGCGCACTCCGACGACATCGACACGACGATTGTCGACGGGCGCGTGCTCATGCGGGGGCGTCGACTACTCACCGTCGACGTGCCCGCGCTCATCGCCGAGATCACGCCGCGCTTGCCACGCCTCACCGACCGCAGTCACGGGCGTAGCATCCAGGACTACGACGCCTGACGCCGTGGCGGGGTCAGCGCAGGGAGCCGGGTCAGCGGGGCAGGATGTCCGCGAGCACCGCCATGGATGCCTCGACAGTCGCCGCGAGGATTGCCTCACCCTTCACGGCCGTCGCCGTGGTCGGGTCGCCGAACACGCCCGTCTCCGAGAAAGAATGCAGCTGCATCGGCCGGATGCCGAAGTCGCTCGGGAACTCCGGGTAGCTCGGAGCGAAGCGGTCGCGGTGCACCGAGTCAGGATCGACGGCGAGCATGATCGAAGTCTCGGCCTCTTCGGCGTGATTGAGGCCGGGTGCGGCGCCGCGGCTCTCGCGCACCTGTTCGATTGCGGCATCCATCCCCGGGTAGTCGAGAGCGATCGCCCGGATGCGGCCCTCGACCGCGAGCACCCGCATCGCGGCCGCCAGCGGGTTGCGGTTACCCCAGTCGCCGTTGATGACGACGAACAGCTCTGCGCCCGAGTCGGCGAGCGCCCGCCCCAAGTCGACCGCGATCGCGGTGACGGTCGCCGGCGACAAAGAGAGGGTGCCCACGTAGCCAGCGTTGTTCCAGGTGTCGCCGTAATGGATGGGCGGGAGGAGCACGGCGTCGAGCCGCTCGGCGAGCCGTCGCGCCACCTCGGCCGCGGTGGCGGTGTCGGTTCCGAGCGGCAACTGCGGTCCGTGCTGCTCCAACGCCCCGAACGGCAGGATCGCGATCGAGGTAGTGTCGCGCAGATGGGCGGCGACGTCGGTCCAGGCGGAGCGGTAGGCATCGAGCACAGACTCAGACTAATGATCAACGGAGGAGGGTCCCGTTCGTGAGCGAGACGATGACGATCGAAGGTGTCGATCTATGGGACGGCACCGAGTCCCGCGGGACGAGCACGCTCACCTGGACGGTCGACGGCGAGGATGGCGCGATCGCATCGATCGCGTCGGCATCCGTCGCCAGCGGGCTCAGCGTGATTCCCGGTCTCATTGACACGCACGTCCATCTGATCGGCAACGCGAGTTCCACTTCCTCCGGATTCCTCACCTGGCCGCTGGTGACCCGTCCAGAGGAGCAGACGCTCCACGGCCTCGCCCACGCGCGTCGATCGCTGGCAGGTGGGGTCACCACGCTGCGTGATCTGTCGGCGAACGACGTCCAATTCTCGCTGCGGCGTGCTCTCGATCAGGGCTTGGTCGACGGTCCGCGCGTGCTCGCCTACGGCATGGTGAGCATGACCGGCGGCCACGGCGACCTGTTCACGCCGCCCGCCGTGCTCGACCGCCCGCCGGTCGCCGACGGCCCGGACGCCTGTCGCGCCCTCGTACGGCACTGGGCGCGGGCCGGAGCCGATGGGATCAAGATCGCGACCAGCGGGGGAGTGCTCTCCGTCGGTGACAAAGCCGCCTGGCGAAATCACACGGCGGCCGAGATCGACGCGATCGTCGACGAGGCGCACGCGCTCGGGATGCGGGTCGCGGCGCACGCTCACACTCCCGAGGGCATCCGCGTTGCCCTCGACCACGGCGTCGACTCGATCGAGCATGCGACGGTGCTACCCGACGCCGAGGCCCGTCGTATCAAGGCCGCCGGCATCACGGTCGCGCCGACCCTGCTCATCAACGACCGCATCGCACAGGGCGTTGGGGCCAGCGAGGAGCAGGCCGCCAAAGCCCGCGCGCTCATGGAGTCACGGGATGTGCTGTTGCACGCCGCAGCCGAACTCGGCGTCGACTTCGTGCTCGGGACCGACGCGAATGGATTCCACGTGAAGTTCGGCGAGCAGATGACGGAGGTGCGCGAGATGGCTCGTCTTTTCGGCTGGACGCCGCAGCGTGCACTGCAGGCGGCGACAAGCCGAGCCGGGGCGGCCGTCGGCCGCGAGGACCTAGGTCGCCTCGCTCCGGCCCTCCCCGCCGACTTGGTGGTGCTCAGGGGGCGCCCCTGGGAAGCCATCGACGAGTTGAGTGTCGATCGCATCGTCGCGGTCGTGTCTCGCGGCCGGGTGGTGAGCGGACGGCTGCCCGCCTGATGGCGTGTGCCGTCAAAGCTGGCCGACAATCTCAAGTCAGGTCGGTCTCTCACCGCAGGTCGCGCAACCGCGCCGCCATGCCTTTCTGACCGGCCGAGCGGCGCTCGGCGGTGACGGCGATCACGAGCAGCACGGCGCCGGCGGTCGCCAAGGTGATCCACCACGGCGTCGCCCCGATGGAGCGGCCGACCTGCACGGCGAACACCACGATGTTCTCGATCGGCAGCACGATCAGTCCGATCACGAACGGCGCGCCGAGTCGGCGCAGCGAGCCGATCAGGATGGCCGCCAGGGCGAGGCCGAGCACCAGGATGGCGCGCCAGGTCTGCGGGTCGGTTCCGGTGGCCAGGATCGAGGGCAGCAGCGTCACGATGATGCCCGGGGCGAGCAGCCGCCAGGATCCGCGGAAACCGACCGGCCAGCTCGTCGCTCCGGGGGAGACCGTCACCGTCTCCTGCCGCATCGCGATCACCCCGACTGCCAGCAGCGCGAGTCCGAGCGGAAGCGAGTACCCCTCGACGCGAATCAGTTCGCGGGTGCTCCAGCTCGCCACCATGAGGCACCACGCCACCGCGAAGGTGAACCAGACGGGCGGGAGCGTGACGATCCGCGTACGGGCGCGCACCACCGTCACGAGCATCACCGCGAGGAACGCGAAGCCGAGCAGGTAGAGCGCGAGGATCGGCAGCGCTCCGACGCGCACCGCGGCGATCGGCCCGATCGCGAGGAACACCGCGGCGGGGGCGTACACCCAGCGCCCGCCGACCCCGGGGTCGGCGGTTCGCGTGCGGCCGAGCAGCAGCCGTCCGGCCACCGCAGCCAGCACCGCCGAGCCCGCGCTGACCGCCAGCACCGGCCACATCAGCAGCGGATCGGCGCCAGGTGAGAGCACGGGGGAGGGATCGAGACCGAGGCCCCAGCGCACGGCCTGCGCCGGGCCGGCAGCCGCGGCCGTGATCGCGACGACCAGCAGCGGGACGCGGAGGCGGGCGAGCGGGGCGAGGCGCGACTCCGCGGGGATGCCGCGCACCAGCGCGCCCAGCACGAGCAGCACGAGGGATGCGGCGGCCAGCGCGATGCCGCGCAAGAGTTGCGACGCATCCCGTCCGTCGCCGACCACGGCGAAGATCACCAGCGAGGGAACCACCGCGGTGGCCAAGGCCGCCGAGAACAACCCGACGGCAGGCAGTCCGATGCCGGGGCGACCGCGCGCCACCACGATCGCGCCGATGACGGCCGCGACCAGAGCGGGCGGCAGGATGTACGGCTCCGCCACGTCGATGCCGGCCAAGGCCCACACGCACCAGAGCGCGCCGGTCCAGCTCGCGAAGGCGAGCACCCAGCCGTAGCGGCGTTTCGCGAACTGCGCCATGGCTGCGGCGCCGAGCCCGATGATCAGCAGCACCAGGCAACTCGTGCCCAGCCCGGCCGCCACGCGAACGAGCGCGAGCAGCACGGCGAGAGCCGCGGTGACCAGCGTCGAGACCTCGATCCACACCCGGGCAGCGGCCGCGTGATCGAGCGGGATGCCGCGGCGCTCGAGGGCGGCTCGGATCAGGCCCGTGCTGGGCAGCGTGCAGGCCACGACGACAGCAATGATCGGCAGGGTCACCGGGGACGCGCTGACCTCGAGGAACTGCGCCCCCAGGCACACCACGACCACCGCCAGGCTCGGCACCAGCAGCGCGGCCGCCAGGGAGCGCACCACCCGGTTGAGCCCGGGACGCGTCGTGAGCAGCAGCATCAGCGCGAGCAAGAAGGTCACGCCGGTGGAGAGCGCCGTCCAGCCGCTGCGCTCCGCGAGCACCGAGCCGATCCCGATCAGGAACGGCACGGCGGTCACGATCAGCACCGCGTACCAGGATCGGGCAGGCAGGCGACGGATCAGGGTCGCGGCGAGGGCGGTCAGCGAGCCGAGCGTCGTGGTGAGGCAGAGCACGGCGATCGTCTCGATATGCACGAGGTTCAGCCCGGCAGCGAAGACGATCAGCGCGTAGCCGTAGCCGACCGCCACGTAGAAGGGGTGCGCCACTGCGGGCACGGTGAACGCCAGCACCGCGAGCACAGCGACGCTCACCGCGCCGCCCGCGACGACCAAGGCCGAGTCCGTCCAAGCCAGCACGGCGGAGCTGATCAGCAGGAGATGAACGCCGACGGTGACAGGCACGCGCATCCGAAGCGCCATGCGGGCAACGCGCGGAACCCCCGCCACCGCCAGTCCGATGATCAATGCCAGGCCGAGACCGATCCCGAGCCGGGCGAGAGTGGGCAGCCCGGCCCAATCGGCGAAGGCAAGGAGGGCGAGCATCCCGAGCCAGAGGGCCGCGGGGAGCGCAACCTGGGCCAAGCGCGCGGTTTCGGCTCGCCGCCCGAAGAGCCAGAGAAGCGCGGAGCCGACTGCAGCCGCCGCGACGCCGAGCAGCGCGGACAGGTGGCCGCGGCTGTCGACCGTCGTCGCGAGTGGGAACGTGGCGCGACCGATTTCCATGAATACGGCGGGAATGGCCGCGGTCAGGCCGACGGCCCAGGCGCCGAGGAGCATCGGCATCCGACGCACCGGCCCGGTCGCGGGCAGGGCCGAGACGACGCCGACGGCCAGGGCGGCCGCAGTCGGGATGAGCACCATCAACCAGGCCGCGTCGAGCCGGGGGAGCGCGAGCGGCAGCAGCCCGATCGCCACGGCGAAGAACGCTCCGGCGAGAGCGCTCCACAGTCGCGGCAGCAAGTGCCGAGTGCTCGCAGCGGCGAGGATGGCCAGCGCGGCCACCACTGCAGCGGTGCCCAAGTAGCCGACCACCGGAGGGCGAGGCAGCAGGATCGCCAGCACGAGCGCCACCCCCACGACGACGAACTCGACAGCCGTCGCGGTGACGCGGTCCGCGCGCATCGTGCTGCCGAATCGGGGACCGAATGCGCGTGCCGCGTCATGGGCAGCCAGCGCCGCGAAGCCGACGGCCAGGTATCCGACGATCGCAATCCAGGGGTTGTCGGCCGCATAAGCGAACAAGGCGGGCACGATCGTGAGGCCGAGGAGTCCCGCCCAGAGCCAGGTTCGAATCCGAGCAAGCCATGCGATCAGGACCATCACGCCCGCGGCGACCGCCGTTCCGATCCCGGCGAACACCCATCCGCTCACGTGCGGCGCCAGCGAGGAGAACGCCCAGACGTCGAGGACGACGAAGACCATGCCGAGCGCGCCGACGGCCTCGGCCGAGAACTGCAGCTTCGCCCGCACCAGCAGCCAGGCACTGCCGAGGAACACGACCGTGATCGCCCCGACGATGAGGCTGCGGGTCGTGAAGTCGGTGAGGTCGGGGTTGAGGAAGGTGAAAACGATCGCCGCGACGGCAACCAGGGCGGCGCCCGCGACCGCCAGCACGGATTGCACACTGACCGAGCCGCGCGCCTCGGCCGCCGACGGCGGAACGAGAGGCCCTCCGACTGGTGGCGGAGGGGCGGAAGCAGTCGGCGCCGCGACGAGCACCCGCACCACCGTCGGAATCCGCTCGATGAACTGCTGCCGGCGCTCCAGTGCGTCGACCGCATCCCGCGATGCGCCCCGAGCGCTGACCGCGTCGACGCCGCTCAGATCCGCCGAGCAGGTGGCGCACCATTCGGGCGTCGTCAGGCGCGCGTCACAGCGCGGGCAGAACCGGTCATTCAGGAGGTAGCGGGCGACATCGTCGGTCCAGGCCTGCGTCATCCCCCCAGGGTATGAAGTTCCGTCAGGTCACGACCTCAGACTTCAGGATGACGTGGACAACCGCAGGATGACCCGAGCCCTACGCGCGGAACGCCGAGATGAAGATCCCCGGCATCTTGAGCCAGCTCGGCTTCTGCGCGAACCGGGTCAGGAGCTCGCCCGTGCGCGTGGCCGAACGCGCCGTCACGAACCACGGCGGCTTCGGGAACAGCGCGAACTCGCCACCCGCCACCGAGCGCGGGAACGGGCGGAACGGCCCGGTCACCACGGTGCGCTCCGTGTGGTCCAGCAGCAGCGCGTTGTGCACCACGCCGATGCCCGACTGCACGTCGTCCAGCCTGTGCCCGGGGAACGCGCCCCACGAGGCGCCCGCCGCCAGGAACGCGAATCCGGTCCAGCTGTTGATGGCGATCGAGCCGTAACGCAGCTCGGCGATGGCCGTGTCGAATCCGGCGCCCAGCTTCTTGCGGTCGGCGGGCGCGATCAGCACGTTGGCGCCGAGGGTGCCGAGGAAGTCGGCGTTGACGGTGGCGACTGCGGCATCCAGGAAGGCCTGCCCGGTGCCGGCCACCTCGATGACGCCGAGCACGGGGGAGAAGGACTCCGTCGTCTCCAGGTGCGACGCGTCCTCGTCGGCCTTGATGTCGACCAGCAGTCGCGCCCCGTCCGCCAGCTTCTGCGCCTTCGGGTAGTGGGCGGCGACATCCGCCACGCGGTCGTCGCTGCCCGGATACCAGGCGCGCCGAGCGGGGGTGCGCTCGAGGGCCGAGCGCAGTTCGTCGAGGAACGCCGCCTTCTGCGGCCACTCCGAGCTCAGCACCACGATCTGGCCGGCGATGCAGTTGTAGCCGCCGTTGTGCAGCCGCTGCGTGGCCACGTGCTCGGCCTGGTAGCGCAGATCGCGTTTCGTCCACGTGCCGGGCACCAGGATGATCGGCGAGACACCGCCGAGCTCGCTCGTGATCGGCTTCTTCAGGAGCGGCGTCGCGGCCTTCTTGTTCGCGGCGCGCTGCACACCGGATCCCCACACGATCGCATCGTGCGTGGCCGCGCTGCCGGTGATGTGCACGTGCTCGATGCCGTCGTGGTGGGCCAGGTACGAGCCCTCCGCCGCGCCACCCTGGACGATCCGCAGCATCCCCGCGGTCACCAGCGGAGCCAGCGCCGCCTGATAGATGGGCATCATGCCCCGCATGATCGGGTTGAGCTTCAGCAGGCTCGCGCGGTTGTGCGCGACGATCTCGTACAGCACATCCAGGGGAGGGATCGAGGTGATGTTGCCCGCCCCCAGTACCAGCCCGACGCCGCCCGAGAGGGTCGGGGTGAGTTCGCCGAGTCCCGCCTCGCCGCGCGCCCGAGTGGCGCTGACGCCCGGCTTCAGCCACACCTCGCCGTGGAAGCCGTGCAGCAGAAGAGCCTCGTAGGCGTTGTACGGCATCACGGGAACGGTGACCCGTCCGCCGGGAGCCGTGCCCAGGGTCAGCTTCTCGATCGGGGAGCGGCCGGAGGCGAGCGCGTCGACGGTCTCGGCCAGCGCCGCGAGGGCGGACAGAACCGCGTACGGGCCGGACATCCACTCCTCGCCGACCAGCGGCGAGTCGGCGCCGAGACCCTTGATTCCGGCCGCCGTGTGCGCCCAGTCCGCGGCCTGGGCCGAGACGGAGGCGTGCACCTCGCGCAGCAGTGCCGCTCGCTTGTCCAACGGCAGTTCTGCCCAGTTGGCGGCTCCGGCGGCGAGCGCCTGGATGTCCGCGTCGAACTCCGCCTTCTGCGCGGCCGACAGTTCGGTGGTGGCTGGCGCGGTCGCAGCCTGCGACGCCTGCGCGGCCTGATCTGAGATGGTCATGGATCTCCTTCGATCGTGTGACCAGTCTCGCCCCTGGGCCCTCGGATTGCACACTGTGTTCGAGGGATCCCGATTCGTGGCAAGGTCGCAGCGTGACCGAAGCCGAGATCGTGCTGCGCCTGCGCGCCGCGGGCAGCGTGTTCGCCGAGCAGGAGGCCGCGCTGCTGGTGGCCGAGGCGGGCGACGCCGCCCGACTCGAGAGCATGGTCGCGCGGCGGGTCGCCGGAGATCCGCTTGAGCAGATCGTCGGGTGGGCCGAGTTCGACGGCATCCGCTTCGTGGTCGAGCCCGGGGTGTTCGTGCCGCGGCACCGCACCGAGTTCCTGGTGCAGCAGGCGGTCGACCTCGGGCACCCGGATGCCGTCGTGCTCGACCTCTGCTGCGGTGTCGGCGCGCTCGGGGTCGCCGTTCGATCACGTCTGGGCGGGGGTGTCGAACTGCATGCGGCGGATCTCGATCCCGCCGCCGCCCGCTGCGCCCGAGTGAATGTCGCCCGTCACGACGCGGCGATCGCCGGCCGGGTGTACGCGGGCGACCTGTTCGACCTGCTCCCGGAGTCGCTGCGCGGTCGGGTTGCGCTGCTCCTCGCGAACGCGCCCTACGTGCCGACAGCCGACATCGGCCTGCTGCCCCCCGAGGCGCGCGAGCACGAGCACCTGCTCGCGCTCGACGGCGGGGCGGACGGGCTCGAGCTGCACCGGCGGGTCATCGCGGAGGCTCCCGCCTGGCTCGCACCGGGCGGGCGGCTGCTGATCGAGGTGAGTGAGGCGCAAGCGGAGGTCGCGGCATCCCTGATGGCCGATGCCGGACTCCGGGTGCAGACCGCGATCGACGATCAGGACGACGACGTGACCACCGTGCTGATCGGCAGACTGCCTCTCTAGACGGCTCGGTCTAGAACAGCACCAACCCCGGGATCGGGTGCGCGCTCGAATACCAGGCCACCAGCACGAACACGATCACGTTGAGCACCACGGTCAGCCAGAACCGGGTGCGAAAACTCAGCTTCTTCGTCTTGTGACGCAGCACCTGCTGCGCGACGGCCGCGCCCGGCCAGCCGCCGACCAGGCCGACGAGCAGCAGGGTGATCTCGGGAGTGCGCCACCGATTCGCCTGGGCGGCGCGCTTGTCGGCGGCGTACATCGCGAACGCCAGGATGCTCAGGGCGAGGTAGATGGCCGCGATCGTCCAGGGCACCTGCCAGCGCCAGTGCGCGACCAGGAATACCGTGACGAAGGCCAGGATCGAGCCGACGGCTACCACCACCGAGGTCGGCCGGACCGTGGGCTCGGCACGTTCGGCGACGAGCACCGGTTCGGCATTGACCGCGTGCGTCTTGCCCCTCTCGTCCCGCTCGACCTCGAAGGTCAGCCGCTGGCCCTGGTAGGGCCGCGCGGCACCGCGCGGCACGGCGGTGAAGTGCAGGAACACGTCGGAGCCACCGTCATCCGGCTTGAGGAAGCCGAAACCTCGGTCGTCATTCCAGGTCGTCACGACGCCGCCGAGGCGGTGCGCGGTGCGGCTGGACATCCTCCGATGCTAGGCGACGGGTCTAAGAACCGATCGCCGCCAGGCGGGGCATCAGCGGCTCCAGGCCGCGCACGAAGGCGACCGGGTCCGGCGCGACACCGGGCGCCAGACCGATGAGCGAGACGCCCAACCGGGAGTACTGCTCCATCGTCCGCAGGAAGCCGTCCGGGTCGTCCAGCGGCTTGAGCTGCCCGCCCTGCACGGTGATCTTGATCGTCGAGAAGTCGCGGCCGAGATCGTCGCAGTGCTTCTTGAGCACGTCGATCTTGTGCGCGAGGGTCTCGATATCCGGCGCGAAGAGGTTGCACGCGTCTGCGTACTGGGCGACGAGTCGCAGTGTCTTCTTCTCACCGCCACCGCCGATCAAGATCGGGGGCCGCGGCTTCTGCACCGTCGACGGGATGTTGATGGTCTCGGCCAGCTGGTAGTGCTTGCCCTCGAACGGTCCCTCGTTGTCGCTCCACATCTGGATGGCGATCTGCAGGGCCTCCTCGAGCCGCTCGAAGCGGTGCTTCAGCTCGGGGTACGGCACGCCGAGCGCGTTGTGCTCGCGCTCGTACCAGGCGGCGCCGATGCCGAGGAAGGCGCGCCCCTCCGAGAGCACATCGAGCGTGGTGACGATCTTGGCCAGCAGGCCGGGATGCCGATAGGTGACACCGGTGACCATCAGGCCCAGCTGCATGCGCTTCGTGATCGCGGCCACGAAGCCGAGAGAGGTGTAGCCCTCGAGCATCGGATCGTGCGCGGTGGCGAAGGCCTCCATCTGGAAGTAGTGGTCCATCATCGTGAACCAGGTGCTGCCGATCTCCTCAGCGGCGATGGCGGTCTCCCGCAGCAGCGGGCCCATCTTCTCGGACGGCGTGTCGGGGTGGGTGAAGTTCATGTAGTGGATGCCGAGCTGCATGACTGCCACGCTACGCCCGTCGGTGATGCGTCACCGACCGACGGGGGACGCAACGGAGAAGACAGGCCTTACTCGGTGATGACCCGATCGGCCCACTCCACCAGCGAGACGAAGATCGTGGGGCTGCCCAGCTTCGCGCCCCATCGGTCGAGGTCGCTCTGCTCCACGGATCGGGCTCTGCAGCATGTTTCGCACGCGTAGATCGTGATCGGCTGCTCCGCCACCGCCGAGAGCGTCTCGAGCAGAGGTGGCCAGCCGACGGGCACGACCGCGGCGGCGAGCGGCTCCCTCATCAGCGAGACGGCTTCGCCCAGGAGGAAGATCTGGACGGAATGGCCGGCCTCGGCGAGCGCGAGCCCGTGCAGGAACACGAACGCCGCCTTTGTCGGGTCGTCAGAGCCCCACGCGCTCTTCATCATGACGTTCAACACGGTCCGCGACTGCTTGGCCATCAGCACCTCCAGGGTGTGAGAGGCAAGGTATTGCACGAGCCCGTGGCGGGGCAAGCGAAGGCCCCGACCCTCAGCAGAACCGGGGAGTCGGGGCCTTCGGATCTCGTGCGCGGAGGGGGACTTGAACCCCCACGCCCTTACGGGCACTAGCACCTCAAGCTAGCGCGTCTGCCATTCCGCCACCCGCGCGAGATCGGCC
>FSWJ01000192.1_pt1 | contig 17775 bp, 17 predicted proteins | sample 1637851 | NCBI WGS metagenome assembly FSWJ01 (sample SAMEA3914789, study PRJEB12502) | metagenome | biome: forest; material: soil | place: Canada | collected 2011-07-03 | depth 0.3 m | reverse complement strand
GCCGTGGCCCGACCGCCGAGGACCAGGCGCGCGCGGCTCACCCTGCGGCGCCTCGACCCCTGGTCGGTCTTCGTCATGAGCCTGCTGCTGTCGCTGTTCCTCGCCGTCGTGACCCTCGTGGCGGCGCTGGTCCTGTACGTCGTCCTGGACCAGCTCGGGATCCCGAAGAGCATCAACAAGGCGGTGACCGACGTCCAGGGCGGTGGCGACGTGCTGACCCGCGGCCGTTTCCTCGGTGCCGCCGCCCTGCTGGCGGCGGTCGACGTCGTGCTGTTCACCGCGTTCGCGACGCTGGGCTCGCTGCTCTACAACCTGTCGGCCTCCTTCACCGGCGGTCTCGAGGTCACGCTCGCCGAACGGGACTGAACAGCCCGACCGGGGACAGACGGCAGGTCGTGTACGCTCCTCGACCGTGCCGGACCCGGTCCGCCCGGGCCTGTAGCTCAGCTGGTTAGAGCGCATCCCTGATAAGGATGAGGCCGGAGGTTCAAGTCCTCCCAGGCCCACCGTCACAAACCCTGCAGACCCTCGGCCGCAGCGTCGGGGAAGGGCAGGACCGTCCTGTGCGAGGAGAATCAGCCGTGCGCCGACCCGCCGTCCTGGTGGCCCTGCTCGGGGCCGCCGCCCTCCTGCTCAAGCGTCGCAGCAAGGCCCAGCGGGCCGAGCGCGACCTGTGGACCGAGGCCTCGCAGGGAGGGACCCCCGACCTGCGCTGACCCTGCGCTGGCAGCGCGAGGGGCCATAGCTCAGTGGTAGAGCAGCGCCTTTGCAAGGCGAAGGTCCGGGGTTCGAATCCCCGTGGCTCCACCCATCCTTCCCGCGACCCGACGCCGCGACCCGACCCCCGCGGGTCCCGCCTCCCCGTCCCGACGGGCCACGTGCTGTCCGGAACCCGGCTCGCAGAATCAACCGGTTGGCCCTCACCTGCCGGGCTTGTCGTGCCGAAACAGACGACGGTGACCCACTGCTCTGGGGCACAGGAGCGCGGAGGGGCACAGGCACGTCGATCGACGGACCGGCCCTCGTCTTGTCCCTCGGCGTGGTTGGCTTCCGGGTGGTGCAGTCCCGCAGAGGAGGTGCGTCGGCATGAGCCGCATCGCCGCTGCCCCGGGGGACTCGGTGCCCGTCGCCGAGCGCTTCCGCATCACCCAGTGGCTGCGGCTGGTCGCGGTCGGCCTCGTGCTGCTCTGCAAGGTCCTCGCTCCCGAGGCGCTCGCGCCGTACGAGGGACGGCTCGTGCCGTGGACCCTGGGTTTCGTCCTGGTGGCCGTCGCCGCGGAGGGGCTGTCCAAGCTGAGCCCGCGCCGCACGGTGCTCCTGTTCAGCGGCATGCTCATGGTCGACGGCATCTGGCTCGCCTGGACGGCGTACCTCACCGGCGGCACGACCAGTCCGCTGCGGTACGCGATGCTCCTGCACCTCGGCGCGGTCTCCCTGCTCGCGTCCTACCGGACGGGCATCAAGCTGGCGCTCTGGCACTCGCTGCTGCTGGTGACCCTGCGCAACGCGATCGCGCGCGGGCTGATCCCGGAGACGGCGCCGTCGAGGCTGAGCGGGTACGGCTCACCCGACCAGCGGCTCGCCATCTTCGTCGTCGTGATCTGGCTGGTCGCGATCTCGACCTCCACGCTGTCGGCCATCAACGAGCGGGAGCTGCGCCGCCGCCGCGGCGACCTCGAGGCGCTCACCAGCCTCGCGGAGCAGATCGAGCGGACCGACGACTCGTCCTCGGTCGCCCGCACCCTGCTCGACTCGGCGGTGTCGACCTTCGGGTTCCCGCGCGGCGTCGTGCTGGCGAGCGCCGAGGGCCAGCTGCCGCTGCTGGCGTCGTTCGGGCTCGACGAGGAGACCGCCCGCCGCCCGGGCCGGCCGGGCGCGAGCGCGGTCGTCGCCCAGGCCTACGAGCAGAAGGGGACGGTCCTCGTGCTCGGGCTCGACGCGGACGTGGATCCCTGGCTGGCCCGCCTGCTTCCGGGCGCCGCGAACCTCGTCGTCGTACCCCTGTCGGCCGAAGGCCGCTCGCTCGGCGCGATGGTCGTGGAGCACACCGGTGGCGCGCGGATCCAGCGCCGGGTCGTCTCCGCGCTGGAGCGCTCGGCGTCGTATGCCGCCCTCGCCCTCCGCAACGCCTGGCTGCTGGAGCAGGTGCAGCGGCTCGCGGCCACCGACGGGCTGACGAAGATCGCCAACCGGCGCACCTTCGAGGCGACCCTCGAGCGCGAGGTGGCGCGGGCGACCCGCAGCGCCGAGTACGTCAGCCTGGTGATGGTCGACATCGACCACTTCAAGGTCCTCAACGACACCCACGGCCACCAGGCCGGTGACGAGGTGCTGCGCAACGTCGCGGCCGCCCTGTCCTGCGAGTGCCGTGACTTCGACACCCCGGCCCGGTACGGCGGGGAGGAGTTCGCGGTGATCCTGCCGGGCTGCGGCCCGGACCAGGCCCACGACATCGCCGAGCGGCTGCGCCGGTCGGTCTCGACGGCTCCGGCGGTCGCTCGGCTCACGGCCAGCGCGGGGGTGGCGACCTACCCCTCGCACGCCGGCGACGCCGACACGCTGGTGCGCGCCGCGGACGAGGCGCTGTACGCCTCCAAGCACGCCGGCCGCAACCGGACGACCGTCTCGATCGGCGTGCCGCCCGAGGCACAGGTCGACGCCCTGCTGCGGCGCGCGGTGAGCCAGCGGCTGGGCAGGCCGACCGGCCCTGAGGGCGACGCCCTCGCCCCGTCACTGCTCGGTCCCGAGAACGCCGGCAGTGCTGAGAACTCCCACGGTGCCGAGAACTCCCACGGTGCCGAGAACTCCCACAGTGCCGAGAACTAGAGTGCTCAGGGTCTGCCTTCTGCACCCCTGACCCGATGGGAGCCCCCGTGGCCACCGAGCTGTTCGCGACCCTGTCCACCAACCACGGCGCCATCCGGGTGCAGCTGTTCCCGAACCATGCCCCGAAGACGGTCAAGAACTTCGTCGGCCTGGCGGACGGCACGGGCGAGTGGACCGACCCCAAGACCGGCAAGCCCGGCGAGGGCGCGCTGTACCCCGGCACCGTGTTCCACCGCGTCATCAGCGGGTTCATGATCCAGGGAGGCGACCCGCTCGGCACGGGCACCGGAGGGCCGGGCTACCGGTTCAACGACGAGATCCACCCCGAGCTGCAGTTCTCCAAGCCCTACCTGCTCGCGATGGCCAACGCCGGCCCCGGCACCAACGGCTCGCAGTTCTTCATCACGGTCGGCAAGACCCCGCACCTCAACGCCAAGCACACGATCTTCGGCGAGGTCGCCGACCAGGCCTCGCGTGACGTCGTCGACACGATCGCCGGCGTCGCGGTCGGTCGCAACGACCGGCCCGTGGAGGACGTCGTAATCGAGAAGATCTCGGTCGACGAGGTCGAGTCCTGACAGCACCCGAGTCGGTCTGCTACCGGCATCCGGACCGGGAGACGTACGTCCTCTGCACGCGGTGCGAGCGGCCGATCTGCCCGGACTGCATGCGCTCGGCGTCGGTCGGCTTCCAGTGCCCGTCCTGTGTGAAGGACGGCGCGGCGACCATCCGCCGGCCTCGAGCCGCGTACGGCGGTACGGCGGGTGGCCGTCCGGACGTGACGCACGCCCTGATCGGCCTCAACGTCCTGCTGTTCCTCGTCACCACGGCGACGGGCACGGGGCTGGCCTTCGGCGGCAACCCCTCGTCGATCTTCCAGAAGCTCGCGCTCATCCCGTCCACCGAGCTGATGGGCAGGCCCATCATCCCAGGGCACGGGGTGGCGCAGGGCGCGTACTACCGCCTGCTGTCCGCCATGTTCCTGCACTTCGGGATCGTGCACATCGCGCTGAACATGTACTGCCTCTACCTGCTGGGACCGGCGCTCGAGCAGGCCTTCGGCCGGCTCCGCTTCGCGGCGCTCTATCTGCTCTCCGGCCTGGCCGGGTCCGCCTTGTCCTACGCGCTCGGACCTTCCTACGAGCAGGCGGCCGGCGCCTCCGGTGCGGTGTTCGGACTGTTCGCGGCGTTCTTCGTCCTGCAGCGCAAGCGGGGGGGCGACGTCAGCCAGATCGGGCTGACCATCGGGATCAACCTGGCGATCAGCTTCGTCGCGTCGTCGTTCATCGACTGGCGTGGCCACGTCGGCGGTCTGGTCGGCGGCGCGCTCGTCGCGTCCGCGGTCGTCTACGCACCGGCCGGCCCGCGCCGCTCGCTCTACCAGGCCGGGGGCGTCGCCGCGGTGGCCCTGCTCGTCGTCGGGGTCGTCGCGGTCCGCACGGCCCAGCTCACCTCGGCCTGACCGGTCAGGCCTGCGGTCCACCGCGAAGCTGCTCGAGCTGCTCCAGCACGACGTACGGCGACGCCCCGAGCCGCCGCCGCGACAGGACGACCACGGTGTCACCGAGGTCGAGCTCGATCAGCGGCGCGCGGCGGTCGGTGACCACCCGGAGCCGCTCGACGCCGGACCAGGCGACCTGACGCCGCCGTAGCCCGTCGACGACGGTGACACCGCCGACGTCGGCACGCAGCACCGGTCGCAGCAGCAGGTCGCGGGCCGCGTAGGCGAGCAGTCCGAGGCCGGCGGGCACCAGGAGCAGGCGGCCCGCGGGGTCGACGGTGGTGGTGAGCCCGACCAGGAGCAGGCCCAGCCCCACCTGCAGCCAGCCCGGGCCCCGGGCCGGACCGACCTCGAGGGTGTCGCTCACGTGACGTCCGATCGGGCGGGATTGACGCCCCGCCAACGCGGGTAGACGGGCGGCAAAGATGTCCACACTGTGGAGATCTCCTGGGGAGAACTACACGGTTGTGAGTCTGTCTGCGGGCTGGCCGGCGGCTAGCGCCACTGGGTGGAGAGCCCGAACCCCGCGATGATGAAGCCGAAGCCGACGAGCAGGTTGCTGTTCCCGAGGCTGCCGACGACGGGCATGCTCGCGCCGACGAGGTAGAACGTCACGAGCCAGGCGATGCCGACGAGGAAGAGCGCGAGCATCAGCGGCGCCAGCCAGACCGGACTCGGTCCCTTCTTCTTCACCCCACCGGTCGGCGCCGGCGGCGTGTAGACCGACTTCTTGCGCTTCTTGGACTCGGGCACGTCCGGACCTCCTGGTCTGCCGGGAACGGTTAGCGTATCGGGCGACGGACGGGAGGAGGGTGCGGTGTCGCTGGAGGCGTCACAGGGCGCGGACCCGGGACGCCCGCGACGCTGGTGGCGGGTGCTGGTCCCGGTGACCACGCTCGGCGCCGGCCTGCTCTTCGCGACCAGCGCGTCGACCGCGCACGGCACGGACCTGCGGGCCGGGCGCTTCTCCCAGCTGACGGACCTCGTCACCTCCACCGCGTCCGACGTGGCGCGCCAGGAGAAGACCGCGGCGGCGCTGCGACGCGAGGTTGCCCGGACCGGGCAGCTGGCCGCCGCCAACTCCTCGACGGTGGCGGCGGAGAAGGCCAAGGGCGACTCGCTCGCCGGGGCCGCCGGCCTCGACGCCGTCGTCGGTCCCGGGCTCACCGTGTCGCTCAACGACGCCCCCCGCCCCAAGGACGGACAGGCGCCGGCCAGCAAGAACCCCGACGACCTCGTCGTGCACCAGCAGGACGTCCAGTCGGTCGTCAACGCGCTGTGGGCGGGCGGAGCCGAGGCCATGACGTTGATGGGTGAGCGGATGGTGGCCACCAGCGCGGTGCGGTGCGTCGGCAACACCCTGCTCATCCAGGGGCGCCTCGTCGGCCCGCCCTTCGTGATCCGCGCGGTCGGCGACCCGGCCGCGATGCGGGCCGCCCTCGACGTGGAGCCCGGCGTCGCGCTGTTCCGGCGCTACGTCGCGGACTACGGCCTCGGCTACCACGTCAGCGGCCGGCAGACCCTCCACCTGCCCGCGTACGACGGCTCCCTCGACCTCCCGCACGTCGCGCGGACGGGTCCGTGACCGCCGGCGACCGCGTCCGGTGGTTCCTGCGGGGCATCGGGCAGCTCCTCATCACGGCGGGTCTGGTCGTCCTGCTCTTCTGCGTCTACGAGCTGAAGGTCACGAACCTCTACACCCACCAGCAGCAGAAGGCGCTCGACAGCACCCTCAGCCGCCAGTGGGCGGCACCCACGCCGAAGGGCCCCCGGCCCGCGGCGTACGACGGCGCCGGGATCGCCCGTCTCTACCTGCCGACCCTGGGCAGGAAGGAGGTGCACGTCGTCGTCGAAGGCGTCTCGAGGGAGGACCTCAAGAAGGGGCCGGGCCACTACCCCGGCACCGACGGTCCCGGCATGGTCGGCAACATGGTGATCAGCGGCCACCGCACGACGTACGGAGCGCCCTTCAACCGGGTCGACGAGCTCAAGGTCGGCGACCCGATCGTGCTGGAGACGCGGACGTTCTTCTACACCTACCGCGTCACCGGTACGACGGTCGTGAGCCCGGACGCCATCGGCGAGACCGACCACGTGCCGAACCAGCCGGGTGCCACGCCGACCCAGAGGCTGCTCACCTTGACGACGTGCAACCCGAAGTACTCCGCCACCACCCGCCTCATCGTGCGTGCCGTGCTCTCTGCCCCGCTCGCGAAGGGCCCCGGCGTCGTGCCGCCCGCTCTCGGGGGCGCCTGATGTACGTCTGGATCTGGCGGCACCTCCCCGGACCGCTGGCCGTGCGCCTGCTCCAGCTGGCCGCCCTGCTCGCGGCCGCGGCCGCCCTCCTGTTCCTCGTGGTCTTCCCGCAGGTCGAGCCCCTGCTGCCGTACTCCGACGTGACGGTGAACCAGGGCGGGACGCCGACGCACCCGCCCGGTTGAGGCGGTGGGCACGGTGACCGCGCGCCACCGGGGAAGGGTCGGCCGAACGACGCTCTCCGGGACCCGCCGTGGCGTGCCACAATCTTGCGCGGTCCTGCTCCCGGGCCATCCCGCTGTGCTCTGAGAGGCGTCGTCGTGCCCGGCCCCAGCCCGTCCTCCACTGCCCGTAGCCCTCGCAAGACCTCCGCGAAGGCGCCGGCCACGGCCGCCCGGAAGACGCCCGTCACGTACGCGGGCCAGCCGTGGCTCGCGAGCTACCCGGCCGGGATCCCGACGACGTACGAGTTTCCGAAGTTCGCGCTGACGCGGCTGCTCGACGACGCGGCCGCGTCGTTCCCGGACCACGTCGCGCTGGCCTTCCTCGGCGCGACGACGACGTACAAGGAGCTCAAGGCCCAGGTCGACCGCTTCGCGGGCGCGCTCGCCGGGCTGGGGGTCCAGAAGGGAGACCGGGTCGCCCTCGTGCTGCCCAACTGCCCGCAGAACGTCATCGCCTTCTTCGCGACCCTGCGGCTCGGCGCCGTGGTCGTCGAGCACAACCCGCTGTACACCGAGTCCGAGCTGCGGCACCAGCTCGCCGACTGCGGCGCGAAGGTCGTCGTCTGCCTCGACCGGGTCTACGAGACCGTCGCCAAGGTGAAGAAGGACACCGCGGTCGAGCACGTCATCACGACGTCGATCGTCGACTTCCTGCGGCGGGTCGACCAGCTCACGCTCCGCCTGCCCGTCAGGAAGGCCAGGAAGCGGCGGGCGGAGATCGCGGCCGTGCTGCCGAAGGGTGCCCCGGTCAAGGACTTCGTCGCCCTGCTCAGGGCCGCGGCCCCGCAGGCCCGGCAGACGCCGGTCGGGCCGGACGACCTCGCCCTCCTCCAGTACACCGGCGGGACGACGGGCCTGTCGAAGGGCGCGAAGCTCAGCCACCTCAACCTGGTGTCCAACGCCTATATGAACCGGCTCTGGGACACCGAGGCGAAGGCCGGCAGGGAGGTCACGCTCGCGGTGCTGCCGCTCTTCCACGCCTACGGCCTCACGGTCGCGATGACCAACACGATCCTGCTCGGCGGGACCCTGGTGCTCCTGCCCCGGTTCGACCTCGACCTGGTCTTCGCGGCGATCGACGCGTGGAAGCCCACGCTGTTCCCGGGGGTCCCGCCCATCTACAAGGCGCTGTCCGACAGCCCGAAGGCCACGTCGCACGACCTCAGGAGCATCCGGCTGTGCGTCTCCGGCGCGATGAAGCTGCCGATCGAGGTGGCCGAGCGGTTCACCAGGATCTCCGGTGCGACCCTCATCGAGGGCTACGGCCTCACCGAGACGTCGCCGTCGACGCACGCCAACCCGACCACCGGCGGCGGCAGGCCGGGCAGCATCGGCCTGCCCCTCCCCGGGACGCTCTGCCGGATCGTGGACCAGGACGACCCGAAGAAGCTGGTGCCCGTCGGGCAGCCGGGTGAGCTCGCGATCGCCGGGCCGCAGGTCTTCTCCGGCTACTGGGGTCGCGAGGACCAGGCCGGCGTCTTCACCGAGGACGGGTACGTCCTGACCGGTGACGTCGCGGTGATGGACGACGACGGGTATTTCACGATCGTCGACCGCAAGAAGGAGCTCATCATCGCGGGGGGCTTCAACATCTACCCGTCCGAGGTGGAGGAGGTGCTGTTCGCCCTCGAGGGCGTCCAGGACGCGGTCGTCATCGGCGTGCCGGACAAGTACCGCGGCGAGACCGTCAAGGCCTTCGTCGTGAGGGCGCCGGGCAGCACGCTCACCGAGGACGACGTCGTCGCGCACTGCGCCACGTCGCTGACGGCCTACAAGGTGCCGAAGCTCGTGGAGTTCCGCACCGAGTTGCCCCGCACGGTGGTCGGCAAGGTCCTGCGCCGGGTGCTCGTCGAGGAGGAACGTGCCAAGGCCGCGGGCGACCCCGCGCCCGGCTCGGTCCCCCCGAGCGCGCCCAAGGCGAGGGCCGCGGAGACCGCGGTTGCCGAGGTGCCGGTGAAGAAGGCCGCCGTGAAGAAGGCGGCTGTGAAGAAGGCGCCCGCGAAGAAGGCGCCCGCGAAGGCTCCGGCGAAGAAGGCTCCCGCAAAGAAGGTCCCGGCGAAGAAGGTCCCGGCCAAGGTGGCCGCCAAGGCCCCGGTCGCGGTCGCGCCCGCGAAGAAGGCGCCCGCGAAGAAGGCGGCCGTCCCGGTCAAGAAGGCACCGGCGAAGAAGGCCTGACCGCCCGGAGCGCGAAGAGGGTCGTACGGTGGTGGGGTGACCCGCGTCCTCGTCGTCGACAACTACGACAGCTTCGTCTACAACCTCGTGCAGTACCTGGGACAGCTCGGGGCGGACACCGTCGTCGTCCGCAACGACGCGGTCTCGGGCAAGGACGTCGACGGGTACGACGGAGTCCTGCTCTCGCCCGGCCCCGGCACGCCGGAGGACGCCGGAGCGTCGGTGGAGCTGGTCGGTGAGTGCGAGGACCGCGGCGTCCCGTTGCTCGGAGTGTGCCTGGGGCATCAGGCGATCGCGGTCGCGCACGGGGCGACGGTGAGCCGGGCGCCCGAGCTGCTGCACGGCAAGACGAGCGAGGTCGAGCACGAGCACGCGGGCGTGCTCCACCAGCTCCCCAACCCGTTCACCGCGACGCGTTACCACTCGCTCGCGGTCGAGGAGGACACCCTTCCCGCCGAGCTGCAGGTCACGGGCAGGACGCCCGGCGGCGTCGTGATGGCGTTGCGTCACCGGGACAGACCCGTCGAGGGGGTGCAGTTCCATCCCGAGTCGGTGCTCACCCAGGGAGGTCACCTGCTGCTCGCCTCGTGGCTGTACCAGTGCGGCGACACCGCCGCGCTCGCCCTGGCCCCCGCCCTGTCGGCGCGGGTCGAGGACAAGCGGCTGGCCGCTTTCGCCTGACCGCTACGGACTGGGCGTGGCCGACGGAGCTGCCGGGGTCGACGATGCCGACGGGTTGGGGGACGCGGACGCCGTCTGGCTCTGCGCCAGGTCGATGAAGACGTCGGACCCGCGGGGTGCCAGGACGTTCACCGGGTTCTGCTGCACGACCGTGCCCGGCTTGGCCGAGGACGCGACGTACCGCTTGCCGACGCCGAAGCCGGACTGGACGAGCTTGGCCACGGCCGCGTCCTCCGCCAGCCCGCGGACGTCGGGGACCTGGACGTTGCCCGACGCGACGACGAGGGTCACCGTCGAGTGGGCCGGCAGCTGCGCCTGCGGGCGGGGGATGGCGTCGAGCACCTGGCCGGCCGGGAAGTTCCCGTCGCGGGGGATCACCTTGGCGGTCAGCTTGGCCGCCGCGAGGTCGGCCTCCGCCTCCTGCTGGAACAGGTTGATGACGGTCGGCACGGTGGTCAGCTCGAGGCCGCGGGACACCGTGAGGTCGACCGTCCCGCCCTTGCGGACGTAGAAGTCCTTGTCGGGGCTCTGCGCCAGGACCGTCCCGACCGGCTTCGGGTCGAACACGGCTGTGATCTTGTCGACGTGCAGGCCCGCCACCGACAGCTGCCGGGTCGCGTCCTGCTGCGAGAGCCCGACCACGGCCGGTGGCTTGATCAGGTTGTTGCTGTTGCCGAGCAGCGCGTGCACCAGCAGGCCGGACCCCGCGGCCACGAGGACGAGCAGGATGCCGAACAGCGAGTACGCGAACGCCTTGCTGCGCTCGGGTTCCGGCCGGGCGGCGACCAGCTCCGGGTCCGTGCCGCGGAGGACCGGGGTGGCGAGGACCGGCTGGCCTGCCACCGCACGGAGCAGGTCCTCGCGCATCTCGTCGGCCGACTGGTAGCGGTTGGCAGGGTTCTTCGCCATCGCCTTGAGGATCACGGCGTCGATGTCGGTCGACAGCGACGGGTCGTACTCGGACGGCGCCACCGGGTCCTCGCGCACGTGCTGGTAGGCGACCGCGACGGGCGAGTCGCCCGTGAACGGCGGCGCGCCTGTGACCAGCTCGTACAGCAGGCATCCGGCGGAGTAGATGTCGGAGCGGGCGTCGACGTGCTCGCCGCGGGCCTGCTCCGGCGACAGGTACGCGGCCGTGCCGATGACCGCGGCGGTCTGGGTCATCGTCGACTCGTGGCCCGCGGCCGCTCGGGCGATGCCGAAGTCCATGACCTTCACCTCGCCGTGCGAGGTGAGCATGACGTTCGCCGGCTTGATGTCGCGGTGCACCATCCCCGCCGCGTGGGCGACCTCCAGGGCCGAGCAGACGTCGGCGGCGACCTCGAGGGCTCGCTGCGGGAGCAGGCGCCCCTCGGTGTTGAGGACGTCGCGAAGCGTGCGGCCGTCGATGTACTCCATGACGATCCAGGGGACGCCGCGGTCGTCCTCACCGGTGTCGTAGACGGCGACGATGCTCGGAGCGTCGAGGGAGGCCGCCGACTGCGCTTCGCGACGGAAGCGGGCCTGGAACGACGGGTCCCGGGCGAGCTCCTCCCGCAGCACCTTCACCGCGACGTCCCGGCCGAGCCGGACGTCGGTCCCGTGCAGCACGTCGGCCATGCCGCCCCGGCCGATGACCTCGCCGAGCTCGTAGCGGCCGCCCACCAGCGTCGTCACGTCCGGTCCCTCACTTGCCGAGCACCGCCTTCATGACGGCCCTGGCGATGGGGGCGGCCAGCTGGCCGCCGGTGGCTCCGCTGCCGTACGCGCGGTCACCCCGGAGGTAGACCGCGACGGCGACCTTCGGGTCGTTCGCCGGCGCGAACCCGATGAACCACAGGTCCGGCGGGGCGCCGGGGACGCTCTGCGCCGTACCGGTCTTCCCTGCCACACGGACGCCGGGGATGGCAGCGTTCACGCCCGTGCCTCCGGGTTGCACCACGCTCTCCATCATCGTCGTCAGCTGGCCGGCCACGGTGGACGACACGGCCTTGGAGTACAACGACGGCTGCGCGAGGCTGAGCCGGGAAAAGTCGGGGCCCTGCACCTCCTGGACGAGGTAGGGCTTCATCACGTCGCCGCCGTTGGCGATGCCGGCGGCGACCATCGCCATCTGCAGCGGCGTCGCCTGGACGTCCTTCTGGCCGATCGCGCTCTGGGCGAGGAAGACCTTCGGCAGCGGTCCGCTCGCTGCCGGGGAGAAGACGCTCGCGGCCACCTGCTGGGGGAGCGCGAGGTCGGTCCGGCCGAACCCGAAGGCTCGCGCCTGGGCGTCGATGGCCTGCTGTCCCGTGCGGACGCCGAGCAGCGCGAACGCGGTGTTGCAGGAGGTCGCCAGAGCTTCGATCAGGGTCTGCCGGCCGCCGTTGCCACACAGCTCGCCCGCGAAGTTCCTGATCGGCTGCCCGGGTCCGAAGGAGGCCGAGCCCGGCGCGTCGATGACCGTCGTCGGTACGACGATTCCCTTGCTCAGCGCCGCCGCTGCGGTGATGATCTTGAACGTCGACCCGGGGGCGTAGCGCTCCTCGACGGTCCTGTTCGTCAGCGGTCTGCCGGGGTCGGCCAGCAGCTGCTGCCAGGTCGCGGTGATCTGGCCGGGGTCGTGCGAGGAGAGCCCGGTCGGGTCGTACGACGGAGTGCTGACCTCGGCGAGCACCGCACCCGTCCGCGGGTCGAGTGCGACGACAGCACCGACCTTGCCCGCGAGACCGTCGTACGCCGCCTGCTGGGCCGCGCGGTTGAGGGTGAGGGCGACCGAGCCGCCGGCGATCTTCCGTCCGGTGATGTAGTCCGACAGCCGACGCACGAACAGCCGGTCGTCCTCGCCGGACAGGACGGGGTTCTCCTGCTTCTCGATGCCGGTGAGGCCGTAGACCACGGAGATGAAGCCGGTGACCGGCGCGTAGACCGCACCGCCCGGATAGGTGCGCAGGTACTTGAGGGTGTCGGTGGTCGGCACCGACTTCGCCACCGCCTGCCGGTTCTTGCCCGTCCCGATGACGATCGGGCCGCGCTCGCGGTCGTAGGTGCGCAGGAGGACCCGGCGGTTGCGCGGGTCGTTGCGGTAGTCCTTGGCCTTGACGACCTGCACCCAGTTGGTCTGCAGCAGCAGCATGCCGAACAGCAGGAGGCAGGCCACGGCGACCTTGCGCAAGGGCCGGTTCACGCGCGCCGCACCACCGTCGTGTGGGCTTCCTGCAGCGTGGCCCGCGCCGCCGCCGGGCTGACCGGTGCCGGTGCCGGACGGCGGGCCGCATCGCTGATCCGCAGGAGCAGGGCGACCAGGACGTAGTTGCTGACGACCGACGAGCCGCCGTACGACAGCCAGGGGAGCGTGACGCCGGTCAGCGGGATGAGACCGGTGACCCCACCGACGATGACGAACACCTGCAGGGCGAGGGCGAACGACAGCCCGCCCGCGAGCAGCTTGCCGAACGAGTCACGGCAGGTCAGGGCGGCGCGCAGTCCGCGCTCCACGATGAGCGCGAAGAGCACGAGGACGGCCATCAGCCCGACCAGGCCGAGCTCCTCGCCGATCGCCGCGACGATGAAGTCGGTCTTGGCGAACGGCACGGTGTTGGGCGAGCCCTGCCCGAGGCCGGTGCCGAAGATGCCCCCGGTGCCCATCCCGAACAGTCCCTGCACCAGCTGGTAGCCCTGGTCGGCGGGGTCGGCGAACGGGTGGAGCCACGTGTCGACCCGCCGCTGCACGTGGTGGAACAGGTGGTAGGCCGCAAAGCTCGAGCCCGCGAACAGGCCCAGGCCGATGAGGAGCCACGAGGTGCGCTCGGTGGCGATGTAGAGCATCACCACGAAGATGCCGAAGAACAGCAGGGACGAGCCGAGGTCCTTCTCCCGGACGAGCACGGCGATCGACGTCGCCCAGGCGACCAGGACCGGACCGAGGTCGCGGGCCCGCGGGAGGTCGATACCCATCACCCGGCGGCTCGCCAGCGACAGCACGTCGCGCTTGCTCACCAGGAAGCTCGCGAAGAACACCATCAGCAGGATCTTCGCGATCTCGCTGGGCTGAAGGGTGATCGGGCCGACGCGGATCCACAGCTGCGCCCCGTTGATCGTGGCCCCGACGCCGGGGAGGGCGGGCAGCAGGAGCAGCACCAGGCCGGCGGCGGCCGCCGTGTAGGCGTACCGCGTGAGCCGGGTGTGGTCGCGGACCAGGACCAGGACCGCGACGAACAGGGCCACTCCGATCGTGGTCCAGACCAGCTGGAGCGGGGCGTCGGCGCGCGGTGCGAGCCTGCCGGCCTGCCGGGCACGGTCGGCGGCGGCCAGGTCGAGCCTCCGGACGAGCACGATGCCGAGGCCGTTGAGAAGGGCGACGCACGGCAGGATCAGCGGGTCGGCATAGGGCGCGAACCGGCGTACGGCGAGGTGCGCGACGGTGTAGAGCGCGCCGAGCCCGGCGCCGTACCCGAAGGTGCCGCTCGGCAGGGATCCGGTCAGGGTGATGCCGACGGCCGCGTAGCCGAGGGTGGCCAGGGAGACGGCGAAGGCCAGCAGCGCGAGCTCGGTGCCACGCCGGGTGCGTCCGGGAAGGGCGGGCGCGGTCATGGACACAGGCTCGGTGTGGGTGACGGGGTCGCCGGGGTCGGGGCCGGCGTCGGAGCTGTGGTGGGGCGGACGGCACAGTCCGCGGCGGTGACGAGCCGGACCACGATGGCCTGGGCGTCCTTCTCGTTGACCGCCGGGATGCCGTCCTCGACCCGGGCGCGGTCGACCTCCGACAGCTGGTCGGCGGTGAGCGGGGTGCGGATCTCGGTGGTGTGCAGCGACAGCCCGGCCACGCTGCCCTTGACGCCGCGGAAGACCGCGACCTTGTTGCCGTCGAGGCCGACGAAGTACTGCGAGCGGACGTAGGCGAAGCCGGCACCCGTGCCGGCCAGGAGCAGGACGAGTGCCGCCAGGACGACGGTGACGGCGCGGCGCCGTCCTCGGTGGTCGGCGGGCTGGGCGTGGGTGCGGACCGGCGGTGCCTGGTCGCGCCCCTCGGCGACGCGCGCCCGGCTCGCGGGGCTGTCGGCGATGCCCGGTGGGGCCTCCTGCGGTGCCTCCGCCGCGGCACCTGCCACCACGGGACTCGCGGGCGGCACGTCCTCGTCGACGACATCGGCGACGATCACCGTCACGTTGTCGGGGCCGCCGCCGCGCAGGGCCAGCTGTACGAGCCGGTCGACGCAGGCCTGGGGGTCCTCGACGGTCAGGGCCTCGCGCAGCGTCTCCTCGCTGCCGACCGGGCCGGTCAGCCCGTCGCTGCAGACGAGGTACCGGTCGCCGACCCGGGCCTCCCGCACGGACAGGTCGAGCTCGACGTCGTCGCGGCCGTCGAGGACGCGGGTGATGACCGACCGTTGGGGGTGGGTGCTGGCGTCGGCCTCGCTGATGCGTCCTTCGTCGATGAGCGTCTGCACGAGCGTGTGGTCATGCGTGATCTGCTGCAGCTCGCCGTCGCGGAGCAGGTAGCAGCGGGAGTCGCCGACGTGCAGCAGGCCGACCCGGCCGCCGGAGAACAGCAGGGCGACGAGGGTCGTCCCCATCCCCTGGAGGGCGCCGTCGGCAGCGACCATGTCGCGCAGGTGGCCGTTGGCCGACTGCGCGGCCGCTCGCAGCGCGGCGAGCAGGTCGGCACCCGGCGCGTCCTCGTCGAGGGGGGCGATGGCCGCGATGGCGACGGCGCTCGCCACCTCGCCGGCCGCGTGTCCGCCCATCCCGTCGGCAACGGCCAGCAGCCGGGGGCCGGCATAGACCGAGTCCTCGTTCATCGTGCGGAGCAGGCCGGCGTGGGACCGCGCCGCGAAGCGCAGCGCCAGCGTCATGCGGCGCCTGTCCCGCCGCCGCATGCCTTCATGGCCTCAACTCCATCACGGTCTTGCCGATCCGGATCGCGGTGCCCACCGGTACGGCGGTGGGTCTGCTCACCTTGGTGCTGCCGAGGTAGGTCCCGTTGGTGGAGCCCAGGTCCTCCAGCGTCCAGCCGTCGGCTGTCGGCACCAGGCGCGCGTGCTTGCTGCTGGCGTAGTCGTCGGTGAGCACGAGGGTCGAGTCGTGCGCCCGCCCGAGGGTCACCGGGGAGTCGGCCAGCGTCACGGTCGTGCCCTGGAGGGCTCCCTCGGTGACGACCAGCTTGCGGGCCACGCCCTTCTTCCGGACCGGCCTGGGCGCCTTCGCCGGCTTGCCGGCCTGCGCCGGGGCGACGGTCGGGGGGGCGGCGGGCAACTTGCCGGGCCGGCCCCACAGGTCCGCCCGGATCGTCCGCACCGCCAGCACGATGAACACCCACAGCAGGGCCAGCAAGCCGTACTTCACGACGGCGACGACGAGGGCGCTGCCCATCAGCGTCCCGACCGGAAGACGAGCTCGCTCGTGCCGACCGTGATGCGGTCGCCGTCTGTGAGGCTGACCGCGGTGACCTGCTGGCCGTTCACCTGGGTGCCGTTGGTCGAGCCGAGGTCGTGGAGCTCGACGCGGTCCTGCCCGTCGTCCGTCACGAGGCGGAGCTCAGCGTGCCGGCGGGACACACCTGTGTCGGCGAGCTGCACGTCTGCCTCGGCGCCGCGGCCGAGCACGGTGCTGCCCGCCAGCCGTACGGTCCGGCCACCGTGCTCGAGGTAGGGGGCCGCGTCCTTCGGGGCACCCGGGGCCTCGGTCGGGGCCGCCAGGGCGAGCTCGCCCGCGACCACGGCACTGCGCACCCGGAAGGCACCGGTGCCGAGGCCGTCGACCTCCTCGAAGTGCACCTCGACCGGTCCCACGAACGACCAGCCCTGCTCCTGGGCCGCCTCCGCGACCATGTCGCCGAGCTCCTTGCGCAACGGCTCGTCGTACTCCCTGAGTCGCTCGGCGTCGGAGTGGGCGAGCTCGACGGTGTAGCTGTTGGGGACGAGCACCCGGCCGGCGGCCACGATCGCCTTCTTGTCCTCGGCCTCCCGCGTCAGGGCCGCCGCGACCTCCACCGGCTCGACCCATCCGCCGAACGCACGGGCGAAGGCGCCCTGAACGAGGCCCTCGAGCCGTCGTTCGAAGCGCTGGAGGACACCCACGCCGGTCACCTTCCCTCGTCGCAGTGATCGTATCCGCGACGCGGGTCCTGCCCCTGCTACCGTTGCCAGGCGCACTCGGGCGAGTGGCGGAATGGCAGACGCGCACGGTTCAGGTCCGTGTGTCCGTAAGGACGTGGGGGTTCAACTCCCCCCTCGCCCACTCTCCACAGATAGCCCCTGACCTGGGCTTTCTGTCGGTGGACGCCCCTAGCGTCGCTTCCAAGGCATAACGACGGCATAACCGTTGATCTTGGAGGGCCCTCATGGCGAGCGTCGTGACCCGCAAGCACAAGGGCGGAGAGTGCACCTACAAGGTGCAGTGGTTGCTCGGCGGCGGCCGTGGTGCGCCGTGGCAGTCCGAGACCTTCCAGGACCGGCGAGCGGCCCTGAAGTTCCGGTCGCTGGTGGACGCGAACGGGCAGCGCTGGCCTGAGGGTTGGATCAAGGGGGTTGGGTTCGCCACCCTTGCTGATGACGTGGATGAGCATCCGCTGCTGGACTTCGGGACTGCCTACGTCCGTCGGCTGACGAGCACCGGGCCGGACACCCAGACGCGCTACCTCAAGCAGTTGACGTCACTGGTGGCTTGGCTCAGGACGATCAAGGGCGTCGAGCCGACCGTCGAGAACGTCACCGGCGACGACGACCGGGACTGGATCGTTTCGAGGCGCAAGGCGGGCATGAGTCCCAAGACGATCGCGAACTACCACGGCCTGCTCTCAGCGCTGTTCAAGAGCGCGATCGCGAAGGGCTTGATCACCAGGAACCCGTGCGAGGGCGTCAAGCTACCACCGCTCGACGACGACACCGAAGCCGACGACGACATGATCTTCCTGACCGAGGCCGAGTTCCGTCTACTGCATGGTGCCATTCACGCCGATGACCGTGACTTCCTCCAGGTTGCCGTCGGGACTGGGCTGCGGTGGGGCGAGCTGACTGCCCTGAAGGTCAAGGATCTGGATCTTGAAGGGTCGGTTCCGACGCTCTCAGTGCGGCGTGCCTGGAAGCGCAACGGTAAGGGCGAGTTCGCGCTGGAACAGCACGGTCGGTTCTACCTCGGCAAACCGAAGACGCG